>WNFI01493147.1_pt1 | contig 10811 bp, 5 predicted proteins | sample 5400471 | NCBI WGS metagenome assembly WNFI01 (sample SAMN13153348, study PRJNA577476) | soil metagenome | isolation source: 100 cm saprolite on Douglas fir-dominated hillslope | place: USA:California | collected 2013-09-17 | reverse complement strand
GAGACGTTGAGGCTCGAGACCGAGCCCAGCATCGGGATCGACACCAGCAAGTCGCAGCTCTCCTTCGTGAGCCGGCGAAGCCCCTCGCCTTCCGCGCCGAGCACCAGCGCGAGCGATCCTTCGAGCTTCGCCTTGTAGATCGATTCCGGCGCGGAATCGTCGGCGCCGGTGAGCCACACGCCGCGATCCTTCAGGTCGCGCATCGTGCGCGCGAGGTTCGTCACGACGATGTACGGCACCGATTCGGCCGCGCCCGACGCGACCTTGATCGCCGCGGTGGTCAATCCCACGCTGCGGTCCTTCGGCGCGATCACCGCGTGCGCTCCGGCGCCATCGGCCACGCGCAGGCAGGCGCCCAGGTTGTGTGGATCCTGCACGCCGTCGAGGATGAGCAGCAGCGCCGGCTCGTCGATCGATTCGAGCACGTCCTCGATGAACTTCGGCACCTCGAGCACCGAGGCCCGCGCGACCACGCCCTGGTGGCGCACGCCCCCCGCCATGCCGTCGAGGCGCTTGGCGTCCACCGCGATCACGCGCACGTTGAGGCGCTCGGCGAGCTTGCGCAGCTCCTTCGCGCGCGCGTCGCCGCGCTCGGCGTCGACGTAGATCTCGCTCACCGTGTCGGGCCGCTGCCGCAGCCGGCTCGTCACCGCGTGGAAGCCCGTGAGGATCTTGCTCATCGCTTCTTGGAGCGCTTGCCGTCAGTGTGGCGCGATTCGATCTTCGCCATGCGCTTGTCCTGGTCGCGCGGATGCTTCGAGGCGCGATGCCCGGTCGCGGGCGCCTCGTCGCGCGCCTCGACGATGACGAAATCGATCTTCGATTGCTCGAGGTTCACGCGGACGACTTTCACCCGCACGCGCCCGCCGAGCTGGTAGCGCACGCCGCCTCGCTCGCCGCGCAGCAGGTGCTTCGCCGCGTCGAACTGGAAATAGTCCTGGCCCAGGTCGGAGATGTGCACCAGGCCGTCCACGTAGAGCTCGTCGAGCGTCACGAACAATCCGAAGTGCGTGACGCCGCTGATGGTTCCGTCGTACTCGGCCCCGACGTGATCCTGCATGTAATAGGTCTTCAGCCACGCCTCGACGTCCCGGGTGGCGTCATCGGCGCGCCGCTCGGTCTCGGAGCAGTGCGTGCCGATCGCGTGCAGGTCGCCGGCGTCGTAGCGCTTGCGCGCGAGCACCGCCTTGATGCCGCGATGCACGAGGAGGTCCGGATAGCGGCGTATGGGCGAGGTGAAATGCGCGGAAGTCCTTCAACATCGTGCGCAGCGCCTCGAGCTTCTCCGGCGTGGGCCCCTCGTGGACGCGATAGAGCGTGGGCTGGGCGCTCCTCTCGAGGAAGTCCGAGGCCGAGACGTTGGCGGCGAGCATGCATTCCTCGATCAGGCGATGCGCGTCGTTGCGATGCACGCGCACGATGCGCTCGATCTTGCCGTTCGGGTCGAAGATCATCTGCGTCTCGACCGACTCGAAGTCGATGGCGCCGCGCTTGGCGCGCGCGCCGGCGAGCGCCTGGAACAATTCGTAGAGCGTCTCGAGGCGCGGGGCGAGCGCTCCGGCGACCGGCGGATCGGCCTCGCGGCCCTCGATCACCGCGGCCACGCGCGTGTACGTGAGCCGCGCGTGCGAGTGGATCACGCCGGGATAGAACTCGGATTTCTTCACCACGCCGCCCGGGGTCACCTCCATCTCGCACACCATCACGAGGCGGTCGACGTCGGGCTTGAGCGAGCACAGCTCGTTGGACAGCTCCTCGGGCAGCATCGGGATCACGCGGCGCGGGAAGTAGACCGAGTTGCCGCGGTTGTACGATTCACGATCGAGCGGATCGCCGGGCTTCACGTAGTGGCTCACGTCGGCGATCGCCACCCACAGCTTGAATCCCTTCGCGTGGCGCTCGGCGTATACCGCGTCGTCGAAGTCCTTCGCGGTCTCGCCGTCGATGGTGACGAACGCGAGGGGGCGCAGGTCGCGCCGGCCCTTCACGTCCTTCGGGTCGACGCGGTTGCCGATGCGCCTGGCCGCGGCCTCGGTGTCCGGCGGCCACTCGTGCGGCAGATCGTGCTTGCGCAGCGCGATCTCGATCTCCATGCCGGGATCGGCGTAGTTGCCGAGCACCTCGACGATGCGTCCCACGGGCTCGGCATGCTTGCTGGGCTGCGCGATGAGCTCGACCACGACGACCTGCCCCGGCTTCGTGCCGCCCACGCTATCGGGCGCGACGAGGATGTCCTGGCTGATGCGCTTGTTCTCGGCGACGATGAAGGCCACCTCGTTCTCGACGAAGAGCCGGCCCACGACCTTGCGGTTGACGTGCTCGAGCACCTCGACGATCGAGGCCTCGAGGCGGCCGCGCCGGTCCACGCCCGACACGCGCACGAGCACCACGTCGCCGTGGAGCACCTTGTGCATCTCCTTGTTGGCGAGGTAGAGGTCCTCCTTGCCGTTCTCGGGGCGCAGGAAGCCGAAGCCGTCGGGGTGGCCGAAGACCTTTCCCTTCACGAGCCCTGCGCGATCGGCAATGAGGATGTGGCCGCGGCGATTGCGCACCACCTGGCCGTCGCGCTCCATCGCGCCGAGCCGGCGCTGGAATCCGTCGAGCGCCTCGGGCCCGTCCACGCGAAGGCGCGCGGCGAGCCGGTCCTCGTCAAGCGGCACGCCCTCGTCGGCAAGGGCCTCGAGGATCTCTTCCCGGGTGGGAATCTGCACCGCGTAGTCGGGCGCTTTATTGGTTCGGGGAGTCAATTCTGGTAAAATTTCGCGTTGTTTTCCGCGCCCAGATGGCGGAATTGGTAGACGCACCAGTTTCAGGTACTGGCGGGTAAAACCGTGGAGGTTCGAGTCCTCTTCTGGGCACCAGTTTTTCGAAGCAGCGCCGTTTTACGACGCACCGTTAGACAGGCAGCCCGCGCGCCCGTATTCTCATGGGGCGCACAGTGTACCCTCCCGCGGGGCTGCTTTGAGCAAACTCTATGACCAGCTGAAGAACGCCGCGTTCTCGCGCAAGCAGGCGCTCGAGAAAAAGGCGCGCAAGCCCGCCCGGCCGAAAGCCAAGGCCGAGCCGTCGTCGCCGCCGCTCGCCGAGCAGAAGGTGATCGACGACGAGCACGGCGCGTGGCGCGCCGAGATCGCCGGGAAGCTTCACGTGGTCGGTGAACAGCTGGGCGAACCGGGGCCGCGCGAGGCCGGTGCTGCGCTGGGCGCCCTGCACATTCCCGAGATCGAGACCGCCGAGCAGCTTCGCGAGCGCGGCGCCACCATGGCCACGCTCGCCGGCGCTGCGCGCAAGCGCGTCGAGGCCGAAGCCGTGGCGCTGGAACGCGCCCGCGAGCGCGAGCAGGCGGAGCGGGCGTTGCACGCGCAATCCGAAGCATTGCTGAAGGCGGACATCGCCGCGGCCCGCGCCGCGCGCGAGCGCGAGGGCGCGGAACGCGCCGCGCTCGAGCGCGCCGCGGAGCGCGAGGCGCAGGACAACGCGCGCGAGGCGTCGGCGCGGCTGCGCGCCGACGCCGAGGAGAAAGCGCTCGCGCAGGCGCGCGTGCGCGAGGAATCCGAGCAGCGTGCGGAAACCGCGGCGCGCAAGCGCGCGAAAGCCGAAGCCCAGGCGCTCGCCAAGGCCGAGGCGGCGATCGTCGAATCGGCGCGCGCGGACCGTGCCGCCGCGGCACGCGAGAAGGCCCAGCGCGAAGCGGCCGCCGTCGCCGAAGCGCTCGCACAGACGCAGGCGAGCGCGCAGGAAGCCCTTCGCGACCGCATGGCCGCCGAGGAGCGGCTCGCCGAAGCGGCGAAGGCACGCGCCGAGGCCGAAGGCCGCGCTCTCGCCGAAACCCGCCGCCGTGACGAAGCGGATGCCGCCGCCACCGCGCTCACCCGCGAACGGATCGAAGCCGAGGAGCGGCTCGCGCAAGCCGCGCGGGAGCGGGCGCTCGCGGAGGAGAATGCCGCCGCGCGAGCGCGCGAGCGCGCCGAGGGCGCCGCGCGCCTGGTACAGGCCGCGCAGGCGCGCGCCGCAGCCGACGCGGTCGCCGCCGAACAGGCGCAGGCCGCGGCGCAAGCGGCGGCCGCGTTGCGCGCCGGGAACGAGCGGCTGCTCCAGGCCGAAGCCGCGTCGCGGGCGACCGCGGAGCAGAAGGCGAACGCCGAATCGCTCGCCGCGGCGGAGGTCGCGGCGCGCGTCGAGGCGGAGCGGCGTCTCGCCGACGAAACGAACGCGCGAGCGCAAGCCGAAGCGCGCACCGCGCACGAAGCGCATCGCCGTGCCGAAGCGCAGGCGGAGCTCGCCGTGATCGCGCGGCTGCGCGCCGAGGCGGATGAGGCGCTCGCGCGTGAATCGCAGCAGGCCGCCGTCGCCCTCGCCGAATTGCGTGCCGAGGACGAGCGCCTCATGCAGGCCGAGATCGCCGCGCGGGGCATGGCGGAGCGCAAGGCGCTCGAAGAGTCGCACGCAGCCGACGCCGCCACGGCCCGTGCCGAATCCGAATCCCGCCTCGCCGCGGAGGCTCGCGAACGCGCCGCCGCCGAGGCGCGCGCGGCCGGGGAGGCGCGGCGCAACGCGCAGGCGCACGAGGCCGCTTCGGCTGGCGCGCGCGAACGCGCCCTCGCCGAAGAGGAAGCCGCACAGGCCGCGCGCGAGAAGGCACTCGCGCAGGAGGCCGTGCGTGCCGCCGACGAGCGCCGCCGCAAGGATGCCGAACACCTGGCGGAGGTCGCGCGCCTCAGGCTCGAGGCGGAAGCCGTCGCGGAGCGCACCGCTCGCGCGAAGGCCGAGGATGCCGAAGCCGCAGCGCGCCTGCTCGCGCAACGCGAGAGCGCCGAGAAGGAAGCGGCCGCGCTCGTGATCGCACGCCTGGATGCCGCGCGGCGTGCGGAAGCGGCGGGCCGTGAAAGCGCCGCGCGCGAGCGCGCGGCGGCCGAAGCAATGCGCGAGCGCGCAGAAACCGAGCGCGAGCTGGCGGAGCGCGAGCGTGCGCGCATGGAGGCCGAGGCGGACGCGCAAAACGCCGCCCGCGGCCGCAAGGCGCGCGAACAGGCGCTGGCCGAGTCCGCCGCGCGGATGGAGCACGAGGCGCGCGCCATCGATGCCGCGCGCGAGCGCGCCGCGGCCGAGATCGAGCTCCTCGCCAAGGCCCGCGTGGCGCAGGAGGAGGCGCTTGCCGAGCAGCGCATGCTGGCCGAGCGCGCCGAGATCGAGCGCGAGGCCGAGGCCCTCGCCGTCGAGCGCGGCGAGGCCGAGCGCGAGATCGCCGCGCATGTCCAGCAGAAGGCGGGTGCCGAAGCCGCCGCGGCGCGGGCATTGCAGGCGCGCATCGCCGCGGAACGCAAGTACGAAGCGGCCGCGGCCGAGCGCCTGAAGGCCGACGAGCAGTTGCGCCAGCGCGCGGAGCGCCAGGCCGCGCTGCAGATCGAGATGCTCGTCGCCGCCCGCGATCGCGCCGCGACGGAAGCACGAGCGATGGACGAAGCGCAACGCCGCGCGCAAGCCGAAGGCGCGGCTCGCGAGCAGGCGCAGGCGCGCGCCGTCACCGAAGCCGAAGCGGCCCGCGCCGCCGAGGGACGCGCGAAAGCGGACGAGGCGCTCACCCGCGAGACCGGGATGCGGGTGCAGTCGGAACGCGTGGCCGAAGCCGCCGCGCGCGAGCGCGCCCAAGCGGACACCCGGGCCATCGCCGAGGCCAAGCATCGGGAAGAAGCTGAAGCGGCGCTGTCGCGCGCCACGGCCTTGCGCGAGGAGGCGCAGGCGCGCGCCGCCGAATCGGCACGCGATCGCGCGGCCGCGGAGGCGCGCGCCGAAGCCGTCGCGCGCGAGCGCGTGGAAGCCGAGCAGCGGGTCGCGGGCGCCGCGCGCGACAAAGAGAGCGCCGAGCGCGCCGCAGCCGAGGCGCTCGAGGCGAGGCTCCACCAGGAACGCGGCCTCGAAGCCGCGGCGCTCGAGCGCGCCGGAACGCAGGCGGCCGCGGTCGAAAACGCGCGCCGGCACCTCGCCCTCGAAGCGGAACGATTCGAAGCCGCGCGCCGGCGCGTAGTCGCGGAAGCGGCCGCGACCGACGCCGCCCGCGAGCGCGAACGCACCGAGATCGCATCGCGCGAGCAAGCCGCCCTGCGCGCGAAGGCCGAACGCGACGCCGCCGTCGCAACGCAGGCGCGCGTCGAAGGGCAACAACGAGCGGAGCACGAAGCGCAGGCGCGCGCCGAGGCCGAGAATGCCGCTGCCGACGAGGCGAGCCGGCACGAGGTCGCCCAGGAGGAGCTGCTTCTCGCCACCGAATCGCGATCGAAGCACGACAGGCGCGCCGCCGAGGCCGCGCGCAAGCGCGAGGAGAAGGAGCGCGCGCTGATGGAGCGCGCATCCCGGAGATTGGAGACCGAACGGCGCGCGGCCGAGCTCGCGCGGGAGCGCGAGGCCGCGGAGCGCGCCGCCGCCGACCTCGCCGTCTCGCGCGCCGCCCATGAAAGCGACGCCACGGCGGCCGCGCAATCGCGTGCGGTGGCCGATGAGGCCGCCGCGCTCGAAACGCGCCGCCACGCGCAGGCCGAGGAAGCGCTGCGCGCGGCGGGCGAGGAGCGCGCACAAGCGCAGGAGCGGACGCTCGCCTCCGCGCGGGCGCGCGAGGAATCCGAGCGCGCGTTGCGCGACGCGTCCGCCGAGAAAGCCGCCGCGGAAGCGCGCGCGACCGACGCGGAGCTCTCGCGCGCGGAAGCCGAGAAGGCCGCCACGCTGACCGCCGAGCAGCGCGTGCGCCAGCAACGCCAGGAAGAAGAGGCGCTTCGCAAGCGCATCGCGGCGCAGGCCGAAGCGCTCGGGCAGGCGAAGGCGCGCGAGCATGCCGAGCGCCAGCGCGCCGAAGCCGAAGCCCGCGCGCTCGCCGCCGCGCAGGAACGCATCGCACTGGAAGAGAGCGCGATCGACGCCGCGCGCGCCGCCGCCGAACAGGCCGAGACCGCGCGGCGCACGCACGCCGAGCGGGAGCGCTCGCAGGCGCAGGCCGAGGCGCTCATGCGCGCGCGCATCAAGATCGAGAAGGACGCCCAGGAGCGCGCCGAGAAAGCAGCGATCGCCGAGGCGAACGCGACGCACGCCATGCATGCGCGCATCGCCGCCGAGAACGAGCTCGTCAAGGCGAACCGGATGCGCGCCGAGAGCCAGCAAAAGGCGCTCGACGCCGCGCGCGCACGCAAGTCCGCCGAGCAGCTGCTCGACGAGAAAGCCACGCTGCGTGCGAGGCTCGAAGCGCAGGCCGCCGAGATCTCCCGCGCGCGCGAAGCCGAGGAGAAAAGCGCCGTTGCGACCGCGCGCGCACGCGCGCAGGCCGAGACGCGCGCGCAAGCCGCCGAACGCATGCGGGCGCAGTCCGACCAGCTCGCGACGACCGTCGCCGAGGAACGCGCGCGCGCCGAGGCCATCGCGCTCGAGGCCGAGCGCCGCAAGATCGAGGCGGTGCGCACGGCGCTCGCGGCCGCCGAGCTTCACCTGCGCGCCGAAGATGAAGCGCGCACGCTCGAAGGCGCCCGCATCCGCACCCGTGCCGAGCTCTCGGACCTGCGCGGCCGTCTCGCCGCCGTATGGACGCGGCGCCTCGGCCGCCTGGGGCCCGAGCGCCTGTGGCGCGGAGCGCTCGCGGGGGGCGGGGCGGCGCTCGCGGCCGTCGCGATCATCGTCTTTCTGGCCATGCGATCGGGGCCGGTGCCGGTCGCGCCCGATGCGCCGGCCCCTGCCCTCAAGCTCGACCGCGAGCTGAGGACCGAGCCCCATGAGCCGGCTGCTCGATAAGCTCAAGGGCGCGCAGCGCGCGCGCCTGGACAGCGCGCGGCTCTTCGAAGCGCTGCGCCGGGCACAGGCGGGTCGCGACGCCGAGCGCGCCGCGACCGACCGCGCTCTGAGGCAGGCCAACTCGGCGCAAGCGCGCGCGGAAGCCGACCAGATCGCCGCAGCGGAGGCGAGGCAACGCGAGGAGGCGGAGCGCGAGGCCGCGAGGGTCGCGACGGAGCGCGCGCAGATCGATGCGCAAGCCGCGCATGCGCAGCGCCTGCGCGCCGATGCCGAGCGCGCCGCCGCGGACGCCGCGATCGCGCGTGCCAAGCGCGAGGCGCAAGCGGCCGCCGCCGCGCGGGCGCGCATGCAGGCCGAGCGCGAGATCGGCGAGACCGAGCGCGTGCGCGTGGAGGCCGAGGACAAGGCGGCGGCCGCGGCGCGCGACCGTGCACAGGCCGACGAGGCCGACGCCGCACAGTCGCGCCGACATGCGGATGCCGAGAAGGATTTTGCGCGCGCCGCCGCGCTGCGCAGCGAAGCCGAATCGCGGGCCGCGGCGGCGGCACGCGAGCGCGAGCAGGCGGCGCGCGCCCTGACCGAAGCCGCGCGCCAACGAACCGAGGCCGACGCGCACGCCACCGCGGCGGCACTGGCTCGCGTGCAAGCCGAGCAGCGCGCGGCGGAGCATGAAGCCGAACGCGCGACGGCCGACGAACGTGCCGAAACCGCAGCCCGCGAGCGGGCGCGCGCCGACGAGGCCGATGCGGTGCAGTCGCGCCGCCGCGCCGCGGCCGACCAGGAGCTCGCCCGCGCCACAGAGCTGCGCATCGAGTCCGAAGCCCGCACCGATGCCGCGGCGCGGGAGCGTGACCAGGCGGCACGCGCCGCGACCGACGTGGCGCGCGTGCGTGCCGAGCGCGAGGCCGAAGCGCTCGCGGCCATCGAGGCGCGCGCCGCCGCGGAGCGCGACGCGGCCGAAAGCGAGAGCGCTCGCAGCGTGGCCGAGCACGAGGCGGCGGTCGCCGCACAGGCGCGCGCGCAGGCCGACGAAGCCGCGATCGAGGAATCGCGCCGCCGCATCGAGACCCAGGACGCGCTCGCCGGCGCCGCGCGCGAACGCGGGCACGCCGAAACACGCGCCGCGGCGGCCGCGCGCGAGCGTGAAGAGGACGAACGCAGGCTCATCGAAGCGATCGCGGCGAGCGACGCCGCCGAATCGGACGCCGCCTCGGCCGAAGGCGAGCGCGCGCAAGCCGAAAACGCCGCGCTGCGCGCGGCCAAGCAGCGCGCCGCCGCGCAGGCCGCGCATCTCGAATCGACCCGCCGCCGCGTCGAGTCGGCGCGCGCGGCCTTCGATGCCGCGTCGCTGCGCGCGCACGCCGAGCAGGAAGCGGCGGCGCTTGCCGAAGCGCACAGGCGCGAGGATGAAGAGCTGGGCCGGCTGCGCTACGGGCTCGCGCGGCTGTGGGCGCATCGCATCGCGACCCCGGCCGGCACCATCGTCGCGGCGGGCGCCGTCATCGCGGTGATCATCGGCGCGATGTTCGCCTTGCGTCCGGAGGCTCCGAAAGCGCGACCCGCAGCGCCTGCCGCGCTCAAGCTCGAGCGCAGCCTCGAGCTCAGCCGAACGGATGCTTCAGGACGATCGTCTCGTCGCGTTCCGGACCCGTCGAGATGATGGCGACCGGCGCGCCGACGAGCGATTCCAGCCGCCGCAGGTAGTCGCGCGCGGCGCGCGGCAGCGCATCGAAGGCCTTCGCGCCCACGGTGCTCTCCTTCCAGCCGGGGTGCTCTTCGTAGATCGGCTCGCAGATGGCGAGCGCTTCGGCGCCCACCGGCAGGATGTCGCGGCGCTCGCCGTTCACGTTGTAGCCCACGGCGACGCGGACGGTGTCCAGGCCGTCAAGCACGTCGAGCTTGGTGATGCAGATGCCGCTCACCCCGTTCAGCTGCACCGCGCGCTTGAGCGCCGCGGCATCGAACCATCCGCAGCGCCGTGGGCGCCCCGTGACGGAGCCGTACTCGTTGCCCTTCACGCGCAGGTGCTCGCCGATCTCGTCGTCGAGCTCGGTGGGGAACGGCCCCGAGCCCACGCGCGTCGCGTAGGCCTTGGCCACGCCGAGCACGTAGTGCAGCTGGTTCGGTCCCACCCCCACGCCCGCGGCCGCCTGCCCCGCGACGGTATTCGACGACGTGACGAAGGGATAGGTGCCGTGGTCCACGTCCAGGAGCGCCGCCTGCGCGCCCTCGAACAGGATGTTGTTGCCGGCGGCGATGAGCGCGTTCACCTCGCCCGAGACGTCGGCCACCATGGGCTTCAATCGCGCGGCGAGCGCGAGCGTGTCGTCGAGCGTCTTCTGGAAGTCGACCGCTTCCGCGTGGAAGTAGTTGCGCAGCACGAAGTTGTGGTAGTCGAGCACCTCGCCCAGCTTCGCCGCGAAACGCTCGCGCGCGTACAGGTCCTGGATGCGGATCGCGCGGCGCGCGACCTTGTCCTCGTACGCGGGGCCGATGCCGCGTCCCGTGGTGCCGATCTTCGCCTCGCCCTTCGCGCGCTCGCGCGCCTGGTCGATCGCCACGTGGTGCGGAAGGATGAGCGGGCAGATCTCGGAGATGCGCAGCTGCCTGGTGACCTCGATGCCCGCGCGCTCGAGCTCGCCGATCTCGCTCATCAGCGCCTCGGGCGACACCACGACGCCGTTGCCGATGAAGCACTTCACCGAGCCGTGGAGGATTCCGGAGGGAATGAGCCTCAGGATCGTCTTGCGGCCCTTGATGACGAGCGTGTGGCCCGCGTTGTGGCCGCCCTGGAAGCGCGCCACCGCGGCCACGTGGTCGGTCAGCCAGTCGACGATCTTGCCCTTGCCCTCGTCGCCCCATTGGGTGCCGATGACGACTACGTTACGCGCCATTTCCCGTCTTTCATTTCGAGCTTGCGTTCGCACCCCAGTTCGTCGCGATGCTCTTGCGTCCCCGGCATCTCGACGATCACCACGTTGCCCGCCTCGCGCAGCCTGGCGATCGCGTCCTTCAGCGCCGGATCGTCCAGCGACGGCGCG
>WNFI01072883.1_pt1 | contig 10813 bp, 9 predicted proteins | sample 5400471 | NCBI WGS metagenome assembly WNFI01 (sample SAMN13153348, study PRJNA577476) | soil metagenome | isolation source: 100 cm saprolite on Douglas fir-dominated hillslope | place: USA:California | collected 2013-09-17 | reverse complement strand
TGGCGAAGGCGGGCCGCGGCCTGATCATCCATGTAACGGACAACCTGGGCTGGCTTCCCGATCCATCCGCGCACCGGGGGCAGATTCTTCACGATCTCGGGCACGAGTGCCTCAATCGTCTGATCATGAGCATGAGCCAGGAGGCGAAGAAGTTGAAGATCGCCGTAGTGGGGTTGAACCCCGGCTTCATGCGGACGGAGCGGGTCCTGATGTACATGACAACCGAGGCTCGGAAGAAGGAGCAACGCTTCGATTTGAGCGAGTCGCCGGAATATATCGGGCGTGCAGTTGCGGCCCTTACGGCGGATGCCAACGTAATTGAGAAGACCGGGCAACTCCTGTGGACCGCGGATTTGACAAAAGAGTACGGCTTCACGGATATCGATGGGCGATTTGTTCCGCGCTGGGATCCAAATGCACCGGTACGGGAGGGAGTCGGGAGTCAGGAGTCGGGAGTCGGGAGGGAAAACTGACATATAGGGCTGCGTTGGGATTTCGGGCACATTCGGGATGGGCGGCGATGGTGGCGGTCGGGGGACCGAAGAACGCGCCCTTCGTGCTGCAGAGGCGGCGAGTGGAACTGGCCGAACGGGGGATCGCAGGGTCCAAGCAGCTCTACCATACGGCGGAGCAGATGAGTTTGCCGGATGCTACTGCCTTTGTCGAGCAGTGTATGGTCGCGACCGGGGCGATGGCGCAGGCCGCGATTAGCCAGGCGATTTCCGAACTGGCCGGCAAAGGCTACGAGGTCGCGGGTGCGTGCGTACTGCTCAGCTCGGGCCGGCCGCTCCCGGACCTGGCAAAGACGCTCGCATCGCATGCGTTGATTCACACCGCCGAAGGGGAGTTCTACCGTGATGCGCTCAAGTCGGCTTGCAAGGCGTGCGGCTTTGTTGCCGCGGGGATTCGCGAAAGGGATTTGATGGGCCGAGCTACGGCGATCCTACAGCTCTCGGACGAAGAGCTGCAGCGGAGGATCTCCGAGCTGGGGAAGAGTGTCGGACCGCCGTGGCGGCAGGATGAAAAACTCTCTGCGCTCGCGGGGTGGATCAGTTTATATCAAGCCGGGTGAAAGATGGGTCAGTAGCGATCACTTCACGAAGAAACTTCGCACCGGTGGCGGAGGCTCCGAGCGACGGATCGCACGCCAGAGAATGTCGTTCAACTCGTCGTCGTCGGCGCGATCGGCGTCGCTGAAATCGAGCTGCCGCGAGCGGGCGGCGCTCGGCGAGGCCGCCGGGTTGCGCTCCTCCAGGCTGATGCGCGGCTTCTCGGCGTCGTAGTTGGCCGCAATCGCCTCGGCCGAAAACGCGTTGAACATCGGATGCGCCGCGGCATCGAATTGCGTCATGGGGCGAAGCCCGAGGATCAGCTCGATGGTCCGCAGCATCGACGTGGTGTTGTAAATGGTGCTGTCGACGGCGCTAGTGTGCGTGTACGGCGAGATGACGAACGCCGGCGAGCGGTGCGAATCGATGTGGGCCGGTCCGTTTTGGGCATCGTCCTCGAGAACGAAGATCGCCGTGCTCTTCCAAAATTTGCTGCGCGACATGGCGTCGACGATGATGCCGAGCGCGTAATCGTTGTCGGCGAACGAGGACAGAGGCGCGACTTTGCCGGCCGCGGTGCCCGAGGTGTGGTCGTTCCCGAGGCGCATGACGAGCAGCTTGGGCATGTTGTCGTTCGCCTCGAACTGCTGGAGGTCGCGCAGGAAAGTCTGGGCGCGCTTGACGTCGGGATACTCGAGATCGAAACCGCGATAGAACGTGTTGGTGACGCCCGCGAGCACCGGGTCGCGCACGGATTCCACCTGCACGCCGTCGTCGCCGGGCTCCTTCTTGTTGTTCACCATGTAACCGTAATTGCGCATGGAGATGCCGCGCTGTGCGGCGTTGGTCCACAGGAAGCCCGCCGGGGGCAGGGAAGCGGGGTCCTGTTCCTCGTAGTCGTAATGTTTGCGGCGCTTGGCGTAGCTGTTGGGCCATAGCTTCTGAATGTAGTCGTTCGCGATGGCGCTCGTGGACCAGGCATGTCCGTCGGCGCTCACGTCGGCATTGACGTAGAAATTGTCGAGCAAGACGAACTCGCGTGCGAGCTTGTGATGGTTGGGCGCGGCCTTTTCGTCGAACAGGACCAGCGAGCGATCGCTCTCGCCCTTGCCGATGTCGCCGAGAACCTGATCGTAGGTGCGATTCTCTTTGACGATATAGATTACGTGTTGGATCGGTGTGGGGCCGCCCGGCACCGTCGGGATGGCGCTCGGCTTCGTGAGCGGCCCGAGGTCGCCGAGTTTGTTGTCGTCATATGGTGAGTTGGCCAGAGCCTGTTTGGTGTAACCGCCGATGGCTTCGTCCGGGATCAGAGGAATGATCGATGCAGAACCCGTCTGCACCGCGCCGACGGGAATGAAACCGAGCACGAGACTGCGCGCCTGCGTGATATCCACGACTCCCAGGACGTTCGCATCGGAGCAGACCACGTACATGCGGTTGAGATCGGCGCTGAGCGCGAGGGCGCTCGGCGTCATGCCCAGCGGCTGGCTGGGCGTCATCGACATGTTGATGGTTTCGAGCCGGCGCAGGTCTTTGTTGTCCGTCACGCCGATCGAATAAACATTGTTGGTGTTGGCGGCCGCGACGAAAAGGCGGGCATGGTACCGCGCCTGCTGGTCGTGTTCTTCGCCGCTGCGCCGCTCGCGCCAAACCATATCGGTCGGATGCGGGCCGACCGGCACCGAATCGAGTTTGTAGCCGTTGTCGGCTTGGTGGTGCAGCAGCGCCCCGTCCGCCCAGCTTGTGACGAAAAACGATTTGCCGTCGGGGTGGAACAGGATGCGGTATGGCCGGCGACCGGTCTTGAATTTGTCGATCACGCGGCCGGACTGCGGATTCACTACCAGGATCTGATCGTGATAGAGATCGGCGGCATACAGCAGCCGGCCATCGGGCGTGACGGCCACGTCGCCGATGAAGTCCTGCCAGGTGCGCTCGAGGACCGGCACGAACTCGAAGGTGCGGGATGGCTCCAGCACGCCTTCGTCATTGAACGTGAATTCGTAGATGCTCGCCGTGGAACCGCCGCTGACCCATAGAGTCTTGCCTTGAGGCGATAAAGCCATGCCTAGCCAGGCGTCGGGAACCGGAACATGACGCACGGCGCGGCCTCCCTGCAGATCGACGACGGTCAATGATGGCGGCTTGTAACCTGCGTTCATGACGATCATGAACCGGCCGTTCTGCGTGACGACGGCCGACATGGGAAACGTGTCGAGCGGGATCTGTTGGCCGGTGGGCTTCACGCGCCAGCCGCTGTTTAACAGAAACGTGGCGTCGAGCTGTATGCCGACACGCTCGCGCGGCGGGGGTTGGGAAGAGGAAGAAACTGCAAGAACCAGAACTGCCAGCAGTGCAAGCCAGAAGCGAAGGTCGTAGGTCGTAGGTTGTAGGAAAAGCTTCTTCATTCGGAGAACCTTTGGGCGATTGGAAAGCGCCGGCCGATGCCGAACGCTTTGGTTGTGACCTTCAGGCCGGGAGCGGCCTGTTGGCGCTTGTATTCGTTGCGATCGACTTTGTTGATGATGTCGCGCACGAGCTCGATCGGCACGTGCTGCGCATCCGCAATCTGTTGCGGCGACTGATACTGTTCGACGTACGCGCGAAGGATCGGGTCGAGCACCTCGTAAGGCGGCAGCGAATCGGTGTCCTTCTGGTCGGGCCGCAGCTCGGCCGATGGCGGTTTTTCGAAAACACTCTCGGGAATCGCTCCTGCATGACGCTTGTTCGCCACACGCGACAGCTCGTATAGCAGCGTCTTGGGGACGTCGCTGATCACGGCCAGGCCGCCGCACATATCGCCATAGAGCGTGCAGTAGCCCACGGCCAGCTCGCTCTTGTTACCCGTGGTGAGCACCAGCGCTCCCCATTTGTTGGACAGAGCCATCAGGGTGACGCCGCGCAGGCGGGCCTGCAAGTTTTCTTCGGTCACGTCGCGTGGGCAATCGCCGAACAGCGGATCGAGTACGTCGAGGAAGCTGTCATAGCCGCCGTGGATCGGGGCCACTTCGAATCGGATTCCCAGATTCGCTGCCAGGGCGCGAGCGTCGGAGAGGCTGTGTTCCGACGAGTAGGGGCCGGGCATTCCGATGCCGGTGACGTTTTCGCTTCCGACGGCGTCAACTGCGATCGCGGCGACGAACGAAGAATCGATGCCGCCGCTCAACGCGATCAGCACGCGCAGGAAGCCGCATTTGCGGATGTAATCGCGCGTGCCGAGGACCAGGGCTTCATACACTGCCTCGCACTCGTTGGGCAGGTTCTCGTGCCGATCGCCGGTCATCGCGCCGTTGTCGAACAGGACCAAGTCTTCGGCGAACGACGCGGCAGAGGCGACGACGTTGCCCGCCGCATCCATCGCGAAGCTGCTGCCGTCGAAGACGAGCTGATCGTTGCCGCCGGCTTGGTTGACGTACACGAGGGGCAGATGAAAATGACGGGCCGTGGTGCAGAGCATCTCGCGGCGCAGCGCGCGCTTGTCCATGTTGTAGGGCGAGGCATTGATGCTGATCAGCAAGCCCGCACCGGTACAAGCGAGTTCTTCGACCGGATCGCGGCTGTAGCGCCGGCGCTCCCAGTATTGTTTGTCGTTCCAGACGTCTTCGCAGATGGTGAGCGCAGTCCTGGTGCCGGCCAGCTCGATGGGGAGTTGCTTGTCGGCAGGCTGGAAGTAGCGCGTTTCGTCGAACACGTCGTAGGTGGGCAGCAGCATCTTGTTCTGACGAAACGCGACGCGGCCACGTTCGATGACCGCGGCGCTGTTGAAGATGTGGTTGCCCGTGGGGACGGCGGTTGTGGTGACGGTGCCGCAGATGATGGTGGTCTTGAGAGCGGCGGAATCGGCGGCAAGCTGCTGGAGGTGCTCTTCGGTGCGGTCGAGGAAGCTTTGCTTTTCAAGAAGGTCGCGCGGAGGGTAGCCGGTGAGCGCAAGCTCGGGAAAAACCACGACGGCGGCTCCGGCGTCGTTGGCTCGGCGCGCATAATCGAGGATCAAACGCGCGTTACCGCAGAGGTAGCCGACGGTGGAGTTCGTTTGAGCCAGGGCGATCAGCATGGAAATACCATTTTAGAGGGTTGCGAGATGCTTGAGGCGGCGGACTCGCTTGGTATAATTGGACCGTCGTGATAGGCATTGATATTCAAGCAATTTCACCCCCCCTTGAGTTTGATGCCCATGGTGTCTGTAGAGTCGCGGGCACTCGCGTGACACTGCTCAGTCTGATTGACGCTTTCGAGGAAGGCGCTCTTGGCCCGAAAACCGCTTCCAACCTGATCGCTTTTTCGAGTGGGCACAAGGGGTCGGCTTGAACGTAATCGGTTTCACCCGCTGCGTTGCCATGATTCTGTGACGTACGTACTTCCACTTGTGGCCCAGTAACGAAGACGCGTTCACAACAGCGACGGTCGATCCCTTACCGGAACGTCTCTAGCGGCAGAAACCACTTACGACCAGGCCGATTGCAAATCGGCCGCAGGATGCAATCCTGCCCTACATTTCGAATCAGCAACTTGCGCCGTGTTTTCTGGAGAGTGTGAACGCTGCACGCAAGAGTGCGTGCGCCACAACGCACCGCATCCAGTTAAAATAGGTGCCTGACCAAGTTTGAACCATATGGACCCAGCAGAAGAGCTAAAAGAGCACGCCCAGCACGCGCAGCATCCGTTCGATAGACGAGTGGCCGCTACTATGGCGATCATCGCGGCCGCGCTCGCAGTCGTGTCGGTGCTCGGTCACCTATTCGCCACCGAGGAGCTTCTGTTGCAGCAGAAAGCTTCGGATCAATGGTCCTACTATCAGGCCAAATCGATCCGGCGCTATCAGTCCGAGGTCGCCAAAGATCTCTTCGCCACAATGGGGAGCGCCAATTCGGAAAAGAAAGCCGAGGACTACAAAGGCAAAGCCGAAGGCTACAAGAAGGACATGGAGGAGATCAGCAAGGACGCAACTGAAAAAGAGAAGGAGAGCCGCCTGCGCGGACACCAGGCGTTGTGCCTGCACATCGGCGAGATCTTTCTCGAGATTGCGATCGTATTCTCTTCCCTCGCGATCCTGACCAAACGTCCGACGCTGTATTGGACGGCAGTTTCGAGCTCGGCCCTCGGCGTCGTGATCGCCATCGGCACGGTATTTGTCCGTGGCTAAACTGTTTTGCGGCACATCCGGCTTCGCCTACGCGACCTGGAAGCCCGATTTTTATCCCGCTAAACTCCCCTCGAAGGGCTTCCTCGAACACTATGGCCAGCGTTTGAACGCGGTCGAGATCAACTACACGTTCCGCAGACTGCCGTCCGCGTCCACGCTCGAAAGCTGGGTCAATGCCACACCCAAGGGATTCGTTTTCCCCGTGAAGGCGCACATGCGCATCACCCATATCCTGAGGCTCAAGCCAAGCGAGTTCACCGACGTGTTCTTCCGCGCCATCGACCCGCTGCGTACCGCCGGACGGCTCGGACCCGTACTGATCCAGCTCCCGCCGGCCATGAAGTGCGACACCACTCTGCTCAGCGATTTTCTCGCCACGCTGCCAACGGACCTGCGCTACGTGTTCGAGTTCCGTCACGCGTCCTGGCTCGCCGATCCGGTCTACGACCTGCTCAAGAAGCACAATGTCGCTCTTTGTCTGGCTGAATCCGAGCGTCTCGTAGTTCCGGAAGTTTTCACTGCCGGCTTTGCGTATGCACGCCTGCGCAAACCGGAGTACACGGCGCAAGACCGCGAGGAGATCGCGCCTCGAGTGGAGCAGATCCTCAGCTCGGGCAAGGATGCCTACGTCTTCTTCAAGCATGAGGAGACGCCCGAAGGTGCGCTATATGCGCAGGAGCTGCTGAAGCGGTGCGGCAACGCTACGGATACATCGGCTCCACCTTCGCCCCAATCTTGATCGGACGGTCCGTGGGCAGCGCAACGGAATCGCCTTCGACCAGCCCCTGCGCGGCCTGAATCTTGGTCACGCTGGAAACGCCGACGCGCACCGGCCGAAAGGCGATGCGGCTGTCCTTGCCGAGCAGATAAACGCCGGTCTGGCCGCCCTCGCGCCGCAGAACTTCCTTGGGGATGATGAGAGCGTCCGGCACGATGCGCGACACGATGGAGGCGTCGATGTTGGTGCCGGGCAGCAGGTCGCGGTCGGGATTCTGGACGACGCAACTGACCTCGCCGACTTGACGCGTTGTGCCCGCGAGTTGGATCACCTGAGTCGGGAGCTTCTCGACTAGGCCTTTCCAGACGCGCCCCGGCATCGCTTCCCAGGTGATGGTGACGGGCATGCCGATGCCGACGCGGCCAACGTCCGGCTCGTCGATGTAGACGATGACACGCACCTGATCGAGGCGGCCGATGTTCGCGATGACATCGCCCAGGTTGACGAAGCCGCCCATCCGCTGATCGAACTGGTAGACGGTGCCGCCGATCGGCGCCCGAATAACGCTTAGCGCCAGGTTGTGTTTCGCCAGCGCCGCGGCTGCTTCAGCCTCCTGGAGTTTGGCCTGCATTACCTGTTTCTGTGAGGGCTCGACGAGCGCCGCTCGACGTTTGTCGAGGCCGCTGATTTGCTCGTGCAGCGCGTCGACCCGAGCTCGCGCCGTGTCGACTTCCAGCTTCGTTCCCGCCTGCTGCTTGTAGAGCCGCTCCGCAGAATCGAGATTCCGTTGGGCGACCTGCAGGTCGAGCCTCGCCTTGGCAAGCTCATTATCGATCTCGGTGCGTTCGGCAGCGGAGCCGCCCTGCTGGAGCGGCCTCTGCAGTGCGCGGGCCGACGCGATCTGCGCCTCCGCCGTCGAGAGCTCGGCTTCCGCAGCGCTGGTGTCCAATTCCACTAGCGGCGAGCCTGCGGCGACCTGCTGCCCGCGCGAAATGTCGATCTTCTTGATCACGCCCTGCCGTTCCGCGCGCGCCGATGCCCATTGAATCGGCTCGACCTTGCCGTTCGTGGTCAGCGTGCTTGTGATGGTGTCGCGGACCACTTTCACGAACGGGACTTGCGGCGGCTGCGCTCGGCGCGCGACTCCCCACGAGACGACCACCACCACCAGGACCAGCAGGATCAGGGCCAGCGTTCGCCGGCGTATCGTGATCTTTATCACGATCGCGGCCTCGCGCAATAATCAAACAAAAGCTGCCATTCCGCTCTTTGGATCTCGAGGGCGGCGCGCTCCGATTGCGAACCGGGCTGCTTTCGCGCCCGCTCGCAAAACATCACGAACGCAAAGGGGTCCCAGTTCGAGCCGGGACGAAACTCGGCCTGCGGATAGCGGGTCACGATCTCTTGCGCTTCCTTAAGCAAATCGGCGTAGACCTTGTGCGTACCCACGTGGCGAAACCAGTACGCCGCATTTCCGGAATCGGGCTCCTGGCGATGCAGTATGGCGTGCCAAAAGCTGCCTTCAGGCGTGTTCAAATCCTGGGCGACCTGATGCGCTTCCTCGAAACAGGAGAAATAGAGCCACAGGCCGGCGAGCGCGGCTTCCGGTGAATGGGAGTTTGCGAATAGTTTCGAAGCGCTGCTATTGGAAAGCGCGCGGGAGGCTTCGGCGGACGAACATGCGCCGGCGACCAGCGGGATCAGTCGCTCGCCGTCGCCGTCGAGGGCGAGCAATTCCTGGACCGCAGGACCGTAAGCTTTTGAATCGAATTGCAAATACCATTTTCGCAGATCGAGAGACCGCTCCCTGTGGTCGCGGCTCCAACAGCCGATGCGGATGCGCTGTCACCCAAAGCGATGTACCGTTACAGAATGAGCCTCCATCGAGCGATTCTTTTTCTGTTCGCCGCGTCCGTCAGCGCACAGGTGACGCCCACGGATGTCGTGTTCGCCGGCCTTTCCGCGCGTACGGCGCAGCTTGCCTATCAGCAGCGCGGCGGCGACATGAAATCGATCGGTCCGCTGATGGCGGCGGCGTCGAATCCCGACAAGGCGCTCGCCTATCGCGGCCTTACGCACGCGATGGCGGTCATGCAGGGTCGCGAATGGACGCCTGATGTCGAACTTGCCACTGCGTTTGATTTTTCAATCGGCGCTAAAGCCGTGGGAACGGGCGAGTATCTGGCCACGCGCGCCACGTTCCTTTTCGATCCTCCGGCCGCTGCGCAGCCGCCTTATCGTTTGCAGCTCGATTTGCTGAAAACCGACGGCTCCGGATCGCAGGTAATGGTGATGGGACCAATATAAGCCGTCTTCGTGGCCCCTAACGACCGATTGGTCCGGCGGATTGTTAAGGCCGATATCGGTCACACTATCGGCTCCGTTGAACGGACGATTCTGTGCCCACTGTTCTTCGACGTAATCGCCGCTAGGATACGTGGTTTTGCTGCCAATGCCCACCATGACTTGGTTGGCGGGGAAGTTGAAGTTTGCACTGGAAAGGAATTCATAACAGGTGACGCCTCCGTCGGGAGTTTTGACCTTGCTCCAGGTGGAGGTGTTTCCGCATTTTTGATTATTATCACCCGACGGAATCGAGTAGTAGTAAGACGTCGAGTCGCTCACAGGCGAGTTGTCGTAGGGGTCTGAATAATTCAGGACCTTCTGCTTGATCGGATTAAGTGTCAAATCGCTGAAGTCGCTCTGCAAAGTGCCCGAGGCCGTGCCGCGCGTGGGTCCGCCGTCGTAAGCCCATTGGTATGTAGTCTCTGAGTCGGTTGTGGGACCAAAACGCTGGCTTGAAGCCGACTGGAGGAGTGTTCTGCGCCCGGGCAGGCCGATTGAAAATCGGCCGCAGGATGCCATCCCAATAAGCGCTAAGTTAAGCTCAAGCGGGCCTGTTTTTGACGTTGACCCGCAAAGCGAGAGGGCAGGTTTCGGAACATTTTCGATTGCGGATGTTTTTATCTTAGCGCTTATGGGATGCCATCCTGCCCTACATTGACTCCCCGCCTGCCTCCTCCTGTGATATCTTTTCACCGTTGCCCCCGCCACTCACTGGAATCCGCGTTCTCGACCTGACCACGGTCGTCGCGGGCCCCACTGCGACCATGATTCTCGCCGACCTGGGCGCCGACGTGATCAAGATCGAACGCATCGACGGCGGGGACGATGCGCGCCACATGGGTCCGCATCTCGGACACTGGGGCGCGTTCTTCGTGCCGATCAATCGCGGCAAGCGATCCATAGCGGCCGATATCAGCAAGCCCGGGGGCAGGGAACTGGTATTGCGGCTGGCTCGCGCGAGCGATGTCTTCATCGAGAACTTCCGCGGCGGCAAGATGGAGGCGCTGGGACTCGATGAGGCCGCGGTTCGCGCCGTGAATCCGAAGATCATATACGCGTCGCTCTCCGCATACGGGAGCCGCGGGCCGGATCGCCTGAAGCCCGGCTACGACGCTCTGGTGCAGGCGCGCACTGGCATCGTCAGCGTCACGGGGACCGGTCCCGAATCGCCGATCCGCGCCGGCGTCTCGCTGATCGACATGGGCGCCGGAATGTGGATGGCCATGGGCATTCTGGCGGCGCTGTTCGAGCGGCAAAAGTCCGGCACGGCGCAACGCGTTGACGCTTCCCTGTTTCAGACCGGCGTCATGGCGATGGTCTATCATCTTGTCTACCGCCAATTCGCGGGCGTGAATCCGGTGCCGCAAGGGAGCCGCCACACCGCCTTCGCCCCTTACTCCGCGTTTGAAACCGCCGACGGCGGCATGATGGTGGGAGTGTCGAACGAGCGCATGTTCCGGCGTTTGTGCGCCGCGCTCGATCGTCCGGAGTGGCTCACGGACCCGCGATTCGCAACCAACCCGCTGCGTGTCCGCTACTGCCGTGAATTGGAGC
>WNFI01065228.1_pt1 | contig 10813 bp, 11 predicted proteins | sample 5400471 | NCBI WGS metagenome assembly WNFI01 (sample SAMN13153348, study PRJNA577476) | soil metagenome | isolation source: 100 cm saprolite on Douglas fir-dominated hillslope | place: USA:California | collected 2013-09-17 | reverse complement strand
CCGCCGCCCGAGCGCGGCGAAGGCGGCAGGCAGGCGCTGCTCGATTGGGGTTTTACCGCTCAACAGATAGACAGTCTAAAATCGCGCGGCCTCGGAACCAAGGACTGACTCATGCTCGGACGCCTGATGCCCCGCGAGGGCAAGTTCTTCGATCTGTTCAACGCCCATGCGGAGCGCATCGTCGAAGGCGCCCGCGAGCTCGCGCTGATGATCGGCACGTTCAAGGACCTCGATCTGCACGCGCAGCGCATCGACGCCGTCGAGCGCGCCGCCGACAAGATCACGCACGAGTGCATGACGCTGCTGCACAAGACCTTCATCACGCCGTTCGACCGCGACCAGATCCACCAGCTGATCAGCACCATGGATGACATCCTGGACCTCATCCAGGACGTCGCCGAGTCGGTCGCGCTCTACGACCTGCGCAGCTTCACCCCCGAAGCCAGGCAGCTCGCCGACATCTGCCAGATGTGCTGCGACCGGGTGAAGACCGTGGTCGGGCTGCTGACCGACGTGAAGCGCTCCGAGGCCATCCTCAAAGTCTGCGAGGAGATCGACCGGCTCGAGTCGGACGCCGACCGGGTGATGCGCTCGGCGGTGTCGAAGCTCTTCCGCGAGGAGGACGACCTCAAGCAGGTGATGAAGCTGCGCGTCGTCTACGAGCTGCTCGAGACGATCACCGACCGCTGCGAGGATGTCGCCAACATCGTCGAAGGCATCGTTCTAGAAAACTCCTGAATGTTCGGGTTTTCGTTTTAATGGAAACCTCCCAGCTCGGCCTGGGCATCGTGATCGGGCTCGTGCTCGTCGCGCTTGCCTTCGACTTCATGAACGGTTTTCACGATGCCGCAAACTCGATTGCGACCGTCGTCTCGACGCGCGTCCTCAAGCCCCACCAGGCCGTGCTTCTCGCCGCGGTTTTCAACGTCATCGCGGTGTTCGTTTTCCATCTGAGCGTCGCCAGCACCGTCGGCAAGGGGATCATCGACCAGGGCATCGTCGATCACTATGTCGTGCTCGGCGCTCTGGTCGGTGCGATCAGCTGGAACATCATCACCTGGTATTACGGCATCCCCTCGTCTTCCTCGCACGCCCTGATCGGCGGGCTGGTGGGCGCGGGCGTGGCGAAGGCGGGAACCTGGGCGCTCATTCCCGCGGGCATCCTGAAGACCGTCGCCTTCATTTTCATCTCGCCGCTGATCGGGTTCCTGATCGGCTCGCTGCTGTTGCTGACGATCTCCTGGCTGTTCGTCCGGTGGACCCCGAGCCGGGTCGACCGTATTTTTCGAAAAGCCCAGCTTTTCTCCTCTTCGCTGTACAGCCTCGGGCATGGCGGCAATGACGCGCAGAAAACGGTTGGCATCATCTGGATGCTGCTCATCGCCGCCGGCTATACGGGTACCGACGACCCGGTCCCCGCATGGGTAGTGGCTGCCTGCTATGTGGCGATCGGCCTGGGAACGCTGTTCGGGGGATGGCGCATCGTGAAGACGATGGGCCAGCGGATCACGAAGATTCGTCCCGTCGGCGGATTTTGCGCGGAGCTCTCCGGGTCGATCGCGCTTTTCTTCGCCACAGGGCTCGGAATTCCGGTTTCGACGACGCACACCATTGCGGGCTCCATAGTCGGCGTCGGCTCAACCCAGGCGGTGTCCGCGGTACGCTGGGGACTCGCCGGCAACATCGTCTGGGCCTGGGTTCTGACGATTCCCTGCTCGGCATTCATCGCCGGGCTCGCGTGGTGGCTGGCCCGGATGTTTCTAAGCTAGCTCAGTGCTGGTGGGAGGGCGCGTTGCCCAGGCTGCCGACCTGAAACTCCACCTTGATCTCGCCTGCCTTCTCGAAGTGCAGCGTCACCGGAATTTTGTCGCCTTCCTTGAACGGCCGCTTGATGTCGACGAACATCAGGTGGGCGCCGCCCGGCTTGAGCTCGTAGCTGCCCTTCGCCGGGACATCGTAACCCTTCGCTTCGCGCATCCGCAGGATGTCGCCGTCCTTCACGGTAATGTGCGTCTCGATCCGGGCGGCGAGCGGAGAGCTCGCGCCGATCAGCCGGTCGGGGCTCGCGGATTTGTTGCGAATCACCATGTAGCCCGCCGCGAGCTTCGCCCCCGGGGCAGTGGCGCGCGACCACGGCTTTTCGATTTGTATGTCGCCTTGGGCGACGAGAGGAGATGAAGCGAGGAGAAAAGCAAATGCAATAAGAAATCTCATGAAGTTTTCCGGTTCTCCTCTTCCTGAAGTTTGCGCCACAGTATCTTGCCGGTTGCCGTCTTCGGCAGCTCGTCCACGAACTGCACCAGCCTGGGGACCTTGAATGCCGCCATGCGCTCGCGCGCCCAGTCGGTGATCTCGCTTGCGGTGATTTTCTCCTTTGATTCCTTCTTCAGGACGATGACCGCTTTTACCGTCTCGCCCCGGTAGCCGTCGGGCGCGCCGATCACGCAGGCTTCCTGGATGGCGGGATGGGCGTAGAGCAGGGTCTCGACTTCCGCCGGCCAGACCTTGAAGCCCGAGGCGTTGATCATGCGCTTCAGGCGGTCGGTGATGAAGAAATAGCCTTCCTCGTCGTAGTAGCCCAGGTCGCCCGTGCGGAAGAAGCGCTTGCCGTCGTGCTCGAGGAAGGCCTGCGCGGTCGCCTCGGGCTGCTTCCAGTAGCCCTGGAACACCTGCGGGCCGTGGACGATGATCTCGCCCACCTGATTTGCTTTCAATTCGGAAAAATTCTCGACATCGATGATGCGGGCATCGGTATTGAAGATCGGGATGCCGCCGCACTGCCGCTTGGAGCGGTGCGGCGGGTTGATGTGCGTCGGCGCCATGGTCTCGGACAGGCCGTAGCCCTCGACGTACGGCAGCCCGATCACCTGCTCGAGCTTGCGCGCCAGCGCCTCGGGCATCGCCGCGCCGCCGCCTCCGAGCACCTGCAGCGAAGAGAGATCGTACTGGTCGAGCTTCGGGTTCGACAGGAAATCCACCAGCATGGTGGTGATCGCGGACCAGTTCGTGACGCGCGAGCGCTCGATCAGCATCCCCGCGCAATCGCGGTCCCAGCGCGACATGACGACGATGGTGGAGCCCTTGTACAGCGGGCCGTTCATGCCCGCCTGCATGCCGGTGACGTGGAACATCGGCAGCGCGCTCAGGGTCACCGTGCCGCCGTCGCTCGCGCCTCGCCACAGCAGATATACGAACGCCGTGGATTGCACGTTGTGGTGCGTGTGCATGCAGCCCTTGGGCTTGCCGGTCGTGCCGGAGGTGTAGGGCATGACGGCGAGGTCCTCGGGCCCCGCGCGGTGCTCGCCCGGCTGCAGGCCCGCCGCCAGTGCGTCCTTCCACGCGATCAGGTTCTCGCTTTTCGACTTTTCGGACCGGGCAAGGAGGAAATCGGGCAACGGATAGGGATTGGGGATGCTTAGATAGTCGGAATAGGTCGCGACCAGGATCTTCTGCAGTTTCGTGGCGCCGAGCAGCGGTGCGATCTGGGAGAGCCGGTCCTGCCCGGCGATGGCCACGGTGGCGTCCGCATCCTCGACGTAGTGGCGCAGCTCTTCGGTCAGGTTCATCGGGTTCACCGGCACGACCACCGCGTCGGCGCGCAGGATCGCGTAGTAGCCGATGACGAACTGGGGGCTGTTCTGGAGATAAAGCAGCACGCGGTCGCCTTTGCGCACGCCGCAACGCTGCTGCAGGAAGCCGGCGAGCGCATCGGCCTCGTTCTTGAACCGGGCATACGAGAGCCGCGTGCCGTAGTAGTCGATCGCCGCGGTGTCCGGATGCTGTGCCGCGCCCGAGGCGAGGTTCGCGTAAACGCTCGTGCGCGGCACCTCCATGACCCTGGGGATGCCGGGCGGCCAGTGCGGATAATGCCGGGTGAACATCAGATAGCGAAGCGCTTCACCGCTTTTTCATTCCACTTGATTCCCACCCCGGGGCGATCGGGAATAAGGGCGTGGCTGTCCCTAAGTTGAACCGGTTCCTCGAGAATCGGCTCGGCCCAGTCGACGAACTCCAGCCAATGGCAGGTCGGCGTCGCGGCGAGCAGGTGGCAGCTCACCTCGGGGAATAGATGGCTCGACATCTCCACCCCGGCCCCTTGCGCGAGCGCCGCGGCCCGCATCCAGCCGGTGACCCCGCCGATGCGCTGGGCGTCGGGCATCACGTAGTCGCACGCGCCCGCGGCCAGCGCCTGGGCCATCTGCTCCGGCCCCATGAAGTTCTCGCCGATCTGAATGGGGGTTTGTATTTCCCTTCTTATCAAATTACATCCTGAAAAATCATCCGCGCGGATCGGCTCCTCGATCCAGTCGACGCCGCCCTCGGCGTCGATCATCCGGCCGCGCTTGAGCGCCTCGGCGACGCTGAGCGCCTGGTTGAAGTCAACCATCAGTATCACGCGCGGGCCGATCGCCTTCTTTACCGCCTTCACCGCAAGGAGGTCGTCGCGCGCGTCGGGCCTGCCGAGGCGAAGCTTCACCGCGTTGAAGCCTTCGTCGACCAGCTCGCCCGCCTCGACCGCCAGATCCTTTATTTTCTGAATTCCAAGACCTTTCGAGTTGTAGGCTGCGACAGGCCGCGGTGTCGCGCCGAGCAGCCGCACCAGGGGCTGCCCCAGCGCTTGCCCCAGCGCATCCCACGCCGCCATGTCGATGCCGGCCATCGCGAACAGCACGATGTTATGCACGCCGAGCAGGGTGTGCCTCGCGCGCAGCTTCTTTTCTATGTCGAAGGGCGCGAGCGCATCGCCCTTCAGCATCTCGGCCATCGCCTCCACCAGCTTCATGATCGGCGGCAGGTTCTGCTTGCCGAGGGCAAAGAGGTAGGAACGCCCGACGATGCCGCCGTCGGTCTGCAGGTCGATCAGCAGCAGCGGCGCGACGCTGACAGAGCCGGTGCTCGTCTTGAGCGGCCGCTTCATCGGCGCGGCGACCGCGCGCGCGCGGATGCTGCGGATCTTCAACTTCTCAATTTTCATTACTTTCCTTTGAACTGCGGCTTGCGCTTCTCCATGAACGCCTTGCGGCCTTCCTCGTAGTCGGCGCTCTTTGCGCAACGCTCGATGGCCGCGCGCATGCGCGCCGCGTCCGGGCTGCCTTCGGCTTTCACGTATTCCTCGATGATGGTTTTGGAGTTGGCGATCGCCAGCGGTGCATTTTCGCAAAGAGTTTTCAGGATCTTTTCAACGGTGCCCTCCAATGCCGAATCATCCATCACCTGATGAACCAGACCCATGTCAAATGCTTCATCGGCGGAATAGCGCCTGCCGAGAAACATGATTTCCCTCGCGCGGGCGTGGCCGACGGTCTCGATGAGCCGCTTGTGGCCCTCGACGTTGTACGCAAGACCCAGCTTGGCGGCCGGAATCGCGAACTGCGCCGACCGGCCGCAATAGCGCAGGTCGCAGGCGAGCGCGACCTCCACGCCGCCGCCCAGGCAGAAGCCGTAGATCATCGCCACCGAGGGCTTTCGCGAGTCCTGTATGGCGTGCAGCACCTTGTCGAGCAAGCCGTCGTACTCGGAGACGGCCGAGCGCTGCGCGCGGTTTTTCTCGAACTCCGAGATATCCGCGCCGGCGGCGAAGGCCTCGGTGCCGGCACCGCGGAACGCGACGCAGCGCACCTCGGGATCGGCGTCGAAGCGCTCCATCGCCGGCGCGATGCCGCGCCACATCGCGCCGTTGATCGCGTTCTTGCGCGCCGGCTGGTCGAACACGATCCAGCCGACCGCGCCGCGCTTTTCGACAAGAAGTTTTCCTTCGCTCACGGTTTTCCGCCGGGCCCGTAAATCGATGCAACGGGGCTGCGTGGATCGCGCCGCGTCCAGCGGCCGCTTTCGACCTGGTGAAAGAAGTCCTCCAGCAGCCGGTTGAAGAGCCCGGGCTCTTCCAGGTTGATGCCGTGGCCGCTCTTCGGCAGGATCGCGAGGCCCGCGGTCGGGATCGCGCGCTTCATGAGCAGGCACACTTCCAGGCAGGGCTCTTCTTCGTCGCCTGCCATGATCAGGGTCGGAACGTCGATGCGCGCCATGTCGGAGGTCAGGTCGTAGAGCGACGGACGCCGCGCCTGGTAGCCGAGCATGGTGTTCGCCGAGCCGAGGGCCGAATGCTCGGAGAGCTGCCGGATGTATTCCGCAAAGCCGCGGGGATCCTTGTTCTGGAACTGCACCCGCGTCGGCCCGTGGCCGTAGGTCGCCGCGAACTTCGCCATGCCGTCGCTGCGGATCGCCTCGCCATTCGCGCGCGAGTCCTTCTGGAACTTGGCGTACTGCGCGGGGTGCGCGCCGTAGCCGCCGCCCGCGATGGTGAGCGACAGAGCTCTTTTGCCGTAGCTGATGCCGAAGTGCAGCGTGGCGAACGCCCCCATGGAGAGCCCGACGATGTGCGCGCGCTCGATGCCGAGCCCGTCCAGGACCGAGCGGATGTCGTCGCGCGCGCGCGCCTGGGAATAGCGCTCCACGTCTCCGGGAACCTCTGAAGGCGGATAGCCGCGGGCGTTGTAGGTGATGCAGCGGTAGCGCCGGGAGAAATGCCGCAGCTGCGGCTCCCAGCTGCGCGAATCGCCGGCGAACTCGTGGACGAAAACGACCGGTGTCCCGGCGCCCGCCTCCTCGTAATAGAGCTTAACGCCGTCGTCGGCAGCGAGCATTGGCATAATACGAAGACTATCCGGACTCAGGCCTCGAAGCCTATATGGACTTGAACCTCGAAGGGAAGCGCGTCCTCGTCACCGGCGGCTCCAAGGGAATCGGCCGCGCCTGCGCCGAAGCCTTCGCCGCCGAGGGGGCCGAGGTGCGCATAGCCTCGCGCAATCCTCCGGCAGGGGCAAAATTTGTTTCGAAAGCCATCGACCTTTCGCGCCGCGGCGCGCCCGAGGAGCTCGCCGACTGGGCGGGCGAGCTCGATATCCTGGTGAACAACGCCGGCGCCATCCCCGGCGGCGACCTCCTGAAGGTCGACGAGGATACCTGGCGCCGCGCCTGGGACCTGAAGGTGTTCGGCTACATCAACCTGTCGCGTCGCGTGTACGTGCGCATGAAGGAAAAGCGCCGCGGAGTCATCCTCAACATCATCGGCAGCGCCGGCGAGAAGTTCGACGCCGCCTACATCGCCGGCAGCACCGCCAACGCCGGGCTGATGGCTTTCACGCGCGCGCTCGGCGGGGCCTCGCACGCCGACGGCGTGCGCGTCGTCGGCATCAATCCGGGCCCGATCTCCACCGACCGGCTGACCAGCCTCTACAAGCAGCGCGCCGAGACGCTGCTCGGCGATGCCTCGCGCTTCGAGGAGCTGTTCAAGAACATGTCCTTTGGCCGGCCTGGAACGCCCGAGGAGATCGCCGCGGCGGCGATATTCCTGGCATCGGATAGATCCGCGTACACCAGCGGCTGCATTCTTACGATCGACGGCGGGCTCTCAGCTCGTTCAAACTAAGAAGATGAAAGCCATCCTCTGCAAACAATTCGGGCCGCCTGAATCGCTGGTTGTCGAAGAGCTGCCTTCGCCCAAGCCCGGCGCCGGCGAAGTGGTGATCTCGGTCAAGGCGGCGAGCGTCAACTTTCCCGATGTGCTGATCATCCAGAACAAGTACCAGTTCAAGCCGCCGCTGCCGTTCTCGCCCGGCAGCGAGCTCGCCGGCGTGGTGAAGGAAGCCGGCGCCGGCGTGAGCAACGTCAAGCCGGGCGACAAGGTCATCGCGTTCACGACCTACGGGGCCTTCGCCGAGGAGGTGAGGACCGAGGCTGCGCGCCTGGTTCCTCTACCGGAAAACATGAGTTTTGAAAGTGCAGCTGCCTTCCTGCTCACATACGGCACGTCGGACCACGCGCTGCGCGATCGCGCCGCCCTCAAGGCGGGCGAGACGCTGCTCGTGCTCGGCGCCGCCGGCGGCGTCGGCCTCGCCGCGATCGAGATCGGCAAGGCCCTGGGCGCGCGCGTCATCGCCTGTGCTTCGAGCGACGACAAGCTCGCGGTGTGCCGCGAGCACGGCGCCGACGAGACGATCAATTACGCATCCGAGGACCTGCGCGAGCGCATCAAGGCGCTCACCGACGGCCGCGGCGTCGACGTCGTCTACGATCCGGTCGGCGGTCCGTACAGCGAGCCGGCTTTCCGGTCGATCGCGTGGCGGGGGCGGCTGCTGGTGATCGGCTTCGCCGCCGGCGACATCCCGAAGCTGCCTCTCAACCTCGCGCTGCTCAAGGGCGCCTCGATCGTCGGCGTTTTCTGGGGCGATTTCGCGCGCCGCGAGCCGAAACAGTTCGCCGAAAGCATCCGCCAGCTCGGCCGCTGGTACCGCGAGGGCAAGCTGAAGCCTCACGTCTCGCAGACTTTTCCTCTGGAAAAAGCGGTCGACGCGCTGCAGCTCATGGCAGCGCGCCAGGTGAAAGGAAAAGTGGTTCTTACAGTCGGCAGGTAGCGCCGGCCGGCCCTATTTTGTCGCTGCCCGCTGCTGCTTTCTCTGCAGCTTTGCGTCACGGCGCAGCTTCTTTCCGATCTTTTGCAGGCGAATACGATTTCGAAGGTTGCGGGTTGTGTGTCTCATGGCCTGAATCTCGTCGGGATGTTTTTGGAGGGCCTGATTGTACGGGTTAAACCGATCTCTACGGGCTAACCGCCCACGGGCGGCGTGCCGTCCCCGGCTCCCAGGGCACGCTGCATGATGACGGTGTCGACCCAGCGCCCGAGCTTGTAGCCGACCGAGCGCAGGGTTCCTACGCGCAGGAATCCGACGCTCGCGTGCAGGCCGATCGAAGCCGCGTTCGCGCTGTCGCCGATCACCGCGATCATCTGCCGGCAGCGCAAAGCCTCGCAGCGCCGGATGAGGTCGGCGAGGATCGCCCTGCCGACGCCGCGGCCCTGGATGTCCTGCCTGACGTAGACCGAGTCCTCCAGCGCAAAGCGATAGGCGGAGCGCGTGCGGTAGAGCGTGCAGTAGCCGTATCCGGCCACTGCGCCGCCGAACTCGGCCACCAGATAGGGGAATCCCTGGCGCGTGATGTCCTCGAAGCGCCGCCGCAGCTCCTCCGCCGAAGGCGCCTCTTCCTCGAAGGTCGCCAGGCCCTGCGCCACAGCGTGCGCGTAGATCGGCTGAATGGCCGGGAAGTCATTCGCCGCCGCCGGGCGCACCTGCACCAGCTCAGCGAGAATAGCCGGGCTCCTCGCGGTCGAGGAGGCGCTTGAGCGCGCCGAAATGCGCCTGCGCATACTTGGGCGCATCGGCAAGCAGCATCCGGTAGGTTTCGCGGATGACTTCAGGACGCACCGCGCGCAACTTGCCTCCCATGGAGCGGGCGAGCACCTGCAGGCGGCAGGCGCGTTCCAGGTAATAGAGCAGATCGAAGGCCTCGGCGACCGAAGGCCCTACGACGATCACGCCGTGATTGGCGAGAAACATCACGCGCTTCCCGCCCAGGACGCGGGCAAGGCGCTCGCCCTCGGCGTTGTCGAGCACCAGGCCGTTGTAGATGTCGTCGTAGGCGATGTCGTCGTGGAAGCGCAGCGCATTTTGCTCGACCATCTCCAGCCGGCCGTCCTCGAGCAGCGTGAGCGCGGTCGCGTGCGGCATGTGCGTGTGCAGCACGCAGGCGGCGCGCGGATTACCCAGATGGATGCGGGAGTGGATGTAGAAGGCGGTTTTCTCGAACTCGCCCTCGCCTTCGAGGAGGTTGCCGTCGGGGTCGAGCGCGAGCAGGTTGGACGCGGTCACTTCGCTCCAGTGCAAGCCGTAGCGGTTCAGCAGGAACCGCTTGCCCCCAGGCAGCATCAAGCTGAAGTGATTGCAGACCCCCTCATGGAGGTCCAGGCGCACGGCGAGGCGGAACGCCGCTGCGAGATCGGCACGCGCCGCCCGCTCCGCGGCGACGGCTTCGGCGCCCTGCTCGGCAAGCTTCGCGCTCATCTCGGGGGTGGCAAGGATCGCCGCAGCTTGGCCGTTTATTTTCCGGATTATTTCTTTCGGCGTGCCGGCCGGAGCGGCGATCCCGCTCCACGACAGCGACTCGTAGCCCGGCACGCCCGACTCGGCGACGGTCGGCAGCTCCGGCATCGCCGCCGCGCGCTTGAGGCCGGTGACCGCAAGCGCGCGCACCTTCCCCGCCTTGATGTGCGATACGGCGCCGGGCATGTTCTCGAACATCATCGATACGCGTCCCGACATGAGATCCGGCAGCGCCTGGCCGCTGCCTTTGTACGGGACGTGAAGGATGTCGGTGCCGGTCATGCTCTTGAAGAGCTCGACCGACATGTGTGTCGAGGACCCCGCGCCCGAGGAGGCGAAGGAGAGCTTGCCGGGCTCGCGCCTGGCGAGCGCGATCAGCTCGGCGACGCTGCGCGCCGGGGAATCCGGCGGCACGATGACGACGTTGCTGATCGAGGCGATGAAAACCACCGCCTCGAAGTCCTTGGCGGCGTCGTAGGTCATGTTCTTGTAGAGGGCGTTGTTGATCGCCATCACCCCGGTCGTCGCCATCAGCAGCGTGTAGCCGTCCGGCGCCGATCGCGCCACCGCTTCGGCGCCGATGTTGCCGCTCGCTCCAGGCCGGTTCTCGATCACCACCGGCTGGCCGACGACGCTCGAGAGCCGGTCGCCGACGAGCCGCGCAAAAATGTCCGTGGATCCGCCCGGCGCGAAGGGCACGACGATTCGCAGGGGTTTTGAAGGATAGCGCTCCTGCGCGTGCGCTCCGAAAGCGCAAATCAATGCCAGCAAAAAACTAGGTATGCCGAGGATCGAGCGCATCTCTTAGTCCGTCACCCAGAAGATTGAAAGACAGGACCAGCAGAAAAATCGAAATCCCCGGCCAGATCGACATCCAG
>WNFI01130217.1_pt1 | contig 10814 bp, 8 predicted proteins | sample 5400471 | NCBI WGS metagenome assembly WNFI01 (sample SAMN13153348, study PRJNA577476) | soil metagenome | isolation source: 100 cm saprolite on Douglas fir-dominated hillslope | place: USA:California | collected 2013-09-17 | reverse complement strand
GACAGGAAGGTAGCGATTGTTATCCAAAACCAGAGGCCTACAGCGAGTTCTACTAGCGGATAGCGCCAGGGGATTGATTGTTTGCAGTTGCGGCAGCGGCCTCGGAGGAAGAGCCAGCTTAGGAGGGGGATGTTGTCGTACCAGCGGATGGGGGCTTTGCACTGGGGGCAGCGGGAGCGGGGGTGGACTACGGACTCGTGGTTGGGAAGCCGCGAGATGCAGACGTTGAGGTAGCTGCCGAAGGCCAGGCCGAGGATGAAGCCGATGGCCTCGTATACGGAGAGCGGGGTCACGGTTGAAGTATACGGCTCTGCTATGGCTGAAGTTGGATGGAAGAGTGTCGTGAGCGCAGGCAAAATGCGGGGATTCTTCGCTGCGCTCAGAATGACGGGCATTTGAAATGAGGGGTTAGAAGTCAAAATGCATCCTCACTGCTTCGACTAGTACTGGGCCGCGGTCTTTGTTGTAGCCGGGGTGGGCTATGAACTGGGCGTCGAGGGCGTAGTAGAGGCCGCGCCAGACGTGGAGGTTGTAGTAGCCCTCGAGGATGTCTTCGCGGGCGTAGTTGAGCTTGCCGTCGCCGAGGAGGAAGCCGTGGCCGCCGTAGCGGAGGTAGTGGCCCTCGTTCCAGCCGAAGCGGGTGAAGACGCGGAGGTTGGGTGTGAGCTTCTGCTCGGCGTTGAGGCCGAAGCCGTACTTTACGGCACCGAACTTCTCGTGGAGTGTGATGTCGGGTCGCGGGTCCTGGCCGGAGAGGTAGGCCTTCACCGCGTCGCGGTAGAGGCCCATGTGGGCGTGGTTGACGAAGCTGAGGACGCGGATGGTGCCTTTGCTGTTCGGGGAGACCAGCTTGCCGAGGAGCGGCTTGCGGAGCTCGAACTCGAAGTTCTGACCGCTGGCGCGGCTGAAGGCCCAGTCGAGGTCGATGCCGTTGGCGACGGTTGGCATGGCGGCGAAGCCGTAGCGGGCAGACCAGGCTTTGTCGTGGTACTCGACTACGGCGGCGTAGGTGTAGCCGCGGGTGTCGGCGGCGTAGTCCCAGGCTCCGTTGTTGTCCACGGTCCAGTTGAGGAACTGGAGGTGGCTGTCGGTGCCGATGGTGTTGAGGTCGAAGTAGTCGGGCATGCCCATCTTGCCGACGCGGAACTCCAGCCGGCGCTCGGGTAGCTGGGTTGCGAGGGAGAATGGGGTTCGGTCGCTCTCGGTGAGCTTGCTGCTGAGGGCGATGGTCTGATGGAGCTGAACACGGGCGATGTAGGGCTTCGAGCCTAGGTTGGGGTTGCGGACGACGTCAAGGTTGGTGAAGCCGGCGAGGCCGAACGCCTGGCTGATGCCGCGGCCGCCGGTGGACTCGAAGTCGAGGATGACCTCGGTGCTGGCTTTCGGATTGCGGATGAGTTGGGCGCCGAGAAAGAGCGTTCCGACCAGCGAGGTCTTGTACTCACCGCGACCCTGGAGGCTGTTCACGCCGTCGTATGGGGAGTGGAAGGGGGCGTGGGCCTGGAAGATGATGTTCGCCTGGCCGGCGGCGAGGAAGCGCGAGGTGTCGGAGTGGGGGAAGAGGGTGAGCGGCGACTCTTCGGAGGGCGGGAGAGTTTTGGGTGGGACTCCGGGCTTGCCGGGGCGTGCTGTGGCGAGGTTGTTCTGCTGGGCGAGGGTCTGGTACGACAGGGCTGGGAGCATGAGCGCCAGGGAGAGGATCAGATGTTTCCAGGAGCAGGTTGGGATCATTGAGGTATGATCTTCAAGCCTGCGCGTAAATAGAGTGAGAACGGTCATGCGAAGCGGCACCCTCTGGGGTTGAATGGAAGTTTCAGGTTGGGATCGATGGACGGCCAGTATCGATGGTATGTGAGGACGATCCATGTTGCATGCGAGAACGGGCGAAGCTCTAAACGTACCCCTCCCCCCCCGGGGGGTATCTCGGGCGTAAAATCCTTGTTTTCAATGATTTGTCGTTTTGTCGTTTTTGTAAAATATTCCATCTAAATGGGTTACGGGTAAAATCGTCTTTCTAAAAGGGTTAGGTGCATTAATGGGGAAGCCCCGGATTTTGGCCGGGGCTTTTCTTTGTTGTATGAGTTAATTGTAGCGGATTGGGTGGAACTAATGGGCAATCGATATTTGTTTGTTTTCAATAAGTTAGATGGTTTGGGCGCTTGACAGCGTTTTTGCTGGGTTTTTTGGGGAAAGAATTTTTGCTTCCTCCTGTTTAGGCCTTACGCGGTACCGAAGAAAGGCAATTCAGTCGTTCCGGCTCCGCCTCCACTCCGGCCTTCGGCAAGGCGAGACGCCTTACGGCGTGTTTTCGGCATCCTCAGAGGCATGCCCTTCCGTCCCCAACAGGTTTGTGGCGGGGTTAGCGGCTCCTGGCGCCTACGGCTACCAGACCTACGCCGGCGACCAGGGCAATGGTGCTGAAGATGGGTGAGATGGGGAGGGTGTCCTTGGTTTCGTGGGAGATCTGGACCGAGCCAAGATCGACGTCCTTCTTCTGGTGGGTGAAGGAGATGCCTCCGGTTGCGAATCCGATGATGCCGAGAATGATGAGGATGACTCCGATGATGGTTGCTGGTTTCATTTGATGGGGGAGAGACCTTTCTTGTCTTGCGTTTGATTTGCGCAACCCCTTGTTTGTGATGCGTATGTAGTTGGAAATAGATGCATTCGGGGGAGATTGATTCCTGCGAACTTGTGCGTGTGGGGAGAGCGTAGTAGTCTGCGGGTACACGGGAAAGGAGGATGATCCAGCCTATGAAAATTGACAGTAACAGTTGCACTAACGTACGTGAGGTGACTGAGGCTTAGAGCGCGTCCTGCTCTAGACCTGGCGGTCTTATAGAAGTTTGCAAAGATCCTTGCCGAGGCCCGTTCCGAGTGGGGACGCCTCAGGTCAATCTCAACAGTTCACCGCCAGACGGCTCGCGGCTCTTATGGAGTGTGGGCCGTTTGCGTTTTAACCGCGACACAGTTTTAGAATGGCTTTATGAAACCCCTTGTCATCGCCGGCAGAGCCTTTCAATCGCGACTCATCGTTGGAACCGGAAAGTACAAGGATGGGCCTGAGACGCAGGCGGCCATCGAGGCCTCGGGCGCAGAGATGGTTACGGTTGCGGTGCGGCGGGTGAACCTCGACCGCTCGAGTGAGTCGCTGCTGGACTACATCGATCCGCAGCGATACTTTCTGCTGCCGAATACGGCGGGTTGTTACACGGCGGAGGAGGCGATACGGGCGGCGCGGCTTGGCCGGGAGGTGGGGCTCTCGGACTGGGTGAAGATCGAGGTGATCGGTGACCAGCAGACGCTCTATCCGGATGTTCAGGCGACACTTGAAGCGACTCGGGTGCTGGTGAAGGAGGGCTTCATAGTTCTCCCGTATACCTCTGATGACATTGTATTTGCGAAGCGGTTGATCGATGCCGGGGCGGCGGCGGTGATGCCGCTGGGCGCGCCGATTGGCAGCGGGCTGGGGCTGCAGAATACGGCGAATCTGCGGATTCTGCGGGAGCTGATCACGGAGGTTCCGTTGATTGTGGATGCCGGGGTGGGGACGGCCTCGGATGCTGCGGTGGCGATGGAGCTGGGCTTCGATGCGGTGCTGATGAATACGGCGATTGCGCAGGCGAAGGATCCGCTGCTGATGGCTGAGGCGATGCAGCACGCGGTTCTGGCGGGCAGGCAGGCGTTTCTGGCGGTCAGGATGCCGAGGAAGCTGTATGCTACGGCTAGTTCGCCGCTTGAGGGGATTTCGAAGTGACGATTTTCTGGCTGGGGTAGGAGTGCGGTTCGCGCTGAGCGCGAATGCCCACCTTAGCAACGATGAAACCGTTGCGAAGATGGGGCACCCGGGATTTGTGATGGTCCCCGGCATCCACGATGACATTGGAAGACAGGGATTTCTGAAGTAAACTTCGCCCATGCGAGTCTTCGGTATTGATTGCGGGACGGAGTTCACCGGCTATGGTGTGGTCGAGGTGGACTGCGATGCAAGGATGCCGCGTCTGGTGCATCTTGCAGCAGGGACGATTCGGCTGAGCAAGAAGGAGAAGACTCCGCAGCGGCTGGCGCAGGTGTATGCCGAGTTGACGGCTCTGATGGCACTGCATCAGCCTGAGGTAGTGGCGATTGAAGAGGTGTTCTTCTCGGCGAATGCGAAGTCTGCGCTGAAGCTGGGGCAGGTTCGGGGAGTGGCCATGCTGGCTGCTGCGAGCTGTGGCTTGCCGGTGGCGGAGTATGCGCCGCTCGCGATCAAGAGCTCGGTTGTGGGTTACGGGCTGGCGGCGAAGGAGCAGGTGCAGTTTATGGTGACGCGGCTGCTTGAACTCGACCATGCGCCGGAGTCGGCCGATGCGGCGGACGCTCTGGCGATTGCCATATGTCATATCCACACGTCGCAGACGCTTCTGCTGCAGGGTGCGGGCCGATGAAGATCGTTGCATGGATTGTGTTTGGGGTTGTCGGGCTGGCGTCGCCTGCTTATGTTGCGATGGGTCAGCCTTTGTCGCCGTCCGAGCCGCCTGCGGTGCTGCAGGGTCAGGTCAGCTTCCAGTTCGAGCGCACGGGGCTGGCTGTTCCGCGGTATACGGTGGAGGTCCACGAGGACGGGACGGGAAGGTATCAGGCCGATGAGGCGGAGGCTCCTCCCAACCAGTCAAGCTCGGCTGTGCGGTATGTGGGTGGGAAGCATATCGATCGCTCGATGACGCTGAGTCCGGCTACGGTTGCGAAGATATTCAAGATGGCGCGTTCGCTGGACCACTTCAACGTTGCCTGCGCTTCGAAGGCGAAGAACATCGCAGACACGGGGAAGAAGACGCTGAGCTATGTTGGTGCGGATGGCCGGGGCTCGTGTGTCTACAACTACTCTGAGAACAAGAGCGTCGGTACGCTGACGGATATGTTCCTCGCGATCGCCTTCACGATGGATGAGGGGCGGAGGCTGGATTTCCTGCATCGCTACGACCGGCTGGGGCTGGATGCCGAGATGATCACGCTGGCGCACGAGGTGGATGAGGGGCGGGCGATGGAACTGGGTACGATTGCACGGACGCTGGATGCAATCGCTGGTGACATGGCTCTGATGCAACGCGTACGATTGCGGGCGGCAAAGCTGCTGGAGCAGTCGAAAGACGATAAATGATGCTCCGGACCGGCGGCGAACGTCTAATGTTCAGGCGCCAAGCTGGGCCGGGGGTAGTTTTATGGGAGATCGCGTGGTGTTGCGCCAGGGTCGCATGGGGTGGGGCGCGGGGCTGGCGCTGGTTTGCCTTCTGTTTGCTGGATTAGCCATTACGGCGCGGGCGTCCGATGCGCCGCCGCCGCGTGCCGCCCGGCTTAGCTATCTGCAGGGAAACGTTACGGTCGTGCGGATGGATAACACCGGCAGCGATCCTGCGCAGCTGAATATGCCGCTTGCCGAGGGGTTACGGGTGACAGCCTGGTGCGGCTGACGCCGAATAGTTCGCTGAGTCTGGATCGTTTGGGCGTCGATGCCGGTGGCAAGTTTCAGACGCAGTTGGCTTTGGTGCGTGGTTTGGGGTATGCGGAGCTGCGGGCGGCGTCGAAGTATACGTATCGGCTGAGTGTGGATGGAGTGGTGGTCTCGCCAGTGGAGAATGCGACGATCCGTGTCAATCTGGATGAGGCTCCTGTGGATATCTCGGTGCTGTCGGGTACGGCGCATGTTGAACGTGCGGGCTCGCGGGATGCCGGGGGGTATCGAACGGATGTTCAGGCGGGAGAGTCGCTGACGGGGGACTCGGCAGATGCAGGGCGTTACGTTCTGACGCAGCAGATTACCGAGGAGTCCTGGGATACGTGGAACGAAGAGCGGGATCAGGCGGCTGCGGATGAGGCGGCGAATCGAACGGCGGCTCGAGACAGCTATGCCGGGGATCAGGGCTACGGGTGGTCCGATCTGGACGCGAATGGGAGCTGGTACGACGTTCCGGGGCAGGGCAGGGTGTGGCAGCCGACGGTTGCCATGGACGTGGACTTTGACCCGTATGGCTATGGCAGCTGGGTGTGGTATCCGAGCTTTGGGTATGTCTGGGCTTCGGGGTATGGCTGGGGGTGGACGCCGTATCGCTGCGGCAGTTGGTCGTACTGGAGCGGATTTGGCTGGGGTTGGATACCGGGCGGTAGCTGGGGCTTTGGCGGCGGTCGCGGCTATGTGATCAACGTCGTGCGGCCTCCGCAGAACTATCGGTTCCAACCGCTGCCGGTTCGCAGCCCCGGGGGCGTCCATCCGATTGTAGTGGTGCGTTCGGGCCGTGACCCAGGTATGCCTGTGCAGCCGTCGCAGGGTCCGCGCACCATTGCGGGACATTCGGTGGAGCCGCTGCGGCCGATTGGCAGTGGCTACACGTCGCGGGGTGGCAGCGCTGTGGGATCGTCGCTGCGGCGCGATTTTCCTGTGGACCGGAATAGTCATCAGCCGGTGATGGGGATCGTTGCGACGCCGGGAGCGACGCCGGTTACGAGACCGGGGCCGGACTGGCGCTCTGGCGGGTCGAGAGGCATCAGAGCCGGGGATGGAATTCAGGCATCGCCTGGACAGCCGATGCGTCCTGGTCAGCCAGCCAGCCAGCGGATGGATGGCATACAGGGACTCCACCCGTCGCAGGGGCAGCAGGATCGCGATCGTCCTATGCCGCGGATGGGGCCGCCGGTGCAGTCGGTTGCTCCTGCCTCTCCGTCTTCGCAGTCGCGTCCGTCAATGCCGAATCCTGTGGCACGGCCGATTGCGCCGCAGGTTCCTCAGGCTCCGCGTTCGATGCCAATGCAGCGGTCGGAGCCGGCTCCTATGCCGAGGTCGATGCCTTCGCCGCAGCCGCAACGGTCTTCGGCTCCGGCAGGTTCCCGGGCCCCTTCGCCAAAGTAAAGCGAGAGCTGTTAGGCGGTCAGGTCTGGTTTCAGTGCGCGGTATAGCTCGGCCATCTGTTCGAGGGTGAGGGATTCGGCTCGGGCCTGCGGGGGGATTGTGCTGGGCCATGCTGCGGTGAGTTGATCGGCGGTGAGGCCGGCTGCGCGGAGATTGTTTTGCAGGGTCTTGCGTTTCTGCGCGAAGCATTGCCGGAGGAAGGCGTCGAAGCCGGCTGCATCTACGCCGAGTTCGGCAAAGCGGGGCGCAAACTCAAGCCGCAGGACGGTGGAGTAGACCTCGGGCGGCGGTGAGAAGGCGGAGGGTGGAAGGGTGAAGAGGTGGTCGACCTGCGCGTTCATCTGGGCGGTAGCCGAGAGAAGGCCGTAGTCGCGGACGCCGGGGGCGGCTGAGACTCGGTCGGCTACCTCGCGCTGCATCATCAGGACTGCTCGCGACACGATGCCTCGAGTGCCTGCGGCGAAGAGTTGAAGCAGGATGTCCGAGGTGATGTAGTAGGGGAGGTTGCCGATGACGTCCGCGGTCTCGCCGGGTGGTATGAGTGACTGCAGGTCGGTCTTCAAGACATCCGCCTCGACGATCTGGACCTGTGGCTGGTTGCGAAAGCGAAAGGTGAGTTCAGGCGCCAGCGAGCGGTCGAGTTCGAGGGCAATCAGGCGGCGGCAGCGGCCCGCCAGTATCTCGGTGATGGCTCCTTTGCCCGGGCCGATCTCGATGACGGTGCGACTGCTGAGATCGCCGAGAGCGTCCACGATGGCGTGGCGAGCGGCATCATCCACAAGAAAGTTCTGGCCCAGCTTCGGCTTGCGCATCCTATGCATCCAATATCTTCGGTTTGTGTCTACGACACTTGTATAGACTAACGGTTTGATTGCGAAGATAAAGGATGGCAACATGCATATCGTATTTGCGGCATCGGAGTGTGCCCCATGGGCCAAGACGGGGGGCCTGGCGGACGTGGTCAGCAGCCTGCCCCGGGCGTTGGCGAAGTTGGGGCACAAGGTCAGCGTCTTTCTGCCGTACTACCGCCATGTGGCGAAGGCCGCGCCTGACGCTCCGGTGGTCCTGCCCAGCGTTACGATTCCGTTTTCTTCGTACAACCGCTTCGTCCGCATTCGGGAGGGCGGGGTGGCAGGAGGGGTGCAGACTTACTTCGTGGATAGCCCTGAGCTCTTCGATCGGGAGAACTTCTACGCAACGCCCTCCGGCGATTACCCGGACAACGCGGAACGCTTTGGTCTGCTGAGCCGTGCCGTTATCGAAGCGACGAAGGTGCTGGGCGTTCCCGACGTCTTCCATGTGCACGACTGGCAGACGGCCATGCTTGCGGTGCTTCTGCGCTCTACCTACTACTTCGATCCCGTAATGCAGCATGTTCCGGTGGTGTTGACGATTCACAATGCCGGGTATCAGGGGTTGTTTCCACCGCGAACCATGGAGACGCTGCTACTGCCGTGGGACATGTTTACCTTCGACAAGCTGGAGCACTACGACTCCGTCAATTTTCTGAAGGGTGGCATTGTTTACGCGGACGCGCTTACGACGGTCAGCCGGAGGTACGCCGCGGAGATTCAGACAGCGGAGTACGGCAATGGCCTTGAAGGAGTGATACGGCGGCGCAGCGGCGACCTCTTCGGGATACTGAATGGCGTCGACTACGACGAGTGGGATCCGGCGATCGATCCGCACATTGCGGCGCACTACTCCGCTGAGAAGCTCGCAGGCAAGAAGGAGTGCAGGCGCGACCTGCTGCACGCCTTTGGACTGGAAGGGGTGAGGGATGATACGGCGGTGATCGGCATCGTGTCCCGCTTCGCCACGCAGAAGGGATTCGACTTCATCGTGGATATTCTGGACCGCCTGGTGCAGGAAGACATGGCGCTGGTCATCCTGGGCAACGGCGAGGAGTATTACGAGAGGCTGTTGACCGAGGTGGCCGAGCGCTACCCGTCGAAGGTTCGAGTGCATGTGAAGTTCGACAATGTGATGGCCCACAAGATCGAGGCCGGCGCAGACATGTTCCTGATGCCGTCGCGCTATGAGCCCGGCGGACTGAACCAGATCTATAGCTTGCGGTATGGGACGATCCCGATCGTGCGCGCCACGGGCGGGCTGGATGACACGATCGACGAACAGCCCAATGGAGGCGGCAACGGCTTCAAGTTCTGGGGCTATAGCTCTTCTGCTTTGCTGGATGCCATTCATCGCGCACTCGACACCTTCCGCAACAAAGAGGCGTGGACGCAGATGATGAAGCGGGGGATGGAGCAGGACTTCTCCTGGGAGAAGCCGGCGCAGGAGTATGTGCGGGTGTATGAGCGTGCGGTTCAGAACAGGAGCTAGGGTGATAGGCTCGTCTGGGAGCGAATTGGGATTAGCGAAGACGCAATAAGAACTGTATGAGTATGCCGTGTGTTGTCGCCCTAAAGAGGGTGCTGAAAAGTCGGCGCAGCGAAAGAAGACGTACCTCGGCGGCTGAAGCCGTGCCCTTAAGCAAGACGCGATTTTTCAGCACCCTCTAAATCCCAAAAGAGATCACCGTAATCGTTGGCGATCAAGCGAATTTTCCTATGGAACGCTAATACCGTTTTGTTTTAATGATCTGCTACGTAGTGCGTAGTGCAGCGGAATCCCGAGCAGGATGATGCCTGTGCCTATCAGGGAATTGCGCGGCTGGTCGGCGAAGGAGAACACCAGCAGAACGGTGGCGGCGGCGACGAAGAGAGCGGGCACGACGGGGTAGCCCCAGACGCTGTAGGGGCGGGTGGCCTTTTCAGTTGGGGTTTCGCGGCGGCGGAAGACGAAGACCGAGGCGGTGACTGCGGCGTAGAAGAGCCACTCAGAGAAGATGGCCAGGGAGAAGAGGCCCTGGAAGGTGTTGATGAGCAGCAGCAGGATAGAGGAGAGAGTGGCCTGTAGGATCAGTGCCCTCGAAGGCGTCTTGAAGCGCGGGTGGACATACGCCAGACCGCGGAAGAAGAGGCCGTCGCGAGCTGCGGCGAAGGGGATGCGCGCTCCGGTGAGCGATGAGCCGATGAAGGTGGAGCCGTAGGAGATGGCCAGGCCGATGGAGAAGAACCATGCAGCTGCTGGGCCTGCACTGAGCAGGATGGCGGCGACAGCGGGCCGGTCGGCGCTGGCGATGGTAGTGGCGGGCAGCACGAACTGGATGGCGGCGTTGGTCATCATGTAGAGCACGCCGACGATGCAGACTCCGCCGATGAGCGCCAGGGGCAGGCTGCGCCGGGGATTCTGGATCTCTCCCGCGGTGTGGGTGACGTCGGACCAGCCGTCGTAGGCCCACAGGGCAGCGATCAACGCGACCATGAAACCGGAGAAGCCGCCGCGTGCTCCGGGGTGGTGGGTCGAGAAGTTTGCCGTCGTGCCGTGGCCGCCAAAGAAGCAGATCCCGACGACGGTCAGAACCATCGCGACCTTGAGGCCCATGAGCACGCGTTGGGCGTTGCCTGCCTTGCGCGTACCGAGGATGTTGAGTCCGGTGATGAGCCAGACGAAGGCGATGGCCGCGATCTGGCCGTAGACGATGTGCGGAAGGAATGTGCCCGAGAGGAAGGAGAAGGCAGAGAAGTTGCCCAAGACGCGGACGACGCCCGAGGCGATCGATGCGATCGACGAGGGCTTGGCGATGGTGACCTGCGTCCACATGAAGACGAAGGCGGTGAGGTCCCCGTAGGCCTCGCGCAGGAAGGCGTACTCGCCGCCGTATTTGGGGCGGGAGGCGGCGATCTCCGCGTAGGTCATGGCGCCGAAGAGGGAGAGCACGCCGCCGACGATCCACACCGCGTAGACGGTGACTGAAGAGCCGACGGCAGCCATCATCTCGCGGGGCACCAGGAAGATGCCGCTGCCGATGATGATGCCGACGACGATAGAGGTCGCGTGCGAGGCGTTCAGGACGCGCGGTAGTTCA
>WNFI01588965.1_pt1 | contig 10815 bp, 10 predicted proteins | sample 5400471 | NCBI WGS metagenome assembly WNFI01 (sample SAMN13153348, study PRJNA577476) | soil metagenome | isolation source: 100 cm saprolite on Douglas fir-dominated hillslope | place: USA:California | collected 2013-09-17 | reverse complement strand
CCACTTAGATCAGCATCAGTTAGAATTGCTCTACTTAAATTGGCCTCATTTAGGGTGGCTCTATTTAGATTAGACTTACTCAAATCTACTCTGATCAGATCAGACCCATCTAAGTTAGCCCTACTTAGATCGGTGCCATGAAGATAAGAACTGTTTAAATCTGCTCGACTTAAACTAGCATCTTGTAGAACAGCTCCAGATAGAATAGCTCTCCGTAGATTAAGATAACTTAAATCTGTGCCATGTAAATCTGCATTACTTAGATCAGCACTAAAAAAATCTGTCCCTGCTAGATTAGCATCTTTTAAGGTCGCTCTATATAAATTTGCATATCTTAAATTTGCCTCACTCAAGTTAGCATACTCCAATATTGTGTAGCTTAAATTTGCATGCTTTAAATTCACGTATTGTAAATTAGCCTGGCTTAAATCTGCCCCACTCAGATTGGCTTGGCTCACATCAGCTCCCTTTAGAATAACTCCATTTAAATTGGCTTGACTTAAATCTGTCTTACTCAAATTAGTCTGGCTCAGATCAGCCTCGCTCAAATTCGCTTGGTCAAGTTTCGCGTGGCTTAGGTCTGCTCCACTCAAATTGGCCTTACTTAAATCCGCTCCACACAGATTGATTTGGCTTAAATCCGCTCCACTCAAATCTGCCATGCGTAATGGCAGCGAGCAAAGTTGGTTATTTGGCAGCAACTTTCCAAGAATAGAAATAGCGTTACTGCTTGCCCATTTATCCTTCGGGTCGTTTCGAAACCATGTTTCCAGCTTTCTATAATCAAATCTTGGGCTCGTGTTAGTTGCATTAGAAAACATTTGTTGTCTTTCTTCGATAAAATCCACCTGTTCTACTAGAAAATCCCGAATTGCAAAGCTAATAGGTTTTTTTCGAAAGATTTCTTTGTTATCAATCATTATGTCCTTAGGCAAGCGTCAAGTTGAGCGTGGGTTGAGTTGACAGTTTGGGGAAAATGGCAAAGATCCCCCTTGATGAGGTAAGGTAAAGAAAAATGACCAGCCGCATCAAAGGAGGACCCAATGCATCAGCATCATTGTAACACACCGACTCACCGGATTCGTCTGGCAAGCTCCATGATTGCTCATGAGGGGACATACGGTTTTGTCAGTCAATTGAGCAGAGAGCATGATATTTCGCGTCAATCGCTCTACAAGTTGAGAGCAAAAGGGCAAGAGGGAATGGACCGTGTATTTTCTCCCAAAGAGCAAGAAACAGAAGAGGAGGTGTGGATAATCCGAGCCGTCTTAACACTCTTGGTAGAGGCTCATGCCAGTCGTGAGGGAATACAGCGGTGTCTGGAGAAGCTGTTGGGAGTGCATGTGAGTACAGGGAAGATCTCCGCGATTATCCATGAAGCAGGAAAACGAGCACAAGCGTATTTGAAACGCTGTATTCCCAAAGGGAAAAGGGTGTGGGCTCTAGATGAGCAATATGGGAGCGAACGAGGAAAAGCCTATTTGAACATCGTGGATGTACGGAGTTGGATGGTCGTGGCCAGCATTCCACCGATTGCAGTGGATACCGAGAGCTGGATACTTCTTTTATGGCAAATGCAAGAGCAAGGTTTCCAATGGGATCGTACGGTGAGTGATGGAGGAAAAGCGATTGCTGATGCTGTGCGGAAGGTCACTCCAGATCATATTCATCAGCGAGATGTTTGGCATGTGCTGCATGAGTGCCAAAAAGTTCAAGGAAGAGTTGAACGAGCAGTTGGCCAGTTGCAGGAACAAACACCAAAGGTAGAACGGAATGCCAAACGCATGGCGGCTGGGCAAAAACCCCGAGGCCGCCATCCCAAGACCGACGTGACCGCCCATGCATCCGATGTGCAGCAGATGGAATATATAGCAAGCGGCCTGAAGTATCTCACAAGCGAACTTGCCAGACTTTTGGGAATCATCGTGCTAAAAGACCATGGGATTCTTGGAAGTAAGGAAAGACAAGAGGAACTCGATACGCTTCTAGACTTGTTCTCTGAATTATGTGAAATAACTCCAAAATATCTAAAAAAAGAGATTGAGAAGCTATTGCGTCATGTGCAGTTGGCACTTCCGGGCTTGGTGGCCTTTTGCCCAGACCTGGACGCCGTGCAAGAACAGGCCTGTGATCAGTTAGGAGAGCAAGCCTGCTCTCTGATCGGTTGGGCATGGCTGCGACGTGCGATCTTGGGACCAAAGACGGAGAAACTGGCCGCCGATTTTCCCCCCGCGTGGCAACCTGTGGTCAAAGCGTTGTTGGATGCCTGGGATGAAGCGGTTCGCTCCAGTAGTGCGGTCGAGAACTGGCACAGTATCCTTCGTCCTCACTTGGCCGTCCATCGTCGCCTCTGCGCTGATCTGCTTGCCATCTTAGCGGTCTGGCACAACCATCGGGTAGCTCCTCGTGGTTTGCATCAAGGACACAGCCCGCTCATGCGGGCTGGCTTGGCAAAAGAACCCACCGATTGGTTGCTCGCTTTGGGCTATCCTGCCTTTGCATCTCTTGGGCCACAACCATGCTCGATCCAAGCTTTTGAACCGGAAGCCGAGAGCATCGCCGCCTAAATTTGGCTTTGGGCTCGCAGTCTTGCATTCTCGCTTTGCTCCATTTCAACGTCTCATATGGCAAGGCTTGGGTCCTTGTGCTCTTTCCTCGAAAATACCACTTCTTTCAAACTGTCAACCAGATTTGACGCTTGCCTTAGCAAGGCGGCAAGCTACTAAATATTCTAGAAAGGATTGATGAGAGAACCGATATCGATCGCCTGATCTTATAAGAAAAGAACAAGTTAAAATTTCACGAAGAGATCCTTCCATCTCTCCCAGTTGCTCTGATGTAAGTAGTTCTTTCGAGACTTCAAGAATCTGGTTGCTAGTAAGTTCTATCTTGTCTGTAAGATACAATTTCAGAGCAATTTGCTCCATAATTGCAAGGCGTTTCTGTCTACTAATCTGTAAGTCACGCCGTTGTTTAAGAAGTTGTTGACGTTCTATTTCTCCTTCTAGGTACTGCTGATACAAATTTGGGCGATCAATAACTTTCTTTTCAGCTACCAAATTAGGCAAAGTTTTGATGATCATTTCAAGAAGAACTGGCCTATGAGATAAATCAGACAAATCATGAATTTCATCTATCATTTGACGAAAGTATCTCCAGTCTTGTATTGTATCTGCGGGATGGTACTTAGCGGAGTTTATTCGTTTCTGCAAATACAAATCTGTCTGCTCCTTGCTAAATGGTTGCAAGTATAAGCAATCATAGGCATGGAGTACTTTCATCTCTTGGCTAAGATTCATAAAATATTCTGGTCTAGTGGTCAGTAATACTTTGTTTTTTGGAACATTTGCTAATTGCTCAAATAATGCCATATTCTGTTGTACAGTATCACTGTTTGCTCGTGAAGCCATTTCATCGAACCCGTCAAGCATAAAAAGAAATAGTCCAGCTTCAGCCATCTTCATAAGGGTATTAAAATTAGGGTGATCTACTTTACAGTGTCGTTGCAAATAGGTCATCAAGTAAATTTCTAAATCAAATGGAGCTTTTGCAAACTCTAGTAATGGTATTAAAAGAGGTATACGGTTTTCATAACTTCCATTCTCTTTTCCTTCAAGAGAGTTTTTAGATAAAAAAGCAGCCATATGCTGACAAAAAGTTGTTTTACCACTGCCATAATCGGCCAGGAGTGCTAATCTAGACGCTGTAGGATTAGATAACCATTGCTTAACCATCTCCTCTAGATCTCCTTTCCATGTGGTGTGAAAAGATGTTTTAAATTTTCGAGTAGTAGGTGTCTCCTTTGTAGCAAATTGATAATGCTCAAAATCATAAGAGCGACGTTCTGCTTTGAGAGGAATATATACATGTGCAAGAGGGATTTCTTTATCCTCTTTAACTTGATACTCATAGTTATAGATTAATTCTTGTAAATATTTCTTAAAGTCTATAAGATTTTTCCAGATACCATCATAAGTTTTTACTACTAATGATCTACCTCCATGAGAACTGAGAATCTGCTTTGCTTCATTACTTATGTCTAACATAGTCACGAGAATACCTTGGTCTAAATTGCCCAGCTTTATCTGTTCCTTGACATAAATTGCCAATTTCTCTGCTTCTTTGGGTGTGAGAGCCTCTACTTGATTATAGTAAGGAATAATACCTGCTCTAAGAGGTTCAATACCTGCATTAATTTCGGCTATATAAAACCCAGGAGGAGCATCTTTAAATTCTTCAGTATCAGCAGGCTCATACTTCATGAGCATTAAAAGCTTTTTCACCTGCTGATAGAATTCAAGATTTTGTGCTGAATAGCGTGGGTTCTTAACGACTAGGAGATTAGGGTTGACGGAAGCTGACATTTCTTGAAATTGTAAAGGATTCTCTGTATTATGCGATTTGATTTCCTCTGTGATAAAGCTACGAATTTCAGAAATAGTAAGCCAGCCATCACTTCTCCTTGGTTTCTGTTCACAAGCTTTCAGAAGGCAGTGAGTGAAGATACCATGTTTTAAGCTGCTTGATTGAAAGGTTGCTTGATCATGACGAGCGGCACCAATAATAAACACATTTGTATCAGAGCTAAAATTAAGATCAAAATTAAGTGATTTCAATATATATCCTGCTCCACCGCTGTAGCATGCATCCAAAAGGAAAATGATATTTTTTACTTTTGCATCGGATAGCGTTTTAGCTAAATCATGGATATCTATAATGGTAGTCTTCTTAGGAAAAGCATCTTCTAAGTTTGCATTTGAAGGCAATAGATAAAAAGTATTACCTCTACCATATATACTCCCGTGGCATGATATGTAAATCACAACCATATCTTCAGGATTAAGATCTGGAGCATTCAATATTTGATCGAGATGCTCTTCAAGTGCTTGCTTTGTAGTGTGAATTGGTTCTGTAAGAAGAGTTACTTCGAAGTCCCCTTGTTGTGTATCTTGCAATATGTCTGCTATCGATTGAGCATCTGATACAGCATATCTTAAGTCATGATTTACCAGCTCTGTATATTGTCCTATACCGATGCATAATGCATAACGGCGACCAATACTTGCATCCATTTTCAACTGATAAGTCATAGATAAACCTCACAAGCTGTGTTAGATAAGTCGTATACTACTCGTCTTTGAGAAGCTTCTCTATCTCTTCAACTGAAAGACTGTAGATCTCGAATTTCTTACCTTTTTTGGTAATGACAACTTTCTTTTTAAATTCAAGATTTTTGCTTTTATTATCTTTTCTATGTAAAAACTCATAAATTGATTTAGCTACATCATGAAGTGATTTAACACCTCCGCCAATTGTAACTACAGACCCCATAATAGATATTATAAAATGTAGAATAAGCAACGTTGGTGCTATTATATCTCTAGATTCTTGAAGATCCGTTTCTAGTCCTTCAACATGTTTGAGTTGCTCTTCTAGATCCCATACTTCCTGCTGAGCAACGTTTGAAGGTATCTCGATGATAATAGTTGTCTTTTGATCTATCATGATTCTTTCCTCTCTAGGCTTTATCTCTGAGAATTGGTGGCTCTATTTCCCATGGTCTACTATTTGCTAGTAATGCTAATCTTTCACAAAGCCTTTGAAACACTCTTCTTGGACACAGAGGATTGGTGTATATCTCAGCATGTGCGTAATTATCTGGTTCATTAGGATCATCAAAGATTGGCTTTGGCTCTACATCAACAATAAAGTCCTGAATCGGGCGCTGATCTTTATCATATTGTACAAGATCATCTATTGTGCGCACATCATGTGTTACGATACTCGTAACACCACCTGAATATGGGCCCAATGTTCGACTAGGATCATTCTCACGAAGTCTTGCACGGTCTACTGAAGGTCGTTGGTTAGGATCATGAAATGCCTGAGAACTAATCTTAAACGTTCCATTAGGCTGTATCTTTAAGAGTCCCTTATTATCTGGAACACGACGATATAAGATCTCATCATCAGTTATTGGATTTTCAGGCATCACTCTCTAACCTCTCAACCACATCCAAAGCGATCGGCAAATATTGATAGATTCGATATCACCGTCTGTAATTTTTGCGTCTATAGCGGTTCCCCAAACCTGCACGTATTCAACATTCTCTTCTCCAACGTAAATGGTTAACTTTCTTTGGCCGTACCACCACTCAAACACTACTCCACCGTCAGGTCCTCCCGTCACATTTGGTTTAATCCATCCCAAATCTGCAACTTCTCGAAAAAGATTTGTAATCCACTGCCCTGCATGTATTACTGCATTACGCTCTGGTTTTGGTGAATTATAACCGTTCCAGCCAGTATCCCATGTTAGCAGTTCATATATTTCAGAGAGAGTATCTCCTAAATACCTCCTTGCAAACCTCTCAAAGAGGTTTGTATCCATAATTAATAATGTATGATGGGTAAAAGCAGGTAGATATTTTAGGAGAGACTCTGACAAATCATAATAAGCTCGGGCTGAATGACCAAGAAGCTCTAATAGCTCTCTAGCTGGGCTACCAATGCCTCTAGAGATCCTATCATCAATTACCAAAGCGTTATAATCGCTCCAAGCGGGTAGAGTTTTTGCTGGTTGAGCTATTACTGGCATTAGTCAATCAACTCCTCTGTTTTTTCTGTGATGCTCTCTCGAAACACTTGATTCTTCCGTTCACGAAGTTGCTCTAAAAAGTGCCATATCTCTTCATCGTCACTTTGCCAGACCTCCTGGCGAAATAGATCGATATCGAGAATAACAGTAATAAATTCAGGAGTCGTCGGGGGTACCAGGGTTTCATTGACAATCAACATGCAATTCAAATCATCTTGGGGGATCTGCAACTGCATAAAGAAGGAACTTAAAGTTTTTTGAGGTATGCCAGGTGTAATCTCTGGTACCGTCCTTAAATAATCTTGAAGATCTATCGATCCTTTCATTGGTATATTGAATTGATTGATATATCTTACAGCTGCCCTTGTAACAAACTCCGGCTTGCAAATGTCCTTATAGATCTCCCATAAGCTCCTTGCATCACTGCTGAATGCTTCCCAAGAGTCGTATGGAGCAAGCCGATTGAAGGTGAAGCCCTGCAGAGTCGCCTGAAAAACTCTCAAATTGTCTTTACTTCTAAATAGAAAGCCACTATGTTGCCGATTAGCATCTACCTTAATGTCAATGTCCGGTCCTGATTGGACAACAAGTGAACCAACATGAATTGGCTGACTTGTTGGGAAGCGATCACGGATATGTTCATGAATCTCTAAAAATTTCTCGACCGAGAAACCATCTGGCAAAATAACCTTGAGGTCTAGTATTGCTTCGGTAATAGGTGGTCGCGAGTAGTGTCTGGTTGTTTTCTGCATAAAACCTCGTGAATTGCTTCCTAGGGTTTTTTCTTGAGAATGTTATCAGGATCTATCCCTGTGTAACAAGTATAAGCGGAAACCGTAGGCTTTTCCATATACGGTAGTATATGATGAATAGACCTTGTTGTCAATGTTTGTCTATAGGTGTATCTTCAGTTGCTTTGATTAGCAAGCAATAGCATGGTAATTTTGGAGAAAAGTGCAGATCATGCAAGTGACAGCCATGGCATAACGAAGCCAAGGAGGACCTTCTTGTGACAGTCCCTCTCGCTCGATCGTTTATAAGCCCCGCCCAAGAGGTCTATAGACTTGCAGACGAAGAACGGGATCCAGTAAAGTAGAGGTATAGACTGCGAGGAGGTCGTGATGGGTCGTTTTCTAGTATTTTTCGCTGGGTTCCTCAGTCTGCTAGGAGCAGGACTCAGTACCTTTTTTGGAGCCTGCTTGGTACCCTGGTTGTGGGCACTTGTGTTCTGGTCAGCAAGCCATTTTCTTCCTTCCTTGCCCTCGCCAGATCCATTTCCCAATCCCCTAACATTTTTGCTCAATCCCAGCCTACCCTTTGGTTTTGCCTGGCTTGCCTATTACTGCAGTGCCTATGTCTGTGCCATGCTGTATCCTTTACCGCGTGAGTCCTTACGCACACTAGTAAATCAGCTTCCACGACTCTCACAAGGAGTGTCCAGAGAGCACCAAAGTGAACTGATCCAATACTGCTATCAACAGTATCGAGAGGCTCTAGCGCACCATAATCCATCACCCATAAAGCAGTTGAAGACTCCATCACAATTTTTCTGCTGGTCAGGCAATGCATTGGAATGGAAGGAAGGCTTGCTCATCCTACCAGAAGCTCTCCTTGATCCAACCCAATTGCACCTGCTCCTCCCTTTGCTTGCACATCATCTTGCCTATTATAATGGCCCTGATCTGCTGCTCCAAGGGATATGGGATACTTACCCTGACCATACGTTCTGGCTCCTGACGTTGTCTGGCAACTTCCTCTGGGTTCCTGTGGTGATCAAAAAAGTGGGATTATGGAAGGCATGGTAAGCCATACGGGTGTTGGAGGCTGACACCTTCGCCTCTTGGCTGGGTCAAGATGAGGCGCTCAAGCAATACCTTCAGCATATGTATATAAGCCTCCAACACACGGGAAAGCCTGATCTAGTCATTCCTGAGCTAGTTGAACGCATTGATCACTTGAAAGAGATAATGAAGCAGGAACAAGGCTACCTTACCTCAGGTGCGTTGTAGAGGGTGACGACCCCAGCTTCTGTGCCGACCGCCACCAGATGATCGTCCGGCGACCAGGCAAGCTGACTGATCCCTGATCCCAATGATGCCTGTAGGAGCGGCTGCTTCGGCTTGTCAATTTGCCAGAACATGAGTGTTCCATTCGTGCTTGCTGAAGCAATCACTCGCCCACGGTGCTTAAAGGCCAGTGCACTGAGAAACGTGGCATGTCCCTTCAGTTCAATGGGCCTGCTCCCTTCTGGCCCTTTCCCCGAACAATCCCAGATGGTCACGGTCGGACCGCCTCCTGTGGCCAGATAGCCCAAAAATGTACTGTGGCATCCTGATCACCGGTCGCGATATAGCTGCCATCGGGGCTCCAGGCCATTACCAGGATAGAGCCTTTCCACTCCAGGTTGCGTAGCGGCTCGCTGTGATCTGGCTGCCAGAATGTAATGCCTCCATATGCCGTTGACGTGAGTACCTGCTTACCTGGTTGCCAGGAGACATCCGAGATAGTGTTGCTATGATCGGGATAGTCCTGGATCAATTGCCCATCGGCCCCGTTCCATAGACGCAGTTTACGGCCAGCAGTTGTTGCGAGCAAGTCACCATCGGGACTCCAGGCAAGATGCTCTACCCAGGCTGCGCCCCCTGGGAGTCTGAGACGTTCCTGCCCGCTCTCAGGGTCCCAGAGTCGAGCTTGCCCATCCTGTCCAACGCTTGCAAGCGTGGTGCTGCTTGCATTCCAGGCAACTTTACATGTGCCAAAGGCATGTCCATCAAGCACATGCAGCACCTGCCCGGTTTTCCCAGCAAAGATGGTGATTGGACCACTTATCGAGGCTGCAGCCAGCCATTTCCCATCGGGCGACCAGGCCAGCGAGTTCACATGGTCATCCAGCTGCGCCAGCCACTGCTGGAGAGATTGGGGATTGAGGATCCGTTTAGAGGTGGGTTTTATGCTAGGCATGCGCGAAATCCTTCATTGAGCTTGGCCCTGTCCAGGTTCCGTCCGATAAAAATGAGCGAGTTGCGGCGCGGGCTATTGTCCCAGGGTCGGTCCGGGCGACCATCAAAAAGCATATGCACACCTTGGAAGACAAAGCGATTGGGCTCACCCTTGATGCTCAAAATGCCCTTCATGCGGAAAATGTCGGGACCTTGTGTCCGCAGGAGATTGCTGAGCCAGGTATTCAGCTTCGTTGCATCCACGTCTCCAAGGACCTCAATGCCGACAGCGCTTACCTCATTATCATGCTCATGCTTGGGTTTATACTCATGTGTCAGGATTGGATCAAGCAATCCATTAGCGCCGCGCAGTTCCAATTGGAACTCGCTGGGAAGGTGCTGCGTATAGAGGACGTACAGGCCAGACATCTTGACGGTGATAGGAAAAGTTGCTGGTTGGTCTTTCAATTGGAGAGTGTGCAGCATCGCAGGTGATGCCTGGATAGCCTGACCTGTTTGGCGTTTCTCTCCATCCTCTGAGAAGCGCAGTACTGCATCCATCTCGATAGCTTCGAGTGCGTCCTGAGTGGCCTCTTGTACCGGGAAGAATGCAATGTTGATTGCTGGATCTGGACCAACCTGCAGGGCCAGTTGATGGTTTCCTGCTGTCAGGTCATAGATACCAGCCCACTCGAAGGGATATTCAGGCTTCATTACTCCTTCATTCTGGCTGGCGCATCATTACGTGATGACAAATATTCTAATGAGATGAAATATCAATAGAGCTAGAGATAGTCTACACGATGGAGGATAGGTTTGTCAATGAGATGCCGTATCATTATCATCGTTTCAGAGTCCCAACTATTGAGATTCTGTCTCGTTGACAAAATCTATATTTCTTTGTATAGTTAGACTGTCTAATGATATAACGTCTCATTAGATGTCTGCTTTGAAATTGAGAAGATTTCTAGCTGCAAAGGAATTGCTATGCTACAAGGTTCTTTTTTACCTGAATACCAACGTAGGGTTCGGTGCGTATTTTTCCAAGGGATTACATTGCCTTTTCCGAGAATTGCCCCTGTTCTCCTGCTCTTCTTCATTGTTCTGTTGCCTCTTGCGAGTTGTGCAACGAATGGACAGGGAAGTAGGAAGGAACTTAATGTTGTTGCCAGTGAAAATTTTCGACCTGTGAAATTGGTTTTCTCTCCTGACCCTGCTTGATGGTAAGAGGTAAATGTGCTATGCTCCTGGAAGAAGGGCAAAGGACCCATCAAGACA
>WNFI01554871.1_pt1 | contig 10815 bp, 11 predicted proteins | sample 5400471 | NCBI WGS metagenome assembly WNFI01 (sample SAMN13153348, study PRJNA577476) | soil metagenome | isolation source: 100 cm saprolite on Douglas fir-dominated hillslope | place: USA:California | collected 2013-09-17 | reverse complement strand
CAGTCTAAATGCCATGCTCGCCGCCGCCGGAGCCGACAGCGTCAGCGTGCACGTAGCCACTCCCGGCGTGAGGAAGCTTTGAGGACTGCACACGATGCCGTTCAGGCGCGCCGATTGGGCGATCGTAATAACCGCGGCGCGCCCTTGGATAGGAACCGCCGTGCCTGCATGCGATGCTCCGAGCGTACCGGTCACCCCGATGCTCGAAACCGCGTCGGGCGTCGCCGGCGCCAGTTTAGCCGTCACGCGCGCCACCACGCCATCGGCGAGCACTCCGCTGTTCAGGCCTGCAAGAAGGCATTTGATTGCCCCCCCGCCACCTTCGCAGTAAATGGACTTCCCCGCGGCAGCCGGACCGGCTACTACATTGACAGCGGCGACATCAACGGGCCAGTAGCTCAGCGTCCATTGCGCGCTCGCGATGGAATTTTGGCTGGCAGAGAGTTTGAGATCCAGCGACATCGAAGAGCCCGGCGCCCCCGAGGCAGACGCTAGACTCAGCACTGCATTTTGCGAAAACCCCGCCATCGATAGAAGTAAGAATAAAACCGCACACAGCGTTATGATTCGCATCGTCCTCCCGGGACCTAAAATTCGGATCGTAACACACGAAGCGCTTGGGGATGCGATCTTCAAAGTGTTCGAAAACGCACATTCGGTAATCGCACACTGATGCTCCGTGCTGTTGGACGCGAGGGCTGCGGGTGAGCCGTGTTACTGCACTGCTATTGTGACGCCGTCGGGCGAACTGGCGCCGCCGATTTGAATCTGGATGGGCACGGCGTTGCCCGTCGGCACGCCGGCCGGAACCTGGAAGTTCAGCTGATAGACACCGACAAATTGCGGCGCCAGGCCTGAGAACTCCACATGGGCGGAAACGCCACCGACCAGAACCTTGGGTTGGGTACTTGTCTTCCGCTGCTTATCCGTGGTCTTGCAGCCGCTCAGTGCGCAGGGCGCCGCCCCATCCGCAATCTGAGGAGTCACCGCCCCCAGACCCGTGCAGTACACAAACAAGTGATCGCCCACCTTGGCCGGAACAGCAGGCAAACCTGGGACCGATCCCGTCGGTTGAGCAATAGCTAAGGCAGGTTTTCCGTTCACTGTGATTGGAACGCCATTGAACGCTAGCGCCATTCCCTTCCCGTTCTGCGTGACGGTGAAGATCCCTGGCGAAAACTGTCCAACTTGCAATTGCTGCGCGGCCGAAGGCGTGCCATTGCGCGTCACCACGATGCTTGCGTTTCCGCCAGAAATCTCCCAAGGAAGCTGCACGCTGGTCTGGGTCGTGCTGGCGTAATACATCGGCGCCGCTTTGCCATTGATCTTGACCGAAATCGTATCCGAACTGTTCTTCAAGGACATGCTGAGCGGAGTTGTACTCGCGCTGAGCAAAACGCCTGCCTTGCTTGACATGTTCGTCCCGAATATCACGATCAACGATCCGGGCGGATTTGTAGTCGAATAGCTCGCTCCATTCAGCACGCCGCCCTGGTTCACCGTCGGAACCTGCGCGGTAAGCGCGCCGGTGACAACCCCGGCCAGCATCAGGACTCGAACGGACTTCATGCTCCTATTTTTCGCCATTGGCGCTTCATGATCAAGCCCTTACAAAAGAGTTTACTTTTCGGATGTGTTCGCCATAGCCCGGATTTCGGCCAAAGTGCGTGTGACTTCAATGTCTTTGCCGCCATCGAGATCGGCAGCCAGGGCCGCCTCGGCCCGCGCCTCCGGCAGCCGCCCGCCCGCGCGCAACACCTGCGCCAGCAGCCAGTGCGGCTTGTACCAGTTGGGCGCGGCGTGGATCGCGGCGCGCAAAGCTTGTTCGGTGTGCGGAAAATCGTTCTGGCGTCCGTAGAAAAATGCGAGATTCAGCCAGGCATTCTGCGACTCCTCGCCATTGCGCGTGGAGCGAACGGCCGCGGCCATGGCCTCGCGCCCGGCAGTCAGCGTGTCGGCGCCGTTCTGCGAATGTTCGAATCCCCCGGCGATAGCGCGCGCGTACCAAACGTCCGTTCGCATCCCGGGCGGCTGCCAGGGTTCGAACTTCTCGTAAACGGCGGCAGCCGCTTGAGCGTGCCCGGCGTGAATCAGACGGTCCACGCGGTCGAGCGCCGCATCGGCAGTCACCAGCGCCACTGCGAAGGCCATAAAGAACACTGCCGCGCCGTAATAAGCACCAAGGACAACCGGCCGCTTTCTCACGACTGCATGTTGAATGGGCGCGAACGCCTACCCCGCCAGCAGCGCCACCGCAACGTAGAAAAACAGCGCCGTCGGCAAAGTGAAGCTGGTGAATTGCTGGCTGACGAGCACGGCCAGGAACCCTCCGCCCAAGGCCGCCGCGAGCCTTCGATCCTGCATCTTCCTCATCGCGTAGAAACCCAACACCACCACGCCCGCAAGCGCCGCCAGCTCCAGCACTCCTTGCCCAGCGAGCGCATCTAGGAAAATATTGTGCGGCGATTCCTGATAAAACCCCGGATACGCGCGCGCCAGCTCCGCCGACTGATAGCGTGGAAAATTCATCGAAAAAGTTTCCGGCCCGAAACCTGCCAGCCAGCGCGTTTTTGCCATGCGGAGCGAGTCGCGCCATAACAGCGGACGCGCGCCGCCCGCCGGATCTTCAATGAACCACCGCACGCGGCTGCGCAGCATCTGGCCCGCCGGAGAAAAGTAGAACCCCGCCGTTGCCGCGACAATCGCCAGGCCGGAAACCATCGCACGAGCGTGCACGCGCGGCTGCAGCCATATCACCAGAAACACCGCGCCGCACGCCAGCCCCACTAGAGCCGCGCGCGTGCCCGTCAAAATCAGCGCCACCGAGCCCAGCGCGCACGCTGCCGCGCCAACCGGTCCCCATAAGCGCGATTCCTCGTTCATCGCGAGCGCCGCGCCCGCGAAAATCACAGAGAGCAGGTACGTCGCAAAATAACTGACATATCCCAGCGTGCCTGGCGGCCGCACAATCGTGAACGGCGCCTCGCCGATGTGATACGCCGCCGGATCGATTAGCGGATCCCAGCCGAAATATTGCACGATCCCGTAAATGGCCGCCGGAAGCCCCGCGGCGGCAACCACGCGCAACAGTCGCCGCGCGCGGTCCGCCCTTCCCGCCGTGTGCTGCGCCACGATCCATGTAAATAACAACAGCGCCGCCTGCGTGATCAGCCCGAACCGCCGCCACGCGCTGCCTCCAAGCGACAGCGCCGGATCGGTTGAGAACACGGTCGAGATCCCGAGCGATACCGCCTGCGCCCCCAGCAGCCATCCAAGAATTCGCAGCGTGGGCGATTGCACGCGATCTTCGCGCCAGGCGAGCGGCAGCGCAATCGCCGCGCCCACCAGCAGAACCACAATCTTCGGCGTGATATCCCAGTAAAAAAGTAAGTGTGGTGCGAGAATTAACGGGAGTAACGCCAGCGTGGCGGCCAAAAGGATCGCCATATCGGCTACACTATCCCACAAGCGGTTGCCATGCCGGAATCTTTTGAAATGTTCCGCTATCTCGATCATCTGCGCCGGCGCTGGATCGTGATTGCCGCGGCGGTTGCCGTCGCGCTCGCGCTCGCGCTCGTCGCCGCATGGCTCACGCCCGCCCGGTACACCGCCACCGCGCGCATCCTGATTGAATCGCCGGCCGCGGGCGATCTGCGGGCGTCCATGGCCGTCAGCCCCGTCTATCTCGAGTCGCTCAAGAGCTATGCGATCCTGGCGTCGGGCGACCGCCTTTTTGCCGACGCCATCGATCACCTTCACCTGCAACGGTCTCGTTCCATCGAGCAGTTGAAGAATTCCGTTTTGAACGTGACGATTCCGCGCAGCACGAAAGTTCTCGAAATCGCCGCCACTTTACCCGACCCTCGGCAGGCGCAGGCCTTGGCAAATTACATCGCCGAGCGGACCGTCGCGCTCGCCCGCGATCTGGCAGTTGAAGCCGATCGCGACGCACTCGCCGACGCGCAAAAGCAGCGGGATGAAGCCAGCGCGCAGTTGGGACAGACGGAATCCGCCCCCGCGAAAAGTGCTGCCGCTTCCGCGAACGCGGCGTCGTCGGCCAAAGCCGAGTCTCTGCAATTGGCGATCGAAGCCGCGCAGATGCATCTGCAGGAGGTCCGTTCGACAGCCGGCTATCGCGCCGAGCGCCTGAAAATTTTCGATCCTGGCGTGGTTCCCGAGCGTCCTTCGTGGCCCAACATTCCGCTGATGCTGCTGGCTGCGGTTGTAGTTGCGCTCGTGGCATCCCTGCTTTACGTGACCTTCGAATTCAACTACCGCCTGGAAAAATCCGCCGCGCCGCGCGCCGTGGCACCGCTCGCGCGCGTCAAAAATCTCAATGATTGAGGCGCGGGCCGCTCAACCGCCACGCTGGATTTTCGTTTCCATGGCCATCGGCGCTTATGCCGCGTTCGTGGCCGTAATGCCGTCGGCCCGTTCCGCGGCTCTGTTGACCGCGCCGCTACTCCTCGCTTTCGCCGCTGTTTGGACGCTCGCCCGCCCGCACCGCTGGATCGCCGCGTTTATCGCGACCGCGGTTCTGCTGCCGCCGCTCCCCATCCCGCTCGGCGACTCGGGGCCGCACCCGTCATTGATATTTGCCGCTCTCGGCATCTTCGCCGGCGTGCTCCATCTCCGCGACTGGCGCATCGCCGCGGTTCCGGTTACGCGCGCCTTTGTGTGTTTGCTCGCCGTTTTGACCGCGAGCGTCGCATTCGCGGCGCTCTATTCCGGACCCTGGATCGCTGCTCAATCTATGGCGCGGGTCCTGTTGTTCGGCATCGGCGTCTACGTGTTCTTCTATACCGCCTATATGCCGTCAAATGATGGCCTGCCGCGCTTGCGGCCGCTGTTCTGGGCCGCGGCCGGTTCCGCCGCCATCGCCTGCGTCGATTTTTATTACCAGCTCCCCGCGCCCGCCGGTTTTGGGCCGCAGTACGTCTGGCTCGAGACCGGTGTGTTCCGGCGCGCGCAAGGCATTTTCTACGAAGCCAGCACGCTGGGCAATTTCTGCACTTTTTTTCTGGTCATGATCGCCGTGGCCTTCACCCAGCGCGGCAGAGAGACGCCAATCCCGCGCGCCGGACTCGTGATCGGCGGAGTGTTGTTCTCGGCGGCCTTGATCTTTTCTTACTCACGCGCGTCGATCGCGAACCTGGTCATCTCGCTCGGCGCGCTCGCGTGGCTCGATCGCTCCCGCATCCGCTGGCGCAAGGCCCTCATGCCGCTGGCTTCCTCCCTGGCCCTGGGCGCCGCCGCCGGCTACTACTTTCTTCCCGATCTTGTCGAGATGTCCTGGCGCCGCCTCTCGTTCTCCGCCGTTTACCTTTTCGATTACGGCGAGGCCGTGTTCTCGGGACGCTTCGCGAGCTGGCGCCTGCTCGCGCGATTTCTCGCCGAACATCCCTGGCATGCCATCTTCGGCATCGGCTACAAAACGCTGCCCTATTCCGACTACCTCGGTCAGACCGTCATCGCCGACAACATGTACCTCAGCATGCTGGTCGAAACGGGCGTCATCGGCCTCGCCGCGCTCGTCTGGTTCAACGCAGCCATCCTTGGTGCAGCCTGCCGAGCCGCGCGCCACGTGAGCCCCAGTGCTTCATTTTTCGGAACGTGGATCTTCTGCTTCTGGGTGGGCCAGTGTTTCCAGATGCTCTCCTCCGATCTGCTCACCTACTGGCGCGTGCTGCCCGTCTACTTCCTGGTGCTGGCCCTGGCCGTGCGCGAATCCAGCAAAGCGCCCGCGCAGTGAACGTTCTGTTTCTCGATCAATTCAGCGACCTGGGTGGAGCGCAGCTATGCCTGCTGGATCTTGTGCCCGCCGTTCAGGCCGCGGGATGGAATGTGAGCTGCGCCGTTCCAGGCCGCGGCCCGCTGGTCGAAAGACTGCACGCGCGCGGCGTTGCCGTGCATTCGCTGCCGGTGACGCGTCTGGCGTCCGGCCGCAAATCAGCGCGCGATTCTTTCCGATTCGCTCGCGAAGCGCCTAAGCTCGTGCGCGAGATCACGCGTCTGGCGGCGGAAACCCGGCCCGATCTCATCTACGTGAACGGGCCCCGCCTGCTGCCCGCGGGCGCCTGGGTGGCGCGGCGAACCGGGCGGCCGTTGATTTTCCATTGCCACAACCACCTGGCGCAACGATCTGCCGCCGCAGTAGCAGGCCGCGCGCTCCAGCTTGCCCGCGCGCGTGTGATCGCCTGCTGCCGCTATGTAGCGCGGCCTCTCTGGCAATATGTCGATCCCGGCCGCTTGCGCGTGATTTATAACGGCGTGCGCGCGCCGCACGACGTGCATGCCGGCGAAAACGGCGCGCCGTGTATCGGCGTCATCGGCCGCATCTCACCCGAAAAGGGACAGGCTGAGTTTCTCGAAGCCGCGCGTATCGTTGCGCAGAAACATCCCGGCGCGAAGTTCGTGATCTGCGGAGCGCCTCTGTTCTCAGACGCCGCAGCCGAGCGCTACGCCGCGCGCCTCCGCCAGTTGGCGGTCGAGCTGCCCGTCGAATTCACCGGATGGCAGGACAGTGTCGACGACCTCCTCGCGCGCCTCGACGTACTGGTCGTGCCTTCGCTGCGCGAACCCGGCGCACCGCGCGTGGTGATCGAAGCCTTCGCCGCTCGCGTGCCCGTCGTGGCTTTCGTCTCGGGCGGCATTCCGGAAATGGTGGTTCATGACAAAACTGGTTTCCTGATTGAGCCGCCCACAACGGAAGCGCTTGCCGTGAAGCTTGCAACCTTGCTCGACGAACCCGCCGAATTGCGCAGCGCAGCAAGCCACGCGCACGAGGCATGGAAGGAAAAATTCACGCTCGATCGCTATCAGCGCGAGGTGCTCGAAGTCATCGGCCTCACCCAAACCCGCTCCGCCACCGGCCGCTCGATTTGAACCGATCGCCCGTCCACATCCAGCGTGAGCTTCGCCCGGTTCGTGGCCGTGATGCTCATGGCCATGCCTGGCCGCACATTCAGCTTGTCGAGATGTTCAAGCAATCGCCGGTCGCGCTCGAATACGCTCACCACCGCCAGCTTCTCCTCGACCTCTGCCTCATCCAGCCGTTTCAGACCACGCCGCCGCCGGTCGTCGGGCGTGTCCTCGCCTACGCGATTGCCGTGCGGGCACGACTCGCCATCACCCAATTTTTCCCGCAGCCGGCTTTCGAAATCCGACGAGACCGCGTGCTCCAGCTGCTCGGCTTCCTCATGCACCTTGAACCACTCCATGCCGAAAACTTCGGTGAGCATCCGTTCGATCAAATGATGCCGGTTGAGCAGCCGGTTGGCGATGGTGCGGCCCGAGCGCGTGAGCGTAATCTGTCCTTCGCGGCCCACGCGAATCAGCTCATCGCGTTTCAGCCGCCGGATCGCCATGGTGACCGCGGGCGCCGAAACCTTCAGCCACCGCGCGAGCGTCGCCGCAATGACCTCTTCGCCTTCCGATTCCGCCTCCGCGATGGTCTTGAGGTAGTTTTCCTTGGAGATGGTGATTTTCAAGCTATTTCGATTTTAGCGGTACAACCGGCGCTCGTGGCGATACAGCGGCCCGCTCCGCCTGCGATATCCTCTATGAGCGTGGCGTCCCAACTTCTCGACCTCATCCAGTCCGCTAAAGTCTACGATCTCGCCCAGCCATATTTCATCGGCATGCCGCACCATCCCGTGCATCCACCCTACTTGTTCGGCCTGGTAAAAAAGCATGGCGAGTTCGTGACTTCCGCCGGGGCCAGCTCGGCCTCGGAAGCACTGGCGCTTGGCGGTCACGTCGGCACCCACATCGATGCCCTGTGCCATTTTTCCCAAGCCGGAAAACTGCACGATGGCGGTGAAGTTGCCCAGTCGTATACCGGCGGCCTCGAGCGGCTGTCGGTCGACACCATAGCGCCGATTCTCCGCCGCGGCGTGCTGCTGGACATCGCGAGCCTCGAGAAAAAAGATGTCCTGCCCGTCGATTTCCTCATCACGCCCGAGCACCTGGACGCCGCCGCGCGTGCCCAAGGCGTTGACGTCCACGCCGGCGACGTCGTGCTGATCCGCACCGGCTGGGCGCGCTACTGGGAAGACGCCGCGCGTTTCATCGCGCAAGTCCGCGGCCCCGGTCCGGGCGAGCCCGCCGCGCGCTGGATCAGCGAAAAGCGCGCCTTCGCCGCCGGCTCCGACACCGTGGCCTTCGAGTTCGTCCCCGCCCCCACCATGCCCGTGCACGTACATTTGCTCGTCGAAAACGGCATCCACATCATAGAGTGCCTGAGCCTCGAGCAGCTCGCCGCCGACCACGTCTACGAATTCGTCTTCACCGCCGCGCCCCTCAAAATCCGCGGCGGGACGGGATCGCCGATTCGCCCGCTGGCGCTGGTTCGATAATTGCGCGCATTTCGCGTGCAAAGCGTTCTTCGGAGAATTGCCCCGCCCAGGCCCGCAATTCGCGCGGCAAAATGCGCGACTCGAGCCTTTCAAACTCTTCCACCGCCAGCGCCAGCCGCTCGTCGTCGCCCGGTTCGTAGAGCACGCCGCCCACCGGATCGGCCGGCACGCTTTCGAGCACCCCGCCGCGCCCCAGCGCGATCACCGCCTTGCCGCTGGCCAGCGCTTCCACCGGCGTCATGCCGAAATCCTCTTCGCCCGGCATGACGAACGCGCGCGCCCCGGCGTACAGCTCGCGCAGTTCTTCGTCCGATACGCGCCCGCAAAATTCCACGCGCCCGCCCGCCAGCCGGCGCAGCGCCCCATATTCCGGCCCATCGCCCACAATCCGCAGCCTACGGCCATTTTTCGAAAACACCCGCACCGCCGCGTCGATGCGCTTATACGCCACCAGCTCGGAAACAATCAGGTAATAATCTTCCGGCTCTTTCCAATAGAACGTCTCCACCGCGACCGGCGGATAAATCACGCGCGCCTCGCGCCGGTAAGTCTTCCAGATGCGCCGCGCCACGTTCGCGCTATTGGCCACGAACTCATCCACCCGCGCCGCCGTGCTGTAATCCCACAGCCGCAAGTAATTCGCCACCGGCGCCATCAGCGCGCGCTTCCACGCGCTCGCGTACAATCAGATCGTACCCGCGCAGATCGAAACTCTCGAGCGCCATCGGCATCAGCGGCAGTAGCGACCGGTAACTCCGCCGCAGCGGATTCAGAAACGATGCCGTCACCTTCCGCCCGCGAATCGCCGCGCTCACCCGCTCCGGATCGTAGAAAAGTGTAAAAACATCGGCGTCCGGCAACAGCCCCAGCAGCGCCTCCACCACCTTCTCGCCCCCGCGCATGTTGAGGAGCCAGTAGTGGATGATGGCGGCGCGCATGGGTTACACAGTTGTTAATCTTCGTCAGAGTCTAACATCGACGTGATGAAGTGAGCCATCACCGCATTATCATTGATATTGAGCCCATCATGATTGATCCGATGTTTCAAGGAGTGTCGCTGCCTCATCGGGGAACGCTACACCCGCTAGGCTTCACGCTCAACATCGCCAGCAACTCGCCTGCCGCCCTGCGCGCCGCAAACGAAAGCTGGGGCCAGTTCCCGCGGGCATTTCAGGAGCCAGCAATGGACATCCGGATCGTGGCGTCGGGCCACACTGCCAATCACAGAGAACGCGAACCCGGCTATAAAATGAATGATCATCTGTACGCGATCACTGCCGATCGGGAAAACTTCGCGGCCATCGATCTCGAGCGCAGTTTTGGTTTCTGTTCGGTCTCGGAAGAAGTTATCGAGGATACGGCCTACTTCCGCTACTTTTTTCTCGAAGCCCTCGCCTACTCGACGCTCACGTACCGCTGCCTGACGCCAATTCATGCTGCGTGCGTGGCAATCGACGGCAGCGGCGTTTTGTTGTACGGTCCATCCGGAGCTGGAAAGAGCTGTTTGGCTTTCAGCTGCGCCCGGCGCGGCTGGTCGTTTCTGACGGATGATTTCACCTCCCTGGTACGCAGGCGCAGTGACCGTCTCGTCATCGGCAAGCCGTTCGTAGCTCGCTTCCGGCCCAGCGCCGCCAAGCTGTTCGCTGAGTTGCGTGACCTTGAACCCTTCATCACGCCAAATGGCAAGCCATCAGTTGAGCTGAAGACCGCTGCAGTCGGCATCAAGACGGTCCTGAACTGTCGCGTGGATCTCGTCGTCTTCCTCGACCGCCAGGATTGCAGCGAGCCGGAGATGGCGGAGATCTCTGGCGAGGAAGGAGTCCGTCGAATCGGGCAGGATATGAATCTGTACCCGCAGAAAGTGATAGAGGAGCAGAAGTGTTCGCTGCGTAGCCTTCTGCCGGCTACCTTCTGCACCCTCCGCTACAACCATCTGGATAGTGCTGTCACAACTCTTGAAAGAGCAGTTCGAAAGGTGGCTTTGGTTTGATTCTGTTGTTGTTCGTTCTCATTTTTCTGTCGCAGGCGCAAGCGCAGGTTGCCACTGCCACCCTTTTGGGCGAGGCGCATGACCAATCAGGTGGGCTCGTTCCGGCTGCCACGATTACCGCGCGCAACAACGGCACTGGATTCACCCGCACCGTCCTCGCTGACTCGCAAGGGGCCTACCGAATTGATGAGTTGCTTCCGGGCACGTACACTATAACCGCGGTAAAACTAGGCCTCCGCACCGTAGAAGCCGCGGGCGTTAGGCTTGAAGTAAATCAGAAGGCTAGGCTCGACCTCGTCTTAGACATCGGCAGTGAGCGCGGGAGCATCACCGTTCAGGCGCAGATTTCGCCGGTGCAAAGCGACGATGCCTCAGTCGGCTACCGCTTGGATGCGTCTTCCATAGACTCGCTGCCACTCGCGCAACGCAACGTTGTGAACCTTGTCACGCTCGGTCCTGGCGCCATCC
>WNFI01505917.1_pt1 | contig 10815 bp, 9 predicted proteins | sample 5400471 | NCBI WGS metagenome assembly WNFI01 (sample SAMN13153348, study PRJNA577476) | soil metagenome | isolation source: 100 cm saprolite on Douglas fir-dominated hillslope | place: USA:California | collected 2013-09-17 | reverse complement strand
CACCACGAACACCGGAAAGGCGAGGTTTGCGGGGAACGCGGCCAAAAACTGGGCGAGCGGCTGTATCCGCTCGGCCAGTTTTGGCCGCAGTCCGATCCAGACGCCGACCGGCACCCAGATCAGGCTTGCCAGTGCAATCAGCACGATAACACGAGCGAGCGTAACGAACCCGTGTCCGACGGCGGTGAAGACATCCGACGGGTTCAATGTCGCCGAGAGATATTGATAGATCCTCCAGCCGGCGTAGCCGGTGCTTGCGATAATCAATGCAAGCCAGAGCGCATCGACAAGACGCGACGGCTGGCCGCCTCTCGATGCCGTTCTCAATTGGCTTGGCCGCGCGATGTGCAAATTCGCGACGGCCTTGTTCACGGCCGCAAACGGAAACGTCAATGCCCGCAAGGCTCGCGTACGCCGGAACAGATCGAGCATCCAGGACGTCGGTGCGGTTGCCGAAGCGGTCTGCTCGAAGCAGAATTTGTCGGCCCAGGCCACCACGGGTCGGAACAGCAACTGGTCGTAAGCGATGATAACCAGCAGCATCGTCAGGAGTGCGTAGCCGATCGCGGCGAGATTCTGTTGTTGGATCGCCAGTGCGACGTAGGAGCCGATGCCCGGTAAGGTCACCGTGATGTTGCCGACGGTAATCGACTCCGATGCCACCACGAAGAACCAGCCGCCCGACATCGACATCATCGTATTCCAGATCAGGCCCGGCATGGCGAACGGCACGTCGAGCCGCCAGAAACGCTGCCAGCCGCTGAGGTGAAAGCTTTGGGACGCTTCTTCGAGATCTTTCGGGACGTTGCGTAGCGACTGATACATGCTGAAGGTCATGTTCCAGGCCTGGCTGGTGAAGATCGCGAACACGCAGGCGAGCTCGGCGCCGAATACGCTGCCGGGAAACAGGTTCATGAAGAACACGACGGTGAAGGTCAGAAAGCCGAGGATCGGCACCGATTGCAGGATATCGAGCAGCGGGATCAGCACCATCTCGGCGCGCCGGCTCTTGGCGGCAAGGGTGGCATAGATGAAGGTGAAAATGATCGAGCAGAGGATGGCCAGCAGCATCCGCATGGTTGTGCGCAACGCATAGAGCGGCAGGTTGGCCGGATCGAGCGACACCGGAGTGACGTCGAGCGTGGACAATGGCGCCACCGTCTGCTCACCGCCATAGACGATGAGCACCATGGCGCCGATCACAAGAATCAGCGCGACGAGGTCCCAGACGTTGGGCCGTAGCGCCTGTCCCAATGCCGGCGCGCGAATACCTTGAAGGGCCATAAAGCCGCCTTGTTCAGAACTCGCCGTGCAGCCGTCCCGAGAAGATCGGCCGGCCGTCGCCGATCAGGGGGCCAAGCCCGCCAGCTGCAAGGAAGTCGCGGTGATCCCGGGAAAGCGCATTGATCGCGCCGCCAATTCCGATCACGTCGTCGGGCCTGCCCCATTTGGCGCCCTTGATGGAGGAGCCGAGAGACAGGCTGGCATCGATATCGGTGAACGCCATGATCTCGGTCTTGCCGTCGTTCCAGCTCCAGCGGCCGAACAATCCGACTTCATCGCTCACGGCCTGTTCGAGGTTGATGACGTAGCCGTATTTGATGCGGCCCATGCGGGTTTGCGCGATATCGAGATTGAGCGCGGGATTATCCAGCGTCTCGCGGTAGCTTCCGGAAAAGGCACTGTTGAGCCATGCGATGGTTCGCAATTTCCCCGGCTGCGAGAACAGCGAATAGCGCGTTTCCAGTTCGACCAGGTACTCACCGCGTTGAAAAACCCTGGTGTCGAAGTTGTTTGAATTCGACACCGCGTCCATCAGGAAATAACCGGCGCGCAACGCCCATTGCTTCTGATTGAGCTCCGCCGTAGCGCCATAGTTGAGCCCGAGCTTGTCGGCTGCATAGTCGAAGGCTCCCGGCGCCCAGATCGACCAGTTCATGAAATCCTTGCGGGAGTCCTTCGCATAGCTGTTTCCGTCAAAGACATCGATCACCGAAAACTTGCCGGCCTGCAGCGTCAAACGGGATACATCGGCCTTGCCGGCGAGTTGCAAGGGTCCGCTGGCAAGGTCTTCCTGCTCACCGCCAAAGCCGAAGGTCTGGCGCACAAACAGCCGCGAGGTGTTGTAATGCGGGTAGGGAAAATTTGATTTCTGCGATTCTCCGCTCGGAAATCCGGCGACGCCCAAGGTGTTGTTCAATCCAAATCCCTGCAGCAGTTCGGGGTTGTAATAGACCTCGCCGCCGTCCCAGAGCCGCGCGTTCAGGAACAGGCTGTTGCTCCAGGTCTCCTGAATTTGCGGCGCCGGCGTCAGGCTGTTCGGACCCGAATAGGGCGCGTGGAATGCCGGGTATCCCTGCGGAAGGAACGTGCTCTGGCCATGAATTTCCCAGCGATCCGATTCGGGCTCGATCAGCGATGCCGGTGAAAAATTACCCGATCCCGGCCAGTCGATCTTGCGGTTGAGGCCGACGCGAAGCGACTGGAAATCGAGGTTAGAGGTGTACTGGGTGCCAGAGGGAAAGCTGATGCCGGCTCTTTCGAACCGGCTGTAGAGATATTCCAGCCGCGCGCTCCAGTGCGGCGCGAAGGCATATTCGACGCCGCCGCCGGCGGCCCAGCCGAGCCGGGTGTGCAGGATCTTTTCGTCGCTGCCGACGGCGGGGGGGTTGAGGAAGCGCTCGCCAGCCCAGGCGAGCCCGCCGGTGGCATAGCCGAGCCACGGACCGGCGGCATAGCCGACGCGACCACGCGCAGTCGCCACATAGTCCCACTGCTCGGTGACGGCCGACTGCGTGGTCGCGAGCGACGAGACCACCGAATTCGAGACGAGATAGTTCGGAAACGTAATGTCGGCTTCGACGCCGAGCAGCAGCCCACTTGACAGCCGAACATTGTAACCGGCCTGCACGCCACCGATCATGCCGCTGAAGGCCTTACTGGTCATGGCGAGCGCCGGATCGGACAGCACGGCGCTTGAGGAACCGCGGCTATAGCCGGCATGCGCGCCGATGTAGAGCCCGGTCCAATCGAACACCGACTGAATGTGCGGAGCCTTGACCGGCATATCCGCCGCGACCGCAGGGCCATCGAGCATGAGCAGGCTCAGGCCGACGCCCGCGAATACGCGCTCCCAGGATCGGCTGCAGCGGTTCATCGTGTGGGCGTTTCCAGCGCGAGCATTCCGGCAATTTCTTTCGTCATCACTGCAATTATCCCGGCGCGCAACCATCCAGGAAACGAAGTCCGTTCGGAGTTGCCGATTGTTGCGGTCAAAAGCCAGATCGAAACAGCCCACAATTCATTCTCGACGACTTATTGCAAATCGTTCGCAACTACAAGAAAGAACGCGGGGGATGCTGTTGAATGGCATCGTCTAGTGACGCGCATGCAACACAACGGAATGAAATCGTTCGGGATTCAAAAACATGACCCGCCCGGGTGGCAATCCGGATATTTTGCTTGTCAATTGATGGCCATCGGGTTGCTCGACCGACGTCTCGTCGAAGCTCTCAACCCTCCAGCGGCATTCCAGTCGGCTCTCGTCGATAAAAACCCAATGACACGCCAGCACCGGCCGTGGAGACCGGCGCAGGCCCGCGGGGTGGCGACGACCCGGCGTATTGTCATTGGAATGCCCAGCCTCATGCCAATGTGGCGTCATACGTCGTGGCTTAACAAGCCGGAATTTTGCGAGTCTTGTGAACATCGCTCACCTCCATGTCCGCTTGGCGCGGCAGGCCAGTGAGCGAGACAGTCAGCTGGGCGCGACCATCACTGCTCACGCGGTCAGAGCCGGCGTGTCTGGAACGGCCGTTGAAGGCGCCCGGCTCAATGGGCCGGGCAGCGCTGCGGGACTTCAAGCTGATCACCAAATATCTATGAACGGCGAGGAGGCGCGATTTCCTGTGCGCGCTGCCCAACCGCCGTCGTCAATGCGCCTTCCGACATCGTGTGGGCGCTGCTCATGAACCCGCCGGCTGGGAACGTGTGTTCGACCTCCGCGTTGTCAGCATTGATCCGCCCGGCCCGGCGGTCGTCGGACGAAAGTTTGCGGCGAGACCGGTCCACGAATCCTGCATCTGAAGCTTAAGCTCCGCCTGATGGGGATCGATCCGGACCAGCGTCGCCTGCGGCTCGAAGTAAAGTTGCCGTTTGGCCTCACGGTTGAAGAAGACCTTCGCTGCACGCCTCTCGACGACGTCCACTGCCGGGTGGATTATCACTGCAATTTCAATTTTCCGGGGGATGGCGAGGCACCCTGTCAGGGTGCTGATGAATCGAAGGCTCGACGCAGGTCCCCGCGACTCGCTGTCTCGCCTCAAGCGCGCAGCCGAACGACGTTTCGCAGGTCGCGAGAATGATGGCTGCCAACGGAAGGAAGCCGGCCATGATCGATCCATCTCCCGAACTTCCGGATGACATGCTTATCGCTGAGGTGGAGTTTCCGCCCAAAGTGGGAGAGGCGCTCGCTATGGCCGGCCTGAGGACAGTCGGACAGGTCCGGGAAGCACCGGATGCGAAAATCCTGCAAATCCAGGACCTCGGGGAGAGTTCGCTGGCGTTGCTTCGCAAGGCCCTGGGATTGCCATCTTCACTGGGGGTACGCTGCGATGCCGCGCCAAAGCGTGCAACCGGCGACCATCCAAACCGCTGATGCGGCGGTGCCTGCTGCCGTGTTGCCTCAAGCGCTCAACGAAAGGTGTTGGACCTCGACGGTGACATGGGACAGATCGGCGAATCTCGCCAATCGCTGCCGGTAATGCGCCGCCTCGCGTGCCCCTGATGTTGCGACCGAGACGATGGCGCCGAGATGGCCCGGACCTAATCGCCAAAGATGCAGATCGGTGACCTGATCGCCCTCGCTTTCGATCGCCATGCGGACTTTTTCGGCCATGCGCGGATCCGGCGTGCGATCGAGCAGGATGCCGCCGGTGTCGCGCAGCAACCCGAACGACCAGTTGGCGATCACCAGCGCGCCAATGAAGCCGGCCAGCGGGTCCATCCAGAGCCAGCCGAACGCCCGTGCCGTCACGAGCCCGGCAATCACCAGGACCGATACGGCGGCGTCGGCCATCACGTGAATGACGGCAGCCCGCATATTGTTGTCGCGATGATGTGCGCCATGGGCAGCTTCGTGATCGTGCTCTTCGAATTCCAGCTCGCGCTCATAGGGCTGGCCCTCTTGCTGCAGGCGAAGCTTGGCGAGGAAGGCATGCGGCTCCGGAATTTCGTCGTGCGATTCCAGATATCCGCCCCTGTCCTTGAACGTGAACAGCTGTCGGCTGCCATCCGGCCTGATGGTCTCGATGCTGACATCGGAGATCCCGGTCAACACACCCAAATCTGCGCTGACGCGAAAGCGTGGCGGCAAATTGTCCTCGAAGACCTCGATGTCGAGCGCGCCGGTGCCCAGCTCGATGCGACGAGGTTCCTCACCATGACGATGGTCATGGTCATGACCATGAGAGTGACCGTGGCCGTGACGATGGCCGCCGGACAATAACCAGGCGCTGGCGACATTGACCGCCAAACCAAGCACGGCAATCGGGATCGCCTCGTTGAAGCTGATGGCAACCGGGTTGAACAGCCGCGATACGGCTTCGTAGGCAATCAATAGCGCAATCATCGCGAGAACGATGGCGCTGGTATATCCCGCGAGATCGCCGAACTTGCCGGTGCCGAACGTGAAATTGCGGTCGTTGGCATATTTACGGGCATAGCTATAAGCCAACGCCGCCAGCAGCAGCGCGCCGGCATGCGTTGACATGTGCAGTCCATCGGCGATAAGCGCCAACGAGCCGAATAGCGCGCCGCCGACGATTTCGGCGATCATCATGACGCTGCAGAGGATGATCACCGCCCAGGTCCGGCGCTCCGCTCTGTCGTGATCCTTGCCCAGAAACATGTGGTCGTGCGGCGGAAGCTGAAACATGGTTTCTGCATCGGTCATGACGTGCTCTCACTTCAGATAGGTGTGGACCACCTCGATCAGCTGATCCGCGGCGTCGGCATTGAGCGCGCCTGGATTCCTCTCGGGGTCGACCAGATGGGTGCGGATGTGGTCTTCGACCACCTCGGCCATCAGGCCGGCGACGCCGCCGCGAACGCCGGCAATCATGTGCATGATGCGCTCGCATTCCGCCTCTTCGTTCAGCGCCCGCTCGATCGCTTCGACCTGGCCGCGAATGCGACCAACGCGAGCGAGCAGTTTTTTCTTCTCTCTGATGGTATGCGTCATGATTTATTAGATAGGGTACCCCCCTATTCTACGTCAAGCGCTTTGGATGACAAAAAAAGTTGACCCGCCCGGGGGGACAACCGGGCGGGTCGGGTGCGGCACGGGGGTGGATGAGGCGCCCGTGCCGGACGCGGGATCCACGATCAGAGCGTTTTCGAGCGAAAGCCTGCCCCGGACCTGATCCGGGGTGGGTACCGGTTCGCGTGAAGAAAACGCGTCGAACAAAAATCCATTCAGCCGATCATCAGTAGTAATTGCAGGTGCGGATGCGGCCGAGGTAGTTGCCGTAGGCGTCGAACTGGCCGACCCAGGCGCAGCGGCGATAGCCGGCATAGTACGAGCCATTGTTCGCAGCGATCGCGCTGCCGACCACGGCGGCGCCGATCAGGCCCGCGCCGATGCCCCAGCCGAGGCCGCCACCGCCGGCTTCTGCTCGGGTGGTGGTGGAAGCGAGGCCGCCGGCAAGGACGAGCGTGGCAAGTGCGAGAGCGACAATTCTGGTCTTGATCGACATGAGAAACTCCATCCGCTTGAGAGCGGCCCGTTGTGGCCCGCGTGCCCAGTTGGACGGAGTGATTTCGAATCCGGTTCGAAGCGCCTGCGGGAATTTCCAGTTGCGCTTATTTTATGCGTTATTACAGACGGTTAGATGAACGGCATCAGCGCTTCGGTCTGTCCGAAAGCGTCTCCGGATCGAATTTATCGACGTCAGTGAGCAGTTCGCAGAACGCGCGGGCGCCGTGATCGAGCAGAATTTCGCCTTTCTCCGCGGATGCCTTCGTCGCATCGCCGGCGGCGCCGCTTGGGTGAAGGTCTTGGGCCTGCCACGCGAATTGCGCCGGCCGGTGCGCTGAAAGCCAGCGATAATCCTTCTCGATCGCGATGCTGGTGGGACGGAAATCGGCAATTTGATCGGCGCGCACATGCTGCCTGTATCGCGCCAGCATGATCGATGTCTCGACCGCGCCGCCATGGATGCCGTGACGCAATTCTTCTGCCGAAAACAATTTCTCCGGCGCACTGAGGCGCGACCATGCCGTGGTGACGGCGAGCAGCCCGCTTCGCGCGCGCAGATCCTGCGCCACAAGCGTCATCGCGGCGCTGTTGCCGCCGTGGCTCGTTACCATCACCAGCTTCTTGATGCCTGCGCGCGCCACGCTCATCCCGAGCGCGATCCAGCTCTGCAGCGCCACTTCGGTGGGCAGCGTCAGCGTGCCCGGGTAATCGATGTGCTCGGTGGAAATTCCGACCGGTTGCAGCGGAAGGAAGGTTACCGGAATGTCGTCGGAGAGAAGCTCGCGCACCCGCATCAGATAGGCCTGCGCAATCATGACGTCGGTTCCGGCAGGCAGATGCGGACCGTGCTGTTCGGTGGCGGCCAGCGGCAACACCGCAATCCATCGCGTCGGCGCGGCCGCGGAAACGCCGGGCCAGTGGATGTCGGTCCAGTCGCGGGCAGGGACGGTCGAACTCATCGAGCGAAATGTTTCTTTGGATGAATTTGCAAGGTAGTTAGTATCCCTTCGAACGGACGCAACCAACGTCCGGACCGGTACAGCGCCTCCCATCATGGGCCAGAACGATCGACGGAGTCCAATCATGAACCCGGCTCTTTTGCCGCGAGCGTTAACAGTTGCCCTGGTGGCGGTTCTTATGGCGATCGGGCCCGTCAGCGCCCAGACCCTGGACAAGGTCTCGTTCGGAACCAACTGGGTGGCGGAGGCGGAGCACGGCGGATTCTTCCAGGCCGTGGCCGACGGCACCTACAAAAAATACGGGCTCGACGTCACCATCGTGCCGGGCGGCCCCAACGACAATAATCGCATGCTGCTGATCGCCGGCAAGCTCGACTTCTTCATGGCCGCCAACACCCTGATGTCGCTCGACGCGGTTGCCAACAACGTGCCGGTGGTGACCGTCGCCGCCATCTTCCAGAAGGATCCGCAGGTCTTCCTGACCCATCCGGAATCGAACGTGACAAAACTCGAAGACTTGAAGCCGCTGACGCTGTTCGTGTCCAAGGAAGGCATCGCCAGCTATTTTCAATGGCTGAAGTCCGAATATGGATTTAGCGAGGAAAAGGTCAGGCCCTACACCTTCAACCCGCAGCCCTTTATCGCCAACAAGCGAAGCGCGATGCAGGGCTATGTTACCTCGGAGCCGTTCGCGGTCGAAAAAAGCGCCGGATTTAAACCCGGGATCATCTTGCTGGCCGATTATGGCTTCAACACCTATTCGACGCTGATCGAGACCCGCCGCGAGCTTACCGACAAGAAGCCGGACCTGGTTCAGCGTTTCGTCGACGCCTCGATCATCGGTTGGTACAATTATCTCTATGGCGACAACGCGGCCGGCAATGCGCTGATCAGGAAACTCAATCCCGAAATGACCGACGAGCTTCTGGCCTACTCGTTAAACAAGATGAAGGAATACGGCATTGTCGATTCCGGCGACACCTTGCACGACGGCATCGGCGCCATGACCGATGCCCGCGCTGCCAGCTTCTTCGACAAGATGGTGCGGGCCGGCGTGGTGCGTCCCGATATCGACTTCCGCAAGGCTTACACGCTTCGCTTCGTCAACAAGGGCGTCGGCGTCGATCTGCGGCCAAAGAACTAGCGCCGCGATGGCCGAGCCTGCAGCCTCATCCGAAACCTATTCCGGCACCTCAGGCCTCGCGGTGAGGCTCCGCGGCGTCACCAAGGTCTATGACAGCGGCGTCATGGCGTTGGGGCCATTGGACCTGGATGTGCGCCAAGGCGAATTCGTATCGCTGCTGGGACCGTCGGGTTGCGGAAAGTCGACAGCCTTGCGGCTGATCGCGGGCCTCAATGCACCGACATCCGGCAGCGTCCGCGTGTTTCACCGCATTGATCAGTCGCGCGCGGGGCATTCCATCGGTTTTGTGTTTCAAGAGCCGACGCTGATGCCGTGGGCCAACGTGCGCGAGAATGTGCGGTTGCCGCTGAAGCTCGCCCGTGCACCCGCTGCCGAGGCCAACGCGCGCGTGGCCGACATCCTGATACAGGTGGGGCTCGCCGAATTTGCCGGAGCCTACCCGCGCGAATTATCAGGCGGCATGAAGATGCGGGTCTCGCTGGCGCGCGCCCTGGTCACCGATCCGGATATCCTTTTAATGGATGAACCGTTCGCCGCGCTCGACGAGATCACCCGTTTCCGGCTCAACAACGAGCTGCTCTCGCTGTGGCGCAATTTGCGCAAGACCGTCATCTTCGTCACCCATTCAGTGTTCGAGTCGGTGTATCTATCGCAGCGCGTGGTGGTGATGACACCGCGGCCGGGACGCATCAGTGCCGAACTTCGCATCGACGCCCCCGAGCCGCGCGGCGAGGACTTTCGGACCTCGGCCGAATATGCCGCCTATTGCCGCGAGGTTTCGCATGCGCTGGCGCCGTCGCAATCCGGGCAACCTCGGTCATGATCCCCCTCGAGACGCCGCCAATTTCCGCCGAGCAGGCAGCGCCTGACCGCCGCGCCCTGCGCCTTGTCCGCATCCTGCTTCCCATCGTGGTGCTTGCTGCGGGCATCGCGCTATGGGAGCTCGTGGTGCGGCTCAACAACATTCCGCCCTATGTACTGCCGGCTCCGGGCGCGGTGTTCCGGACGCTCGTCACCGATTGGCCGGTGCTGTCGCAATCGCTCGCGACCACGCTCGTGACCACGTTTGAGGGATTTATTGCCGCCGCGATCGGCGGCGTCGCGCTGGCGCTGTTGTTCAATCAATCGAAGTGGCTGGAATATTCGCTGTTTCCCTATGCGGTGATCCTGCAGGTCACGCCGGTGATTGCGATCGCGCCGCTGCTGTTGATTTATCTTCCGCAGCAAACCGCGGTCATTGTCTGCGCCTGGATCGTCGGATTCTTTCCGGTGCTGTCCAACACCACGCTCGGCCTGAATTCGGTGGATCGCAATCTGGCCGGGCTGTTTCAGCTTTACGGCGCGTCGCGGATGCAGACGCTGCGCTATCTCAAACTGCCTTCGGCGTTGCCGTTCATGCTCGGCGGATTGCGGATCGCGGGCGGCCTGTCGCTGATCGGCGCCGTGGTCGCCGAGATCGCCGCGGGCTCCGCCGGTGCCGGTTCCGGACTGGCCTATCGAATCGCGGAATCCGGCTACCGCCTCAACATTCCCCGAATGTTCGCGGCCTTGCTGTTGCTCTCCGCCGCCGGGATTGTCATTTATGGGCTGCTGGCGCTAACCTCGCATCTGGTGCTGCGGCGCTGGCACGAAAGTGCGCTTGGAAAGGAAAACTGATGGTAGGCGGGAATATTTCTTCCGAGAAGATCGATTTGCTGGTCTATGGCCCGAGCAAGCCGATCGTCGATAACGGTTTTTCCGACCAATTCGTCCTGCATTCGTTTGAGACCACGGCCGATCTGGAGCGATTGACTCCCGCCGTCGCTGAGAAAATCCGCGGCGCCGCGGTGACCTACAATTCGGTGCGCGGCGACAGCAAGACGCTGGCGCGCTTTCCGAAGCTCGAGATCGTCTCCGCTTTCGGCGTCGGCTACGATCACATCGACGCCAACTACGCGCGCGATCACAACATCGTC
>WNFI01400832.1_pt1 | contig 10816 bp, 7 predicted proteins | sample 5400471 | NCBI WGS metagenome assembly WNFI01 (sample SAMN13153348, study PRJNA577476) | soil metagenome | isolation source: 100 cm saprolite on Douglas fir-dominated hillslope | place: USA:California | collected 2013-09-17 | reverse complement strand
TCCTGGCACGCTCCTTCGCCGAGGGGTTCGACGCGTCGCTTCCGTACGACGCCTTCATGCCGTTCCTGCAGAACCACGACCAGGCGGGCAACCGCGCCATGGGCGAGCGCCTCATCACGCTCGCTTCGCCGGCGGCGTTGCGCCTCGCCACCGCGGCGCTTCTCCTCGCACCGCAGGTGCCGCTCCTCTTCATGGGCGAGGAGCTGGGCGCGAAGACTCCGTTCCTGTTCTTCACCGATTTCCACGGCGAGCTCGCCGCCACGGTGCGCAACGGGCGGCGCAAGGAGTTCGCGGCGTTCCAGCGCTTTGCGAGCGACGAGGCGCAGGCGGGCATTCCGGACCCGAACGCCGAGAGCACGTTCCTCGCCTCGAAGATCGCGTGGGACGATGCGGACCGGGAATGGCTCGAGCAATATCGCGCGCTCCTCGCCTTGCGCGCCGCGTACATCGTGCCGAGGCTGGACGGCGCGCATCGCGGCGCGCGCTTCGAGGCCTCGCCTCCCGGCGCCGTGGCGGTCGATTGGAACCTGCCCGACGGATCGGTGCTGCACCTTCGCGCGAATTTCAGCGGCGATCGAGCGCCGGCGCTGCGGCCCGCGGCGGGCGCGACGCTGCACACCGAAGGCACCTGCAGCGCGACGGCGGGACTCGCGCCGTGGAGCGGCGCCTGGACGCTCGAGGCGGCAGCGTGACCGATCGCCTCGAAAGGCTGGCGGAGCTCTGCGGCGTCGAGCGCGGCTATGAGGACGTCTTCCACGAGTGGCACGAGACGCCGGCCACCGCGATTCGCGCCGTGCTCGCCGCGCTGGGCGTGAAGGCCGCGAGCGACGCCGAGATCGAGGCGTCCATCGCGGAGGTGGAACGTGACGCGCGCCGCCGCGTGGTGCCGCCGGTCACGGTGCTGCGCGCGGCGACGCTGCGAGGCGGCGTGCGCATCCACGTGCCCGAGGGCGCGCTCGCGCGCACGCTCGCATGGCGCATCGTCGAGGAGGACGGCGAGCTGCGCGAGGAGCGCTTCGATCCGCTGAACCTGAAGCCGGCGGGCGAATTCGACGTCGGCGACCGGCGCGTGCACGCCTTCGAGCTGCCGCTGCCGGCGGACCTGCGCGAGGGATACCACTGGCTGTCGATCCTCGAGAGCGGTGCAGCGATCGGCGAAGGCATGTTGGTCGTGGCGCCGGATGCCGGCTACGTTGCGCCCGCGATCGCCGAGGGCGAGCGCCTTTGGGGCGCGTCGCTGCAGCTCTACGGCGTGCGATCGCAACACAACGCGGGCATCGGTGATTTCACAGACCTTCGCATGGCGGTGGAGGCATGGGCCGAGCGCGGCGCGGGCATCGTGGGCACGAACCCGCTGCACACCCTGTCGCTTCGCGATCCCGGCACCGCGAGCCCGTACAGCCCCGGCAGCCGGCTCTTCCTCAACCCGATCTACATCGACGTCGAGGCGGTGGACGACTTCCGCGAGACGGGCGAGCGCGACGCGGGGTTCGTGCGCAAGTGGCGCGCGCAATGCGAGGCGCTGCAGGCTTCGCCCGAGGTCGACTACGCGGCGGTCGCCAAGGCGAAGCGCGCCATGCTCGGCAAGCTCTACGCGAGCTTCGCCCGGCGGCACATCGGGAAGTCGACGCGGCGCGCGCGCGCCTTCGCGCAGTTCCGCGCCGCGCGCGGGCAGTCGCTGCGCCGGCACGCGATCCACGAGGCGCTCGAGGAATTCCACGCCAAGCGCTGGGCGCAATGGCCGGACGAGCATCGCGATCCCGCGTCCGCCGCCGTGCACGACTTCGCCAACGAACATGCCGACGAAGTCGCGCTGCATGAGTACCTGCAGTGGCAGGCCGATCTGCAGCTCGCCGGCGCACAGGCGCGCGCCCGCGAAGCCGGAATGGCGGTCGGCCTCTACGCCGACCTCGCGATCTCCATCTCCGGGGACGGCTCGGAAGCCTGGGCGAACCAGGGCGTGTACGTGCTCGGCGTGAGCGTCGGCGCGCCGCCCGACGAGTTCAACACCAAGGGACAGGATTGGGGACTGCCGCCGGTGTCGCCGCGGCGGCTGCGCGACCATGCCTACGCGCCGTTCATCGCGACGCTGCGCGCGAACATGGCGCGGGCCGGCGCGCTTCGCGTCGACCACGTGATGGGCCTCGCGCGGCTCTACTGGATTCCGCGCGGCGCGAGCCCCGCTGAGGGCGCGTACGTGCGCTATCCGCTCGACGACCTGCTCGGCATCGTCGCGCTCGAGAGCCACCGGCATCGCTGCCTCGTGATCGGCGAGGACCTGGGGACCGTCGCCGATACGTTCCGCGAGAAGACGGCGGCGGCGGCCGTGCTGTCGTACCGCCTGCTGCTCTTCGAGCGCGACAACGCCGTCTTCCGTCCGCCGTCGGCCTATCCGCGCCAGTCCCTCGTCTCCTGGTCGACGCACGACCTGCCCACGCTCGCGGGATGGTGGCAGGACGAGGACCTGCGCACGCGCGCCTCGCTCGGGCTCATGTCCGCCGGGGAGCTTCGCGATCAAAGTGCCCAACGCCGCGCGGCACGCGGCGCGCTCGTGGATGCGCTCGCGAAGGAAGGCCTGGTGCGCGCAGGCGCCATTTCACCCGACAGCGGCTTCAGCGAGGAGCTCGCGCTCGCGGTGCAGGAATTCCTGGCGCGAACGCCCTCGTGCGTGATGGTCGCGCAGATGGAGGACGTGTTCGGCGTCGTGCCGCAGGCCAACATGCCGGGCACCGTCACGCAGCATCCGAACTGGCGGCGCAAGCTCCCGGTGCCGGTCGAGCAATGGTCGCGCGACCCGCGGCTGCGCCGGCTCGCGCGCAGCCTCGCCGCGGAGCGCGGGCGTTCGCGCGCGCGGCGCGAAGCGCCCCCGGGCTTCGAGAACGCGTCGATCCCGCGCGCCACGTATCGCGTGCAGCTGAACGGCGAATTCACGTTCCGCGACGCGACGAAGCTGGTCCCGTACCTCGCGCGCCTGGGCGTGAGCCACATCTACTGCTCGCCGTACCTGAAGGCGCGTCCCGGCAGCACGCACGGCTACGACATCATCGACCACAACGAGATCAATCCCGAGATCGGCACGCGCGCCGACTACGACGCCTTCGTGGCCGAGCTCGGGCGCCACGGCATGGGCCAGCTGATGGACATCGTGCCGAACCACATGGGCGTGCTCGCCGCCGACAACGCGTGGTGGCAGGACGTGCTCGAGAACGGCCCGGCCTCCGCGTGCGCCGACTTCTTCGACATCGACTGGCAGCCGCCTTCCGGCCATCTCGCGAACCGCGTGCTGTTGCCGATCCTGGGAGACCACTACGGCATCGAGCTCGCGTCGGGCCAGCTCGCGCTCGAGTTCGAGCCGGCGTCGGGCGCCTTCGCAGTGCGCTATCACCAGCACCGCCTGCCGATCGATCCGCGCGAATACCCGCGCATCCTGCAGGCGGCGGTGCGCGAGCTCGAAGGCGCCGGCGCGGCGCTCGAGCACCAGGCGCAATCGCTTCGGCACCTCACCGAAGCGTTCGCGCGGCTGCCTCCGCGCGAGGTGCGCGACCGCGCCCGCATGGACGAGCGCAACCTGCAGAAGGAAGTGGCGAAGGGACGCCTCGCCTCGCTCGCGCGGTCGCATCGCGATGTCGCCGATGCCATCGGGGCCGCGGTGCGGTCGTTCCACGGGCGCGGCGACGATCCGGCGAGCTTCGATGCGCTGCACGAGCTGATCGAGCACCAGCCGTTCCGGCTCGCGTACTGGCGCGTGGCGCAGGACGAGATCAACTACCGGCGCTTGCGTACTGGCGCGTGGCGCAGGACGAGATCAACTACCGGCGCTTCTTCGACATCAACGACCTCGCGGCGCTGCGCCAGGAGAACGAGGCGGTGTTCGAGCAGACGCACCGGCTCATCCTCGATCTCGTGAGGGAGGGCGCGGTCGATGCGCTGCGCGTCGACCACCCCGACGGGCTCTTCGATCCGCGCGATTACTTCCGCAGACTCCAGGAAGCCTGCCCGAAGCCGGTCTACCTCGTGATCGAGAAGATCGTGGCCCCGTTCGAGAACCTCTCCGAGGAGTGGGCGGTGCACGGCACGACGGGCTACCGGTTCGCCAACGTCGTGAATGGGCTCTTCGTCGATCCCGCGGCCGAAGCGCGCCTCACGCGCACGTACCACCAGTTCGTGGGCAACGACACCCCGTTCGGCGAGGTCGCACGGCAATCGCGCCGGATGATCCTGCGCACGGCGCTCGCGAGCGAGCTCACGGTGCTCACGAGCCGGCTCGCGCGCATCGCGCGCGCCGACCGCAACACGCGCGACTTCACCTTCAACACGCTGCGCGACGGACTCGCCGAAGTGATCGCGGCCTTTCCCGTCTATCGCACCTACATCGACGAGGACGTCCACCCGGACGACCGCCGCTACGTGGAGTGGGCGGTGAACAGGGCGCGATCGGAGACCTTCGCCGCCGACGTGAGCGTGTTCGAGTTCATCCGCGACGCGCTCACGATGGACTTGCCGGCGCGCACGCCCGCCGTCGCGGCCTCGATCCGCTTCTTCGCGCGCAAGGTGCAGCAGCTTACGGCGCCGGTCATGGCCAAAGGCGTGGAGGACACCGCCTTCTACCGCTACAACCGCCTGGTGTCGCTGAACGACGTCGGCGGCGATCCCGCGGAATTCGGCTTCCCGCCGGCGAAGTTCCATCGGGCGAGCGCGCACCGCGCCCGGCACTGGCCGCATACGATGCTCGCCACGTCGACCCACGACAACAAGCGCTCCGAGGACGTGCGCGCGCGCATCGACGTCCTCACCGAGCTCGCCGCCGGCTGGCGCCTGCAGCTCATGAAGTGGAACCGCATGAACGAGGGGAAGAAGACGCTCGTCGACGGCGTGCCGGCGCCGTCCAGCAACGACGAGTACCTCCTCTACCAGACGCTGCTGGGAAGCTTCCCGCCGGGACGCCCGGCCGGCACGGAGCTCGGCGGATATCGCGATCGCATCCTCGCCTACATGCAGAAGGCGACGCGGGAGGCGAAGGCGCGCACGAGCTGGGCGCACGTGAACGAGGCATACGAGGCGGCGACGGCAAGCTTCGTGAGCGCGCTCCTCGACGACTCGCAGCCCAACGCGTTCCTCGACGACTTCCGCGCGGCATGCGAGCTGGTGACGTGGATCGGTTTCCTGAACAGCATCTCGATGGCCGCGGTGAAATACACCTCGCCCGGCGTGCCCGACACCTACCAGGGCAATGAGACGTGGGACTTCTCGCTGGTGGACCCGGACAATCGCCGGCCGGTCGACTACGAGCGGCGCGCACACATGCTCGGCGAGCTCGAAAGGCTGGGCGATGCGCCGGGCGATCGCGTGCGCGCGATCTTCGAGCGGCTCGAGGAAGGCAGCGCCAAGCTCCTCGTGGTCTCGCGCCTGCTCAAGCTGCGAAAGGCGCGCGAGGCGCTCTTCCGCGACGGCGGCTACAACCCGGTGCGCACCACCGGCGCGCGCGCGCGCAACCTCGTCGCCTTCGCGCGCCGGAATGAAGAATCCGTTTGCATCACGGTGGCCCCGCGCATGATCGCGGGCCTCGGCATCCGTCCGCGCGCGCTGCCGGTGGGCGAGATCTGGGGGGACACGCGCATCGAGCTGGGCTTCCTGGACCAGGGCCTCGAGCTCACGGATGCGATCACCGGCATGAAGCACCGGGTCGAGGACGGTCGCCTGCGCGTCGCCGACCTCCTGCGCGACGCGACGGTGGCGGTAATTTGTGCCAGGCACAAATGATGATTCATTTGTGCCTGGCACAAATTACTTTCTCCATCTCGGCCTGCATCCAGAGCCAGTCTTCCTCGAGCCGCGCGAGGCGTTGCCTGACTTCCGCGCGCCGCTTCAGGGTCTCCTGCAGGCGTTCGCGGTTTCCTTCCTCGTAGGCTTCGGTGCCCGCGAGCCACGCCTCCGCTTCCGCGGCCTCGCGCGCGAGCGGCTCCATCTCGGTCTCGATCGCCGCGATGCGCTGCTCGAACGGCTTGCGCAGATCCGCCTGCCGCTTGCGTTCCTGCGCCTCGATTCGGCGCTCTTCCTTTCGGGTGAGGGAGGATGGGGTCTCGCCTTGTCCCTCGGACCTCGTACCTCCCGCCTGGTATTCCCTCGCCCAGCGCTTGTAATCGTCGAGGTCGCCGTCGAAGGGCTCCACGCGGCCGTCGGCGACGAGCAGCCACTGGTCCGTCGCGGCCGACAGCAGCGCGCGGTCGTGCGCGACGACGACGAGTCCGCCCTCGAAATCGGTGAGCGCCTGCGCGAGCGCCTCGCGCATCTCGATGTCGAGATGGTTCGTGGGCTCGTCCAGGAGCAGCAGGTTCGGCCGCTGCCACACGATGAGCGCGAGCGCGAGGCGCGCCTTCTCGCCGCCGGAGAAGCTCGCGACCTTCTGCGTGACCTGGTCGCCGCGGATGTCGAAGCCGCCGAGGTAGTCGCGGAACAGTTGCTCGCGTTCGTTCGGCGCCAGCTTCTCGAGATGCCACAGCGGCGTCTCGTCCAGGCGCAGCTGGTCGACCTGGTGCTGCGCGAAATAGCCGACGCGAAGCGCCTGCGCGCGGTGCAGCTTTCCCGACATCAGCGGGAGGTTGCCGACGATGGACTTGAGGAGCGTGGATTTCCCGGCGCCGTTCGGTCCCAGCAACCCGATCGCGTCGCCCGGCAGCACGCTCCATTCGACGCCCGAGAGCACCGGCTGCCCGCCGTAGCCGACCGCCGCGTCTTCGATGCGGAACAATTGGCGCGGCTTTTCGCCCGGCGGCGGGCGGAATTCGAACGAAAACGGCGCATCCACGTGCGCGGCGGCGATGCGCTCGAGCTTTTCCAATGCCTTGATGCGGCTTTGCGCCTGGCGCGCCTTCGTCGCCTTGGCGCGGAAGCGCGTGATGAATGCCTCGAGGTGCGCGATGGCGCGCTGCTGCTTCTCGAAACCGGCCTGCTGCTGCGCGAAGCGCTCGGCGCGCTGCGTCTCGAACGCGCTGTAGTTTCCCGCGTAGGTCATGAGCGTCACATCAGCGCGCGCGCGAGGTTGAGCCGCATGCGCCAGCCGCCGGAGAACTCCGAGACCGGCCGCGCGTGATCCGGCTCGTGGAAGCCGAGGCCGGAGAGCAACGTCTGCGCGCGCGAGCGCGCCTGGTAGCCGCCGATCTCGTCGTAGCGGGCGTGCAGCTCCGCCGAGCGGATGCCCGCCGCGGTCTCCAGCTCGCGCTCGATGGCGCGCAATTCCTCGTCGCCGTCGATCACGAATTCCAGCGCGGGGTCGCCGAGCGCCGGCGTCTCCTGCGCGACGTGCGCGAGCACCCAGCGCGGCGGCATCGAGACCTCGCCCGCGTCCGCGTGCAGCTCGCCGCGGATCAACGCGAAGAGGCTCGACTTGCCGCTGCCGTTGGGGCCGACGAGCCCCGCCTTCTGGCCGGGATGCACGTGCATCGACGCATGGTCCAGCAGGACGCGGGCCCCGCGCCGCAGCGTGATGTCGTCGATCCGGAGCACGCCGCCTAGATGATGTGCATAAAATAAGGTCCGTATCGTAACTTGAGACCACCCCCATGAACGCCGCCGCGGCCCCGGCGCGCCCCAACGCACGCGAGGACTTCCGGCGCGAGTTCGTCGAGTTCTCGATCCGGGCGGGCGCATTGCGGTTCGGGGAGTTCAAGACCAAGGCGGGACCTTCTGCTTCAACCGCAAGGAGGCGAAGGACCACGGCGAGGGGGGCAACATCGTCGGCGCGCCGCTCGCAGGCCGCGTGCTGGTCATCGACGACGTGATCACCGATGGCGCGTCCAAGCGCGAGGCGGTCGAGACCATCCGCGCGGCCGGCGCCATCCCGGCGGGTGTGCTAATTGCTCTGGACCGTCAGGAGAGGGGAACGGGCGCGCTCTCGGCGACGCAGGAAGTCAGCCGGGATTACGGCTTGCCCGTTATTGCAATTGCGACGCTCGCCGACATCCTCGCCACGCTGCGCGGGATGCCGGAACGCAGCGGCGACGTGGAACGCATCGAACAATACCGCGAGAGATACGGAGTGAAATGACAATGAGAATGAAGAGTCTCTGCCTCATGGCGGCCGCCCTGGCCTTCGCACCGGCCACGTTCGCGATCTACAAGTGCGTCGACGAGAAGGGCGTCACGCGCATCGGCGAGACGCCCCCCGATGAATGCGCGAACGTGCCGATGCAGGAGGTGAGCCGCAACGGCCAGGTGATCAAGACCATCGCGCCGTCGCTCACGCCGGCGGAGGTCGAGTCGCGGAAGGACGAGTTCGAGAAGAGGAAGCAGGAGCAGAAGAGGGCCGCACAACAGGTGCGCCTCGACGAGGCGCTGCTCAATACCTACGCCTCCGAGACCGAGATCGACATGACGCGCGATCGCAACGTCGAACCGATCAACGGCCGCATCAAGGTCGCCAAGGAGCGCATCGCCGCCGTCGACAAGCGCGTGAAGGAGCTCGAGGACGAGATGGAGTTCTACAAGGCCGGCAAGAGCAAGGCCGGCAAGACGCGCGAAGTGCCGCCGAACCTCGTGCACGACCTCGAGCGCGTGAAGGCGGAGCGCGTGACGCTCGAGAAGTCGCTCACCGGGTACGACAAGGAGATCGCGACGCTGCGCGCGAAGTTCGACGTCGACCGGAAGCGCTGGCTCGCGCTCAAGTACCCGGAGAAGGAGAACCCCGCCGCGCCGCCGCCGGAGCCTCCCAAGGCGACGCCCGCCAAGGCGTCCGGAAACGCGCCCGCCAAGACGCCGGGAAAGTAGTCAGCCCTTGGGGATGGCGGCGGCGAGGCGCCGCTTGAGGATCTCGTTCACCTGCGCGGGGTTGGCCTTGCCCTGCGTGGCCTTCATCACCTGGCCCACCAGCGCGTTGAACGCCTTCTCCCTGCCCGCGCGATAGTCGTCCACCAGCTTCGCCTGCGCGGCGATCACTTTCTCGATCGCCGCTTCGAGCGCGCCCGCATCGGAGATTTGCTTCAGTCCGCGCCTGGCGACGATCTCGCCGGGCGATCCTTCTCCATCCGCCATGAAATGGAGCACGTCCTTGGCGGCCTTGTGCGAGAGGGTGCCGTCGAACGTGAGGGTCAATAGCTCGCCGTTGGCCGCCGCGCTGATGGGAGACCTGGAGTAGTCGGCATTGCGATCGTTCAGGAGGGCGGCCACCTCGCCGACGATCCAGTTCGCGACCGTGGCCGGAGGCGCGTCGGTGGCGCTCAACGACTGGCGGAAGAATTCCGCCTTTTCGCGGGATTCAACCAGCAACGCCGCGGTCGTTTCCGCAATTCCCATGGACTGGAATTCGTGTCGCAGCTCGGCGGGCAGTGCGGGCATCGAGCGCTTCACCTCGTCGATCCACGCCGGCGTGATCTCCATCGGCAGCAGGTCGGGATCGGGGAAGTAGCGATAGTCGTGCGCTTCCTCCTTCGAGCGCATCGCCCGCGTCTCGCCGCGTTCGGGGTCGAAGAGCCGCGTCTCCTGCGCCACCTTGCCGCCGTCCTCGATCAGCTCGACCTGGCGGCGCGCCTCGAACTCGATCGCCTTCTCGAGGAAGCGGAACGAGTTCAGGTTCTTGATCTCGCAGCGCGTGCCGAGCGGCGCGCCGGGCTTTCGCACCGACACGTTGGCGTCGCAGCGGAACGACCCCTCCTGCATGTTGCCGTCGCAGATGCCGATCCAGCGCACCAGCGAATGGAGCGCCTTCGCGTACGCGACGGCCTCCGCCGCCGAGCGCATGTCGGGCTCGGAAACGATCTCGAGCAGCGGCGTGCCGGCGCGGCTGAGGTCGATGCCCGGCATGCCGTGGAATTGCTCGTGCAGCAGCTTGCCCGCGTCTTCCTCGAGGTGCGCTCGCGTGAGCCGGACCGTCTTCTCGACGCCGTCGACCACGATCGGGACCGAGCCTCCCGACACGACGGGTTGCGCGTACTGGCTGATCTGGTAGCCCTTCGGAAGATCGGGATAGAAGTAGTTCTTGCGCTCGAAGACGCTCGAGGGCGCGATCTTTCCGCCGACCGCGAGGCCAAAGCGGATCGCGCGCTCGACGGCGCCGCGATTCAGCACCGGCAGCGTCCCGGGCATCGCCAGGTCGATCGCCGATGCCTGCGTGTTGGGCGGCGCGCCGAACGCGGTGGACGCGCCGGAGAATATCTTCGACGCGGTGGTGAGCTGCGCGTGCGTCTCGAGGCCGATGACGATTTCCCAGGTCATGGATGCGAGGTGCGGGGTGCGAGGTACAGGGTCATTCGTACCCCTTGGGAATTCGCGTGTGCCAATCGGTCGCCTGCTGGTAGGCGTGTGCGACGCGCAGCATCAGCGCTTCGCTCCAGTAATCGCCGACGAGCTGCAAGCCCACCGGGCGTCCCTTGGCGCCGAAGCCGCACGGGATCGACATGCCCGGCAATCCCGCGAGGTTGATCGGGATCGTGTAGAGGTCGTCGAGGTACATCTGCACCGGATCCTTCGTCCTCGATCCGAGATCGAACGCGACGGACGGCGCGGCAGGCCCCGCGATCACGTCGCAATCGCCGAACGCCTCGGCGAAATCGCGCGCGATGAGCCGCCGGATCTTCTGCGCCTGCAGGTAATACGCGTCGTAGTAGCCGTGCGACAGGACGTAGGTGCCGATCATGATGCGGCGCTTCACCTCGGCGCCGAAGCCCTGCGCGCGCGTCTTGCGATACATGTCGGCGAGGTCCCTGTAGCCCTGCGCGCGGAAGCCGTAGCGCGCGCCGTCGTAGCGCGAAAGGTTGGACGACGCTTCCGCGGGCGCGAGCACGTAGTACACCGGGACCGAGAGATGCTGGTTGGGCAGGCTCAC
>WNFI01339168.1_pt1 | contig 10816 bp, 15 predicted proteins | sample 5400471 | NCBI WGS metagenome assembly WNFI01 (sample SAMN13153348, study PRJNA577476) | soil metagenome | isolation source: 100 cm saprolite on Douglas fir-dominated hillslope | place: USA:California | collected 2013-09-17 | reverse complement strand
GTCTGGGCGCGTGCTTGGCCACGTGCGGGATAAGCGTAGGCAAGCACGTTCGCGGACCAGATGGAGTCGCATTCTTGACCCGGCACGTCGATGTACTCTGACGTCGACGTTGTCGTCACAGAGAACCCGGAGCACTGCCATATATGGTGAAAGAAAAAAAAAGGTCGATGAATAAAATAGATGGAAACTGCCTTGGAGGGAGCGATTGGCGCACCTCGTTCGGATCCTCGATTTCGGGTGGTGTAAAGTAGAACGAGTCACCATCGTCGCCACCGTCACATGCAGCCCCATCGCAACCCTCACTGACATACCCACTGTCCGCCGCCGACGGCCAATACACACATCCATCTCCACCTCCACCTCCACCTCCACCACAATCATTTCCATGTGCATCCCAGGGTTCACGCGGATGGTCCGGTGCCATACGACCAAGCCACGACCACGCAAACACGCTGTCTCGATCAGGCGGCGGTGGCGGACGCACTGGAAGCGGTTTCTCGCGCCCAGCCCCAACTCTGGCTCCGGCTCCGGCTTTGGTGCTTCCCGACTCATTTGTCGGGATGGATCCGCACCGGAGGCCGTCGAACGTGGACGACGCACGCGCAGGCGCCACACTGTTGTTGCCTGCGGCAGTAGCTGAAGCGGAGCGAAAGTACGCGTCGAGGAGACTTTGCATATCCGCTAGCGTGCTCGGAGCGGGCGTGCATGGCATCGGGCTGAAAGCGGTGGTGGTAGGCGTGTCTGGCGTATCGGGTGATGATGATGGCGTGTGAGGCGTGGGAGGGGTAGGCGGTTCAGAGGGCAGGAGCTCGGCTCCGGAGAAGGTAAGTAGACCATCTGCGGGGTCGTACATGGCTACGAAAGTGAGCGCCGTCTGAGGCGGCACAAGCTCTGACCAGCGGTGCTGTCGCTGGCTGCTGGGAGGCACGATGGTCCTCGAGGACATGGCATCACTCGGCCCTGAGGAGGCGTGTGACGTTCTGATGGCTAGCGACGGTGGGGTCTGTCGGAGGGCGGGAGTGAGCAAATTGGCGTCAGGAAATGAGTTTGTAAAGACACACTGATGTGGCTTTGGGCCTGGTACCGCCGGGATGAGTATTCGCGCGGCGTGGCATCATGGCGGTCTGTTGGCGTAGACCGTGTCCACTCTGGGAAGCACGCAGAGGAGGGATAAATGTCATGGAGAAACTGAGAGTAAGAGGACTGCTGGAAGGGGGCTCTGCAGGGCTGAGAGTCGAGAAGGACCGTGAATGAAGGGACAGAAGATATATGCTCAAGGTATTGTAGACTGCGTGTGCCCGCACGGCAGGTAGGCCTCATTGATCCGTAGGAAAAGGCTGTCTTATAGGCACGCGCGAGGCAGAAAACCTCGTCGTATATCACGGATTCTTCATTGCAGCCTCGTGGTATGAGGACCCCGAATTTCTCGAGAAAAGGTAGATGATGGGAAGTGCTCGCACCCATTGGGATGGTGGAGTGGTGCACACCACTTCAGCGTGGATGATGGCTTATTACGGCACCAAACTAGCGTTACTAAGCTTATTTGGTATTGCATAAATGTACCGCATGGTCGGACGCTCTTCATCACGACGTACGAGCAGCAATGAACGATCGCGAGGCCTGGCTTGAGGGGTTGACCGACCCGCGATTGTTGCACGTGTCCAAATGTTTCAGCCTGAGGATGCACGCTACGCTGGAACCTGAGTTATATGTGGGAGGGGCACAAAAAAACCATGGTTACAAGGTGAGTGCAAGTGTGCGCAGTACAACGGCAGAGGATAAAGACTACAGTAGTAATGTAGCGGTGATGATGGGCGGGTGATTGATTATGTGTGTTGCCAACTCGCGCAACGACCAACTGAGACTGCGTTTTACAGGAGACCTCACAGTAGAGCAATAAACAGCAATTCTTCGGGCCATGGGTAAAAATATAGCGCACAATTTTAATTCGGGAGCAGGGACGTGCATCGCAAAGCGGCAAAGACCACAGTAGCGGATGTTTCGCAGCTACTGTGAATGGCAGCACGTACTTACCCTCATCACTCTCTGTCTTTGGGTTTGTCACATCGGCTACTCCCGTCGATGAGAATCTTCCAGAAACCATCGTGGAAAAATATCACAAGGTTGCGAGGTATGTTATATAGGCAATTCCAATCAAGGGGGTGTTGACGGTCACGTCAGGGATGCGTGTGGGTTCGGGGTGATGCGGAAATTAAGCCCCGAACGCGGGTCAGAGTGGGTATGTATGAGAGGTCCATTAAGTTCCAAGGTGTGAGGGTCCGAAAGAGAAATTGAGTTGGATATAATTGTGATATTCTCGCGAGTGGCTAGCGGAAATGAAGCAAGGAGAAAACCGTCCGTTCCCCCTGCACAGACGTCAGTCACTGCGAGAATATCGAACAAATACTGCCAACTCGCGAGATACACGCACCATACCATGCACCCATCCTAATACCCCTACTTCACCCAGAGCCTCTCTTTTCCAGCAGCAAAACCAATTGTACGATCGTAGGGGAGTGCATGTCGGGGTGCGTGTGGAGTATCCTGAATCATCGAGCCGCTGCTGATCGATACAGGACCCCGAGAAGGAGAGGGAGTGCGGGTCAGTGACCGGTCCTGGACCGAGTCAATACTCATGAGGCCTTGCATGAGAGTCACAATGTCATCCGTGGCGCGAGGCTCCTCGAGTATAGCATACGGGCTATTACCCGTGAGATTAGAGTCAAAACACAACTCCTCTTCGACCTGCGCCACGATGCGCCGCAGTGTAAGCATCACCTGCTCGAAGCGGACTTCATGTTAGTCATGTCAGTGATTGTTCTCCTCTTTCCCCCAGTTGTGGGGTAGGGTACTCACCCTTCTCGTCTTTTTCATCCCCCTGATTAAGCGGAGGCAATAGTGGTGATTGTTCCGCGACGAGCTCAGCTTCCCGTGCTACGTGGAAACGGTGGGTGCTGTCAACGCGGCTTGTAAATTCAGCTGCAGTGAGCTCCTTTTCTGCTTGGGTGGTCTGGTCAGGGCCATATTCTGTTGAGAGCGAGTTACTGGGTGAATTAGAACGTAAGACAGGATCGTCGTATGGAAAGTCGTTCATGTAGACAGCGTGAGGCCGAGTCTCCTCTGTGCCTGTGCCTCGAAAGAAAATAGAATATTGTAAGGGATATGCAGCCAACAGCCGAGGGCCATTTTCCGAACAGAGTTCGCCAGAGTAGAGATCGAGGGAGGGAGCCGTGGTCGCCCCGAGTCGAAAAATAAAAATTATTTTGACCCCGACCCGGATTGAACGGATGGCCTTGAGGATGCACCAAAGGGCTGGAATCTCACGCTCTACCACTGAGCTACGGGGTCTCACGAATGAGTACTTTTATGAAATTTAATGCGGTGGTGCTGATGGCGGTCGCGGGCCAAGCCTAGGAACTGCCAGTGTCACGGTATCCAAACGTCCCTCAAGTTCAAGTTCATTGCTCTCCTTGCCATTTCACTCACGCCTACTTCACCACAACGCGATGAGTGAAACTTCCGGACTATCCAGGCGGAGAGTCAACACCGGTCCAGCGCCCTCTTCCTCAGAGCCCTCCTCATCATCCCTTACTTCTCATGGTGGTTCTGCTTTTGCCGGGGGTAACAAAATTGCCTTTGATCCGCGTGACCTCGAGCGGGATGAAGAAGAATCAAAGGCAGGTGGAAAGGTCCCTCATCTTACCCTCATGGAGGAAGTTCTGCTTCTTGGTTTAAAAGACCATCAGGCAAGTCTCTCTATGTGGATCCGGGTATCTGACTTGACTTTCGAGTGCGAGTGCAGGGCTACTTATCCTTTTGGAACGACAACATCTCCTACGCGTTACGAGGTTGCATACTCATTGAGCTCGCCCTCCGGCGGCGCATTGCCGTTCACAAGGATCCAAATCGTCGTAGACTCCCCATTGCTGAGCGTCTAGTCGAGGTCACTGACGACCGTCAGACGGGTGAGACCATCCTCGACGAGACGCTTCGCATGATGAAGGCGCAAGAATCTGAACGTATGTCTATCAATTCATGGGTCGATCTTCTCTCAGGCACGTCCACATTTGCCCTCGCCACCGCAGAGAACCCCTGACGCGCTAACGTGTTCGACGATAATAACAGGTGAGACGTGGAACGTGCTCAAAATTGGCTATCAGCTCAAGCAGGTCCGCGAGCGTCTTGCCAAGGGGCTGGTTGACAAGGGTGTCCTCCGCACAGAGAAGCGCAACTTTCTCCTCTTCGACATGGCCACGCATCCGGTCGCCGACCTCCGCGTCAAAGATGCCGTCGTCTCGCGCGTCGTGGCTCTTCTCACAGCCGGCACATCAGCCGTTCCACCCGCCGCACTTCAATCCCCCGGCACTCAAATGCGGGCGCTGCGGACAATCTGCCTCGCATGTTCCGCCTACGCCGCTAGCGTCCTCGACAATGCATTTTCCAAACTCGGGTACGAGGAGCGAGAGACAGCGTTTGCACGGTGCGACGATATCCTCGCCGAATTTGCCGTCTGGCCATTCGGCGCCACCGGCTCTTCAGGCAGCACGGGATCAAAAAAGAGGGAGGGTCCTCGCATCGCAATGGGCACCAATGGCAGTGACGGCCGTGAGGCGGTGCTTGGATTGCTTATGGAGGTGCGCAAGGAATTGGTTGGTGGCGACGAGGACGCTGGATGCGAACTCATTGCCGGTGTTTTGGAGGTCCTGAGCAAGCTAGACTCATTACTGTGACATGCCTCTACTTTGGTGTATGTTTCATCCTTCGTCACCTTCGTTCAAGGACCATCGATTTCGCTTTCCCTCGAAGCGCCTCAAAGCTGTCCCGCTTAACCAGCGCGGCTAGCCCGGTTTTGTCTGCGGGTTTCTATTGCGTAGAGGTTGTTGCCACATGGGATTGCTGAATTGGGTATACGACCGTTTGATTGGAAGACATCCACTCGAACATCTCTCACAGAAATGCCTTTGATCACTCGGCAGATCGGGTAGTGAAAGGAAAGTGCTGCGGAAATCTATCATGTCTCAGATCGTTCAAATGATGGGGGTCCACACGCTGTTGATCAGACTGCCGGTGAGAGGTGACATCCCAGGGTGTGGAAGCCTAGGTCGCTGTCTTTACGAGTCATTCACACAATGCGACAGCGACAAGGCTCGCGTGACCAGCTCATGACAGGAATCCTCGCGTGCTAGTGCTACCAGTGGCCTACCTATTGACAAAATATCGGGCATGATTTTTAGCACACCAAGTGACTCCTCACATCGGCTCTTTTTTGGAACATGTAAATACCCACTGGGAGTCCCCATGATTCTTTAGGGAGCTCGATTTGAACATGTTCATCATAAAGGATTCAAGCTTTTGGTACCACCTATTGACGAAATGTCACGTCTTCGTCACGGCTCAAAAATATGATAGCGCGACGCGTTCGGCTCACTGTACAGTACAGTATACTGTAGCATCACTACATTAGTGGCGGAGCTTGAAACTTATCACACTCTAACCCCTCCTTTCATGGCCCCTACCTTGCTCAGAACTCCTCAGACCTTCTTGTAAATCGGTATATGGAATGTTAGGATGTCTATGGTGGACCATAACTTTTCTCAAGTCAGTATTTTATGCTATGATGATTAGAATGACAAACATGCGGTTTTGCGTCATATAAATCACGGAAAATTCATAGCAAGGTACGCAAGATCTGAAAATGAAAATGAAAATGAGGTGATTTGACGAAGAGTTGATCATGTACAAGCAGATTGTCGATAGCTGGGCCACTGATAGTATAGCTTTTGCAAGTTCACAGGACCGAAGATCTACGTACTATGATGAACCCCAGCCATGGGGCTCACTCGTGTACTAGTACAGCGTGAAGATACTGTACTGCATGAAGGTGTCCCAACTGAACTTGGAATGTGCTTTTCATCAAGGCACGAACTCGAAGGCGTCGACGCACCGTTTTCATTCGATCGATAACGGTAATCTTCTACCCTATCGAAGGTCCGAGGCTACCGACCGAAAGGCTAAATATACTACAATATAAAAAAGATTGCTCGGGACAAGACAAGGGAGCGAGATAAACGTGTGTCAGCATTTTAGCTTTTAATTTTATTCCATCTCTTCTCTACTGCCTAGATTCATGTATTACAGATAGACTCGGATAGCAAAGCAGACCGTGGAAAGATGAGAAGGCGATGGAGGCAGGATGTTCATTCAGTTTGCCATATGAATCACGTTGAATTGGCAGAGAAATGGGACAGTGTAGAAACCTCCCAGCCAGTGGAGCCTGGGCAACTTGGCGCGGGACATGTTATAAACGACGGGCAGGAGTCTAAGATCAAAATGACTCATGCCTGCCGGCCGTGTTACGCAATCGACCGCATTATCTCCGGCGGGAACTCTGGTAATTACGACACACTTCTAAGTTTTGATACAGTACATTACCGTACTGTATTGTAAGTTGGGCAGTCAGGGGTCGATGATTGAGACATGGTTTTCGGCGTTTAACCGAGCCCCGAGTTTTGAGGTAGACCGAAGGGAAGTGCCCCGACTTTGATTGAGTTCAGAGGGTTGCAATCAACCTCAAGCGTGCACTCCCGAGGCGACTGACTACACTATATAAATGAGTGTCTACAGGTCTAGGAATGCAATGGTACTAAACTAAGGAACGACTGATGGGTGATGAAACACGCTAGCTCGGAAATGTGGCGGGCATCACCGCACCGTCTACTTAACTACTAATTGAATCGCAGATCTAGGCTATTCTCATCAAATTGATTGAGGTATACTACTAGTATTTGGAGTTTTTCTGCCGGCAAAGTCGACCGCACTCCTTTTGGGTGCATGTCTACCACGTCATTTCAATCTACCGTGACTCGGTCTTGGCTTGCACCCAATACCTTTCAAGTTGAGGCCTTCGTCGCTACAACTTCCGTGCCTGTGTTGGTTTTTCTAGCAGGCCATCATGTTTCGTTATGTTCCATAGCCTACTCCGTGGACCTCAGCTGTTCCCCTCCGATCCGAGCCTGAATCCGAAGCATATCGTACACCACTTTGCGAGGCTCGGAATTTCGACGCTTACGTGGGTGCCAATGTGGTAAGTCGAGCGCTGTATCACGATGGACTTTCTGATGCCCCGTAATCTCCCTCCTGATGTCCCGTAAATATTTGGCATCAGTCCATGTGGTGGTATAGCACTTTTAATACCCCCGAGGATTACTACTGATCTCTCCTTGCCTAACTAATTCTTCTCGCTCCCTCCCCCCACATCCAACAACGACATGCCTCACGAAACGATGTTTACTCCCTCGTTCGAAAACCAGCCCAATCCACTTTTTGAGCCCATAGCAATCATTGGCTCGGGTATTGCTGGACTTATAACAGCCTACGTCCTGCTTCAAGACGGTTTCAAGAGTGTCGAGATACTCACCCGCGACAGCTCCGTTGGCGGCGTTTGGTCTGAAGAGCGCGAATACCCTGGACTCCGCATAAACAGGTCTGTCTCATCCTCCCCCTTTTGCATACCGGCTCTCTAATGTGGAAATCTACTAGCGTGCATGGGGAGTTCAGATTTTCTGCCATGCCAATGCGTGCGCCTGGTGATTCTATCGAGACCGGAGGTCGATTGTCGGGCGATGACGTGCGGCAGTACATGGAGGATTTTACCGAGCGATTTCTGAAGGGTGAAATCCGTTTCGAAACCGAGGTACTCAACATCCGCCGAGGAGATCACGGGAGAGGGTGGGAAGTGCGTGTGCGCGACAGAAGGACGGGCGGCGCAGAGAAGGTTTCATATTACTCACGGATCATTTTGTGCACCGGAGTGAGTTTTGTCTACCGCCATTGCCGAGTTCATCTTCTGTCTCATGGCTTCTTAGGGTTGTAGTGGCCCGCACTACCCGGACTCATTGACTCCCGATGCAGCCAGGGCAGCACAATTTTCTGGTCCTGTACTGCATTCCATCCACTTCAAGTCGCGGATTGACGATCTTCTTACATGCACAACACCTGTTGACTCCAACGAGGCCCCAGGTATACCCATCATAGTCGTGGGAGGTGGAAAATCGGCACAAGAGTGCGCTTAACCAACCACACATTCGAACTACGTCTAACCAACTGTGCAAGTTCTGCTGCCTTTCTCGCTAGAGAAGGCCTCCCCGTTACGATGATATTTGACACTACTGATGCTTTTTTGGCAAGCTCAACTCCTCTACCACCCTATATAAGGAAGAGCAGGTATCATGATCAATTTTTTTTTGTACTTGATCCCGATTCTGAAGCGGATTTCAGGTTTCTCTCTATAATGTCCCCCCACAAGGAGTTACGCACCCGCCTGGAGTGAGGTTGCTACGTTATTATCACACGGCTGTCCCGCCTGACGTTCATCAGACGCTTCTTGCACACCACTTGGTTGGGCGCCGTTATTGTGTATTTTTTTTGGACGGCCCTGGCCAAGTACTCGGTAAAAACATTATACCAAACTTTACAAAGGTTTTCACCACCGACTGCAGTCGCATGTTCTGGGAATCTCGAGCGATTCCCCACTTCGTCGTAATCATTCCCTATTTTGGAACACACGCACCAACGACGAAGGGGTTCCCAGTGAGGGGAGTTTTCACACGCTCGCGGTCTCGGGTAAAATATCTCTCGTCTCGCCCGCGCGAGTGACAAAATTCGGTGATGACGGGCGTTCGGTAATCCTCGACAATGGACGTGTGTTTCCCGCCGCAGCCGTCATTCTTGCAACTGGGTACCAATCTACTTGGGATCCAATCTTCGATGGTGAGTGTGACTGTACAAAGTGTTAGAATACCAAGACATGTCTTCACTGGCACTACTACCTAGATATTTCGATGGAACAACTCGGCCTGTGCCGGTATCGTCCAGACCCAAAGACAAAATATCGGTGGGACTACGCGAGCCTCGCTAACCCCCCTGACATACCGGGAGAAGCACTGTCGTCGGCGTCGATATATCGAGGACTAGTACCCGCGAAGAACATCTTGAACCGAGACTTTGCCGTCAACGGAGCTATGGTATGACATAATATTTACCCTTACTTTTTTTTTTCATGACTGGGAAAGATAACCAATTTTAATCAACAGTTCACTGCTCATCATGCATACGTGTGCGAGGTGTCTGCTCATTGGATTTCCGCGTACTTTCGAGGCGATGCACTGCGACTTCCACGGAGCATTGGAGAGGCGCTCGATGCTACGCATTATGATGGGGAATGGGTGCGAAGACGGTACCCATATGCCTTGAAATGGATATCCGATAGCAACTCGAGCGCTGTCGCTTTTTGGACGTGAGTTTCCTTGTTCTCAACTTGGCAGTTGGGACCTGTCAGCATCAGCTCACATGTGTGACCTCTCTCGTCACAGCTGGCCGCAATTTGTTGACGACCTACTGGAGGACATGGGAGTCCGCGCAATGCGCAGCGGAGGGAATTGGCTGAGTTGGCCATTCAAGGTCATTGACCTCAGTGAAATATCCACATTGAAGGCGGAGCGGGATCATGTCAATCGCCGCAAGGAAAATTGTGCGTAAGACGTCTGATGTTGTTTTATTTTGTTTTGTGCTCGGACAATGTATGTCTTGCACGTAAGCAAGATCTTTTCTTGTAATCGGCTGTGGAAAGAGCGAATCGTCACTCCTGCGATACTCGACGTCTCAAATTTAAACTGAGGGCTGTCTCGGCCCGGCCCGGTTTGTGATCTACCTTCGGTATACACAGCACCACACCAGCCTCTGCGGTCTGGGTGACTCACTTGGTTTCTCAGTCTTGTCATCTCTCATTGTTTGCTCTCTACTTGCAATGCTCTAGTAACTTTGGGCTCGCCGACTGTGCCCGACACCCCAACTGACCCAACCTCAGGTCGCAATCCATGAGCGTGTCCGCGGCATCCGTTCTTACTTCACCGAGGGTGTGACTTGCCACGACGGCCAATTTTATGTACACTGCCATAACGGTTATGCCAGTCATATGCCACGACAGTTCATACACGTCACCCTTCTTAGCGCCCGCTTGGTACGCCCTCAAAAGGTCGACCTTGGCTGGGTCAACACCGTCGATCACGTATTGGACTTTCTAGGGAAATATTTCTGTCTTAGGATATGAACGAAGCTGCCCATGACGCAGCCAAGAGGGCGAACGGCCAACTCGACGCCCGAGCCCTGTGCTGGACACTCGATCAGGTGGACGAAGAAGGCGAGCTGGTGAAATTTGCCGCAGGAATTTGTGTTTTCTCGCTCCGCCGACGTTAAAGATGCCGCATCGATCCTTGACAGCGCTCCAAAGTACAGCATCCATTATACCAGTCTCTTTGCTCTCCGGCTCATTCGTGCATCAAAACCCGGATTGCTGCATAATTCGAAGCTCCTTCCAGAGCCCGTATGGCAACAACGCACGACGGTCTGCCTTGTAGCCCTGTACTACCTCTCGCGTGACGTCGAAAAGATTCTGTTCCACTCCAGGGAAATCGTGGCCGGCTTTTTCCCGATATTTCAATTGGCAGAGTCTTGGACTATCATCGCAGAACGTTATCTGAACCCAGCAACAGAATCGATGTGGGTGTATGTAGTTTTAATGATCGGAGCGCAATGTATTGCCACCTTGATCGCAAGTCGACCGCTGGACAACCAAATGCAGGTGATCCTCATGCGAAGAGCCCCACATTTTTAGTCATTACTTGGAGCCCTTCGACAGCGCTCTTCTCGAAAGACACCACCAGTTCCTAGAAAACACGGCGCTCAAGTTCGTAGACATGGAAGATTTCAGCATCACCCTCTGGACGGTAAGGATGGTCAAGACGATGAATTGAAAGAC
>WNFI01123522.1_pt1 | contig 10816 bp, 12 predicted proteins | sample 5400471 | NCBI WGS metagenome assembly WNFI01 (sample SAMN13153348, study PRJNA577476) | soil metagenome | isolation source: 100 cm saprolite on Douglas fir-dominated hillslope | place: USA:California | collected 2013-09-17 | reverse complement strand
TGGCACGCGCCTCGCGTGCCGCCTCCAGCACCTTGAAGCGGTCGTCGGAATGAATCTGTTCGAAGGACGACGTCTCTGACAATTCCGCCGAAGAATAGCCCAGGATCCTTTTGTAAGCGGGACTGTTGTAAAGCCGATGTCCCTTCACGTCGACCAGGGCAATCATGTCGGCGGCATTTTCAGCAACGATCTGAAAGAGTTCCTCGCGGTTTTTCGAATTCTGGTGAATCCGGTAAATGCGGAACTGCTGATAAGCCGCCAGAATAATTAATATTCCGAGCGAGATCCAAGTCGATAGCGGCGCCATGCACATTAGGTATCGGCTATGTGCGGAGAAAAACTTAGTGCGTGAACCGAATCATGGCCTTGCTGAGGCACTTTGGTTCAGTTGGGCTTTCGGCAACGACAAATCGCCAGCGACCGTTCATAATGTCGGCATGACCATCCGTAGAATGAAGACCTATGCCGGCGGTCAGGGTTATGTCTATCAGTATTACTTCGTGGGCCAGCGCTCCGCGCGCACGGATGATCCGGAGGCGCCTGCTACGGAATTCGTCTTCGACGTTACCTCGGATCGCAAATTGACCTATGCGGTTAGTGTTTTTCTTCCGCAGAAAGCGCTGGCTGCATGGGCGCAAGCGCATGGCCGTCCGCTTAGCGACACGGAGCAATATGCCGCGGCAAAGCTTCGCCTCTTTCGCGCGTTCGACGAACTGGAAGACTTAAAGGAGCACGGCCGGCGCCTCGTAATTGACCAGGAAGTGCTGGAAGAGTCGCTCGCCAGCCTGGGGTTGGAATAATCACTGGGCTCCGATCAGGGGCGGTTCAGCCGGCGTCTTTCCCCGACGTTGATCTTTGCAGAATATAATGTTTGACAGGGCGCTGTGTTTCCTTGGTCACGGACAGACACCTTGAACTAACCGGCGGGCGGACGATGTCTGCTCGCGCTGGTTTGCGTTAAACTTAGCGGGCTCTGATACATACCGTAGCTTATGGCATTACTCTGGTTGCGCTTCGCGCTGGCGTGCTACTTCATCGGGCTGATCTATCTGCTGGCCTTTTTTTCCATCACGTTTTTCATGATTATCTATGCCATCTATAAGACCACTTCGCCCGGCATCGTCGTATTCCCCATCGTTTTTTTCCTGACATTTGTCGCGGCCACAGACGAGCAACCGGTTGTGTTGACAGCTTTTATTCAGCACAAGGGATGGTTGATCGCGCACATTATCCTGATCTTTACCGGGTACGCCGCCCTGGTGCTTAGCTTCGGCGCCAGCCTGCTCTACCTGTTGCAAGAGCGGCGACTGAAGGCCAAGAGTCCGAGCAGCCTGATTTCGTTCTTGCCGGCGCTGGAAGTGATTGACCAGATCGGATACCGGTGCTTACTCCTGGGCTTTCCTTTTATGACGCTGGGTTTGATTACGGGCTCGATCGTGGCCATGTCAACTTACGGACATGTGGACTTCGCCGACCCTAAGATTCTGTTGTCGGTGTTGATGTGGGCTGTCTACATGGTCATGGTATTCACCCGCTGGAACTCAGGGTGGCGGGGCCGGCGCGCCGCAGTGCTTGCGACCTTTGCATTTGTGGCCGCGGTGGTGGCCTGGGCCGCAAACTATTTCTCTACCATCCACAGGTTTGCGGCTTCATGAGATACCAGCTCATCGGCGTGAATCACAAAAGCGCTCCGCTGGAATTGCGTGAACGTCTTGCGATCCCCGAATCGCGCCTGCCGGATGCTTGCCGCGATCTGGCGGCTCATCCGGGCGTTGAGGAGGGGATCGTTATTTCCACCTGCAATCGGGTGGAGATGATCACCCATACCACAAACGGCTCCGCCGATTTGCGCGGGTTTCTGCACCAGCACTTTCATTTGACCTCCGAGGAACTGGACGCGCACCTTTACGAGTTTCGCGAGAAAGACGCGGTACGGCACCTGTTTCGCGTGGCTTCGAGTCTGGATTCGATGGTGGTCGGCGAGGCGCAGATTCTTGGGCAAGTCAAAGAAGCTTACGCCACAGCGCGCGCCGTGGGCTCGGTTCGTGGACAGCTCGACCAGCTTTTCACTCGTGCTTTTGCCGTGGCCAAGCGCGTGCGCAGCGAGACGGCGGTAGGATCGTCGTCTGTTTCGATCGCATCGGTTGCGGTCGAGCTGGCCAAAAAGATTTTCGGCAGCCTGCAGGGCAAGAATGTTTTCATCGTCGGCGCCGGCAAGATGAGCGAACTTGCTGCGCGTCATCTGGTGGCTCATGGCTGCGCCTCAATTTTTGTGGCCAATCGCACCTATGACCGCGCCATCGGACTGGCGGAAAAATTCGATGGGCAAGCCATCCGGTTCGACGATCTGTACGACAACTGCGATCGTGCCGACATCGTCATCACCTCCACCGGGGCGCCGCACGCGATCTTCCGCCGCGAGCATGGTGAACAATTCCTGGCCCGACGGAAGAACCGGCCCATGTTTTTCATTGACATTGCTGTGCCGCGCGACGTGTCCCCGGAAATGGCCAAGCTCGACGGCATCTTCGCCTATGACATTGATGATCTGCAGCAGGCGGTCAGCAGCCATGTTGCCGATCGCGGCAAAGAAGCCGAACTTGCCGAGGCCATTATTACCAGCGAGGTGGAACGGTTCGAGGCAAGGCTAAACACGCTGGACGTGGTGCCGACGATCGTTTCATTGCAGGACCATCTGGAGACGATCCGCCAGGCGGAGATCGATCGCGTGCGCAGCCGCATGGGTCCACTGACGGCCGAACAGGAGATGGCGGTCGAAGCCCTCACCCGAGGCATTATCAACAAAGTGATGCATACGCCGATTACAACCCTGAAGACGGCGGCACGAGAGGCGGAGGCCACCACGGTGATTGACGTGGTGCGAAGACTGTTCAATCTGCATAGTCAACAGAAAGCTCCTTCGTCGCAAGCGGATCAGAGACCTCCGAAGAAGGAAGCGCGGAACCAGAATGAAGTAGAGCGCGCCATCGATGGCTAAGACCATAACGGAACTCACTCTTTCACGCTTCGAACAAATCCGAAGCGTTTGTTGCCGCGACCGTAGTACGCTGGTCTCGCTCAGGTGGGGCTTCGGAGAGTACTACCAGTGTGGGTACTGGGCCGCGCTTGAGAACCGTGGGTCGCGGCTGCTCGCAGCCGCGATGGCTTCGAATCCCTTACTCTCCGCCTGCTTACGCGATCCACGGGATGTTAAAACCTGCTTAACCCGCGAACGGTTTTTGACGAGCTCTTCGTCGGATGGTATTTTGAAATTGGTTATCAAGCGCGGTTCAGTACCAGTTTTTCAAGGCGGCCTAACCAGCCGTCTTTCGCTTTTGTACAACATCCCGCATGAGGCCGCGCACCATGCCTAGACTTCGCATCGGCTCCCGCGGCTCCCAACTAGCTCTCTGGCAGGCTAACCATATTTCCTCGCTGCTGCGCGCGCGCGGGCACGACGTGGAAACCGAAATCATCCATACCACGGGCGACAGGATCATCGACGTCCCGTTGGCCCAGGTCGGCACCAAGGGCGGACTTGGCAAAGGAATTTTCACCAAAGAGATTGAGGAAGCCCTCGCCGCCGGACGCGTCGATCTCGCCGTGCATTCGTTGAAGGACCTGCCAACCGAGCTTCCGCCAGGATTCGAAATCGCGGCCATTACAAAGAGAGAGGATGCCCGGGACGCGTTCTGCTCGCGGCAGTATTCTCAGATTGAAGACTTGCCTCACGGTGCGCACGTGGGCACATCCAGCCTGCGCCGTCAGGCGCAACTCAAAGCCCTCCGCCGTGATCTCGACATTCATTCTTTGCGCGGCAACGTCGATACGCGCTTGCGAAAACTGGAACGAATTTCTGAACGACTCCGCCGCCCGCGCCTCCACCACTTGCGAGCGCGCCCTGCTCAGCCGCCTGGGTGGAGGCTGCCAGGTCCCCATCGGCGCGTTTGCGGAAATTCGCGATGGCATTCTGCATCTCGAGGCCGTCGTGGCCGATCCCGACGGATCTAAGGTCTTGCGTGAATCCCGCGATGGGGAAGTGAACGATCCCGAGAAACTTGGCAGCAAGGTCGGTGAGATACTGCTGAGCCGGGGCGGCGATGAGATTCTCGAAGCGGTCTACGGGCGGGGTCTGGCAATGCCACCGCCACCGTGAGCAGCGAGCAATAGCATGAAGTGCGGCAGTGTTCTTCTGCAACTGCTCGGCACCAGAAGTTCACAAAGTTTGCGCCGCTGGATCAATCTCTGGTCGCCGTCGTTTCTGGGCGTCGGTATAAAGGTAGAGTTGCTGCACGTGCGGCTGAAGACGCCACTTTCATGATAGCTCTACCTTGCTGGTGTGTAGGTCAGCAAACGGGAGACTCGCAGCATGTACATCCCAGAATTTAATAAGGTCCTGGACAAGGCGGAGGTTGTTAACTTCGTTCAGGGAAATCCGTTTGCCATTTTAGTTTCACCGTCAGAGACTGGTCCGTTCGCCACTCATATTCCGATTCTTGCCCGGGAGATCGACAATCAAATCGTGTTGCACGGGCATATGGCCAAGGCGAATCCGCACTGGGAACTGCTGCAGAACGATCAAGAATCGCTTACCATTTTTCACGGTCCGCATGCTTATATCTCGCCTCGCCTGTACGAGAGTCGGGACAGCGTGCCCACCTGGAATTACGCCGCGGTGCATGTCTATGGACGGGCCCGCATCTTTTCCGGGGCCGAGCAGTTGCTCGAGGAGGTTCGGGAGATTATCAATCAATTCGATCCTGACTACTTCGCCCAATGGAGCAGTCTGAGCGACAAATTCCGCGATGGAATGCTGAAACATATTGTGGGCTTTGAAATCGTTGCCGAGCGGATCGAGGCTAAGTTTAAGATCAGCCAAAACCGCAGCAAAGGTGACCAGGCGAATGTGATTGCAGCTTTGGGCAAGAGCCCGGAGCCCGGCCGCAGGCGGGCGCGCTTTCCGCCGAATTGCGCAAGCTCGGCGCAACCGTGCTTGAAATTCCATTCATCGAGATTCGCAAGCCGAGAAGTTCAAAACCGCTAGATTCGGCTTTATCGAATATTGGTGTCTACGACTGGCTCATCCTGACCAGCGTGAACGGCGTTGAAGCCATGTGGGAGCGGTTGGCCAGGCTGCGTGTGCCGAAGAGGAACCTCAGGCGCCTGCGCATAGCGGCGATAGGGCCGGCAACTAAGAAAGCAATTGAGCAGCGGGGAGTAAAAGTGAATGTCATTCCAAAGGAATATGTTGCCGAGTCCGTTGTGCGCAGTTTGCGTAAGCAGGTAAAGGCAAAGCGAGTTTTGTTAGTGCGGGCCAGAATTGCCCGCGACGTAATTCCAAACGAACTCCGTAAGGCCGGTGCGTACGTGGATGTGGTGGAGGCGTATGAAACCATCATGCCGCAATCTTCGCGTAAGCGCTTGCGCAACACGCTGGCAAATCCTCGGCAGTCTCCGCATGTGATCACGTTTACCAGTTCCTCGACCGTGCGCAACTTTGTGGCCTTGCTCGGTGCGCGCGCACCAGGGCTCGATGGAATAATGCTTGCGTCCATTGGCCCGATCACCTCCTCTACGCTGCGCGAGCTTGGCTTGCGGGTAGACATTCAAGCCAAAGAGTTCACCATCCCTGGACTGATCGATGCGATCGTTCGTGGAGTAGAGAAAACCAATTTTTCAAAAGCAAGCAAGCTGGCCGCAGGAATTTGAGATTGCCTTAAGCGGAACAAATTGAATCGATGCAAGACGGCGCATTGCCGGCATGATCAAAATAGGGTCACTAAAGCTCTTGTTCGCGGCCTCTGCGGGCCTTCTCGGCAATCTTCCTGATCTTCGCGGCTAAAAGCTTTTGATCGCAAAGGGCGCAAAGAAAATTCCGCGAAGGGCGCAAAGAAAGTCTTACAAACAAAATCCCACAGACACACTTCCGACAAAGCGCTACTCGGTCAGCGAGCAACTGCAGTCCGCAGGCACAACGTGCGCCAGCAGAAAATCGGCGACGCGCTTGTAGGCGTCAATCTGATTTTCGACGCGCGCGAAACCGTGTCCCTCGTTTTCGTAAATCTTATAGTCCACAGTGCCGCCGCGCTTCTTTATAGCGTCCACCACCTGCTGGGTCTCTGACTTCGGGCAGCGCGGATCGTGGCCACCGGCCAGCAATAGAAGCGGCGCCTTGATCTGATCGATGAAGTTGATCGGCGAGCGGTCTTCATACAAAGCTTTGTTCTTCACCACCTCGCCCATGGTCGCGAGATCGGATTGCTGCAGCACCGGATCCTCATTCTCGATCTCAGTGAACCAGTTCACGAAGGGCACGATCGGGACGCCCGCAGCCCATACCTCCGGCGCCTTGGTTACTGACATCATGCTGAGGTAGCCGCCATAACTGCCGCCCATGACGGCAATCTTTTTGGGATCGAGATGCCCGGTCTGTTTGATCCAATCGACCCCGGCCAGCACATCCTGCAGATCGCCACCGCCCATGTCGAATAAATTTGCCTGCTGAAATTCTTTTCCATAGCCGGTCGAGCCGCGGTAGTTGGGCGCGAGCACCATGTATCCCTGATTGGCCGCGTATTGCACGAAGCGGTTGAACGAATTCATGGTCTGCGAAGTGGGCCCGCCGTGAATGTAAACCAGGGCTGCATTCTGCCCATTACGCGCCATGTTGAAAGGCACGTAGAGAAATGCTGAGATGGTCCACTTGCCGTCGCGGCTGGGATAGTGCACCAGATACGGTTCGACCATATCTTCCGCGCGGACGCCAGCGACCAGCGAATGCGTGACCTGGTGCGACTTGCCCGTCTCCAGCGTGTAGACCCACAGATCGCCGGGGGCAGTCGGACCGTTGTGATAATAGAGTAAGCGGCTGCCGTCTTTGGTGAACGCCGAGTGCCCACCCGCAGGCTGGTTCACACCTTTCGGAATCGGCAGCACCGTGGACTTGCCGCTCGCCAAATCGTGCAGGTAGATATCTTGATTTCCATCTACGTTGGCGCTGAAAGTGACCTGTTTCCCGCTCGGCGAAAACTCGCCGCCCTGAATTTCCCATTTGTCCCTGGTCAGCCAGGAAACCTTTTTCGTCGCGACTTCGAGAAGTCCGACATTGTCGTAACCATTGCCGGCGTTCGACGTAAGCAGAACGTGTTTTCCGTCTGGCGAGAGGTCATCGGCGACATAACGTCGCTCGCCTTCATGAGATGTCAACAACGTGCTCTTTCCTGTCTCAACCTCCGCGATAAAGACATTGGAGTCCGTGCCCTTTGCCTGCTCCTGCGTGTAGACAATGTACTTGCCGTCCTTCGCCCAGATCGGATTGGAGTTTCCCTTATCCTGCGGCGTGCCGGTGGTGATGTGCTTCACTTCGCGCATCACCGTGTCGTAGACATCGATTTCATGAGCCGCGGATGTCTTCGGCTTCACCAGGTAGGCGAGGTAACGGCCGTCAGGCGACCATGTGGGATCTGCCTCGGCAATCTCGCGTGTGCTGGTCAGGTTAACGACTTTGCCGGTCTTGGGCGAGACCAGGAAAATATCCCATTGCTCATCGCCGTCGTAGTCGGACTGGTAGGCGATCCACTTTCCATCCGGTGACCACGCGGGCGCGGTCTGGCGCTGGTCGCTGACTGTGAGTTGTACCGGCCAGCCTCCTTCGGCGGGGACGAGCCATAGGTTGTTACGCCCGCTCATGTTGGAGATGAAGGCGATGCTCTTGCCGTCAGGCGACCAGGTGGGGCGTCCGACTTGGCGTGTCATGTAGAGCTTCTCAATCGTGAGGCTGCGCGGTTCCACTTGCGCGTTGGGCTTGGAGGCAATCTGTTTAGGATCGGTGATGGCCTGCGGAGCAGGAAGCGTCTGGGCGGCGGTAATTTCAGCGACAACTGTGCTCATGAGTATGACGATAGCAAAGAGTGCGAGGGTGCGCATGGGTAGAAAACCTCGGAGTGCTTGATCGAAGAGAAAGATTAACAGAAGGTTGGGTGTCTTCATGAATGCGGGAGAGCGTGGATGGAAAGGCCTTGATGGGTCCGGTATGGCGACACCGAGAAAGAGGTCCTTCGACTGCGCGTTTGCGCCGGTTTGGCCGGCACTAACGCTTTGCTCAGGATGACATCGCTGGTCAAAGTTTACGGTTTCGCGTTCTTATGGATCTCGACGGTGCTCCAGGTTTTGTCGGCGGCGTGGCAGATGTTTTCGAGAAGGCAGTCGATACACTTGGGCTTACGGGCGCTGCAGAGTTTGCGCCCGTGCCAGATCAGTTGATGTGCGAAGAGAATCCATTTCTCACGCGGAATGATGCGCATCAGGTCCTGCTCAATCTTCTGCGGGTCGGTATTGGTGGTAAGTTCGAGGCGGCGCGAGATGCGCTGCACGTGGGTATCGACGACGACGCCCTCGGCTATTTTGAACCACGAGCCCAATACTACATTTGCGGTCTTGCGAGCGACACCGGGCAGTGTGAGCAGATCGTTCATATTCAGAGGCACTTGGCCCCCGAAGTCGGCAACCACCTTTTTTGCCGCGCCGACGACGGACTTCGCTTTGTTGCGGAAGAATCCGGTGGAGCGGACATCGGGTTCGAGTTCCTCGGGATTTAGCGCTGCGAAAGCTTCGACCGTGGGATATTTGCGGAACAGTTCGGGAGTGACGCGGTTGACGTTCACGTCGGTCGATTGAGCAGAGAGGATTGTGGCCACCAAGAGTTCCCATGCGCTAGTGTGAGTGAGCGCGCAGGTGACGTCGGGATAGAGTTGGTCGAGACGCTTCAGGATTTCTGCGATGCGTTCGGGAGCGCGGGGATTGTAGCGTTTATTTGTTGCCGACTTCGAAGGCGACAGAGTTTTCTTTCGCCGCTGTGGGGCTGGTTGCGCGTTTGGTGCCATTGACCCACGGGTTGCGCCGTGGGCTGTACTCTTTCGCCGCTCTGCGGCTTTCGCGGGCGAGGGCGCCCGCGCCACGCGGTCCTGGCGGCCGGAGCGGGCGGGTTGGCGGGGGCTGCGTCCGCGGGGCATGAGGGCAACATCTCAGCAGAGACCTCGGTAACCACGCCGGCAATTGACTGCCAACATGCGCCCCGGTAGTCTGGAATCTACCTCACAACATCCAGGAAAATTATTGTGGCCGTAAATTCCATCCAACTCGGGCAGGTGTGGCGTAACGATGCCGATGGCCAGGACTATCTGGTCACCAAGGTCTACAGCGAAGTGTTTACGCAATATGCCATATTGCGCCCGGCAGGGATTACGGCGCCCGATGCGCCGACCGTACGCATCAAAGTCGCGAAGAACCCGCAAGGCTCATCGCTGCCCGGTTATACCTTCACACAGGACGGGTCGTTCTAGGAAACAATTCCTATCCCTGAGTTTCCGTTACACTATCAGTTTCCTGTGTCCGGTTCTCAGTTCTCAGTAAGAACTATCGCTCCTGACTGAGAGCTGGGAACTGAGAACCGCTTCTTTCATGACTGAAAAAATCCTTGCAGTAGTCTTTATATTTATCAATTCCGTAATCAGCGCGACTGGATATGCGGGCGTACTGTTGCTGATGGCAATCGAGTCGGCCTGCATCCCGTTGCCTTCGGAATTGATCATGCCCTTTGCCGGCTATCTGGTTTTTCAGGGCAAGTTCAAGTTGCTGTGGGTGGCGACGGCGGGCGCAATTGGATGCAACCTCGGGTCGCTGGTGGCGTATGAGATTGGTTGCTATGGCGGCCGGCCGCTGGTCGAGCGCTACGGGCGCTGGATTCTGATGGGCAAGCGCGAACTTGAATGGGCTGATCGCTTCTTCACGCGCTGGGGATACCTCGCAGTTTTCTTCGGCCGCATGCTGCCGGTGATCCGCACGTTCATTGCGCTGCCCGCCGGGGTGGCGCTCATGCCGCGTGGCCGCTTTCATCTCTACACGTTTCTTGGGTCATGGCCCTGGTGCCTGGGGCTGGCGTATCTCGGGATGAAGCTCGGCGAGAACTGGCGCGAACTTGGGCAGTATTTTCACAAGTTTGACGCCGTGATTGGAGTGATGTTGGTCGCCGCCGTCGGCTGGTTTGTTTGGAGTCACTGGCAGAACCGGATGCGGACGGAAAACTAGATATTGCTGAGAACATTCCGTAATTTTCTTTTTTTCAATTGGATCTCGCGAGTTGTGATGCGACAATCTGCCATCGGCCGTTCCGTTTCGGTGGAAACCATCGAGAGATATCGGATTGCGCCAGAGTTAAGACTGTTGATGACGTCCTGCTTCGTGGAAGACTTGCCCGACTCATCGTATTGGACGTAGTCATCGGCGAAGATACAAGAGAGTTCGGCGATGTCGGCGGCGATCAGGGCGCGGTCGCCATCTTCGAAAAGTTTCAGGATTTGTTGCTCGCTTTCGGTTACTCGCATTTTTCTTTGACCAAACTGCTCATCCGGCAGAGACGTTGCAAGCAACCTCTCTACGACGCTTTCCTGTTAATGTACAAACCGAAATCTACCAGGAGGATTCTGTGATTCCAATGTCACGCACTCTCGTGGTGCTTCTTTTCTTAGCAATCACTCTTCCGGCACCTTCGCGTGCTCAGTCTACATCCGCGAGTTCCGACAAACCGTTCGTGGTTGAGTATTACTACAAAGCCAAGTGGGGGCATGCGGATGAATTTCTGAAGCTGTTCAAGAAGAATCATTATCCCGTGCTGAAGAAAGAGATAGAGATCGGCAGGATCGCTAAGGTATGGCTCGACCAGCCGCGCTATCACACCACCGAAGACGGACGCTGGGACTATCGCGTGACCATCGTCTTCAAGAACGCAACCGTGGCTAACGAAACATTCGACGAAGCG
>WNFI01042569.1_pt1 | contig 10816 bp, 12 predicted proteins | sample 5400471 | NCBI WGS metagenome assembly WNFI01 (sample SAMN13153348, study PRJNA577476) | soil metagenome | isolation source: 100 cm saprolite on Douglas fir-dominated hillslope | place: USA:California | collected 2013-09-17 | reverse complement strand
ATTGAACGATACGTTCATCACCGCCGACGCCCACGGCTGGATTCCGCGCGCCGTGCACAACATCTTTGGCGGCACGCCCCATGTCAACGTGAACTGGACGTCAGTCGTGTTGGCGCTGGCCGTCACCATCTATTTTTGGCACGAGAACATCAAGGGTATCCACGAGTCCAGTGAAAAGGCGCTTCGGGTCATGCAGATCACTACCGTCATGGTGGTCATTCTGCTAGGTTGGTCGGCATTTACTCTCATCAAGTCCGGATACCAGCCCGTGCCCCTGCCTTTTCCGGAGAATCTTCACTTCAGCAAAGAGTCGCTGGGCTTCCTGCGGCACGCCTTCCCGGAACAGAGCCTGGCGCGCATGTTCGGCGTGCTGGGCATCCTGATGGCGTTTGGGCACTCGGTGCTGGCCATGAGTGGCGAGGAATCGCTCGCCCAGGTCAATCGCGAACTGGCCCATCCCAAGTTGAAGAACCTGAAGAAGGCCGCGATCGTGATTGCGATCTACAGCTTCGTGTTCACCGGCCTGACGGCGCTGCTCTCGGTCATGCTGATTCCGGACGCGGTCCGAGTGCCCGTCTACAAAGACAATCTGATCGCCGGCCTGGCCATGAATCTCTACGGTCCGGAAATCCTGCGCCTGCTGTTCCGCGCCTTTGTCGTAGTGGTTGGCTTCCTGATTCTTTCGGGCGCAGTGAATACCGCCATCATCGGCTCCAACGGAGTCCTGAATCGCGTTTCCGAGGATGGCGTGCTGGCCGACTGGTTTCGCTTCCCGCACCGAAAATACGGCACCAGCTCGCGCATCATCAATATGGTGGTCGGACTTCAGATTCTGACCATTCTGGCCAGCCGCGGAGATGTCTACGTCTTGGGCGAGGCTTACGCGTTTGGCGTGATCTGGAGTTTCACCTTCAACAGCCTGGCCATGCTGGTTCTGCGCTTCAAGTATCAGGGAGAACGGGGCTGGAAGGTTCCGCCCAATATCACAATTCGCGGAACGGAGATCCCGCTTGGCCTGGCTTCGGTGTTCCTGGTGCTGCTCGCTACAGCGATCGTGAATCTGTTTACGAAGTCGGTTGCTACGGTGGCAGGTGTCTCGTTTGCGGTCGTTTTTTTCGTAGTCTTCAGCGTTTCCGAGCGGGTGAATAGCCGCAAATCCGCGCTGGCGCAGAAGACCATGAAAGACCAGTTCCAACTTCTGCAGCGCGACACCGTGGAGCGCGCCTCTCTGAACATCCGCCGCGGCAACGTGCTGGTACCTGTTCGCGACTACAACACGCTCGCCCATCTGCGCTGGTCGCTGGAACGGATCGACACCCGCGAGCAGGACGTGGTAGTGATGTCGGCGCGCGTCAGCCGCTTCGGCGCCGCCGCCTACGACCTGTCTATGGAACAGATCTTCAGCGACTACGAGCAGACCCTCTTTACTCGCGCTGTGTCGGTGGCGGAAAGCGTAGGCAAGCATGTTTCCCTGCTGGTCGTGCCCGCCGCGGACGTGTGGTCGGCGATCGTGCAAACTGCCAACAATCTGGATTCCTCAGCGGTGGTTTTAGGCTTGTCGAGCAAGATGACTCCCGCCGAACAGGCCTTGGCTTTGGGACATTCCTGGGAAGGCCTGCCCGAACCGAAACGCCAGTTTGTGCTGCAAATCGTTCATATCGATGGCAAAGTCGATTCCTTCCGCATCGGCCCACACACGCCGACCATGATGAACGAAGACGTGCTCCTACTACATCGCCTGTGGCTGAATATTACGCGGGAACCAGGGCTGGAAAACGTTCACCATCATGAAATCCTGACCGAAGCCCTCACCCGCTTTGCCCACGATTACGCAGCCCGCGACCGCCAGGAAATTATCAAGGAGTTGCGCCGGATTACCGCCGAAGGCAACGCGGCCACCCCACGGCGAAGCCCCGGTCCTGCCTATCCGATGCAGGAAGAGCCCAGCCAGTCGGGCAAGGACGACGGAACGCCGCCGGCGATCTTGGAGTAACGCTGGCGTCGAGTAACGCTGGCGTCCCTTCGAACGCGCTCAGAGTGTGTTCCCTTTTTAATAGACTCTCATCCTGAGCGAAGCGAAGGACCTGCTTTCCTGCCCGTCCGACAAAACAGCAGGTCCTTCGCTTCGCTCAGGATGACAGTTCTTCGCAAGAATGGCGATCAAAGCTGGTACCGGGCGGGGCTACGCTTGACTATTTCACCTTCGGCGAACTGGCATCGGCGGCTTTCTGGTCGTCGCCGTGGATCACGCCGTCTTCTTCGGCGTAGAACGAGCGGTGTTCGCCGTCCATCTGTTTGGGCGTCATGGTCAGGATAAAGCCATCTTTCTGGGTGCGGAAGCCGACGGTATAGTCGCCGCGCTCGTTGGAGCGCGCCATACGCTTGGTCAGCGATCCCGTCCCGGCAAGGGCGGGCAAGGATTCCGCAAACTTGTCATGCCGTTTCTTGTATTCTCTCTGCGCCCGCACTGGCTCCGGAGTCTGCGCCCAAACGGACAAGCTGCACAACATCCCCACCGCCAAAGCCCCAGCCCAAAGCCGCGTTACTGGTCCCTTGTCCACATTCCCATCCCTCCTCGTAACCCTATTCCGGACGTTACCGCCGTAATTTCCATGCCCTTACCAATCATTCCAATTCCATGACAAATCAGGCACTCTTCTAGTTGGATGCAATCCTAACAGGGAAACCTATGAAAGCAGCAGTCGCGAGAAAGCCTTTGATTCGTATTGCCGTAGTGGAAAGCGATCCACTGCGGTTTGTGGGATTCCGCGCGCTCTTCGATTCGGAGCCGGATCTGGAACTGGTCTCCGCCTCGCTGGCCGATTTGGGCCAGCTCCCCAGCATCGACCTCGTTCTCCTCGGCAACCGCTCGGGACAGAACCTGTTCGATATCATGGCCAGCCTGAAAGCCGTCCGTCCGGATGTGCGCATCATCGTCACCGGCTCGGGCATGGACGAGGAAAGCATCCTCAAAGCAATCGCTGCTGGCGCCAAAGGCTACGTGGACGAAGCCGCTTCTCCGACTGAATTTGTGCAGGCTTTACGCATTGTGAACCAGGGATCGGTGTGGGCTCCGCGTCGCGTCCTCTCGACGTTCATCGAGCGCGTGACCGCGTCGCCGGGCCGTATTTTCCCGGCTGGCCGCGTCACCTTCACGGACCGCGAAAAAGAAGTCCTGGAAATGCTGGTCGCCGGACGGTCCAACAAAGAAATCGGCGCCGCGCTGGGCATTGAAGAACGCACCGTCAAAGCCCACGTTGCGAAGCTGATGCGCAAAGTCGGCGTGCAGAACCGCATCGCTCTGTCCGTTCACGCCATTACCCATTCGCTGGTCACGGCGAAATAACTGTAGCGCCGGCGCCCACCGCCGGCTGTCCGGTCGGCACCCCGCCGACCGTAGCGAGGCGCTGAATGATCCCTGCGGTTGGAGAATCGCCCAAGTTACTACAGGCCAGTGACCCTCGTAATCTTGCCGTCATTTTCGACCTGCCGCATACTCGCTTCACCTACCACAGAACCTGGGAGACGGGGTTGGAAGCGGAGATTAGGGTCGCCGCCTTCAGCCCCGATTTTTTGTTTTCCACATCCTGAATCAAACCGCTTAACACTCAACGACCGCTAGCCTCGCATCCTATAGAATTAGGGCCGATGACGATGACAAGACAAAAGCTGTGAGGCGCGTTGAGGCAGCCGGTACTGTGCTCGACGAAATCCAGGCCGCACCGGATCAGGGTATCCCCGAAGAAGTGTTGGGATCGGCTGAGTGCGTCGCCGTGACCCCAAGCTTGCTCAAGGCCGGATTCGTTGTCGGAGCCCGCTTCGGCCGAGGCGTTGCCAGTTGCCGCACCCCGAAGGGATGGAGTGCTCCGGCATTCTTTACCATTGGCGGCGGCAGTTTCGGTTTGCAGATCGGCGGCGAAGCGGTCGATCTGGTCATGCTCATCATGAACAAAGACGGCATGAAAAACCTGCTCTCCAGCAACTTCAAGCTCGGCGCCGACGCCAGCGCCGCGGCCGGACCCGTCGGACGCCATGCCTCTGCCAATACCGATTGGAAAATGAGGGCGCAGGTTCTGACCTACTCCCGCGCCCGCGGCGCTTTTGCGGGACTGGAACTTGCGGGCGCCGTCATCAAACAGGACAAGGACAGCACCCGCGATTTCTACGGCCGCATGGTCCCCTTCAAGACTTCCCTGGAGGGAAATATCGATGCGCCGCAAGCCGCGTATCCGTTCCTGAACACGCTGGCGAACCCCTACACTCCCGCACAATGCGTGAACGCTTCGAATACTGGATCGTCTGGGTCTCCGTAAAAGCGATCGGGATTCTTCCTCGTCCCTTGGCGCGCGCCATGGGGATTGCTCTGGGCCTGCTCGTCTACGTGATCCACGGACGCCTGCGGCGCGTTGGGATGCGCAACCTTGCCCTGGCTTTTCCAACCACGCCCCGCGCCGAGCGACGCCGCATTCTGCGCAGTGAATACATCTCCCTTGGACGCCAGCTCGCCGAAGTCTGCCTATTTCCGCGCTACACCCGTGAAAACGTGAAACAGGTGGTCATTTACGAAGGCTTCGAAAACTACGAACGGGCGTTCGCGAGGCGAAAGGGGGTTCTTTTTTTGACCGGCCATTTAGGGGCGTGGGAGCTTTCTGCCTTTGCCCATTCCCTGCAGGGCCATCCCCTCTCGATCGTGATGAGGTCGCTGGACAATCCCCGGGTGGACCGCCTGATCCAGAGTTACCGGACGATGCACGGCAACCGCACCGTGGACAAAGACGACTTCGTCCGCGGCCTGCTCGCTGCCATGCGCAACGGCGAGGTGGTGGGCATTCTCATGGACACCAACATGACTCCTCCCCAAGGCGTCTTCGTGGATTTCTTCGGGATTCCGGCATATACAGCCAGTGGACTGGCGCGCATCGCCCTGCGTACCGACGCCGCCGTAATTCCAACATTCACGGTATGGGACTCGAAGCTTCGCAAGTACATTTTGCGATTCGATCCCACGGTCGAACTCGTCCGCTCCGGCGACGACCAGAACGACGTCGTCGTCAACACGGCGATATTCACTAAGGTCATCGAAGACTATGTTCGCCGCTATCCCGGCCAATGGCTGTGGCTGCACCGGCGTTGGAAGACGCGGCCGGAGGGCGAGCCGGCGCTGTATTGAGTTCCGATCTCCGCTGACACGTCACGGGACGGATTTCCCCCTCCATTTGCAGACCCTCTCCGCTAACGCGACAATAAGACCATGACTCAAACTGTCGGAGTGCTCGCGCAAAAGCTGAGTGTCCGCGTTCAGGGCGATCCATCGGTCGCTGTGGCGAAGGTGGCCAGCATCACATCCGCCACTGTTGAATCGTTGGTTTTCGTTAGCGACCTGAAAGATCTCGCGCAAGCGCTCGCCTCGCCCGCCGCCGCCGTCATCGCCGGAGAATTCGCGGCGAATGCTGCCACCGAGAAGGCGCTGCTGATTTCCAATCATCCTCGGCTGACTTTCGCACGCGCTGCGAAAGTCCTTCACGACACCGGAGGACAACATCGCGCCATCCATCCGTCGGCTGTCGTCGCGGAGTCGGCGAGTATTGGTCAAAACGTTAACATCGGACCGCGCGCAGTCCTCGGAGAAAACGTCACTGTCGGAGAGGGCACAACCATCGCAGCGGGATGCGTTCTTGGCGACACAGTAAGAATCGGCGCTCATTGCCGCGTGGACGCTAACGTAACGATTTATTCCGGCACCACACTGGGCGATCGCGTCGTCGTCCAGGCAGGAGCCGTGCTGGGGAGCGAGGGCTTCGGTTACGTTCGCGACCAGGGAACCGGGCGCTACGAGCAATTTCCTCAAGTCGGACGCCTCGTCATCGAAGATGATGTCGAAATCGGCGCCAACTCGACCGTCGACCGCGGCGCGCTTGACGAAACCCGCATCCGCCGCGGCACAAAGATCGACAACCTGGTGCACGTCGGCCACAACGTCCAAATCGGTCAGGATGTGGTCATCGCCGCCCAAACCGGCCTTTCCGGCAGCGTGGTGGTCGAAGACAACGTAATCATGGGCGGACAAGTCGGTGTCGGCGATCACGCACACATCGAATCCGGCGTGATTCTTGGCGGACAAGGCGGAGTCTTGCCACACAAAGTCCTGCGCGGCAACGGTGTAGTTTTTTGGGGCACGCCCGCGCAGCCGATGCGGGAATATCTCAAAGAACTGGCCTACCTATCGCGAGCGGCAAGAAAGCATCGTGACACTAAGGACGGGGAACTGGGAACCGAGAACTGATTCATGCCCATCCTCGTCATCGGCGGCCATTCCCGCAACGTCGGCAAAACTAGTGTCGTCGCCGGATTGATCTCCGCCCTGCCCGATTTCCGCTGGACTGCGCTGAAGATCACCCAATATGGACACGGCATCTGCTCCGCCAACGGCGAAGCCTGCGACTGCGCCACCGTCGACCATGCCTGGGCTGTATCGGAAGAACGGAGCCGCAACGGCGAGTCCGACACTTCACGATTCCTGGCCGCGGGCGCCGAGCACGCGTGGTGGGTGCGCACAGAACAGGGACGACTCGCCGAGGCGATGCCGCGCGTCCGCCAGATTCTAAGCGGGACGCAAAACGCGATCATAGAATCGAATAGCGTGCTGCGTTTTCTGAAACCGGATCTATACCTGACCGTGCTCGATCCGGAAACCACCGACTTCAAAGCCTCGGCACAAATTTTCCTTGACCGCGCCGACGCAGTCCTGCTCCACTCCGTCGACAATTCCAAGGGTCCTGCCTGGGAGCGTGTTTCCCTGAAACCTATTATCAACCGCCCGATCTTTGCCATCCGACCGCCGCAATACGTCTCGCTGGAAGTTGTTGGGTTCGTTCGCGATCGCTTAGCGGCTGCTTAGATTACGGCGAATTCGTTCAGATCGGGAGGCCAGAGAATTGTGTAATCATCACCCTCAAAATCGCGATAGGCAGCTCGCATCCGATACTGATCCCCTTGACTGCTAACGAACGCCTGAAGCCTGGAAAAAGTTGCCTCTGGTTCATCGGTGTGGACAAAAATATTGAATGTTCCTGATCCGAAATCATGGCCGCGACGATCGCGGAGTCTTCGAGTGCTTCGGTGAGGCTGTCCTCCAAAGCTACGAATCGGTCAAAATCGTCGATTGAGGTCGCTGCAAACTGCAGGACCAACTGATACTTCATATCAGTCTCCCTTCAAGGAATGGCGCAATTTCCCTGGTGCAAGTAACCGGTCCCGCGCCGTTTGGCTCGGTTCCGAGGAAGTCACGCCACATACATCCCAATCACCCGCTCAATCGCCCTCCGGCACACCTCGCAGAACCTGTCATAGCGGGTGAACATGATGCAATCCACTTCTGGACGGTAATATCCTTTCGCCGCATAGTTCGCTCCTTCGAACGCGCCGACTTGACCGGCATATTTCTCCGAGCGGAACAGCGCCTCTTCTTTTTCGCGCTCGCGGGCGAACAACTGTTCCATCTCCGATTCCGGCTTACCTGCCGCGCGCAACTCGCGGCGCTGTTTCTGAATTCCGGCTTCAAACTGTTCGAACTCGTCTTTCGTCCACGGGGTGGGGAGCGGCGTCCCGGCAGCCACCAGGTCCTTCCACTTCACGTTTGCGGGATCGAACAACGCGGTCACATTCGGTTCCCACGGCTCGGTTTTCGCGGTGGACGACAGATACGCAACGTCGGACGTGTAGTATTCGTCGGCCAGCGCGGCAAAATGATGGCCGAATTCGTGCACTCCGACGTAGCCCGCCCAGGCATTGTCGATGGCGACGGTCGCGTACTGGTTGAATATTCCTCCGCCGCCATAGGTCTTGCCGTTCACCAGTATCTCGATGAACTCATAGGGCGCAAACGACGCGGCATCGCGCAGCGTTCGATTGTCGGAGGTCAAAATATAACGTTCGCTGTCGAACGTGTCATAGCTCGCGCCCAGTGGCGAGCGGCGATAGATTCCGCTGGAAGGACGCGCGATCCCCGACTCCGCCGCCTCAGGACACAGTCCCCAGGCGTTGAAGTCTTTCTGATGTTCACGAAAAGGCGAGGTCGAAAAAAGCTTGTCCAAAAATCGGTGAGCGTCTTGCTCGAACTTGCCGCGCTCGGCAGCCGTGTAGCCATCTCCCATGATGAGAAGATCGACTTTGGTGGCCGGATCGCCCATCTTCTGTAACGCAATCAGCGGACCGGGCGAGGGGGGATGCGCGCGGTCGACGAATTTGTCTTTCGGATCGACTACCGTCTTCCATACTTCCGCAAAGACCGCATCCTTGCGCGCTTTCAGCGACACTTCTACGGGGACATCTGGTGTGGGAAAGCGGAGCGATTCGGAAAATGTCCGGTTCGCATGCAGCGCCTCGTCGGTATCGCGCCATTCGGCAAAAACGGAATTAAATCCGCGCGAATACACCAGCGCGCCGCTTTGTTTCTCGCGGACTTCAAACAGGTAGTTGCCGAGTCGGCTATCGTCGATCGCCTTTGCTGGATTCCCCGGCCAATCCAGTGGTTCCAGCACCGTCCGGTCTAGGCTGAACCACTCTTCCTTGGCGTTGCCGGAGTGGTAGTAGTCCACCCGCAAAGTGCGCGGCGCGGCAAAACTGAGAATGGAAAGGAGAAGCGGAAAAAGAACCACGGGGAACGTTCGTCTCATGCGGGCATTTTACGCTCAGCACAGTTGCGCCGGCGCCTCGCCGGCTGGCGCGCGGGACCCGCGCCTTAAGCGCCCGGCTTAATCTCTACCGCTTTGTCACCCCGGAACGTAATGATCATCGGCTTGCCGCCGTTCGCGTAATGGAGCGTTCTTGATCCATACTCACCGCCCGAACCCTCGGGGATGCCCGCTCCCAATGCGAAGCCAGCCTGCAATTCGTTCATTCCAGGGCGCACTTCGTGCTGATCGATGAGCTGCCACAGATCGACGGGCCAGTGCTTGTAAAGTTCGTGGGGATCCTCGATGAAGAAAATATCGTCCGAGTAAATTTTGAAATCGGTCCCTTGCTCCGCTCCGATCGGGACAGCATAGGGTTTACCGTCGAGCTCGAAGCGTGCCAAGACTTGCTTCGAACGGGGGTCCTTGGGAGAAGTGTCTGTTACGACATCCTGAATCTGGAGTTTCTGGAGCGGCAACAACAGGCCGGATTCATGCGCAAAATTTGCTTTATGCAGGACCGGATCATACGGATAGTAGGTATGGTAATACCCAGCCCGGACCCACACCGGCTGCTTGGTCAAGTCGCGCGCCGACTTTAAATCGTAGGGATGCAGTTTCTTTGGCGAGACGTAGTAGTCCGCCTTCAGCGCCACTTCCTGCTTGGGTTGCTCATCCGCTTTGCGTTCCTGATAGCGGTCGTAGACAATATAGGCCGCCCTTCCGCCCGCGATGACGATGGCGAGCAGCATGACGATCTGTATTTTTTTTCGCGACTCCGAATCCATCGCCATGATCTAAACTCGTAGTTATGCCGTTAACCCAGGAAGACGTCCTCAGCGCGCTCAAACAATGCTACGACCCCGAAATCCCCGTCAACATTGTGGATCTCGGCCTCATCTACGGCGTGCAATTCGACTCCGTCCCGGAAGATCAGCAGGACGTCACGGTAGAGATGACGCTCACCGCGCAGGGTTGTCCCGAGCACGTCAACATCAGCGCGCAGGTGAAGTCCCGGCTAGAGCAACTTCCTGGCGTGCGCAGTGCGGCAGTCAACATTGTGTGGGATCCGCCGTGGACGCCGGAACGGCTGAGTCCGGACGCGCGCAAACAACTTGGAATCGAGTAGAGGCGCTGCGCCGACCGCGGGATGCCTCAGTGCTCCTCCAACTCCGGCATGAGCCCCGCGGCGCGCCGTTCCAGCAAATCGCCGATCTTGGTCCCGATCTTCATAGCCAGATCGATGAAACGTGTTCCCTGGCGGACATAGGACGGAATCTCTTCGCGAATCTGCGCAAACTTCTCGGGATACTCTGACGCCAGTACAGCCAGCCCCACTCCTGCCACCAGCACTCCCGCTGGGCGCTTCCCTTTCAACAGCAGAATGGTCGCCGCTCCCGCTGATCCTGCGACTACCGCCCGTTTCCAGTTCTCCATGTCTTCACCCTCGCGCCCAAGAACTTTCTGGCTCTGGATTGTAAACCAACGCTCCAGCTTCGATGCCTTATACTGCCGCGTGCGCTGCTCTACTACATTGAGGAATCCGACCATGCTCTTGTCCCGTTCGCTTTGGGCTTTGCTCTTGCTCTTGCTCCTGAGTTCAACCATCGCCTTCAGTCAGGCCAAGCCGCGCGCCCGCGATCTGGGCGTCCCGTTTGACGGGACGCCGGGCCCGTTGAACGCGATCACCGACGTGAAAGGCGTGGAGGTTGGCCACACCACGCTGATCTCCGGTAGCGGCAAGCTGAAAGTTGGAGAAGGCCCGGTACGCACTGGAGTCACCGCGATTCTTCCGCGCGGCAAAGGCTCTCTCGACTCCGTTTTCGGGGCCTGGTTCACGCTGAACGGCAATGGCGAAATGACGGGCACAACGTGGCTGGAGGACTCCGGCATTCTGGAAGGGCCGGTTATGATTACGAACACGCACAGCGTCGGCGTCGTGCGCGATGCGGTGATCGCCTGGCGCATCCGGAAGGCTCCGCCCGATTCCGAAGGCTATAGCTGGTCGCTGCCAATCGTGGCCGAGACCGCCGACGACGACCTCAACGACATGAACGGTTTTCACGTGAAGCCGGAACATGCTTTTCACGCCCTCGACACCGCTCATGGCGGACCCGTGGAAGAAGGCAACGTCGGCGGCGGAA
>WNFI01054910.1_pt1 | contig 10817 bp, 9 predicted proteins | sample 5400471 | NCBI WGS metagenome assembly WNFI01 (sample SAMN13153348, study PRJNA577476) | soil metagenome | isolation source: 100 cm saprolite on Douglas fir-dominated hillslope | place: USA:California | collected 2013-09-17 | reverse complement strand
TTCAACGTGATCGAGGGCGGCAATCACGTCGCGATGGCGAAGACGGCGTGCCTGACCGCGCTCGAGTTCACGAACTGCTTCTTCACCGCCGATCCGGACATCGTGATCATCTGCGGCGACCGGTTCGAGCAGCTCGCGATCGCGATGGCCGCCGCCTATCTGAACAAGACGATCGCGCACATCGAGGGCGGCGACGTGAGCGGCAGCATCGACGAAAGCGTGCGCCACGCGATCACCAAGCTGGCGCACATTCATTTCGTCACCAACGACGAGGCGCGCCGGCGGGTCCTGGCGATGGGCGAAGACCCCGCATACGTGTTCAATACGGGCTCGCTCGACGTCGAAGTCGCGTCGATGGCGGAGACGCCGATCTCGAACGAGACGATCAATCGCTACGGTGTCGGCCACGAAGTCGACGTCACCAGGCCGTTCGTCCTCGTCATTCAGCATCCGGTCACGACCGAGCGCGAGAACCGCCAGCATCTCGAGCAGACGCTCGATGCCGTCACGGCGCTGGCTCTGCCGACGATCTGGATCTGGCCGAATCCGGATGCGGGGACCGGCGAGATGGCCGATCGCCTGCGGCACTTTCGCGAGAACGCCGGGCACGCCGCGGACACGATGCGATTCATCACCGATGTGCCGGTCGGCGAATTCATCGCGCTGCTGAAAGCGGCGGCCTGCCTCATCGGCAATTCGTCCGCAGGCATCAAGGAGTGTGCACGCCGGCGACTGCAGCGCCGACATTCTCGCGGCGGTGCGGCGTCAGATCGCGCATGGACGCTATCCCTCCTCGCACATCTACCACCGCGCGGACGCGAGCCAGACGATCGTCGATCTGCTCACCAGCGTCGCGCTTTACACGCAGAAGCGGTTTTTCGACGGCGCGACAGCGACCGTGAGGACCTAAGATGGCCGACTCGACCCACATCACGATCGGAACGCGCGACATTGGGCAGGGGCGTCCCTGCTTCGTCATCGCCGAAGCGGGCATCAACCATAACGGCGACGTGTCGATCGCGTCGGAGCTCGTCGACGCCGCGGCCGAGGCGGGCGCCGATGCGATCAAGTTCCAGACGCACTTTCCCGAGCACGAGATGCTGAAGGGCGGCGCCACCGCGGCGTACGTCGGCGAGTCGCTGTTCGATCTGCTCGCGCGGACCGCCATCTCGCGCGAGGATCACTTCACGCTGCGTGATCGCGCCAACAAGAAGGGCATCCTGTTTCTCTCGACGCCGTTCTCCCGCGAGGCCGCCGACTTTCTCGAAACCGTCGGCGTGCCCGCCTACAAGACCGGCTCCGGCGAGATGACGCATTTGCCGATGCAGCAGCACATCGCCCGCAAGCGCAAGCCGATGATCGTGTCGACCGGCATGTCGACGCCCGAGGAGATTGACCGCACAGTGCAGGTGATCCGCGCCGAGGGCGCTCCGTTCGCGCTGATGCACTGCACGTCGACGTACCCGACGCCGTTCGAGCACGTGCAGCTCGATTGCATCCCTGCGCTGCAGAAGAAATACGGCGTGCCCGTCGGGTTTTCGGATCACACGCTCGGAAATGTCGCGGCGTTCGGCGCCGTCGCGCTCGGCGCAAACCTGTTCGAAAAGCATTTCACGACGTCGCGCACGCTCCCGGGTCCGGATCAGCAGGGCTCGATGGAGCCGAAGGAGCTCGAGGAGCTCGTGCGCGGCATTCGCTCGATCGAGCGTGCGCGCGGCGCCACGAAGATGATCCAGCCGGGCGAGCAGGACGTGCGCAACATGGCGCTTCACAGCGTCGTGTCGATTCGCGAGATCGCCGCCGGCGCAGCGGTGACGGCAGACGATGTGTGGGCGAAGCGGCCGGGAACGGGTATTCCGGCGAGGCAGCTTGGCGAGGTCATTGGACGCATCGCGAGACGCGCGATTGCGAAGGATCGCCTGGTCGCGTGGGACGACCTGCGGTGAAACAGCATGGGTAAAGAGATGGACATCGAAGCGCACCGCGACCTGAAACTGCTCGAAGCGGTCGAGCGGGATTCACGTATCACCCAGCGCACGCTCGCCACGAAGCTTGGGATTGCGCTCGGCCTCACGAACATTTATTTGAGGCGGCTGGTTCGCAAGGGCTACATCAAGTGCGTGAACGTACAGCCGAATCGCATCAGCTATCTGATCACACCGCGCGGCATCGGTGAGAAGGCGCGACTGATGTACGAGTTCATGGACTACTCGCTGCACCTGTACGGCGAGGTCCGCCAGCACCTCCGAGTCGTGCTGCAGGAATGCGCCGCCGCCGATCGCCGCGTCGCCATCTACGGCCGCGGCGAAGCCGCCGAGCTCGCGTACTTGTCGCTCAGGGAATTCGGCCTCGAGCCGGTGGCCGTGTTCGACGGCGAAGGCGGCCACGATTTTCTCGGCATTCCCGTGCGGCCCGTGTCCGAGCACTTCGAGGTCGTCTTCGATCTGCTGATCGTCGCGACGCTCGATCGTTCGACCATGTCCATCAACGCGCTGATCCGTGATGGCGTCCCGGCCGAAAAACTGTTTCCGTTGCGGCGCGATCTGGTGCCGCGCCGGACCGCCTAAGGAGTTGACGTGTCGCTGACAGGCAAACGCATTTGTATCACCGGCGGCGCCGGCTTCATCGGGTCGCATCTCACGCAGCTGCTCATCGAAGACAACGAGATCGTCGTCTACGACAACCTGCATCGCAACGCGATCCAGTTCGCCCATCTCGACGGCCATCGGCACTTGACGTTCATCAAAGGTGACGTGATGGACGCGGACTCCACGCGGCGCGCGGTCGCCGGCTGCAACATCGTCATCCACTGCGCGGCGATCGCCGGCGTGTATTCCGTGGATCGCAATGCGGTGACGACGATGGAGGTGCGAGCAAGCTGGCGTCGGAGCATCTGTCGTACGCGCACTACAAGGAAGATGGACTGCCGCTTGTCATCGTGCGGCCGTTCAACGTCTACGGTCCGCGCCAGGTCGGCGATGGCGCCATTCGCGGAATGACGCTGCAGGCGCTGCAGCATGCGCCCATCACGCTGTATAACGATGGCACGCAGATCCGATCGTGGTGCTTTGTCGAAGATTTCGTCGACGGCGTGCTGCGCTGCGCGGAAGATCCGTCGGCGATCGGCCAGGCGTTCAACATCGGCAACCCGCAGGCGACCGTCACGAATTACGAGCTCGCCAACATGATCATCCGGCTGACGAATTCGACGTCGGAGATCGTGTACAAACCGCATCCTGGTCCTGAAGTCGATCTGCGCGTTCCTTCGATTGAAAAAGCGCAGACGATGCTTGGGTACAGGCCGACGACCTCACTGGAAGCGGGTCTGAAGAAGGCGATCGCCTGGTATTCAGAGAACATGGCGAGCCTGCCGCGGTGAAGCTCGTCGTCACTGGCGCGTCCGGGTTCATCGGTCGCAATGTGCTGCTGCGCCTGCCGGCCAACTGGCCGGTGACGGCCGTCTATCACCGAACGGGCGACCTGCCGGCGTTTGTCGCCGACCATGCGCTTTCGAATGTGACGCCGGTCGCGTGCGATCTGACGGATCCGAAAGCGGTCGGCGCGCTTGCAGCGCGCGCGGGCGGCTGCGACGCTGCGATCTATCTCGCAGCGAACGGTGATCCGGCCCTGTCGACCGAACGCGTGTCGTTCGATCTCCAGATGAACACCGTCGCCGTCGTGAATTTTCTCGAGCAGATGAATGTCGGCCGGATGATCTATATGTCCTCCGGAGCGGTCTACGACGGTTTGGTCGGTAACGTCACGCCGGCGAGCGCGGTGAATCCGCGTCTGCCCTACGCAATCTCGAAGCTCGCTGCCGAACGGTACGTCGCGTTTTTCGCTGAGCACACGCACAAGCTTTCGAGCCATGTGAACGTCCGGTTTTTCGGCGCCTACGGTCCGTACGAGGCGGCCCGCAAGATCACGACGCGCTGGCTGCGGGCGATGCAGACCGGCGAGCCGAGCGGTCGGCATTCCGATGACGATTCGTCACGAAGGCGCCGTGCCGGAATACATCGAGTTCCGCAGCGCCGATGCGACGCTGCGCGATCGTTTCGATTTCGTTCCATCGGTATCGTTCGAAGACGGCATCCGGCGGCTCCATGCGTTCTTCAACCAACCCGCGCGCGCTTAGCGAACGCGCTCTCCACGAGTACGTCGCCGAGGTCGAGGGGCACGACTCTCAGGTCGCGGGTGTCGTCGGGTACTTCTACCAGATGTACCGGAACGAAGTGCTCGCGCGGGTCGGTGGGATGTCCGGACCGCAGATTCTTGAAGTCGGCTGCGGCGAAGGGATGATGTTCGACGGCACCGGCATTCAGCCGGTTCAGATGGACGTGTCGATGACGCGCGTCGCGCGCGCGATCGGCAAGTGCCGGTATCTCCTGTGCGCCGACGGCTATCAGTTGCCGTTTGTCTCGAATACCTTCGAGCTCGTGCTGTTGATCGCGGTGCTCGAGCACACGCGCGAGGACCACCTGACGTTTACGACGCCGGCGAAGATGCGGCGCTGGCTGGCGGACGGATTCACATTGCGCGAAGGATTCAACCTGCCGTTCCGCGGGCTGCCGTTCGCCGCGAATCTGTATTACTTCGCCGTCGCGCAAAAGCTGTGACCGACAAGCAACACATCGTTGTCCTTGGCGCCGGCCCCGCGGGCGTTGCAGCGGCATGGCGTCTGTCGACGCTGGGCCATCGCGTGACCGTGCTCGAGCGCGACTCCGCCGTCGGCGGAATGGGCAAGACGATTACGGTCGGCAAGTACGCGGTCGATTACGGTCCGCACACGTTTCACATCCGAGAGACGGCGGAAAGCCGCGCCATCCACGAGGCGATCAAGCCGTTTTTCGGCGAGCAACCCTTGATCCTCACGCGCGGCACGCGCGTACTGCTGCGCGGCAAGGAATATGTCTATCCGCTCGAAATGCTGCAGGTGCTGACCGGCGTCAGCCCCCTCCTGTCCGCGCGCATCGTCTTCGACTATCTGATGGCGTCGCTGAAATCGACGCTCGCGCCGGCGAAGAAGGAACATTCGTTCGAGGAGGGGGGCGTACGGAATCTCGGCCGTACGCTGTACGACCTGTGCTTTGGAATTTATTCCGAGCGTGTCTGGGGGCTGCCGACATCGCAGATCTCATCGAAACAGGCGCAGCGCGTCGCTAAGCTCAATCTCAAGAACATCATCCTGCGAACGCTCGGCATCAAGGCCGACCCGGCGACGTACTTCACGAAATACATGTACCCGCGGCAGGGCATCAGCGTGCTCTTCGAACGCATGGCCGCCGAGATCCGAAAATCGGGCAACACGATCCTGCTCGACTCGCCCGCCACGCGGCTCGAGCGCGACGACGGTCGCATTAAGCGCGTCGCGTATCAGCACGACGGACGCGAGCACGTGATCGACTGTGACGGCGTGCTTTCGACGTTGCCCCTGCCGGCGCTCGTCGACACGATGTCGCCTGCGCTGCCGCAGTCGGTCGCCGACCACGCGCGCAAGCTGCGCTATCGCAGTCTGAAGTTGATCTACATCGCGCTGAAGCGACCGCAGCTGACCGATTATCACTGGGTCTACCTTCTCGATCAGCAGTTCCGGGTCAATCGCATGTCGGAACAGAAGAACGTCAGTTCCGAGATGGTGCCCAGCGATCGCACGATTCTCTGCATCGAGCTGTCATGCTGGCGCGACGAACCGATCTGGACGGCGAGCGCCGAAGACGTGTTCCGCATCGCGATGAACGATCTATTGAAGATGGGATACGGCGTCACCGAGGACGAAGTCGAGGACTATTACGTCACCGATATCGCCACGGCGTACCCGGTTTACGAGCTCAACTTCGAAGATCACCTGATTCCGGTGCTGGAAGGCGTGCACCAACTGGGCAACCTGCTCACGCTGGGCCGCCACGGACTGTTTCTCAACAACAGCATGGACGACAACGTGCTGCTCGGTATGAAGGTCGCCGATCACATAGACGCTGACGGGTTCAACAGTCAGGAATGGCTGTCGGAGATGCTGGCGTTCATGAATCTGCGCTTCGCGGGCAAATGATCGCCGGCGAGATTCATCACTGCGATCGCGGCGAGCACGAGCACCGTCGGTTGCGCAGGCAGCGACTGGCGCGCTTCGGTGAGCAGCGGGAAATGCACGGCGGTGATGTAGACGATCGGCGCCGCGAGGAGCAACGCTGCAGCGAGGCGGCCGCTCCGCGCCAGGACGACGATGCCCGCGATCGCAAGGCACATCAGCAGCGCCTGAACCAGCCAGAGGCCATAAATGACCCCGGCGGGCAGGCGGTTGATGTCGCTGTACCTGACTGGTATTTCGCCAGCCCACAGCACGAAGACTCCGCGGGCGAGCCGCCACATCAAGTGGCCGGTTCGCTGGCGTCGCAGATTCTCGATCGCGATGCGCTGATACTCGCGATCCGCGGCGACGCGCGCCAGCGCACGTTGGTAGGGGTCGGTCGGCGTATCCCAGATTCGGCGGATGTCCTGCCACTGATGAACGTACTCGAGCATCGGCTCGGCATCGGCTCCCTGTCGTGCGGCGACGGCGCGCACGCGTGCGTCGAGCTCGGCGCGGTCGTCGATCCGCTCGGCCAGATGCGTCAACTCGTTTTGCGCACGGCCTGAAGCTGTGGCCTGCCACGAGCCTTCCCAGAGCCCGCGTCCGACGCCGCCGGCCGGCGACAACGTGAAGCGGCCGAGCGTCACGTAGTTGTACGTGAACCAGGGCAGCATCGTCACCGCAAACGCCGCGAGCAGCGCGGCGGCCATCGACGTTCGGGGCCTCGGAGCGACGTGGAGCAGCGGCAGCAGCACGATCCACACCGTCGCGACGGCGAACGGAAAGAGAACGAACACCGGACGGCTCAGTGCGGTGAGGCCGAGCGCGATGCCCAACACGACGCCTGCGGCGACGGTCCGGCGCCCGGTCGCGACAAGCGTCAGCCACACGGACGCCGTGAACATCATCGTCGTCCACACTTCGGTCATGACGAGCGGCACGAAATATGGAATCGGTGGGAAGAGTGCCGTTGCTGCCGCTGCCGCGAGGCCGACGGTTTCAGACCCCGTTGCCTTGCGTGCGATCGCGAACGCGAGGGCGCAGACGATCACGAACAGTCCGGTTTGCGCGAGCGCGACAGCGATCTGATGAACGCCCGCGACGCGGTAAATCAGCGCCACGAACATCGGATACACCGGCGTTCGGAGCACTTCAGGTGTGAATCGTGCCGCGTCGGGGAAGCGCGTGAACTTGCCGGTTTCGGCGAGCGCCTGGCCGAGTCGCCGGTAGCCTTCCTGATCCGGCCACTGCGTGCTCCAATCCGGCCGTTGATACCAGATGAAAAACAGCGCGTGGAGCGCACCCGCAGCGCAGAGCAGGACGAGCAGTCGTCGCGGTGTCATGAGGACGCGGTGATTTTATACGGCTCCGACGAGCTCGCGATAGAGCGCCGCGATGTCGTCCACGAGACGCTCGATGCGGTAGCGCGCCACGGTCGTTTCGCGGCCGCGCGCGCCCATGCGCCGCGCGCGGTCAGGATCCGCGAGGAGCGCCGAGACCTGCCGCGCGAGCGCGTCGGCATCGCCGGGGGGAGCGAGCAACCCGACCTCGTCGCTGTCGATTACGTCGCGCACGCCACCGACGTCGGTGCTGACGCCGGGGACTCCAGCGGCCAGGCTTTCGATCAAGGCAACCGGCGTGCCTTCGTTGCGCGACGTCAGCAGGAACACATCCGTCGCGGCGTACAGCGTGGCGAGATCGCGTCGCCAGCCGAGGAAGCGGACGCGCTCGCCAAGCTCGAGCTCGCGCGCGTACGCCTCCAAATCGGCTCGGAGCTCGCCGTCGCCGGCGATCAGAAACAGCGCACGCGGATTGTCGCGCGCGACGAGCCGCGCGGTGTCGAGAAACAGCCGGGGCTGCTTGGTCGCCGTCAATCGTCCGACCGTGGTGACGACGCGCGCTTCGCCCGGGACTCCGAGCGCGCGACGCGCCTCACCGCGATCGCGATCGGCAATCGCGTTGAGCTCGGCGAGATCGAACCCAAGCGGCACGACGCGATACTGGTCCGGCCGGCCAACGTGAAACTCGTCGACCAGCTCCGCTCGAATGCGGGGCGAGATCGCGATGATCGCGTCCGTGATCCGCGCGAGCTGCCGCTCGGTCCACGTGAAGAATCGCGCCGTTCCGGAATTGAAGTACCCCTCGAGTACGTGGCCGTGGTACGTGTGAACCACGCGCGCCGGTGCCGCGCGATCGGTCGTCCGGTTGTACACACCAGCGGCGAGACGGCCGAGCGTGCCGGCCTTCGCCATGTGCGTGTGGACGATGTGCGGCTGGACCTCGCGCAGGATGGCGAGAATGCGATAGAAGGCCGCGGCATCGTACGCAGGCGACAGCCGTCGCCGCAGCGCCGGCACGTGCCGCGAGTCCACGTCGGACTGCAGCAGATAGCGCATGTCGCCTTCGCCGCCCGCAACCTGTCCGTGCACGAGCACGGTCTCGACGCCCCGAAGCCGGAGCCGCGACGAGAGCTCCGCCGCCTGGATCGACGGACCGCCGATGTTCAGGCGCGTGATGATTCGAACGACCCGCATCGGTCCGGACTGTACCACGCGATCTGCGTTGCGCCGGTCGACCGGCAGCCGGTGAATTGGTGACGACACGCAAACGATTGCTGTTTTCGCTGATCGCCGTCAGTGTCCCCATCCTGATGCTCGGTTCGGCGCTGCTCGCGACGGATGTCTACCTGCACAAACGCTTCACGCGGACCGGCGGCTTCAACGTGTGGGGGTACCGCGGCCCGACCGCGTCTCGCAAGGCCCCTGGTGAATACCGCGTGGTGATGCTCGGCGGCAGTACGGTGTTCGGGTACGGCGTCGCGTGGGACGAAGCGATTCCTGCGCAGCTCGAACGCAAAGTGGCGGAGCGATCCGATCGCGCGATCAAAATCATCAATCTCGGCTACAACAACGAGGGCGCGTATTCCTTTGCGTACACGCTGGCCGATTACAAGTACCTGCAGTACGACCTCGCCGTGTTGTACGAAGGCTACAACGACATGATGGGCGATCCCAACGGTCCGAATCTGGCCGTGTTCCGGCACGATTCGCCGGTCTTCCGCCTCACCGGATACCTTCCGATCTTTCCGCTCGTCTTCCACGAAAAGGCGGCGGTGCTCACGACGGGGAGCGCGGGTTCGCTCTACCTCGCCGCCAGTTGGAAGCGGACCGTATTTCAGCCCAATCTCGCGCGGCGAACGACGGCCGAAATTCTGAATGCCGCGGCGGACGTCGGCCAGTCGCTGGAGCGGCAGCTCGGGCGCCTCACCGCCGAGGCCCATCGCCAGATCGACGGCCCGGACGAAGGCGGATGCCCGTATCCGTGGGCTGAATACTGTCGATCGGTGCAGCGTGGCATCGAGGTCGCGGTGCAGATGAACAAACAGGTGCTCGTCGTGCGTCAGCCGCGGCTCATTGGCGCCGTCGGCGAGCGTCACGACTGGCAGCAGCGCGTGCTCGCCGACATGGTCCACAAGCGATTCGGAAACGACCGTCGCGTTGCTCTTGCGGACCTCGCATCGGTCGTGGCGCTGACCGATCCGAATGTCTCGTTCGATCGAATGCACCTGACGCCGGCCGGCAATCAGATGGTGGCCGCGGCGCTCGTCGAGCCGGTTCTGCAAATGGTCAAGACCAACGGCGCCAATGGCCGCTGATTTCGATCGGTTCGCAGTCGGCACGGCCGCGTCGCTCACGGAAGTGGTGACCGGCGATCGGATTGCCGCCACCGCACAACTGACCGGCGACGACAACCCGATTCACGTCGACGCGGCGCAGGCGCGCGTCTTCGGACAGTCGCAGCCGATCGCGCACGGCGTCATTCTCCTCGGCCTGGTCTCGCGCCTGATCGGCACGAGACTGCCGGGACCCGGATCCATCTGGTTCGACAGTCAGTTCGAATTCCTGGCGCCGGTCTACGCGGGCGATGAAGTTCGCGTGACCGCGCGCGTCGCGCAGGTGTCGCCGGCGACGCGCGTCGTCGTCCTCGACGTGGAGGCTACGAAGACAGGCGATGCGATGGTCCTGCGCGGACGCGCGAAGGTGCGCGTGCCGCTTCCGTCGAACGAAAGCACGTCCGTCATGAACGATCCGACTCGAACCGCAATTGTGACCGGCGCCAGTCGCGGAGTCGGACGCGCGGTCGCCGAGCGGCTCGGCGCCTCGGGATGGCGGGTGGTCGTGAACTACCGCACGGACCGCTCGGGCGCCGAGGCGTGCATCGCGACCATCGGCGAGCGGGGCGGAACGGCCGTCGCGATCGCCGCCGATCTCGCCCGCGATGCGAAGCGCCTTTTCGACGAAAGTCAAAAGGCGTTCAGCCGCGTCGACGCCATCGTGCACTGCGCCACGCCGTCGATCGCGCGAAAGAGCTGGCTCGAGACGTCGAGCGATGAGTTCCGCGGATACTTCGAGACGTTCGTGATCGGCCTCCACGAGCTCGCCGCGCTCGCGGTCCCTGGAATGAAAGAACGGCGCGCCGGCCACATCGTGTCCGTCCTCTCCTCGGCGATCGCTGAAGTGCCGCCGAATCTATCGGCATATACCACAGGCAAAGCGGCGCTGCTCGCGCTGACGCGATCGCTCGCCGTCGAACTCGGCCCTTCAAACATCCGCGTGAATGCCGTGACGCCGTCGCTCGTCCTCGGACCGCAGACCGACGCGCTCGGCCCCGCCGTCCGCGAGGGCGCCGCGCGGCGCACACCGCTGCGACGCCTGGCGAATGCGACTGACGTCGCCGACGCCGTGCTGTT
>WNFI01685987.1_pt1 | contig 10818 bp, 6 predicted proteins | sample 5400471 | NCBI WGS metagenome assembly WNFI01 (sample SAMN13153348, study PRJNA577476) | soil metagenome | isolation source: 100 cm saprolite on Douglas fir-dominated hillslope | place: USA:California | collected 2013-09-17 | reverse complement strand
ATCGGCACGATCTCGCGCCGGCGGGGTTGGCGCGGCCCGAGTTTCGGCGGCGCGTCGGCAACCTGTTCGAGCGCCACGGTCCGTTGCTCTTCGAGCCCTGGATGGAGCGCACCGCCGACTTCGGCGCCGCGGGCCTGGCGCTTCCGGGAGGAGTGCATTGGGTTGGGTTCCACCGCCAGAGCGTCGACGCTCGCGGGCAGTTCGCGGGTATCGAGATCGATGTCGGAGCCGCAGGACTCGCGGGAGCCGCCGGCGCCGCGGAGATGAGCGCGATCGACGGGCTCTCGCCCGCGGATCGTGAGGGCTGGCAGGAGGCGCTCGCCGCCGCCGCCGGCGCCCTCGGCCGCGCCGGCTACACCGGTCCGTTCGGGATCGACGCCTGGCGGTACCGCGACCGCGCCGGCGCCCTCCGGCTCCAGCCGCTCGGCGAGATCAATGCCCGCATGACCTTCGGCCTGGTCGCCAGGGCTCTCGTCGAGCGCCTGCGCGAGCCGCTCGGCCTCGGCCCCGGGGACCGCGTTCGCCTCGGCTTCGGCCGCGGCGTGCCGGCCGTCGAGAGCTCCGCGCCGGAGGTGGTGCCGCTGCTCCTGCCCGGCGCCGGGGGAGAGCCGGCGGCGTGGCTCGAGATCTCCCGGCGACTCCCGGCATGCCCCGGCCATGACGGCGCGCGTCGCCGCAAGGCAAGCCGGATAGAGATCAAGCCATCGTTCTATTGGACTTCCCATGCGCGGGAAATGCAGAATGGTTACCGTCTAATCTCGTAATCTCGTGACTGCCTGTTGACGAGTTCGTCGCGGCTCACCTCCGGCAGTCGACAAGGAGAACGCTCATGGCCGACGATCCCGTTCCCGACGCCCAGAGTCCCGCTCCGGATTCCGCCACTCCAGCGCCCACCGACCCCGCCGATGCGGTCGAGGGCCTCACGGTCGACATCCTGGTCCAGGTGATGCCGCAGCTGGCCCGGGACCGCGCCGCCCTCTTCCTGCCTCACCTGGTGACGACGATGCAGGAGTTCGACATCTCGACGCCCTTGCGGGCCGCCGCCTTCCTCGCGCAGATCGCCCATGAGTCGGCCCAGTTGAGCCATCTGGCGGAGAACCTCAACTATTCCGCCACCGGTCTGCTCAATACCTTCGGCAAGCGTTTCACCCAGGAAACCGCCAACGACTATGCCCGCCAGCCGGAGCGGATCGCCAACCACGTCTACGGCGGCCGTGGCGGCAACGGCGACGAGGCGAGCGGCGACGGTTTCAGATATCGAGGCCGCGGCCTCATCCAGCTCACGTTCCGGGACAACTACCGGCACGCCGGCGACGTGCTCGGCCTGCCCATCGAGGACCAGCCCGACACGGTGGCGACGCCGGAGGTCGGCAGCAGGACCGCGGGTCTCTACTGGAAGGACAACAACCTCAACGCCCTGGCGGATGCCGCCGATTTCACCAGCATCACGAAGCGGATCAACGGCGGCCTCGCCGGCCAGGACGAGCGCCTCGCGTTCTACGCGAAAGCCAAGCAGGCCTTGGGAGTCTGAGCACGAGCGCAGGGCGCTCCCGCCCATGAGTCGCCTCGTCCGACCCCTTGCACTTCGACAAGAGTTCCTGTAGGGTCTCCCTGTAGAAGCGAAAGGGGGGAGCCCCCCCAGGAGAGTCCCAGGCCATGGACGGCGACCGCATCGACCTGCCGCAAGGCACCCTGGACCTGCTGATCCTGAAGACCGTCGCCCTCGAGCCGCAGCATGGCTGGGCGATCTCGGTGCGCGTCCAGCAAATCTCCGGCGGCGTGCTGCACGTCCAGCAGGGCTCGCTGTACCCCGCCCTCCACCGTCTCGAGCGGCGCGGCTGGATCAAGGCGCGCTGGGGGACGTCCGACAACAACCGCCGCGCCAAGTACTACGAGCTGACCGCGCGCGGCCGCCAGGAGCTCGAGGTGGAGGAGAGCGCCTGGCTGCGGCTGACCGCCGCCGTCGCCCAGGTCTTGGAAGCGTCTTAGGCGTCCGGACCTCCAGAGAATTGCACCGTAGGCGTCCGGAGCTCCAGCAGGGCCCGTCGTAGGAGCGGCCGCCCGCCGCCCGAAGCCGTCTCAGGAAGTCCGCGGGAGGAGCGCCATGCTGACGAGTGACATCGCCTATCGCCTCCGAGCCCTCTTTCGCCGCCGCGCGGTGGAGGCCGAGCTGGACGACGAGCTGCGCTTTCACCACGAGCGCGAGATCGAGCGGCACCTGCAGGCGGGCCGGACGCGCCAGGAAGCGGTGCGCCTCACCCGCCTGGCTTTCGGCGGTCTCGACCAGGTCAAGGACTCGTGCCGGCAGGCGCGCGGCATCGACCCGCTCGAGACGTTGCTGCGCGATCTCGGCTACGGCCTGCGGATGCTGCGCACCCACCCCGGGTTCGCCGCCGTCGCGGTGCTCACCCTGGCGATCGGCATCGGCGCCAACACCGCGCTCTTCTCGGTCGTCGACGGCGTGCTCCTCGAGCCGCTGCCGTTCCCGCATCCCGAGCAGCTGGTCCGGCTCCACGCGAGCCGGCCGAATTACGAGAGCGCCGCCATCTCCTACCCGAACTTCCGCGACTGGCAGCAGGCGAACCGGACGTCCTCCGCCATCGCCATCGCGCGGCCCTCCGGTTTCAGCCTGACCGGCCTGGGCGAGGCCGAGCAGCTCGACGCCACCCTGGTCTCGTCCGATTTCTTCTCGCTGCTCGGGGTCGAGCCGCTGCTCGGCCGGACCTTCGCGCGCGGCGAGGACGAGATCGGCGCGCCGCCTGCCGTGCTGGTCAGCGCGGCCTTCTGGCGTCGCAAGCTCGGCGGCGCGCCGGACGTGGTGGGCAAGAGCCTGACGCTCGACGGGCGGCCCTATCCGATCGTCGGCGTGGTGCGGGGAAGCTTCGGCCCCCAGCTCCCGGGCTTCAACGAGGCCGACGTCTACGTGCCGATCGGCCAGTGGCGAAACCCGTTTCTGCCGAGCCGCACCGCCGGCATGATGCTGCACGGGATCGGCAGGCTGAAGCCCGGCGTCTCAATCGAGCAGGCGCGTGCCGACATGCGGCGCGTGACGCTCGGCCTCGCCGCGGCGTATCCCGAGGACCAGGGCCTCGGCGCGACGATCGTGCCGCTCAAGGACGAGGTGGTGCGCGAGGTGCGTCCGTTGCTGCTCGTGCTGCTGGGCGCGGTCGGCTTCGTGCTGCTGATCGCCTGCGTCAACGTCGCGAACCTGCTGCTCGCCCGTTCGACCGGGCGGGCCGGAGAGTTCGCCGTCCGCGCCGCGCTGGGAGCGAGCCAGGGGCGGATCGTCCGCCAGCTGTTGACCGAGAGCGTCCTGCTGGCGCTGGCCGGCGGCGGGCTCGGCACCCTGATCGCGGCGTGTGGCACGCGGGCGGCGCTCGGCCTGCTGCCCAGCGCCCTGCCGCGCGCCCAGGAGGTCGGCCTGGACGCCCGCGTCCTCCTCTTCACCCTGGCGGCCTCGCTGGCCGCCGGGACGCTCTTCGGCCTCGCGCCGGCGCTCGCGGTGGCGCGCGCGAGCTGGCACCAGACGCTCAAGGAGGGCGGCCGCGGCGCGAGCGGCGGGCGGCATCGCCTGCAGGACGTCCTCGTCATGGTCGAGATGGCGACGGCGCTCGTCCTGCTGATCGGCGCGGGCCTGATGATCCGCAGCCTCTCGCGGCTCTGGGCCGTCGATCCGGGCTTCCGGACCGACCACGTCGTGACCGCGAACCTCGCCCTGCCGCCGCCGATGATGAGCGCCAGGGCCGACGCGGTCCGTGCGGCATGGCGCGCGGTGGAGGACAAGGTGGCGTCGGTGCCGGGCGTCGTCGCTTCCTCCCTCACCTGGGGAGCCCAACCGCTGGTGATCGGCGACACGGCGCTGTTCTGGCTCGACGGGCGGCCGCGGCCCGCGACCGAGCGCGAGATGACCGCGGCGATCCGCTACATCGTCGAGCCCGGCTATCTGCGGACGATGCGCATCCCGCTCGTGCGCGGGCGCTTCTTCGACGCCCACGACGACGAGCGCTCGGCTCCGGTCGTCGTCGTCGACGAGACGTTCGCGCGGCAGTTCCTCGGCGGCCGGGATCCCCTGCACCAGCGTCTCGACATGTACCACGGTCCCAGCCGTGCCGAGATCGTCGGCGTCGTCCGCCACGTCAAGCAGTGGGGCCTCGACACGGATGAGCAGAATCCGCTGCGGGCCCAGGTCTACCTCCCCTTCATGCAGATGCCGGACGGCATGATGGTCAGCACGCCCGCCAACTCCGCGATCGTGGTGCGCTCCGCGCCCGCAGCGCCGGCGGCCTTCGCCGCCGTCCGCCGCGTCCTGCGGGAGATCAGCCCCGACCTGGAGGTCTCCGGGGCCGAGACCCTGCACGAGATCGTCGCCGAGTCGCTGGCCGTGCGCCGCTTCTCGATGATCCTGCTCGGCTGCTTCGCGCTGCTGGCGCTGGCGCTGGCGAGCATCGGCATCTACGGGGTGACGTCGTACCTCGTGGGCCGGAAGACGCACGAGATCGGCCTGCGCATCGCGCTCGGCGCCCGCCGGGCGGACGTGCTGCGGCTGACCCTGCGCCAGGGCGTCCGCACGGCGCTCCTGGGCGCCGCCGCCGGGTTGATCGCCGCCTGGGGCCTGACCCGCCTGATGAGCCATCTGCTCTACGGCGTGAGCGCCACCGATCCGGTGACGTTCCTCGGCGTCGTGGCCGTCCTGATCGCGGTCACCCTCGCCGCCTGCTACCTGCCGGCGAGCCGCGCGATGGGCATCGATCCGACCGTGGCGCTGCGCCGCGAATGACGGCGGGAGGTACCGGAGAGTGGGGGATAGCGCGGGATAGTGTGGGGATGACGGAGGATAGCGGGGGATAGTGGGGTAGTCGGGATGACGGGGCGACCCTTTCCCCGGGAGGCCGGCACATGCGATAGGCTCAGCCGGAAGGTCGCCGGCTCGGATGGTCCGTATCGCTCATAGGCTGCTCACGCTGGCGCTCGCGGTCGCGAGCGCCACCCGGGTGGGCGCGGCGACCTCAGTGCTGCGGGTGCCGCAGGACGTTCCCACCCTCGGCCAGGCCATCTCGAGAGTCGCCCCCGGAGGCGTCGTCGAGCTCGCCGCCGGCACCTACGCGGCGCCGGCCGCCGGCTTCAGGATCTCGAACGCCGGCAAGAGCTTCACCATCCGCGCCGCCCTGGGCGCCGCCGTGGAGCTCGACGGCGGTGGGCAGCATCCCGTGCTCGTGCTGCGCAACTCCACCCGCTCCCGCGGCCGGCTGATCGTCTTCGAGAACCTGGTCTTCCGCAACGGCGGCGGCGGCTCGTCGAACACCTCGCCCGGGGTCACCGTCGACGCGGGCGAAGCCCGCTTCGTCGGCTGCGGCTTCGAGGGCAACGCCGCGGCCACCGGCGCCGAAGGCGGCGGCGTCAAGGTCCGCGTCGGCTCCGACGCCAGCTTCATCGGCTGCAGCTTCAGCGGCAACAGCTCGCCCATCGCCGGCGGCGCCATGATGGTCCTGGACTCGAACGTCGAGGTGCTCGGGGGACGCTTCGTCGACAACCGCGTCAATCTGCCGGGCCACGACCGTTCCTCGCACGGCGGCGCGATCAGCGTGCTCGACGGGACGCTGCGCGTGTCGGACGCCGTCTTCCAGCGCAACCAGGCAGGCTTCGTGGGAGGCGCGATCTACGCCTTCGGCACCTGGACCGCCACCCCGGCGACGCCGCACTCCGAGGTCTCGGTGACCCGCTCCACGTTCCAGGGCAACCTCGTCGCGCCGCAGCCCTGCTGCCCGCCGCCCGGGGCTCTCACCGGCGGCGCCATTCACGTCGAGGCCCAGACCACCCTGGAGGTGAAGGACTCCTTCTTCGTCGACAACCAGGCGCAGTTCGGCGGCGCGATCGACGACTACCTCGCGCTGGTCGACGTCTCGGGGTCCGTCTTCCAGGGCAACCGGGGCGCCGTCACCGGCGGCAGCGAGTCCGTCGGCGGGGCCATCTGCGCGCTCTCCAGCTCGACCACGGCCGGCCCGAACCCCCGGCAGGCCGGGATGACGGTGGCGAGCTCGCTGCTGCAGGGCCGCCACGCGGGCAGCGGCCCGGTGGCGAATGCCGGAGCCTGCATCTTCGCGGGCGGGGACGAGCAGCATCTCTACGGGCTGGGCGGCCTCGTCCCGACCGGCACCCTGGACTCGAACCGGGCGCAGGTGCAGGTCACCGGCTCCGTGTTCCACGATTGCGACGTCCAGCGGGACCCGGCCGCCGGCGGCGGCGCGGGAGGGGCCCTCAACGGCTCGCTCATCGCATTGACCCTGGACGACTCGCTGGTGCTGGACTCGGACGCTGCCGGCAACGGCATCGGCGGCGGCCTCTTCCTGGGCAGCGAGTCGGCCGCGAGCATCTCGCGCACGACCTTCGCCGGCAACACGGCCGACGCCTCGGGCGGCGCGATCTTCGCCGGGGCCTCGAACGTCCGGATCGACGGCTCGGCCTTCATCGCCAACCAGGTCGGCCCGGGAGCCGCCGGGCCGATCAACGCCTCCCGCGGCGCGGCGCTCTTCTTCATCCCGTCGGCCGGCAGCCAGCCTCACGCCGGCTCCGGCGACGCCGGCGGCGCCGTCTCGGCGACGACCTTCAGCCAGAACGTCGGCCTGCCGGTGTGGGACGTCGACTCCGGCGGCCCGGGGCCCGTCAACACCGTCCAGTACGAGGCCAACGGCTTCTTCAGCACCACCTTCGGCGGCAAGGTCTACGTCGACACGGTCGCCGATCCCGGCCGGACCGGTCTCGACGTCGGGGCCCTGAACGGCCTGGTCGTGAATCGCGCCGCCGCCCCCGCCACCGTCAAGGCGCCCGTCGCCAACCGCGCGCTCGCGGCGGCGCCGGCCGCGGGGTCGCTCGTGGCGGTCCCGGCGGCGGGCTCGCCGGCCTCGCGCTCCGCCCCCTTCCTGGCCTACGCCTGGAGCGGCGGCGCCGCGGCGCTCGACGGCACGGCGCTGCCGCTGCACGGCGGTGTGATCGAAGGCGCGGCCCCCGGCGGCCACGCGCTGGTCGTAGACGGCGTCACCGTCGGCGCGGCCACCCTCGCGGCGCCGCAATGCACGTCGGACCCCGTCCTGTGCCTGGCGAACGACCGCTTCCACGTCCAGGTGCAGTGGGAGCTCGCGACGGGAGAGCGCGGCGAAGGCCATCCGATCGCGCTCTCGGGCGACACCGGCACCTTCTGGTTCTTCGACCCCGCCAACGTCGAGCTCATCGTCAAGGTCCTCGACGGCCGCGCGGTCAACGGGCGCTTCTGGGTGTTCTATGGCGCCCTTTCCAACGTCAGATACACGCTGACCGTCACCGACGCCGTGACCGGAGCGGTCAACGCCTACGTGAATCCCCAGAACAACCTGGCGAGCGTCGCCGACACCTCAGCCTTCCTGGGTTCGGGCGACGCTCCGCCCGTGCCGCCGGTGACGGCTCCGGCGCAGGCGCCCGGCCCGTGCGCCGTCACGCCCGCGGACCTCTGCCTGGGCGGCCGGTTCCGGGTGGACGTGTCCTGGCGCACGAGCGCCGGCAGCGGCACCGGCACCGCCGTGCCGCTGACCGGCGACACCGGTTATTTCTGGTTCTTCAGCGCCGCCAACGTCGAGCTGGCGGTCAAGATCCTCGACGGCCGGCCGATCAACGGCGACTTCTGGGTCTTCTACGGCGCCCTGTCGGACGTCGAGTACACCCTGAGGATCACCGACACCCGGACCGGCCGGACCAGGACCTACCACAATCCGCAGGGCACGATGGCCAGCGTCGCCGACACCTCCGCCCTGCCCGGGCCGTGACGCACTTTTTGGGCGCCTAGAAGCTGGTCACCCCGCTCTGGTTGATCTGGACGTGGAACGACGGCGCCGTCGTCTCGTGGAGCAGCAGGATCGGTTGCAGGCTTCCCAGTGAGACNNNNCTAGAAGCTGGTCACCCCGCTCTGGTTGATCTGGACGTGGAACGACGGCGCCGTCGTCTCGTGGAGCAGCAGGATCGGTTGCAGGCTTCCCAGTGAGACCTTGAGCTCGTAGTTGACGAGGTCGACCGTGCACGTCCCGCCGCCGGTGTGACTGGGACGTTCGCAGATGTCCCCGTTGGGATCGTAAGGATAGAGGAAGTCCGCCTCCTGACCCTGCGCAAGATTGGGAGACGCGAACCAGGCGGCGGCGAGCGTCGGCGGCGTGTTGCCGTTGGTATCGCTGGCCATGCAGGTGGCGCGCACGCCGGGCCAGCCCAGGAAATCGAGCGCCACCAGGGTATGGATGTTGCCCAGCAAGGCGACCACGGCCTGGACGTCGCTCTGGACGATGGGCTCGTTGATGACGTTGTGCAGGTGGCTGATCTGGTCGGTGGTGAGCCCGAAGGAGTTGGAACCGGCGTGCGCGAACACCGCGGCCTGATACTGCTCCTCGCTGGTCCCGCAGGAGCCGGAGCCGAGCGCATGGCAAAGCACCGGAGCGCGCTGATCGTTGGCCCAATATCCCGCGCAGGACCGCCCTCCGGCCAGCGCCACGTAGGAGATCGGCTGCTGGTTGAACGTGAACTTCAGGGCGGGGTCCACGACGTTGGTGCCGTTCGAGATGCCGTTCCCCGTGGCGGCGTACTGCGCTCCGGCCGCCAGCGCATAGGCGCCGACCGCCGCCTGCAGGTACTTGCCGGCGCTCGTCTGGAGATCGCTTCGGCTGTTGACGGCGCCCCATGCGGCCACGGCGGCGACGGAGGCGTCGACCTTCGCCGTGTAGTCGTTGGACATCAGCTCGCTGCCCTTGAAGTAGTTGACCAGGTTCGTTCCCGAGTTCGACGTCTGCTCGCTCAGGAAGGTGAGCCACCAACCGGTCCAATCGCCTTGGGTCGTGGCGCTGTGCGGTTCGACCCAGAGCGCGACCGCGGCCGCGACCACGGGCAGGTTCTCGCTGGAGCCGGACTGGCCCCAGGGGTTCGTGGCGTCGGGGTGCAGCTTGTCCTGCCAATTGGCGAGTCCGAGCGCCTTGGGAGGAGTCGTCGCCATGGCATTGGCGAGCTCGCGGAGGCCCTGTTCGGGGAAGCGCATCTCCCAGAGAACGCTGGCGTCGAAGACGACGTTGCCGGCGTTCGTGGGGAGGGTGAACTGGGCGGTCTGGAAGTCCTGGCCGAAGTTCAGGCCCGAGCCGTTGAACCCCACCGTGAAACCATAGGCATATTTCAACTCGTAGGGCGGCGCGGTCACCGCCGGCGCGCCGCTGGGATCGAGGACGGCTACGTGCGGCACTCCCTGCGTCACCGAGAGGTAGGAGCTGGTGGAGGTCGTCGTGCCGTAGCTGTTGCTGACTGCGCACCGGTAGTAACCGGTGTCGGAGGTCGCGGTCGTGGCGATCTGCAGCGTCGCGCTCGTCGCGCCGGAGATCCGGCCGCCGCGGTCGCCGTTGGTGAGGGGCGGTCCGAAGTTCACGTTGTCGGTGCTGTACGCCCAGGCGTAGGTGAAGGGAGACTGGCCCGACGCGGTGACCGAGATGCTCACGCTCGTCCCGACCAGGACGCTCTGACTGGCCGGCGTCGGCCCGGACACGACGGGCGCCGCCGTAACGGTACCGACGAGATAGAAGGTGAACACCGGGGTGACGGGATCGTCGCTGTCGATCGTGACGGTGCCGTTGTAAGTGCCCGCGACGCTGTTCTGCAGCCGCACCCGGAAGGCCGTGTTGCCGCCGGGCAGGATCGGCGTGGTTGGGTTTGCGATCTCGGCAAAGGCGCCGGAGACCAGCGTGGAGGGATTGCTGATGTCGAGGTTGGCGGTGCCGGTGTTGTAGATCGTGAAGAGCACGGAGGTCGGCACGCCGACGGGGGTGTTGGGGAACGTGTAGGTCGAACCGTTCGAGACTCCGCCGACGCTCAGCACCGGCCCGGTCACCGTGCCCACGACGTTGTAGGTGAACGTCGGGTTGACGGGATCGTTGCTGCTGATCGACACGGTGCCGGTGTAGGTGCCTGGAACCCCGCTCTGCAGCCGCACCCGGAAGACGGTGGTGCCTCCCGGGACGACCGGGGTGGTGGCGTTGAAGATCTCGGAGAAGCCGCTCCCCGAGACCAGGGAGGTGGGGTTGTTGATGACGAGGTTGGCGTTGCCGTTGTTCTTGATGGTGAACAGCACTGAGACCGGGGTCCCGGTCGGGGTGCTCGGGAACGGGAAGGTCGAGCCCTTGGCGATCGACGTCGTGCCCTGCAGGACTTGCAGCACAGGTGACGCGGCGGCGCTCGAAGCCGTGGCCGCGAGCCCAAGGATGACCACCAGGGCGGCGAGACAGCCGCGTGTAGACAGCAAGAAACGTTTCATCACAAGCCTCCTGGGAGCGTCGCTCTCGGTTTCGCCATCAGTCGTGCACATGTCACTCTCTGCTCCGACATTTCATTAGCAAAGACATTCTTATCATTGTTTTTGCATTTGTGATAGCGTTACTGATTATCAAAACGCCTCAGTATGCCACAAGAAGTTCTTTTCTGCAATCTATCGGTAAATAATCGGCTGATTGATGGCAAGCCCAGAAGGAGTCCCACCAGTAAGGCTGGACCGGCCCCGCGCCGGCGCCGCCGCTCAGCGCGGATTGGCGGAGCGGCCCAGGCTCGCCAGGAATTCGCCGGACGTCTCTAGAAGACGAATGGCACCAGCGCTTTCACGCGCGATCTGTAGGCCGGGTAGGTCTCGGGAAAGTGACGGAGCAGCAGCTTCTCCTCCTGGACGATCTTGATCCCGAAGGCCAGGCAGAAGAGCAGGAACCCGACCAGCGCCGCCAGCGTGCCCCTGGCGATCGCCGATCCCAGGACCATCAGCAGCAGGCTGGTATAGATGGG
>WNFI01490903.1_pt2 | contig 10818 bp, 7 predicted proteins | sample 5400471 | NCBI WGS metagenome assembly WNFI01 (sample SAMN13153348, study PRJNA577476) | soil metagenome | isolation source: 100 cm saprolite on Douglas fir-dominated hillslope | place: USA:California | collected 2013-09-17 | reverse complement strand
GCCGCCGCGAACTCGGTCAGGATGTGCACGCGGCTCTCGTCGCGGATCGCGTGGACGGCGTCGAGCCTGAAGCCGTCGATGTGGAACTCGCTCACCCAGGCGCGGCCGTTCTCCACGACGTGGCGCCGCGCGCCGGCGCTGCCCTCGCCGTCGAAGTTCACCGCCGGGCCCCACGGCGTCGCCCCGCGCTCGGTGAAGTAGGGCCCGAACTCGGCCAGATAGTTGCCCTCGGGGCCGAGGTGGTTGTAGACGACGTCGAGGAGCACGGAGATCCCGCGGGCGTGGCACGCGTCCACCAGGCGGCGGAGCCCGCGCGGCCCGCCGTAGGTGGACTGGGGGGCGAAGAGGTGGACGCCGTCGTACCCCCAGTTGCGCGAGCCCGGGAACTCGGCGATGGGCATCAGCTGGAGCGCGGTGATGCCGAGGTCCGCCAGCCCCGGCAGGTGCGGGATGATCGCCTCGAAGGTCCCGGCCGGCGTGAAGGCGCCGACGTGGAGCTCGTAGAACACCAGGTCGGCGAAGGCGTGGCCGTGGAAGTCCTGGTCGGTCCACACGAAGCGCCGCGGATCGACGACGATCGACGGGCCGTGCACGCCCTCGGGCTGCCAGCGCGAGGCCGGATCGGGCCGGTGGCGCGCGCCGTCGAGGCGGTAGTGATAGCGGGAGCCGTCGGGCAGCCGCGCGACGCTCACCTCGAAGCGGCCGTCCGGACGGCGGACGAGGGGCTGCGGGCGGCGGCCCTCGAGCGCGAGGTCCACCGACCGGCAGCGGGGCGCCCAGACCGCGAAGGTGACGGACTCCCCGGCAACGCTTGCACCCAGAACGCTCATACGCTCCAATGGGTCACCTATGGGCTCGGCATTCGCCCTGGTTCTCCACACGCACCTCCCGATGGTACTCAATCACGGGCGGTGGCCCCACGGGAGCGACTGGCTGTGCGAGGCGGCCTTCGAGTGCTACCTGCCCCTCCTCGAGACGGCCCACCGCCTCGTGGCCGACGGCATCTCGCCCCGGTGGACGATCAACCTCTCGCCCGTGCTCACGGAGCAGCTCGCGTCCCCCGAGTTCCAGAAGGAGCTTTCCTTCTACTACGAGAACGTCCGGCGCGCCTGCCTGGATTCGCGGGAGCACTTCGAGCGCGCGGGCCAGAAGGAGATCGTCCGGCTCACCGGCTTCTGGGAGGAATTCTACGAGCGGATGTGGGAGATGCACCGCCGGATCGGCGGCGACATCCCCGGCACCTTCGCGGACCTGGGGCGCGCGGGTCACGTGGAGATCATCACCTGCGCGGCGACGCACGGCTACCTGCCGCTCCTCGGCCGCGACGAGTCCATCCACCTCCAGCTTCGCACGGGCGTCGAGACGCACCGCCGCCACTTCGGCCGGGCGCCGCGCGGCATCTGGCTCCCGGAGTGCGCCTACCGGCCGCGCTACGAGTGGACGCCGCCGACCGGACGCGACGGCGGGCGCGTCCGGTGGATGCGGCCCGGCCTCGAGGAGATGCTCGCGCATCACGGGCTCGAGTACTTCGTCGCCGACGCGCACCTCGTGTCCGCGGGTCACCCGGTCTTCCTCTACCGCGACTTCGTGCCGCTCCGGTCGGCGCAGGGCGAGCCCGCCTCCTCCGTGCCCGGGACCGAGGCGCGCTCGCCCTACCTGCCCTACCGCGTGGCGTCGCGCGCGGGCACGGGCACGGCGGTCGCGTTCTTCCGCGACCCGAAGACGACCCTCCAGGTCTGGAGCCGCGAGCACGGCTACCCCGGCGAGTACGCCTACCTCGAGTTCCACAAGAAGCACTTCCCCGGCGGCCTGCGCTTCTGGCGGATCACCGACCACTCGGGCGACCTCGGCCGGAAGCAGGTCTACGACCCCGGCGAGGCCGCGCAGAAGGTGGGGCTCCAGGCGCGCCACTTCGTCGAGCTCGTCCGCACCACGCTCGCCGAGGCGGGCGCGAGCGGGCCCGCCGTGGTCTGCTCGCCGTACGACGCCGAGCTCTTCGGCCACTGGTGGTTCGAGGGGCCTCTCTGGCTCGAGCACGTCGCGCGCGAGATGGAGCGGAGCGGTGTCCCGCGCGCGACCCTCGGCGAGGCGCTCGAGGCCGTCCCGCCGCGGACGACGCTCTCGCTGCCGGAGGGGAGCTGGGGCGAGGGCGGCGACCACCGCGTGTGGCTGAACCGCGACACGGAGTGGACGTGGGACCGCGTCTACAGCGCCGAGGCCGAGTGGGTCGGGCACCTGACGGCCGCGCCGCGCGGCGACGGCGACCAGCGCCGCGTGCTCGCCCAGGCGACGCGCGAGCTGCTGCTGCTCGAGGCCTCCGACTGGCAGTTCCTGATCACGACGGGCTCGGCGCGCGACTACGCCGAGCGGCGGATCGCGGAGCACTACGCCGAGTTCAAGAAGCTCTCCGAGATGCTGCGCAGGCTGCGCGCGGGCGAGGCGCTCGCGCCCGAGGACGCCGGCATGCTCCGGCGGCTCGAGCGCGAGGACTTCTGCTTCCCCGAGCTCGACCCGGCCTGGGGTCTCCCCCCGGGCGCGGGCTAGGCGCGATGCCACGCCGCGCGCGCGTCCTCGCGATGATCATGGCGGGCGGCAAGGGCGAGCGCCTCCAGCCGCTCACCCGCGAGCGGTCCAAGCCCGCGGTGCCGTTCGGCGGCCGCCACCGGCTGATCGACTTCGTGCTCTCGAACTTCATGAACTCGGAGCTCCCCTCCCTCTACGTGCTCGTGCAGTACAAGTCGCAGTCGCTCATCGAGCACCTGCGCGTGGCGTGGCGCACGAGCGGGCTCCTCCCGAACTTCTTCGTGACGGTCGTGCCGCCCCAGATGCGGTTCGGCTCGGCGTGGTACCGCGGCACCGCCGACGCCGTGCTGCAGAACCTGAACCTCATCGACGACTTCGGCCCCGACGTCGTCGCCATCTTCGGCTCGGACCACGTCTACCGGATGGACGTGAACCAGATGCTCGCCTTCCACCAGGAGGCGGGCGCGGACGTCACGATCGCGGCGCGCCCGGTGCCGCTCGAGGACGCCCGCAAGTTCGGCGTGCTCGGCGTGGACCGCGCGGGCCGGGTCGAGCAGTTCGCCGAGAAGCCCGAGCGGCCGGCGCCGACGCCCGGCGACCCGACGAAGGCGCTGGTCTCGATGGGCAACTACCTCTTCTCGCGCCAGGCGCTCGTGGACGCGCTGCTCGCCGACGCGCGGTACTGGCGCGACGTCGGCACGATCGACGCGTACTGGGAGGCGCAGATGGACCTCCTCGGCGAGTCACCACGCTTCGACCTCGACAACCGCTACTGGCCGATCCGGAGCGAGTACCATCCGGGGCCGCCGGCGCGCTTCATCGGGAGTGACGTGGACAACGCCCACGTGGGCGAGGCCTCGCTCGTCAAGCGCGCGACCATCCGCAACTCGATCCTCGGCCGGAGCGTGTGGGTGAACGAGGGCGCGGTGATCGAGGACTCGATCGTGATGGACCACACGACGGTGGGCAAGGGCGCGCGGCTCCGCCGCGCGATCGTCGACCGCTTCAACATCATCCCCGCGGATACCGAGATCGGGGTGGACCCGGCGCAGGACCGGCGGCACTACCACGTCGAGGCGAGCGGGCTCGTGGTGGTGCCGCGCGGCGGCCGGCGCGAGTTCCTCCGGGGCCTCGAGGACTTTTGACGCGCGCGATCGTCATCCACGGCCACTTCTACCAGCCGCCGCGCGAGAACCCGTGGCTCGAGGCGGTCGAGACGCAGGACTCGGCGGCGCCGCATCACGACTGGAACGAGCGGGTGACCGCCGAGTGCTACGCGCCGAACACGGCGGCGCGGCGCGTGGACGACGCGAACCGCATCCTCGACATCGTCAACAACTTCGAGAAGATCTCGTTCAACGTGGGCCCGACGCTCTTCGCCTGGCTCGCGCGCCACCGGCCCGACGTCTGCGCGAAGATCGACCCAGGTCCGCTGGGGCGTCCACGATTTCCGCGCGCGCTTCGGCCGCCAGCCCGAGGGCCTCTGGCTCCCCGAGACCGCGGTGGACGAGGAGACGCTCGAGGTCGTCGCAGAGGCCGGCCTCGCGTTCACGATCCTGGCGCCCCACCAGGCGCGGCGCGTCCGCCCGCTCGCCGGCGGCGACTGGGAGGAGGTCGGCGAGCGCGTGGATCCGAGCCGGCCGTACCTCTGGCGCGGCCCGCGCGGCCTGTCGCTCGCGCTGTTCTTCTACCACGCGCCGATCGCGCGCGCGATCGCCTTCGAGCGCCTGCTCGAGCGGAGCGAGAACCTCGTCGCGTGGCTGCGCGCCGCGTTCGTCGACGATCGCGGTAAGCCGCAGCTCGTGCACTGCGCGACCGACGGCGAGTCGTACGGCCACCACAGCCGCTTCGGCGAGATGGCGCTCGCCGCCGCGCTCCGGCAGCTCGACGCCGAGGCCCCGGGCATCCTCACCAACTACGGCGCCTTCCTCGCAGCCCACCCGCCCGCGCACGAGGTCGAGATCCACGCGCGCACGTCCTGGAGCTGCGTCCACGGCGTCGAGCGCTGGCGCGCCGACTGCGGCTGCCGCACGCGGAGCGACCGCCACCAGCGCTGGCGCGCCCCGCTGCGGGAGGCCCTGGACTGGGTGGCCGAGCACGTCGACGCCTTCTACGAGGCGCGCGCGTCGGCGCACCTGAAGGACCCGTGGGCGGCGCGCGACGCCTACATCGAGGTCCTGCTCGAGCGGAGCCCGGAGCGGCTCGCCGGGTTCTTCGCCGCGCACCAGCGCGCGGCGCTCGACGCCGCCGCCCGCGTCGAGGCGTGCAAGCTGCTGGAGATGCAGCGCCACCGGCTCCTCATGTACACCTCGTGCGGCTGGTTCTTCGACGAGATCTCCGCCCTCGAGCCCGTGCAGATCCTGCGCTACGCGGCGATGGCCCTGGGGTACCTGGCCGACCTCGGCGGCGGCCGGCTCGAGGACGCGCTCGTCGGGCGGCTCGCCGCCGCGCCGAGCAACCTTCCCGAGTACGGCGACGGGGCGGAGGTCTGGCGCCAGCTCATCCGGCCGACCGCGGTGGATCTCCGCCGCGTCATCGCGCACTACGCGATCAGCGGCGTGTTCGAGGACCCGCCGGCCGACACGCGCGTGTACGCCTGGCGGGTCGAGCGTCTCGACGAGGCGCGCGAGACGGCGGACGGCGCCGCGCTCCGCATCGCGCGGGTCCGCGTGGGCTCGGACGTGACGGGCGAGACCCGCGAGGCGGTCTACGCGCTCGTCCACTACGGCGGCCACGACTTCGCCTGCGGGATCCGCCCGTGGGAGGGCCAGGCCGCCTACGACGCGATGAAGGCCGACCTCCTCCGCCGCTTCGCCCGCCTCTCCGTCGCCGACGTGGTGCGCGGCATGGACGAGCATTTTCCCGGCGAGCCCTTCTCGCTGGCCGACCTCTTCCTCGAGGAGCGGCGCCGCGTCCTCGCCTCGGTCATCCTCGCCGTGCTCGAGAAGCAGGAGGAGACCTACCGCCGCCGCTGGGACGAGACGCGGAAGCTCGTCCACTACCTCCGCCAGGTGGACGTGCCGATCCCCGACGCGCTCGCGCTGGTGGCGCGCCACGTCCTCGAGCAGCAGGCGCGCGCCGAGCTCCTGCAGCTGAACGAGCGCCCGGCGATTCCCGAGCGGGTCCACGAGCTCGTGGAGGAGGCGGAGACGCTCGGCCTCGCCCTCGACCTCGGGCCGGCGCGCTTCGTGGCGAACCGCGCGGTGCGCCGGGCGCTCGACGCGGTGGCCGCGGACCCGTCGCCCGCGCGCGTGGCCGGGGCGACGGCGCTGATCGCGGGCGCCCACCGCCTCGGCCTCCGCTACGGCTACTGGGCGACGCAAAACCAGTTCTTCGAGCTCTGGCGCGCGCACCCCGAGACCCGCGGCGCCCTCGGGCCGCTCGCCGCGGCGCTCGGCTTCAACCTCGCCCCGTGAGCCCGCGGCCAATCGAGCACCCGCAGCGCACCGTCGTCATCGAGAACGTCGCGCCCGCGGTGGACGGCGGCCGGTACCCCGTGAAGCGGGAAGTCGGCGCGACGCTCGAGGTCATGGCCGACATCTTCCGGGAAGGCCACGACGTCCTCGTCGCCTCTCTCAAGTACCGGCGTGCCGGCGAGCGCGCGTGGCGCGAGACGCCGATGCGGCACGTGGACAACGACCGCTGGGCGGGCGCCTTCACGCTCGACGCCAACGCGCGCTGGCTCTTCACGATCGAGGCGCTGGCCGACCCGTTCCGCTCGTGGCTCGCGGACCTCGGCAAGCGCCGCGACGCCGGCCAGGACGTCGCGAGTGAGCTCGCGGAGGGCCAGGCGCTGATCCGCGCCGCCGTCGCGCGCGCCGCGCGCGGCGACGCCCACCGCTTGCGCGAGCACGCCGAGCGCATCGCGCGCGCCCCCGACCAGGCGGCGGCGGTCGCGCTCGCGAGCGATCCCGAGCTCGCGGCGCTGATGGACCGGCACCTCGACCGCGCGGACGCGACGTGGGCCGACCGCGAGTACGAGGTGGTCGCCGACCGCGAGCGCGCGCGATTCGCCGCGTGGTACGAGTTCTTCCCGCGCTCGAGCGGGACCTTCAAGGACGCGGAGGCGGAGCTCGAGCGCGTGGCGGCGATGGGGTTCGACGTCGTCTACCTGCCGCCGATCCACCCGATCGGGCGTACGCACCGCAAGGGCCGGAACAACGCGCTCGTCGCCGGGCCCGAGGACCCCGGCGCTCGACTTCGCCATCCAGTGCTCGCCCGACCATCCGTGGGTGCGCACGCATCCGGAGTGGTTCTTCCACCGCCCCGACGGCACGATCAAGCACGCGGAGAACCCGCCGAAGAAGTACGAGGACATCTACCCGCTCAACTTCCACTGCGCCGACCCGCGCCCGCTCTGGGACGAGATGCGCCACATCCTCGAGTTCTGGATCGCGCACCGCGTGCGCACGTTCCGCGTGGACAACCCGCACACGAAGCCCGTGAAGTTCTGGGAGTGGCTGATCCGCGAGGTCCAGGGCGCCCACCCCGACGTCGTCTTCCTCGCCGAGGCGTTCACGCGGCCGAAGGTGATGAAGGCCCTCGCGAAGGCGGGCTTCACCCAGTCGTACACCTACTTCACCTGGCGCAACGCGAAGCAGGAGCTCGTGGACTATCTCACCGAGATCACGACGCCGCCGGTCGCCGACTACTTCCGCGGCCACCTCTGGCCGAACACGCCCGACATCCTGCACGCGACGCTCCAGCGGGGCGGGCGGCCCGCGTTCATGCTGCGCCTCGTCCTCGCGGCGACGCTCTCGTCGCTCTACGGCATCTACTCGGGCTATGAGCTCTGCGAGAACGTGCCGCGCGAGCCGGGCTCGGAGGAATACCTCGGGTCGGAGAAGTACGAGCGGAAGCGCCGCGACTGGAGCGCCCCGGGGAACCTCGTGGACCTCGTCACGCGGGTCAATCGGATCCGCCGGCAGAACCCCGCGCTCCAGCTCTACACGAACCTCCGCTTCTACGGTGCCGACGACCCGCACATCGTCTTCTACGGCAAGGCGACGCCCGCGCGCGACAACCTCGTCTTCGTCGCCGCGAACCTCGACCCCGGCGCGACGCACGCCTCGATGGTGGACGTGCCCCTCGGGGAGCTCGGCCTCGGCCCCGAGCAGCCGTACCGGATGCACGAGCTCCTGAGCGACCGGTGGTTCGAGTGGCGGGGCCCGCGGGGCTACGTGGAGCTACACGCGGAGGATCCGGCGCAGATCTTCGTCCTTCACCGCTGAGGCGGCACGCGGCTCGCGGGCTGGGGCGGGCTGAACATCATCGTCGTGGCATCGCCGCTGTCCTTGTCGAAGTAGACGAGCAGCCCGTCCTCGTAGAGGAAGATCTCGAACCGGCCTTCGACCCCGATCTTCGTCGGCCGGCCCCACCCGTCGACGACGAGCTTCCGGTTGAAGGCGCCGGGCTTCGGGTCGAGCTGGAGCGAGCGGACGACGTCCTCCCTGTAGCCCGCGGCGGTGAGGAGGCCGAAGTCCACCGTCATCCGGGCGATCCCCGCCGGCGCCTGGGCGCCCTCGTAGACCCAGCGCGCGGCGTCGTATCCGCCCACCTTCTGGCTCTCGGCGCGCGTGGGCTGGCCGAACCGGGCGCGGACCGTCTCCTCCGTGCTCTCGCCCGGCACGATCAAGCCCCAGTCCGAGGCCGCCGCGGGGCCGGCGAGCGCCAGCAGGAGTACCAGGAGGACGCCGCCGCGCGACGGCACGGCTAGAATCCGAGCGCGGCGCCGTCGCCGCGCGGATCGGCGCCGCCGAGCAGTGTGCCCTCGCGCAGCGCGACACCCTGCGCGTGGCCGACCTTGCCGAAGAACGCCGGCGCCGTCTTCACCGGGTGACCGCGGGCCTCGAGCGCGGCGAGCACCGGCGCCGGCACGCGCGCCTCGACGTGCGTCGCCTCGGTGGGCTCGCCGGGCAGGTAGGCGCCGATGATAAAGCGCGGCCGCTCGATCGCCTCCTGGATGTCCAGGCCGTAGTCGAGGACGTTGGTGAGCACCTGGGCGTGGAACATCGCCTGGCCGTTGCCTCCCATCGTCGCGAACCCGAGCAGGGGCCGCTCGTCGCGCGTCAGGATGGACGCGATCAGCGTGTGGAAGGGGCGCTTGCGCGACGCGAAGACGGCGGGATGGCCGGGCTCGAGGCTGAAGTGCCGGCCGCGATTCTGGAGGACGACGCCCGTGCCCGGCGCCACGACGCCCGAGCCGAAGCCGTTGAAGAGGCTCTGGATCACGCTCGCCACGTTGCCGCGCCCGTCGGCCACGACGAAGCCCGTCGTGTCGCCCTCGGGGTCGCCCGCGCGGTAGCTCTGCGCCTTGCGCGGGTCGAACTCGCGTCGCCGGCGCGCCGCGTAGTCCTTCGAGAGCAGCTCGGCGACGGGCACCCGCGCGTGGGCCGGGTCGCCGATCCAGCGGTCGCGGTCCGCGTAGGCGAGCTTCACCATCTCGAGGAGGAGGTGCAGGTGCTCTGCCGAGTGGATCGGGTGCTCGGCGACGGGGAAGCCCTCGAGGAGGTTCAGCGCGAGCAGCGCCGCGAGCCCCTGGGTCGGCGGCGGCGTCTGCCAGACGGTGACGTCGGCGAGCGTGCGCGGGAGGGCGGCCTGGACGAAGCGCTCGCCCATCCGCGGCGCGCGACCGCCCGGCTCGAAGACGCGGTGCCACTCGGGATCGGGCGTGATCGGGCCGAATTCCGCGATCGCCTGGCTCACGAGGGAGGAGAGCGGGAACCCGTCGCCCGCGTAGTGGACCGCGGGCGCGAGCAGGTCGCCGAGCCGCCGCGTCCCGAAGCGCTCGAGCAGCATCCCCCACGCGCGCACGCAGCCGGGGACGCTCACGGTCGCCGGCCCGATGACGGGCAGACGGTCCATCCCGCGCCGCCCGAGCGCGTCGAGCCCCGCGCGCGAGCCCGAGCGCCCGGCGCCGTTCAGGAAGTGCACGCGCCGGGTCTCCGCCTCGTAGTAGAGGCAGAAGAGGTCGCCGCCCACGCCGCACATGTTCGGCTGCGTCACCGCGAGCACGCCGTTCACGGCGACCGCGGCGTCGGCCGCCGTGCCGCCGGCCTTCAGCACCTCGACGCCCGTGAGGGTCGCGAGCGGGTGGGCGGCGGCGACCATGCCGCGGTGGCCCAGCGCGACGGGACGGTGCGAGTAACCGATCTGCGGCATGGGGCTAGGCTCCCTGGAAAAGCTTCGTGATCTCGTCCTGCGGAAACACGGGCAGGGGCGCCTGGCGGCTCCCCTCGACGAGGACGACGCCCTGCTCGCGCGGGACGACCTGGCCGATGAAGTGGGAGTCGATCCCCTCGCGCGCGAGCGCATGGATGACGACGCCGGCGTCCGCGGGCGCGAGGGTCAGAAGGAGCGCGCCCGAGGCGATCGTGCCGAGCGGGTCGAGGCCGAAGGCCGCGCAGAGCTCACGGCCCTCGGGCAGGATCATGAGCCGCTCGCGGTCGATCCGGAGCCCGACGCCCGCCGCCTCGGCGAGCTCGTGGAGCGCCGTCGCGACGCCGCCCTCGGTCGGATCGTGCATCGCGTGCACGGGCGCGAGCTCGCACGCGATCTCGGCCTCGGGCAGCACGCTGAGGCCGGGGGTCCGGAGAAACCCCTTGGCCTTCCGGATGACCGACGCGCGGACCCCGCGCGCCAGGAGCTCGGCCTCCTTCTCGCGCGCGATGATCGCCGCGCCCTCGAGCGGCACGCCCTTGGTCAGCACCACCGCGTCGCCGACGCGCGCGCCGCCCGTCGTGACGAGCTTGTCCTTGGCGACCTCGCCGAGCATCGTGCCGGCGATCACGACCCGGTCGAGGCCGTGGGTGACCTCGGTGTGACCGCCGACGAGCGCCACGTCGAGCTCCTCGCACGCCGCGTGGAGCTCCGCGAAGAGCCGCTCGACCGAGTCGTCGGTGGTCCGCCCCTCGGGCAGGAGGACCGTCGCCAGGAACCAGCGCGGCCGGGCGCCGCGCACCGCGACGTCGTTGGCGTTCACCTGCAGGGCGTACCGCGCGACCTCGTCGGTCGCGAACGTGATCGGATCGGCCGTCGCGACGAGGTAGCGGTCGCCCAGGTCGATCACGGCGGCGTCCTCGCCGATCTTCGGCCCCACGACGACGCGCGGGTCCTCCACGCGCCGCTTGTCGAGCAGCGCCTGGAGCGTCGTCGCGCGCAGTTTCCCGACGGGAAAGCTTTGCATGGCGACGACGAGTAGTATACACGCGTGAGCGCCGGCACCCCGCGCGCCCGGGCCCTCGTCGAGTGCGTCCCGAACGTGAGCGAGGGGCGCGACCGCGCGGTGCTCGAGGA
>WNFI01438513.1_pt1 | contig 10818 bp, 7 predicted proteins | sample 5400471 | NCBI WGS metagenome assembly WNFI01 (sample SAMN13153348, study PRJNA577476) | soil metagenome | isolation source: 100 cm saprolite on Douglas fir-dominated hillslope | place: USA:California | collected 2013-09-17 | reverse complement strand
TCCGGCGGCTCCTCACTTCACCCACATCCTTCCCGCCGGAAGTCTTGGGTGAGCAGACTGCGGAACACAGTATCCCCGGAATCGTTCTGGCCTGCGTATCGCTGGTCGTCATGCCCTTGTTGTCCCGCGCCAAGCGGAGGGTGGGACACGCGCTAGATAGTGCCGCCATGCACGCGGACGCCAAGCAAACCGAGTTTTGTACCTATCTTTCTGCCATCCTACTGGGTGGGCTGCTACTCAACGCACTCTTCGGACTCTGGTGGGCCGATCCGCTGGCCGCACTCGTGATGGCTCCAATCATTGCCAAGGAAGGAATCGAGGGGGGTTCAGGGTAAAGGCTGTCACGCTTGCGGAACCTGACGCGACGGGAGATTATGCGGGGAGGTTTAGAATCTCGCGGTTCATTCTGATCTTCGCGGAGCGGCTTGGTACAGTTCACGCTGCCTTTTTTTGGTGCCTTTGGCTTTCTTCCTTCGGTTTCTCGCTGGTTGATTTCTGGTGCTGTCGGATGGCCTCTAGTGCGTCCTCAAATTCAGCCTTTGAGAACTCCACGCCAAAGTATTTCGTTCGCCGTTCTGTGGTCTCAATGATCTTCCCGGTCTTCCGATCAACGCACCATGAGTGTGGACGCCAGATGCCATCCGTCGAGAGTCCGTAACCTGTCACAACAAGGTAGTCGTCAGGCTTCGTCTGCCAAAGCGCGAAGACGTTGTCATGGCACTGCGACGGTTCACCTTCGACCACCTTGAGGTCACGGTTGCTGAACAGCCGCCCTTCCGCAAGCAGATGAGCAACGCTGTTGACGCCATTGCCGCCATTCCACAGGACAACAGCCTTGCCGCCGAGGGAAAGCAGCTTCTTCAGCAAGGACATCAGGTGCGGTCGCTCCTCCAGAGCCTGCTTTGTTCGTCGTTCGAAAAAGTCTTCCTGTTCGTCCGTCATTGGTCTCCTGACTCACTCATTTTGTTCTCCAGAAATCTAGTCTCTGCTAGCACATAGCTGGTTAAATCGTGGAAATCGCGCCATTAGCCGTTTCCTTCCGCATGAACTCGCCCTCGCGACATAATCCCTGTCCCGCCGATCTTTTGGGTCGCGCCACGCCTTTGGGTTAAGAGAATGGTCGTTCTCTGCACCCTTGTGGAATGAACGAGATGGCATGGTTAGCGACTAAAAAACCGCGATTTCTGAAAACGGGAGCGCGGTGGCCCTGCGACTAGACGGGGTTCTAGGTGAGACCGTCTGTTCTGATTTTGTAACACGCCGTCGGTTCTTTGTTCGGTTTTTGGAACAAGTAGCGAGGTCGTTTTTACTTGACATCACATACGATGTTCGTTAAAAGACTCTCCGAACATTTCCCCGACCTTCGGCAGCACGTTACGTTCCGAGTGTGAAATCTGGAGTTGGCCATGCAGCGTTCGATCGCTACTCTGTTCACCGTTCTCCTCGCTATTTCCGCTGTTTCGCAGAAAACCTTGGACAAGTTTCAAGTTAAGACACTCAAGAAATCCAACAACCCTCACATTAGCAAGCACGCATATGTCTTATCGGAGGCAGTCTGGCGTGACTCGCCTGCCATCTATGTCTGCTGGGAAAATCCTTCGGCTCAATACACCACTGACATGCAACTTGTGAAACAGGCTATTACTGACACATGGCAGGCAGCATCTCAATTGGAATTTACCGGATGGCAAGCTTGCGCACCTAGAAATGCTGGGATACGAATTCGGATCGACGATTCCGGCCCACATACAAAAGGGCTGGGGCGGCAAATTAATGGAGTAGTAGACGGTATGGTCCTAAATTTTACGTTCCAGAATTGGAGCCCCACTTGCCAAAACAACCATCAATATTGTGTTTACGGTATTGCCGTGCATGAATTCGGACATGCCATTGGCTTTGCCCACGAGCAGAACAGTCCGTTAGCACCGGGCGAATGTCAGGCTTTGAGACAGGGCGGAAACGGGGATCTGCTATTGACCCCGTATGACCCCCATTCGGTAATGAATTATTGCAATCAGCGCTACAACAATGACGGGCGGCTGAGCGCGCTTGATACCACCGCAGTTCAAGAGTTATACGGTACGCGTTAGCATCACATTGGCCATTAACATGATTCGATACGTGATCGTCGCGTTTGCTTTGCTCTCTCAAGCTGCCGCTCAGAATTGCAGCAAGGTGGTGATTGACTACCGAAGAGCCATTGTGCACATTAGGGTAGAAAAGACTCACAAGATCACCGGAGCTATAGACATAGTCGAGGGGACAGGTTTCATAGTGCAGAGTGATGGTTATTTGGTGACAAATAACCACGTAGTCGCAAAGGAGGCAGACATAGATAAAGTCGAGATTACAGGGGCGATTGCCAGCAGGGTTGGATTTCGAACTCCGATATTGACGATTACAAATGATGACCAGCACGATCTCGCGCTTTTGCAGCTTGAGAACTCGAGTGAGGTTTACCAATCAGTATTAATCGGGGAGCCCTGGAGTGTCTCCCCGAGCTCGAACCTGTGCTCTCTGGGGTTCCCATCGGGACAGGAGTTTCATTACAGCAATGGGACTCTAGGCGGAAAGGCAGCTACAAAGGGTTGGTGGTCCACGGACATGCCGTCAAACAGGGGGGAGAGTGGCGCGCCTGTGTTTGCGGACGCCACCGGGAGAGTTGTGGCGATCAAAGTTGGGGGGTACGACGACGCCCAGAACCTGAATTTGGTAATTCCAATAAACCTTGCCGGCTCCTTACTCTCTCAAGTGCCCCATCTTTCAGAGTTACCAAGTGCAACACAGCCGAGTAATTCTCGGCCTGCAACTCTACCGTCGGGAAATGTTACCGTGTACAACGGCTTCCGGAATTACGGTCAGAGTGTTTTCAATTTCGCCCAACAAAAGATTGACCCTTGGGGCTCACAAAATGCTGATCTCGGAGTCGCGAATCCGACAGGCGAAAGGACTCTGGCGCAATTCTTCATCAACAATGACGCCCCTCCTTATACAGATCCTTCGAGCATCAACCATCCGATAGAAAACGCCGGTATCAGAGAGATGGGTACAAGCAATCTCGATGAAGTCAAACAGTGCCCTACTTCCGATTACAAGATGCACTATTTCCAGCCTCAGCTCGACCATGTTTATTGCGTTCGTACGAGAGATGGTCGGCATTGGGCCAAAATCAAGGTGACCGTCATTGCTCCAGACAGGATTGCATTTGATTACGTGTATCAGCCTTCGGGATCCCCGACGTTTTAGGAGGGACCCATCCGTCCTGATACTGCGTGCCTTGAACCTGGACATAATTTTGGCCGGTCACACATCGTCAAAGTAAATTCTGGCGGGAAGTACCGTTTGACCGTTTGACTCAAAAAACTCTCGAACGAATTGTCAAACAAAAAGCAATCGGATCGACCCAGTCAAGACTGACTGAACTTGCAGGAGAGCTTGCACGACCCGGTAACAGGGGCCAAGTTTCGAGTTGGCGACAATATATCCAGAATCGTCTCATCTGTCGCCGCGCGCGATGTTCCCAGTGATCTCGTATTGGGATTGTTGAAAAGGTTTGAGTTTTTGTTCCGAAACCGTAACAAGAATCGCTTTTTCTTCACGTATCACGCTCACTGGGTAGAATTTCTCACCTCGCTAAGAAGCAAAACACGCAGCCGTCGCTTTAATACCGTTGCGCTCGAATGGTTGCAATTTGTAATACGGAGGATCAGATGATCACAGCACCGAGATTCCTTGCGACAGTCGCGGTTGTGCTGTTCGTCTTCACAATGGTCGGTGGACATGCCAAAGCAGCGAATGATGACTACCTTATGAATGTTGAATATTCTTCACTCGACGAGAACGGATTTGCAAAAAATCCGATATGGTCCTTCCAGTCGAAGCATGCGAATGACGACCCGCCATTTCCGTCACCGATGGACCTTTGCGATCACTTCGCCGTGTCCAATACCGATGATCCAAGTCATCCATCGCTGGGGAATCCTCCGTGCACAAACCAGCCTTACACCGTGGACTATCCGTACGGACTTCATGACTTCGCTTGTGTGAATTTTGGCGGTAATGCGGGCAGTCTGCATGGACACGTCGACTGGCTGCCGGCGCAATACTCTGGGACCCTTTACTGGGGTTCTATCAAGCACTGGTATCAGTTCGGAGATGGTGATTTCAATTTCGCCCTGGCGCCCGAGCACGGCGCTGGTTTGACCAAGGATAATTTTCGCGCGGTCTCCGGGGGTCGGGCTGCGCTCGGCATTGAATTTGATTCGGCCGAGATAGGATCGCACTGGGGAACTGTTTGGTGGAAACAGCTTCGGAAGGCTTCCAACGACCAACGCAAGAGCATGGTCGATGACAGTCGCGCTATTGTGTGGGGATTACTGGGAGTCGATACCGAGCACTTCGCCCACTCCGAATTGCATCCCATCTACGCACTCGCAATTGAAGACCCCCACTCCACTTCCGAGGACGACGTTTGGCATTTCTTTGTTCGCAACTGGGGGAACGAAGGATTTTGTAGCCAGTTCGACCACAACTTGCCCCAAAACTTGACAATGCAGATCTTTTTGCCACGCCCCGGCGCCAAGGCCGGAGCATTGTCAGCCTCTGACGTCAGCAGTGACCCCAAAAATCTTGTGTGGCGCTTTGCTTCGGTTGGACAAGGTGTCTTAGTTACCTTTGAACTTGGTGATGCAACGAAGAAGCACTTGTTCGATGGCGAATTTCATATCCGATGGACCGCCGAATCCCAAGGACCGGGGCTGAATCTTATGCTGATTCCACCAGTTGATTCTGGTCTGCAATTACGGGCTCAGCAGTTCAACATGAACCTCTCTCCGGAAGAAGACAGAACCACGGAGGATGCTACTGAGAAATTCTGGAACAAGCTGACCAACGCTCAAAAGCAGGAAGCTTTGAGCCAGCTCAGCGAGGACGAACCTTCAAATGCAGGAAAAGCACTGAAGGCTCCAACTAGGCTCGCACACTCGCCGTTACGGCCGTTTGCCTTCAGCGCTCCCGGTCCGCCACCACAGCTGGCCAAAACCACTGCTGTCTTGGATAAGCAGAAGATCAGTCGGGATCTCGTCAGAAGTCGGTTGATCTGCAAATTTGAGGCTGATAAACAGGAGTGGCCGGTCATTAGGCAAGACCAATGCGCCTCTCTACCGCCGCAGTGATGTCCCTTAGCATAGACGAAACGGACGACTGTCGACCTGCGCGACGATAGCAACGGCGTACCGTCGACAGAACATTTCATGCCCGATTGAAATGTCGCAGAATCGATGGTGGCAGTGCAAAACCACTAAAGCCACAAAATCACCAGTCACCAATCGTGTTACTCGCTGCGTAAGCCCGCATCGCTGTCAGACCCGGTTTGAAAATTGACAGGCGTCGCGTTAATGGACTCTAATCGTGCTCGTGTCCAAGTTCCTCTTTGACCGTCTGCGGGCGGATCGGCGGATCCAGTACCGTCAACGGGATCAAGTTCCCTTCCTGTTCTGTTTTTCGGTAATCCTTGTGCATCCGCGAATCGTTTGTACAAGTGCCCGCGTGTTGGCAGAGGTCAGCCGGTCGCTTAAGGTGTGTGTTAAGGGACGCGGCACGGTCGCCCGTTTAAGCTGGACGGTCGGCGCCGCGGAATTGCCTCGTGGGTTGATCGGTGTTGTGGGATGGAACATTCCCCTTACGCGAGCGACGGGTTAGATCGAGACGGACAGCGGCAGTTCGACAAGGTGTTGGCATCCCAAATGGCGAAGGCCGGAATCGCCATGCGATAGCTTGTCAACGTACCAAGACCTGGGACCGGTTCAGCTTTCGGTGCGTCGCAGAGCGTGGACGATTGCGTCGCATAATGCGGCGCTGTAATGAAATTGTAATGGTTGTACGAACAAAACGAATCATCTCCAAGCGGAACGGATGAAATCGTCTGATTTGTAACCCGTTGAAAAGAGGAGTAGAGTAAAGAATCTTCCTAACGGTTCAGAACCCACTAGGGAACTCAAAATCCGCCGGTACCCAAGCGAAAATCTCGTTCACCTTCTCACGAACCGTCTGACTTCGAGACGGTTTCAAGATACCGCACCGTGCTCTCCATCTCCGAATGACCAAGCCACTGCTGAACGGTGCGCAGATCGACGCCTGCGCAAAGACGGCTACGCACAATGTAAAACCGAGGTTGTTAGTGTAATTGATTCCATGACAATGCCGACTTTGTGGCCCGAGTATAGGCCATTACCGAACGTTGTCGACAACTGTCACCGAAGTAGGCCCTTGCCCAGCCGAAAAAGGTGAACCGGGCACTGGTGTCAATGCTCCTGATGCTTTGTTCACGACGAAGCCGGAGACACTGTTTCCGGGAGCAGGTCCCATCGCATTCACGACATACAGGAACGTTCCCGAAAGGTCGAAGCTCAGCGAGTACGGCCCGAACACCCCCGTGACCGGAAAGCCAGCAAGTGGCCTGAGCTTTCCAGTTGACCTATTTAGGCCGAAGGCGAGGATCTCACTTGGACTCCCGTTGCCCACATAGAGTCGACCGCCCGAAGGGTCCGCCGCAACAAAGTACGGATAGGAAACGCCCCATCCCGTTGACGTGAAGATCGGGGAAAGGAGGCCGGTGCTGCCATCGATTGAATACACGGATACGCTTGAGGATTGAGAAGAGTTGGTGGCAAAGAGGAAATTGCCAGTCGGGTCGACCGACACCGAGTCTGGAAATGATCCAGCCGGAGTCGAGCCGCCACTTGTCAGCACGCCGCTCGAAGCGTCAATCTGATACGCCGAGATGCTGTTCGCCATGGCATCCGCCACATACAGGAACTTCCCTCTTGGATCGACTGCCACGCCGAGAGGGTCTAGCCCCGCGCTGAGAAATGGGGAGCCAGGAATAGGCGTCAAGGCACCCGAAGTAGCAACGGCGTAACCAGAAATCGTACTGTCGGTGTTGTTGGTGACGTAAACGAAGTGAGTTCCGGAGTCGACCGCAACAGCGTAGGGCTGACTCCCGGCTGCAAAGGGCGAACCAGGGGCAGCCGACAGCGCGCCAGTGGCGGAATTGATAGTAAAAACCGACACACTGCCGCCACCGCTGTTGCTGGCAAACACAAAATGTCCCTCAACGTCCGACGCGACACCGAATGGAAACGCGCCCGTCGGGAAGGGCCCGCCCGGCACTGGCGTCAGCACGCCCGTTGCAGGGTCGATGCTGTAAGCGGAGATGTCGTTCGAGGTAGCATTTGTCGCGTACGTGAACGCTGGCGTGTACCGCGCCGGTTGGGCCCCCGACACAACGACCGATGCGATGGCCGGTCCGCGCGACCGAACAGTATGCTTCGCGACTAGAGCCCCACTAGTCTGATCAACATTGAAAGTGACAATTTCTTCTGAGTCGTGGTCCGCCGCGTAGAGAAAGTGGCCCGTGGGATCCAGAGTCAATCCTAATGCCGCGCTAGCCCCAGTTGAGTAGGGAGATCCCGAGATCTGCGTAAGTGCCCCACTCGTGCCATTGATCGCATAAACGGAAATTGTTTTGTCATAGCTGTTTGAAATATATAGATGCTTTCCGTCGTGGCTGACCACCTCAGCATACGGGCCGCCACCGGTGCCAAAGGGCGATCCTGGAACTTGCGTCAGGCCTCCTGTGACTGCATCAATGGCAAATACGGAAACGTTTCCGCCGTTGACATTCGGAACGAAGAGAAATTTGCCAGCAGGGTCGATGGCGGCGGCGAACGGGTTATCCTTGCTGGCGGGAAAGGGGGAACCGGCCACCGGCGTGAGACTTCCAGTTCTTGTGTCTAGTGTGAAACCAGAAATGCTCGCACTATTAACATTAGTCGCGTACACCAGGTTCCCGGAGGGGTGGATAGCAAGCGCCGTTGGACTGTTCCCGCCCGCAAATCCCGCCAGTGCGAGTGCACCGCTCGATGAATTAAGGACGTAGGTCTCCACTGCCGAACCGGTTGCGACAAGCAGAAGGTCAGCTGTCGGGTGAGCAACCAACTGGAACAACGGCCCCGAACCGAATGGGGAACCAGCAACAGGCGCCAAATCGCCTGTGGCTGCATTGACGGCAAATGCGGCAATGCCGAGAAAACTATTGTTCCCGACGTAAAGAAATTTCTGTGAAGGCGTCAACGTCAGCGAAATCGGGCTGCTGTTTTCGCCCAGAGACACATATCCACGCGCCCTCAGCATGGCTTTGTCCACGAGGAATGTCGATACCGTGCCGTCCTGGTTGTTGGCAACATAGACGAATCGCGGCTTTGGTGGCGGAGTAGCCCCAAAGACGAACGCGCCGCTTCCCACGAAGTTGACCAACAGAAGACAACGATAGAGTATCCGTAGACACCTAGTTTGCATGACGACCTCAAGAAACTGTGTTGTGCTGGACACGAAACGGGGAAGGATTGAAAATGCAATGCCTACTGTTACGCACTATATAGACAGCGAGTCGTCGGCGCAAGCCTGTTCTAACAAAAATCAGAAGCAGAGCCCACCCACTCGTAAGGAATCCCTTTGAACGAAAACCGGACGGACATGCATGATTGTTGATGCTGTACGAAAAGGGGCCCCTTTCGGAGTAGGTTGTGATCATACCCGTCTAGTTTTTAACCTCGTTCCTCACGGGCGATCCTTCTCTGGGTCGCTTTTTCTTTTATACGTTTTCCGTACAAACCGACGGTTGTCTCTTGCGGCGAATGAAGGAGAGACCGCGTTTCAGTTTTGCGGCGAGGTCGGTGCTTTTCGTGGCGACAGCGATCTGCGGCAAGGCCGATTTTCTTCGCTTCGCCTTCCATGCTGCCCAGCGTTTTCAGTGCGATACCGTACAGAACAATGTTCCACAATAGCGTACCGACTTCTGCCGCCCACAAAGCTATTCTGTCGAGGCTATGGCCGCCAAAGACGCGCCCAAAAACATCTCAGAGGTAATCGACCATGTGGAGCGGCTTCGGGAAGAACTGCTCACCGTTCAAAGGGCGTTAGAGAAAATGGAACGCACAAAGACTGCCTCGCCGAAGAAGCTTTAAGCAAAAATCTCATTCACCTTCTCACGCACCTGTTGACTCCGAGAAGGCTTCAGGTAGCGCATCGTGCTCTCCATGTCCGAGTGACCCAGCCACTGCTGCACCGTGCGCAGATCAACGCCAGCCCACAGGCACCGCGTGGCGAATGTCGCACGGAACTTGTGCAACCAGAAGTTCTCATCGTCGAGTTTTGCACGCTCTGCAACCGCTTTCAGGCAATCGAGAAAATCGAGCTTCGGATTGCATCCCGCAGTGGGGAACACAAGGCTGCAAGTCTTGTCCGACTTAGCCTTCCACGCCTTGAGACTCTTGACCAGCTTCGCAGGAATCGGAATCTCGCGTTCTTTGTACGCCTTCGGCGTCCATCCTCTGTCCGGTTTGTGGCTGACACGAACGGTCGCATGGGCGAGGTTGACGTCCGACCAGTACGTGTACATGACTTCCTGCTCTCGCATTCCCGTCATCAGGAAGAACTCGTACCAGAGCCGCTCTTCCTCATCGCAAGCCGCAAGCAGCTTGTCGAGTTCTTCCTGCTCGTAAATCTCAGGTTCCTCTTCGGTGTAGCGCGGCCAGTCGTTCTTCTTCACCAGCCCGCGAATGCCGTTCGCCTTCAGGAAAGACATGACGTTTGCAAACTTGTTCCAGCAGGTACGTGGTGCCTGATCTTTGTCATCCCGCAAGAAGGCGCAAAATTTCAGCAAGTCTTTGCGCTCGATGTCTTCTAAAAACAGCTTCGGGCAAGATTCCTGAAAGTAGCTCAGAGCCGTCGTGTATGCGGCCAGCGTCTTCGGCTTCTTCGTGAGCTTCACTTCTTCCAAGTACTCAGTGACCGCCGCTGCTAGCAAGCGTTGCCCGTTGTTGCCGTTCACACGCGCCTTCGGAGTGCCGTTCTTCCTTGCCGTTCACGACTACGACGTCGGGTTTCACACGTCCATTGGCGGACAGCAGAACGCGGCGATACCGCCACCCGTGCGGCGTTTGGACTCTTTTAGTGAGATTGACTTCGCGGTTGGCCATTCGGTGATCCTTCCTGATTCTGTTATCAGTGTAGGTATCACCGACTTGCAAGTGCTAGATAACAAAAGTAATGGCGGAGAGAGTGGGATTCTCTAACGCCTTTTATTACAGACTCTGCGCCTTCAATGAGATGCCGAAAACCGAAGTCTTACCGGCAGTTACGTTCTATCACATCTGCAACATTAGTCACACAAGAAACGTTAATTAACTCCAATTGGCCTGATTACGGTATGGACGGTATGGATTCGGTTCTATCAACACAAGCGCGGTAGATGCTCGCGAGACGTTCCGATATGCACGACACGACACGCCATTGTGCATGCAAAATGCGCCAGCATGCTCCGAGGCTTATCTCCAACTTTGCTCCTACCGGTTCTCCCAGTGGAAATTGCGCCGCAATTACCCGCGCTGGGTGAAGTTCTTGCGGAATACTCAGAGACGCAGGGCATTCGGCGCGGAGGAAGTAAGTCCAAATGGAACCAAGCGGATTAGTACTGACAAATCGGCACAGCGGAAGTAATCCAAGCGGTGACTTTTTGACAGCAAAATGGGGGTTTCAGGTCGAAGAATGGCGGGGACGACGGGACTCGAACCCGCGGCCTCTGCCGTGACAGTTAGCGGGTTATAAGTACTTTCAACGACATGGAAGAGCACGGACGGCACTGCAAGTCATTGGAAGTACATCATAGACAACGTTAATGTGTATCGCGATGTGTATCGCGACCAGGCGTCAGTTCATCACCCGGTCCATGCTCGCATACGGCTTTTAAGCGGGCCA
>WNFI01389878.1_pt1 | contig 10818 bp, 7 predicted proteins | sample 5400471 | NCBI WGS metagenome assembly WNFI01 (sample SAMN13153348, study PRJNA577476) | soil metagenome | isolation source: 100 cm saprolite on Douglas fir-dominated hillslope | place: USA:California | collected 2013-09-17 | reverse complement strand
CTCGCGCCCGGCGCGCTGATGAAGGAGACCCGGGGCACCAGGGTGCGTCTTGAATGCTCGGTGCGAAACAACACGACCTTGGGCACCACGTAATAGAGATAGGCCGACCCGAACGAGCCCCCGAACCGCACGGTCGGCTTTTCATAGTCGCCGATGCTCACGAGGTTGACGTTGCCGGTGCCATCGATCTCGCCACCGGACAAAAAGAATACGTCGACGCGGCCCTGGCCCGCACAGTCGAACAGCTCGCGCCCGCCGTCGGTGAAGAAGTTGTGCTTGCGGCTCTGGAGCAGCGACACATAGGGCATGCCGCCACCTCGCGCCCGCGCCAGCAGTGCGGCCATGGCGGGAATCGGCGAGGCATTGCCGACCGCGATGTGACGCACGTCGCCGATTACGCGCGTGATCACGTCGGCAAGGAGTTCCTCGTCGCGGACGGGAGCGGTATCGATAGTCATGCCGCGCGGCGCACGAGGACGCACTCTTCGAGATACCGCGCAAACCCCTCCTCTGTCGCGGCCAAGCGTGCGTATTCTTTAAGATGCGCCACATCCGCCCCGTAGTGATCGGGCAGGCCGAGCGGCCAGCAGCCGTTTTCCGCGACTGCGATCGCCTCGACATAGAAGCCGGGCAGCGTGCCGGCGGCCGTCATCGGATCGTCGAGCAGATTGCTGTCGAGGATTTTTCCCACCGTCACCACGGTCTTCGCCGCGGCATGCGCCATGGTGGCAAGCTCGCGCTGCCGGCCGATCCAAACATTACCGGCGCGGTCGGCCAAGGGGGCGTGGATCAAGGCTACGTCGGGGCGTATCGCCGGCAGCACCACGATCGGATCGTCCGTGCCGAACGGGTTGTCGATCACGCGCCAATCCGGCCGATGCGCCAGAAGGTCGGAACCGATAATGCCGCGCAACGGCATGAACGGCACGCCTTTTTCGGCGGCCTGGAATGCGGCATGCAGGGCCGGGCAGGTGGCATCCTTAATGCGGATGCCGCCCGATTTCACCGCGGCCGTGAAGCGCGGGGCTGGCCCGAATTCGCCGAGGCTCACTGCCGACGTTTCTAGCACGGCAACGCAGCCGGCGCCGATCAAAAGATCGGCCTGCAGGCTCGATGTCGGCAGCGTCACGAGGTGCAGGTTGCGCACGCCCCGGCGGATCAGCGCCCGCGTCGCCTCCATCGGTACCCCACTGGTTTCGCGGGGCACCGCCAGCATGATCCCGTCATGGATGGGCGTCAGGGCGTCTTCGATGGTCTGGGCAATCACAGGCAAGGTAGGCATCCGGCGGGCGCGTGCGAGCGGGAACGCTCGTGCAATGGATCATCTTAGCACCAACCTATAAGCTATGGACGCGCCGCTGCAATAGCGACTCACCCTGCCAGAAGGGACGTCAAACCAACATCAGCCGTCAAGCAGCATTTCTTGAATTTCCTGCCGCTGCCGCACGGGCAGGGATCGTTCCGGCCTACGTTCTTGTATCGGTTGACCGCCGTCCCGGTCCGCCACAACACGTTGCTCAGATCGATGTTCTTGCGTTCCTTACGCCGCGTGTTCTCCGGCCGAAAGCAATACCATGTCGACAGTTCCTCGACGGTGTCGCCGAAGAGGGTGTATTCCCCATCCGAGTACTGAAGCAGCGCGGCCGGATCATTGATTGCGAGCTGAAGGTCTTGCTCGAAGTGTCTGAACTCAAGCCAACTGTCGCTGATCAGGCCGCCTTTGAACGCCTCCTCAACGAGGGGCTTGAGTTCGACGAGGCCAAGCCAGGCGATGGCGCTCTGCCAACCATTCCAGACAAAACATTCGTACTGTGGCTCGAGCTCCGAATAGCATGCTCGTAGAAACCGAGCTGCTTCGGCGCGCGGCATCTCTCCGCGCAGCGTGACCATCGCGATCACTTCGAGCATGCGCGACCGGATGAACTCGTCCGCTTCTGGGTCGAGAATCACCTCGTAGAGGGGGCCGGGATCGCCATCGAAAACGGCGGCCATTACCCGATGCGTGGTGTCTGTGATAGCGCCGCCCAATATTTCGTCAACGTCGTCGCGCGAACAACGCATCAGCCGCGCAAGCGGCCGGTAGGCCGACTTTTCGTGCCACTCGCCGAACAGATGAAAGATAAAGAACAGCGAATCCTTCGCGGTGCGGTCGCCGTCCGGCGACACGAATTGCTCGATCGCATGCACGAAGATCGGCGCTGCGCGCGCCCGGTCTGCGCTTGCGGCGCGAATGGCTTCGACGGGCAATCGTTCCTGAAAGGCCAACTCCCCGATAAGCTGGGCGGCATCCATTGCATTTCTCCCCGAATCGCGTGCGCCCCAGTTTGGGAGCCGAACCGGAGAATGCAAGCGCTCCCTGCACTGACTTCACAACGGAGAAATGTTGGTCCGATCGAGACCGAGGAGATCGCTGGCGGCGCGAAGGTCGGGCAGAGAATGCCCTTCTTCGAATTCGGAATAGACGCTCATGAGCACCTGGCGAGCATCTGCCTCGTCGGATTCCGGCGCATGGCGAACCATAGCGATCGCGACGCGAAGTTCCTCAAACCGTGCTTCCTGGCGGCGCGCAATCTCCAAGGCGCAGCCGAGCGCACGCCGCGCTTCGACACTTCGTCCGAGGCTGAAGAGAATTTCGCCGCGAAGGCGATGTATGGCGGCCAGCGACTGTTTTTCGCCACCTGCCTCCGCCACGGCCTCGGCCTCGTCGAGCAGCGTCATGGCATGGCTGGAATTGCCGAGTTCCTGGTAGGCCGCGCCCAGGCAAGCGAGCTGGAACGGTCGAAATTGACGACTCTGCCTAGCCGCTGCGGCCGAAATTGCGGCCTGCATTGTGTCGATTCCGGCAGCCGTGTCGCCCTGCCGAACCTGGAGCGCACCGCGAGTAAAGCTGGTCAAATTTTCGAAAAGTGCGAGCGCATGTTCCTGGCAGTGAGCAATCGCTTCATCGGCGTGAGCAATGGCCTGTTGCAACGGCGCTCCGTGGACCGCCATGCGCCTCCAGCACCGCTGCATCTGATCGTTCGGGGTAACCGAGAGCCCAGAGAATCCGCGCCATGTATGATAAGGCCAAAACAGGCTCATCAACGGAAAATAGACCTCTAAGGCCACTTCTCCCGGCGCGGAAATTGTCGATGACCAGCTGAAAATGGCGTTGCGCCGCGACGAATTCCCCCATCGACGACAGCGTTTGGCCCATAAGGCAATTTGCCAGGTCGAAGCCAAATCCGGATGCCTGGGCGAGGTCAAGACACCGTCGCGCCAGCGCCAGCGCACCCGCAAGCTCCGCGCGATGGAAGCGAACATTCCACAGGCCACAAAGGATGTGTAGTCGCTCGGGCGCGAGAGTCGTGTCATCCGTGAGTTCGTAGGCCCTTTGGAAGACATCCTGACTCTCATTCGCTCCATATCCGTGGATCGCCATCACCGATGGACCGATGGCTGCCAAGAATAACAGCTCCCGGCGCGTTCGTTCGCCAGAAGGGATTGATGCGGCTTTGAGAACGGCAAGTCCTTTCTCCAGATGAGCAATCGCCTCCTTGTTCGCAGAGCGACCGGCGGCATTTTTTCCCGCCTTTAGCCAGAAGTCCAAAGCCTCAGCCGTCAATTTCGCTTCCGCATAGTGATAAGCCAGGACTTCGGGCTGGCTTTCCGCCACATCAGGAGATTGGTCCAATAGCGCTCGCGCGACCGCAGCATGTAAATTCTGTCGTCTGCTCTTCGGGATCGTCTCGTACGCCGCGTCCTGAATAAGAGCATGCCTGAAAGCGTAGCTCTTCTCGACGGATGACTGGCGCGCATCAAGGAGACCGGATTCCGTCAGTCTAATGAGGCTGTCTTCGAGTGGCGGGCCAGGCGCCTCGAGAACGGCTGCAAGCAACCGGTGTGAAAATGCGCGACCGATTACTGCGCCGACTTGAGCAATCTCTTTGGCCGATGCCAGGCGGTCGAGCCGCGCCATCAACAAATCCCGCAAAGTTGCCGGAATGACGATCGGCGGTAATGAAACGCTCGCAGGATCGGACTCTGCGTCAGTAGTCAGGACCGCCGATTCCAGGACCGTCTTGGTCAGTTGCTCGACGAAAAGCGGGATGCCATCCGTTTTGCTGACAATCTGAGCGATGACCTCCGAGGGAAGGCGCCGATCACCGCTCATCTCATGAACAATCGAGCGAATATCGGAATCGTCGAGGCCGGCGACAGATAAGACGCCGACGTGATCGAGGCAGCTCCACGGCGCTTCAAAGCCGGGTCGATGTGTCACCAAGACCAGGACAGGCAACTGGCGAATGCGCTCAACCAGGAGATCGAGGAATTCGAGCGTGCTCGCGTCAGCCCAATGGGCGTCTTCGAACATCATAATCACGGGATCGCGCCGAGCCAGACGCTCCACGTGTGTCAGCAATGCCGCCAAGGTCTTTCGGCGCTGCTGCGCCGGGTTGAGCGTGAGCGCAGGATAACGTTGCGGCATCGGGATTGATAAAAGTCCCGAAAACAGCGGGACAGTCTCCGCCGGATACAAGGCCGCGGTCGCCAGCGTGGCCTCCAGTTTGCCAAGTTTTTGATCGGGCGTGTCTTGTGAAGCAAAACCCGCGGCACGTTCGATTTGCCGGATGACAGGATGAAGCGGGCTATTGGTATGAAACGGCGAGCACTGATAATGCAGCCAGAGGTGCGGATCAGAAGCAATGCTTTCCTGAAAGGCACGCGCAAGGCGCGACTTGCCGATGCCGGCGTCGCCCCCGATCAGTTCTATCCAACCTGTTGACGCGCTCGCCCGCCGCCAGCGATCGAGCAATTGTTCCAGTTCGGCCTTGCGGCCTACGAAAGTCGCTGTTTCCGATCCGCGAAGCGCGTCGAAACGGCTCGTATTGTTGCGCTCACCGATGACGCGCCATGGCGTCGCCGCGCCCAATGATCCGGCGAGAGTCGTGTCCATGGGCTCATAGTCGAACAGATCGCCGACGAGTCCGTGAGTGGCCTCGGCAATCACCACAGTGCCGGGTGCCGCTACGGATTGCAGCAACGTCGCGAGCTTGGGCGCTTCGCCCACCAGAGCCTGCGTCGATTGACCTCCATCGGCGAGGTCGCCGATCACCACGTTGCTGGTTGCAATGCCGACGCGGGCACGGACTTGCTGGCTGGGGTCAACGTCCAGTCGAGGGGGCGCGGTGATCAGCGCGAGCGCGGCGCGAACCGCCTGTTCGGCGCCGTGCTCGTGCGCGTGCGGGTAGCCGAAGTAGGCCGTCATGCTGTTGCCCGAGAACTCCCGCACCAGGCCGCCGAAGTTGGAGACGATCTCGCCATAGCTGTGCTTGAAAGCCGCGAGCACGGGTTGCAGCTCTTCCGGGTCGAATTGCGCCGAAAGCGCGTCCAATCCGAACAAGTCGCAAGCGAGGATTGTTATCTGGCGTCGCTCAAGCGCGTCAGGATAGACCGGCTTGACGGCGCCGATGCGCGGCGTCTGGTCCTGCGGTTTCCGTTGCGCCGCGTTTGTTTCCTGGTCGTATGGTCTGTTTCTCTGCTCGCGAATTTCGCGATAGAGCGCCTTTGTCGAGGCCTCGGGCTCCACGCCGAGTTCTTTCGACAGCATGTCGCTGCAGAACCGATACTGCGCAAGCGCAGCCGCGTACCGGCCCTGCATGCTATAGAGCTTCATCAAGGACCGATGCGCGCTTTCCTGAAGCGGATCGAGGGACAGAAGCCGCGTCGCGATGGTGATGCCGCGCTCGACGTTGCCGGCGCCAACGTCGTCAGAGAGCAATTTGCTCAGCGCGCCAATGGCCTTCTCGTTCAGCTGCTGGCGAACTGATGACACCCAGCCTTCGAACTCGGACGCGCGCAGATCAAAGCCTTCCAGAAACTTGCCTTGATAGAGCTGTACGGCCTGACCAAGAGTCGCAACGTCGGCGCTCGCCGCCAGGCGCTCGAACTCAATGGCGTCGACTAAAAGTGCTCCGGATTTGAGTTCGACCGTATCGCTGCGGGCAATCAGCGCGTAGGCGTGACTAGGCGACAGAGCTTTCCGCAGCAGACTAAGCGATTGGCGCAAGCTCTCCCGCGCCTGCGTCTCTCCGCTGTCTTCCCAAAGCAGGGCGGCGAGCTTGGCCCGCTCGTGCGGTTGCCCGGCGTAATAGGCGAGATACGCCAGCAGCGCCTTCGTCTTTTTGGTTGGTAGGGAAAAGGCCCTTCCGCCTTCGCTCTCGAACTGGAAGGTCCCGAAAAGGCGAAGGTATAGGCGCTCCATGCCCTCCCCGCGTTGCCCCCGCACCGCAGATCAGTCTGTTTTCACGAATTTATCACGCTACCTCCCACGAGTCGATTACGGCCGAAACGCAGTCTGCAAGGGCGGGACAGCCTGCCAGGGAGACGGCAATGAGCCTGACTACCGAGCAACGCCGCGCGCTGGCTATGCTCGCGAGCGCGGGCCTCGATGGGGCCGCGCAGGCGTCGCTCATGGCACACGGATTTTGCGTCAGCATGATCGCCGGGCTGGTCAAGCGTGGACTTGCGACGGTGACGCGCGAGAAAGTCCGGGCCGGCAGCAGGTTGGTCGATGTTGGCAAGGTACGGATCACGGCCGCCGGGCGAGATGCGCTCGCCACCGAACGTTGGCGTTCTACGCTGCGGACGTGGTCTCCCCGCGTGCCCGAACAAGACCTCCACCCGTAAGACCGAGAGCCAATTGCGCGGGAGTTGTAAGGTCTTCCTTGACACTTGTAAGACGCTACCTTACATTTGAGCATGATTCGGTCGTTCAGAGACAAGGCCCTGGAGCGGTTCTTCGGGACGGGCGACGGACGCTGGCTCAGCGTGCAGAACACGAAACGTATCGCCAATATTCTGCGTGCACTGGACGATGCATCGCGGCCAGAGGATATGTACTTGCCAGGCTTCCGCTTTCATGCGCTTGCCGGCCGCGATAGGGGCCGCTATCCGGTCGACGCCAGAGGAGATTTTGCCGGCACTCGATCGGCCAAAAACGGAGATCGCGAAGCTGCTCGGCGTCTCGCGTCAGACGCTTTATGACATCCTTGAGGAAAAGCAGCCGGTGACCCCCGTCATGGCTTTACGACTGGGCAAGCTATGCGGAAACGGTCCCGATCTCTGGCTCAATCTGCAGAAGCGCTATGATCTGCAGCGCGCCGAGCGGGAGCTCGGAGAGGAGATCAAGACAATCCCGACATTGGACGTCGCGTGAGGTAGGCCAACGAGGGCTCATTGCCCCGACAAGCCGCCCAGACCTTCTCCGGGGTCGCCGGCATGTCGATATGCGCCGCGCCCGGCATCGCGTCGGCGAGCGCATTCATGATGGCGGCGAGCGCGCCGGTGGTGCCGGCTTCGCCGACGCCCTTGACGCCGAGCGGGTTGGTGGTCGCCGGCACGCCGTGCTCGGCGGCCGTCAGCGGCGGAATGTCGGCGGCGCGCGGCATCGCGTAGTCCATGAACGAGCCGGTGACGAGCTGGCCCGCCCGGTCATAATGGAGATGCTCCAGCAGAACCTGGCCTATGCCCTGAACGATGGCGCCGTGAACCTGGCCCTCGACGACCATGTGATCAAGCACGTTGCCGCAGTCGTCCACCGCCGTATAGCGGACGAGCTCCGTGGCGCCGGTTTCGGGATCGACCTCGACTTCAGCGATATGGCAGCCGTTGGGAAAGGTCTGCGGCGTATTGGCGGTGAGCCTGGTGTCGAGGTCCTCGACGCTTTCGTCGCTCTGCCGGCGATCCTTGGCGCGTGCCGCAAGATCGAACAGGCCGATGCGCCGGTCGGTGCCGGTTACCATGAATGCGCCCTCCTGATACACGATGTCGGCTTCGGCCGCTTCGAGCGCGTCGGACGCGAGCTTCTGGCCTTTGCGGATGACGGTCTCGGCGGCGCGCACGATCGCGGTGCCGGCGGTGACGGTGGAGCGCGACGCCACCGTCGATGCGCTCGCAACGCCCAGGCTGCTGTCGCCCTGGCGCATCCTTACGCGGTCGACCGGAATGCCGAGCGCAAGCGCTGCGACGCGCGGAAATACGCTCGCGTGAGCCTGGCCGGTGGACTGGGAGCCGAGCCAAAGCTCCACCACGCCGTCGCCCTGGAACACCAAAGCCGCGCCTTCCGTCGGTACCCCACCCGCATGCTCCAGAAAGCACGATATGCCGATGCCGCGAAGCTTGCCGCGTTTGGCCGCCTCACGGCGGCGCTTGCGAAAATCCGCGTGGGCGGCAAGCGCAAATGCCTTGTCAAATACGGCCGGGAAATCGCCGCTGTCATAAGTTGTCCCGACCGGCGTGCAATAGGGCATCGCCGACGGCGGAATGAGATTGCGCCGGCGGATTTTTTCCGGCGCAATGGCGGTGATCCGCGCCGCTTCGTCCACAAGGCGCTCGATGAGATAGTTCGCTTCCGGACGGCCGGCGCCGCGATAGGGTGCGGTCGGCACCGTGTTGGTGAAGGCGCAGCGCACTCTCACGTCGATTGCGGGAATCCGGTACATAGCCGGGAGGCAGCGCGCGAAATTGTTGGTGGCGAGGTGAACACCGACCGAGCCGACGTAAGCGCCGAGATTGACGACGCAGGAGAGCCGCAGCGCCAGGAATTTCCCGTTTTCATCGAGCGCCAGTTCGCCGTCGGCGAACATATCGCGGGCCTGGTTGTCGGTGAGGAAGGACTCAGCGCGGCTCGCCATCCAATGAACCGGGCGGCGAAGCCCTCTCGCGGCAACCAGCAGCGCCGGATATTCCGGATAGACCGGCGTTTTCATCCCGAAGGCGCCGCCGACATCCTCGGTCACGACGCGCAGCTTGCCGGGCTCGATGCCCATGGCCGCAGCGAGCCCATCGCGCAGCACGATCGCGCTCTGCGAGCAGACCCGCATGGTGTAGCTGTCGGTCGCCGCATCATAGCTTGCGGTCCCGCCGCGCGGCTCCATGGTGGCGGCTGCGATGCGCTGGTTGAGTTGCGAGATGCGCGCCACCCGGGGCGCTGCCGCGATGATCCTCGCGACCTCCTTTTCGTTGGCGCCGTCAGCGGATGGCGGCGACTGCCAGTCGATTGCGAGGTTTCCGGGCGCCTGCGGCCACAAGAGCGGCGCGCCCGGCGCGGTCGCCTCGCGCGCATCGAGGACGGGCCTGAGTTCCTTGTAGTCGACATTGACGCGCTCGGCCGCATCCTGGGCGAGCGCCGCGGAGGTCGCCACCACCAGCGCCAGCGGTTCGCCGATATGCATGACGCGATCGCCGGCGAGCGCGGGGCGGGGCGGCTCGATCAGCGCCGCACCGTTGCGGCCGGTCATCGGGGGGTGACGCAAGATGGCGCCGACGCCGGCAGCTTTCATGTCCGCCACCGTCAGCACCGCCAGCACGCCATCGGCGACGCGGGCAGCCGCGATATCGATGTTGCGGATTTTGCCGTGCGCATGGGTCGACCGCACGAAGCACCCGTAGACCTGGCCCGCCAGCGGCGCATCGTCGATAAATCGGCCTCGGCCACGCAAGAGCTGTTCGTCTTCCACCCGCCATGGTGGGCGGTGGCTGTTTGCACTCGTCATGCTGCGATATCCGTTGCGATCGCGTTCTCGTTCAGGCAGGTAACAGCATAAGCCGCAGCGGAAAAGTCAACCCACCAGCATGGCCAAGAGCACAGCGCGCGAACCCTATATCGGCCGGCCGCTGCCGCGCTTCGAGGACCTGCGGCTGGTCGCTGGGCGCGGGCGCTTCACCGACGATTTCGCGTTCGATAACCAAGCCTATGCGGCTTTCGTGCGGTCGCCCCATCCGCATGCGCGCATCAGGTCGATCGACACCGATGCCGCCGCCAAGCTCCCCGGCGTCATCGCTGTCTTCACCGCGAAAGACTACGCCGCAGCGGGCGGACGCGGCATCGTCCACATGGCCAATCCGGCCGGCACCTACGACGTGAAGGCGAGGGCGTTCACCGGGCCGGAGCGGCAGACGCCGTTCGAGATGCCGCATCCGCCGCTCGCCGCAGAGCGCGTGCGATTTGTCGGCGAGCCGGTCGCGATCGTGATCGCCGAGACGCAATCTGCCGCGCAGGACGCCGCGGAGGGCGTCATCGTCGCGTATGACGTGCTGCCCGCGGTGACCGACGCCCTCACGGCGCTCAAGCCCGGAGCGCCGCTGCTGCACGACGAGGTGGCCGACAATCTTGCCATCGACACCACGTTCGGCGATCAGGCCGCCGCGGAGGCCGCATTTGCGGCGGCGCATCTCGTCATCGCCCAGGTCTTCCGCAATCAGCGCATCGCGTCCGCCCACATGGAACCGCGCGCGGCGATCGGCGCCTATGACGCAGCGCTTGGCCTCTACACGGTCCTGACTGGCAGCCAGGGGGCGGTGCGGGTCAAGAACACGATCGCGGCCTGTCTCGGCGTTGCGCCCGATAAGGTGCGCGCCGTGACCCATGACGTCGGCGGCGCTTTCGGGCTTCTCAACAATGTCTATCCCGAGCAGGTGATGGTCACCTGGGCGGCGCGCCAAGTGGGGCGCCCGGTGAAATGGACCGGCGACCGCACCCAGGCCTTCCTCACCGACTACCAGGGCCGCGATATGGTCACGGGGGGGCGCCTTGCGTTGGGGACGGATGGAAAAATCCTCGCCCTCGCCATCGCGATGACCGCAAACATCGGCGCCCATCCGGTGAGCTACGTTCCGTTGTCCAACGCCTATCGGGTCACCCCGACCGTCTACGACATCCCGGTCGCCACGGTCGCGATCCGCGGCGCCCTCACCAACACGGTGCCGACGGCGCCGTTTCGCGGCGCCGGCCGCCCGGAAGCCACTTTCGTCATCGAACGGCTCCTCGATATCGCG
>WNFI01326012.1_pt1 | contig 10818 bp, 10 predicted proteins | sample 5400471 | NCBI WGS metagenome assembly WNFI01 (sample SAMN13153348, study PRJNA577476) | soil metagenome | isolation source: 100 cm saprolite on Douglas fir-dominated hillslope | place: USA:California | collected 2013-09-17 | reverse complement strand
CGAAAAGCCTTTGCGCTCCAGGCCTATCGTATTGATGCCGAAACTTTTCGTCTCGCGTTCAGTGACGATTTTCGAAAACGGCGGCACGTCCTGCGTAATCACCGTCGAGGCCCCGATGTAGGCGTAGCGGCCGATGCGGCAAAACTGGTGCACCGGGCAAAACGCGCCGATGGTCACGAAATCTTCCACCGTGACGTGCCCGGCGAGCGTCGCGCCGTTCACAAACAGCGTGTTGCTGCCGATCACGCAGTCGTGACCCACGTGCGAGTACGCCAAAAAGAAGTTTCCTTCGCCTAGTGTCGTCTTGGCGCCGCCTTTTTGCGTGCCCCGGCTTACCGTCACGTATTCGCGGAAAATATTGTTGTCGCCGGCAACCAGTTCGGTGCGCTCGCCGCGAAACGTATAATCCTGCGGATCTCCGCCGATCGCGCTGAACGCATAAAAAACGTTGTTCTTGCCAAACTTCGATGGCCCGCCAACTGCCGCATGCGCGTGCAACTCGCACCCATCGCCCAATTCCACGTCTTCGCCGACCACCGCATAGGCGCCGACCTTGACGCCCTCGCCAAGTCTTGCGCTCGCCGCAACAATGGCCTGCGGATGAATTTCGCGCATCGTCATTTCGCGGGTTCTTCAGCCTTAGCAGGGGGTTCCCGATCGATCATCTTGCACATCACCGTGCCTTCCGCGGCCAATTCCCCGTTCACCGTTGCCCTGCCTTCCAATTTGCAGAAGTCGCCGCGCCAGTTGAGCACGTTGACTTCGATGCGCAGTTGATCGCCAGGCACCACGGGACGCCGGAATCGTGCGCCATCCACGGCCACGAAATAGAGCAGCTTCTTATCGCGGTCCGGGATATCCAGCAGTAGCAGAAGTCCTCCCGTCTGCGCCACCGCCTCAAGAATCAGGACGCCCGGCATGATCGGCTTTCCCGGGAAATGCCCCTGAAAATAATATTCGTTCATCGTGACGTTCTTGATGCCGACGATGCGTTTGAGGCGTTCCACCTCGATAATCGCGTCCACCATCAAAAATGGATAGCGATGCGGCAGCAGCTTCTGAATTTCCACGACGTCCAGTATCATTCGCTCTCTCCGTCGCCGCGGACCACCTCAGCGGCGCCTGGTCCTTCCCCCGCAAACCTTTGATTATATGCGAACCCCGGCCCTCTGCGATACGCGCTCCTGCTCAGTTACTGCGACTGCTTGGCCAGGACGAGGAGGAGGGGTCAGAGCGTAGATTGTTGCCATCACGGTGATGAATTTTGTCCGATTGCTCTGATCGCGTGGCGTTGATAGCATGTCCGCGCCATGTCCGACAAAAAGTTGCCAGAAGAACTCTTGCGCGGCATCGCGGCGACCTTCTGCGCATCACGCACGCGCCGGGTAATTCTCGCGCCTCAGGCCAGCTTCTTGTTCTGGGCCACTACGATACGGTTTACTCCACCGGAACGCTCGCCAGGATGCCTTTTCGTGTGCAAGGCGGCAAAGCTTTCGGTCCGGGAACTTTTGACATGAAGGCCGGAATCGTTCAAGCGCTTTTCGCGCTACAAGCGCTTCAGCAAACTGAAATGCACCTTCGCAAGCGCCTCGTCTTTCTTTGGACTTCCGACGAGGAGATCGGAAGCGAAGCATCCCGCGAATTCTTTGAGCCAGAAGCACGCCGTAGCGATGCCGTCTTTGTCCTCGAGCCTTCTTTCGGTCCGCAAGGCCTGCTGAAGACCGCCCGCAAGGCCGTCGGCGAAGCTGAATTGATCGTGCACGGCCGCGCTTCGCACGCGGGCCTGGCGCCACAGGAAGGCATCAACGCCATCCACGAACTGGCGCGGCAGCTCACGCGCATCGAAAAATGGAGCGATCTTCGCCGCGGCGTCAGCGTCAACGCCGACATCATCGAAGGTGGCACGCGTACCAACGTCATTCCGGAACGCGCTCGGGCCATTCTCGATCTGCGCGCGCTGCGCGTTTCTGACATGCGCAGCCTGGAAGACCGCTTGCACGACCTGCGCCCGCTTCAAGCCGGCGCTCGTCTGGAAATCACCGGCGGCTTCAACCGCCCTCCGCTTGAAAGCAGAATGAGCGCAGCGCTATTCGAACGCGCCCGATTGCTGGCAAGTGAAATGAATCTCACCCTGGGCGAATGCACCGTGGGCGGTGGCTCCGACGGAAATTTCACCGCCGCGCTCGGCATCCCCACGCTCGATGGCCTCGGCGCCGTCGGCGATGGCGCCCATTCCACGCGCGAGCACGTCATCATTAACACTATGCCCGTTCGCGCAGCTCTCCTGGCGGCTCTTCTTGCCACGAACTAGCAGTTTGAGTTTTTGGATGGCTGCCAGGAATACTTGAGGATGCAGAATCAATCCCTCGCACGATCTATATCAATGCCCGTAGGTTTTTCGCAGATACTCAGCCGTGGATTGCGTCACGTCATTGTAATCGCTGTGCAACACTTCCTTCAGGGCCGCTTCGGTCGCCATTCCCGCCCCAATGCGGTCGAGAATCCGCTCGATATCGCGCATCCCATTGGACTGCACGATGTATTCGATGTTCGCCAGCGCCCACGCATAGGCGTAGCGCGCCCCGTCTCCACTCATTGCCATCCATGAGCCTTCCAACCGGCCAAGCGACGCGGCGCGTCCGTTGCTGTAAATCTGTGCCAGTACCACCGCGTTTTCGCCGCTGCGCTGCCCTTCCATCCACTGCGCCAATCCCTCTTGAATCCACGTGGGCGCACGTCCGTGTGTCTTTTGCTGAATAAAACTGTGCGTCAGTTCATGCTTCAGTATGCGCGACAATTCCTGGTCTACTCCGGTTAGTCCCTGCACCGGCACGCGAATGCGCCCATCATTCAGCGCGCCCGCCCATCCGGGAGCCTTGGTAATGTCCGCAAACGCTTCCTGGGTGTACAAAATCACGCCAATGGAATCCGGCGGCGAATAATTCAGTTCCGATTCGATCGCGGAGAAATGCATTTCGAGCGTGCGCAAGACATCGCGCGCCAGCGCCGGCGCCGCCGCTCCGCTGTAGCGCAACGTAAAATGGCTGCTCTCGTTTTCCTTGTAGTTTTCTTCTTCCTTCTTGTCGCGCTGCGCCTTCTCCAGTGCCGCTCGCACTTCCGCATCCGGCCGCAAGGCTAGCGCCTTCTTCCATTCCGCGACAGCCTGGTCTAGCTTGTTCAACCCGTAATAAGCCCAACCCGCCAGTTTCGGCACATCCGGATTGTCGGGAGCCGCCCGCCGCGCGCGTTCCAGGTATTCCAAGGACTGTTTGTATTCGCTGCGCCGCAGATGCGTGTAGGCCACGTTCATCAGCAGCGCCGGCTCGTCCGGATCGTAGATCAGCGCGGTGCGCTCATCGGCCAGGGCGTGCTCCATGTCGCCATGAGAAATTTCAAACGTTGCCGCCGCGTGATGACCCATCGCGGCATTAAAGTTGGCTTGCTTCGATCCCCCGCGCGCGTCGCTTTCGAGCTTGGCGATATACGGGCGGTCTATCGATCCGTCATGAACCACAGCGCGCTCGATCGCGTCACTATCTCCACCGCTGATTGGTTGTGCCGCCGGCGGTGCAATCGCCAGGTTCGCGGCATCTGCGCCCGGCCCGCCAGCCATCGGCACCCCGCCACCCTTTTCAATATGATCAACGATGGACTTTGGCAGGCTCAATTCGCCCGCGGAGGTCAGATATTTTACCTTGTCACCTTCTTCGACAGCGCAGAGCGCGCTGATGCGCCGGCCGTTTTTCAGGACAATCGTATCCGCCGCTGCCCCGCCGCTCATGCAAAAGAGCGCGGCACACAGCAACACGGCGCGAATTCGGCCAGCTGAACTCATTTGCGGTATCTTGTCATTTTAATCCGCGGCGCCAAATGTATGCTCGCCTCCTTGTTCCCCCATGCCGAAAGTGACTACACTTCTTGTATGAGGGTGTGGGCAATTTCTTTCGCGTTGTGGTGTCTGCTGGCGCCCGCGGTCTTTCCAGCCGCGGAAAGAACGCCGCATGAATTGTACGATGCCCTCAAGGTGCTGCGCGTCGATCCCGCCAACGTTTATCGCATTTCTCCCGCCCATCGCATCCAGTTGCGGCGCGGGGATGCCGTGCTCTCCTTTGAAGAAGGCACACTCGCCTTTTTCACCCCTCTCGACGGGCAAATTACCGGCGCCGTCTTCTACGGCCGCGGCCACATTCTGGCGGCTCCGCGAGATCCCGTCGAAAAACAGCAGATGGGGCGTTTTCTTGGCGCTCCGGTCCTCGATCAAGAATTCATCAGGGGATATCTGCGCTTTACGGACAATACCGCGGACGAACTTCTTGGCCAATTCCGCGCCGCGCATCTTGCCGCTCAGACAGATGCCTCCCTTGGCGCACAGTGGGATTCCGCCGTTGCTGAACTAAATCCCAGCTATACCCTTCGCATTCTTTTTGACCGGCTGTCGTCCCATCCGAAGCCCTGTTTCTATGCCGGGCTTGAGGGCACAGCCACCGGCGCTTTCGACGTGGTGCTCGACCCCCAACGGGACGAGCCATTCGTCCTTGGCCAGCTCCACAAAGCGGGCGGCAAATCTCTCTACGATGTCTGGACCTCGCATCGCCTGCCGGACTCTCCCGTTCTTCCCGTCGCTTTTCGCGGGCTGCACTATTCCATCGAAACTACAATCTCCCCCAACAACTCTATGGACGCCACTGCCACGGTGCTCTTGCGCGCAGAAACGGGCTCCGAGCGCATCCTCGCTTTCCAGCTTTCCCGGGCGCTGAGCATTGACAGCGTCACCGGCGAGCAGGGTGAGCCTCTGGCCTTTTTCCAGAATGAAGGCATGACCCTTCAGGAGCGCAGCGCGCACGGCAACGACTATTTGGATGTCGTGCTTCCGCAATCGCCGGCGCAAAAACAGGAGTTCACGCTTCATTTTCACTACCGCGGCAACGTGATCCAAGACGCCGGCAACAGTGTGCTCTTTGTCGGCGCCAGGGAAAGCTGGTACCCCCACCTTGGGGATAACACGGAATTTTCTTCGTATGACTTTCTCCTGCGGTGGCCGCGCAAGCTGCGCTTGGTCGCCACCGGCTCCAAGCTCGAAGAGCATGAGGAGGGTGATTTCCGCGCCGGCCATTGGAAGTCCGAGAAACCGATCTCCGTCGCGGGCTTCAACCTCGGGGAATATGCCTCGGTCACGGTCGCTTCCGGAGCTCGTTCTATTGATGTCTACGCCAATCGAGAGCTGGAGGAAAATCTCCAGAGACGGATGGCCACTCAAGACGTCGGTGCCCTCTTCGGTGCCCCCGCGCGATTCGGATCCCCCACGGCGGGCCGCGCGATTCCTCCGCCTCTTTCCTCTCCCAGCCCGGCCGATGCGCTCAAGCAACTTGGAAAAGAGATCGATTCCTCCATCCATTTTTACGAAACGTACAGCGGGCCCTTCCCTTTCAGGAGCGCGCGGGGCTCAGCATCGCCAGCCAGGAACACTTTACCGAGCTGGTGCCTTACCACGAAGTCGCGCATCAATGGTGGGGCAACGTGGTGGCGTGGTCTAGCTACCGCGACCAGTGGATTGACGAAGCCATCGCCAATTATCTCGCCGTGCTTTTCGCCGACACCAAGAAGAGCCCCGACCACACTTTGCACGTCTGGCTCACGCGCTATCGCCAGCAACTCGCCGAGAAATTGCCAGGCGCCACCGAAGACGCGGGAGATATCGGCGCGCTCACTCTCGGCTCGCGCCTCAATTCATCGAAGTCCCCCTCGGGCTACGAAGAAATCGTCTACAGCAAGGGCACGTGGATCATTCACATGCTTCGGGAAATGTTGCGCCAGCCTAACGCCCGGAACCCCGATGCGAGGTTCACCGCGCTGTTGCAAACGTTGGTGACCAAGTACGCTTACCGGGCCCTCTCCACCGACGACTTGCGGCACGAAGTCGAAGCCGTCATGACTCCGGGCATGGATCTCGAAGGCGGCCGCTCGATGGAATGGTTTTTCGAAGAGTGGGTGCGCGGGACGGGCATCCCGCATTACCGCGTGGAATTCACGGTCCACCATACGGAAAAGGGTTATCAGATTCGCGGCAAGCTCCGCCAGACGGGAGTTCCACATTCGTTCATCGCCAGGGTTCCGCTCTATTCCGGTGGCGCCGGACACGGCTCGCTACTCGGCACGGTTATTGCCGCCGGGCCGGAGACATCATTTCACTTCGAAACTCAAAATCCCCCGCGCAAAATTGTGGTTGACCCGCAAATGACCCTGCTCTGCACTTCCGAATAATCGATCCTGTCAACCATTTGGAGTACGGCAGCTCTCTGCCGCTTTTCCTCCATCCGCAGGCTTTCCTTACTTGAACCGCTCCAGCAAAAGCTGTTGTTCCAGCAGCGGACTATCGAGATTGAGTTCCGCTTTTTCGTCCTCGCCAAAAATATACGGGAACCCCAGGGGATCACCCGGAATTCCCTGGAGCAAACGCGCCTGCACCAAGTCGCTCATGCGCGCAGGGCGCTTGCCAAAACGCTTCGCATATTCATCGGCCAGCAAATCAAGCTGCCGGCAGTCTTCTTTCACTTTTAACAATTGCAAATGCATCAGCGCATTTTTCTTTACCGAGGCGTCGCTCGTCGTATTGTAGATGTCCTTCCACAAGAAAACCGAAGTCTCCAGGGACTCCCCCTCCGCCGCAACTTTAGCGGCCATTACTTTCATCCACAGTAGCGCGTTCGGTTTCTTGCTTCCTTCCAGAAAGGCATCCGAAGCCTTCTTGTAATCCTTCAAGTCAAAATAATAGATGAATCCCAAATCTTCGTAGAGGCGCCAATAATCCGGATTCGTCTGGATGCCGCGCTCGATGAGCTTCACCGCGAGGTCCGGCCTTCCAGCACCGGTCGGTGGGGCTTGGCTCAGGAACATGGCGCCAAACCGGTAGGAGATCAGCAGATTCGGATCGAGCGTCGTGGTGATGTCCAACAGCGGCCAGAGCAACTCGAGATTCGCTTGCCCTCGCACATGTTTGTTTCCGTAATATTGCACCACGCTCGTCCAATAAATGTCCGCCAGCAATGGCGCATATTCCAGGCTCATCACTTTCATGAGCTTGCCCGAGCGCAGCAGGACGTCGTCGCGCTCCTCGCTTAACGACACGCGCTGCGCGTCGATGTCGTGTTGCAATCGCCAAATGCCTGCGAATCCCAGCGGCAGGACCAGCAACAGCAGCCACGCGATGGGATTTTGCGATTTCATTTCAAATTCTTTCGCGAGAACACCGCTGCCGCCGCCGTCAAGACGATCGCGCAATAAATCACCGCGTACAGCGTGTTTTGCAGGATCAGTGCGCCGGGAACCGCTCGCCCGTGCGCGGCCAGCGCCATCACGTTGAAATTCTCAAAGTTGGGAAGCAGGTAGGAAAGCCATCTCGTGAAAGCCGCCATCGCCGGGCTCATCACTTCGACCGGCAAATTCCGCAGTTCCTGCACGTACAAACCCACGATGTACAACCCCACGGTGAACAAAATCGCCAGCAGGGGCGTCGTAAAGCACGAAAACAAAAGCGACAGCGCGACGATCAGTGCCAGCTTCAGCCAGATGAAATACACCGCCACCAGCACTGCGGCATCGCTGCCTTCCAGCGAATGCTTCACATAAATCATTACCAGCAGCAGCCCTAGCGCCATCGCCGCTGTGTTCACCGCCAACGTCAGCACCAGCCCCGCGAATTTTCCCAGCAGGAATTCCCATCGCCGCACCGGCTTCGCCAACAGTGCGTAGAGTGTGCGCTTATCCATTTCTTTCGAAACCAGTGCCACGCCGATGAAAACGGAAATCAACAGCCCCATCACCGAAATGGCGCTCAAGCCCAGGCTCACGATGACCGTCTGTTCGATGCCGATCGAGATTTGTCCTACGGCGATGGCAGCTGCCATCATCAATAGCGCGAAAAAAACAAGGTTATACAGCACGCGGTCGCGCACTGCTTCCCGAAACGTGTTCAATGCCACTACGCCGACACGCCTCATTTCCCGCTCACTTCCACCGCCGAAGCCTGCGCGCGGTCCGCCGCCACCAGGTTCATGAAGAATTCTTCGAGCGTCGCTTTCACTTGCGATACGGAAAGGATGCGCGCTCCTGCCGCCCGCAACTGCTCGATGGCCGCGTAAAGCTCTTCCTCCGCCACTTGCAGCCGGTAACGATCGCCCGTGCGCGTGGTCTTGGCCAACAGCGGCGCGTTGCTCGCCCCCGTCAGCTCAAAAAGGATCTCCATCCCCTGGGTCTTCATGTCCACGAGTGTGCCCGGCGCTCCGACTCCGCGCAGCTTTCCGCCCACAATCACGCCCACGCGATCGCACAACATCTCCGCATCGGAAAGGATGTGCGTGGAGAACATCACGGTCTTCCCGTCCTTCTTCAGTTCCAGAATAATGTCACGTACCTCGCGCCTGCCGACCGGGTCCAGCCCCGACATCGGCTCATCCAGAATCACCACTTTCGGATCGTGCAGAATCGCTTGCGCCAGTCCCACGCGTTGCAGCATCCCCTTTGAGTACTTGCGCAGCTGTATCTTCCGCGCGGTTTCGAGGCCGACCTTCTTCAGCATGCGTTCCACGCGCTCTTTCCTGTCCGCGGCAGTCAAGTCGTGAAACCGCGCGAAATAGTCCAGCACTTCCGCTGCGGTCAAATAATCGTAGAAGTACGGCTGCTCGGGCAGGTAGCCGATGTCCCGGTGCATTTCCACGTCGCTAATCGGCTTGCCGAGGATTCGCGCGCTCCCCGCCGTCGGGAAAATCAGCCGCATCAGCAGCTTGATTGTCGTGGACTTGCCGGCGCCGTTCGGCCCGATAAAACCGAACACCTCGCCGGTTTCCACCTGCATGTTCAACCCCTCAAGCGAGGTCTTTTTAGCATGCCCAGCCCGACCGTCAATCGTTCAGCTTGAGGGTGTGCGCGGAGAGAAAATACAGAGAAGGGTACGCGGGAGAAATATCCAGGTGAAATCAGGTGTCGCTGCGGACTTGCCCGATCTGCACCAATTCCGCGGTGGGAGCAGCCGGCCGCGTCATGGGTGTTGGCTTCAGGTTTTGCGGGTCGCGCCAGTTATCCAGTATTCCCACCTGTTGTACGCAGGAAACCGTGCACCGCGGCGCGCAGAACTTCTTCGTCGAGTACTCCCGGTGGCGCATCTCCGGTGTGTACTCCGCTAGCGGAATCCCCGGATACCCGCGCTGCTGCGAGCACCAGTGCACCAGCCCGTCCTCGCAAATATAGAGGTAGCGCGAGCCCGAGCGGCAACGCCAGTTGTGTTCCTTCCCGCGCGCCACGTTATGCTGAAACTCATTGAATCGCGAGAACGAGCGCTTCCCCAGCGCCATCACTTCTTCAAATATTTCCTGCTCCTGCGGTCCCAAAGGCTTCAATTGCCCGTTGTTGTCGTGAATAATCCCCACCGTGCTGGTGAACCCCAGCGCCACGGCCCGGTGCGCGATCTTCAGCGCATCCTCCGGATCTTTTACGCCGCTTCCCAACACGGAGTTGATGTTCACCTGAAACACCGCGTACTGCGACAGCATCACCAGCCGCCCATCCAGCGTCTTCAAGCTCTTCTTGGAGACTTCATCCGGCACCACGTTATCGATGCTGATTTGCAGATGCTCCAGCCCCGCTGCATTTAGACGCTCAATACGTTCTTTGTTCAGGTAAAAACCATTGGTGATCAGCCCGGCGATCATCCCTCGTTGCCGCATGTGCCGGATGACTTCATCCAAATCCGGATGCATCAGCGGTTCGCCCCCGCTGATGGTGATGATCGAGGTCCCCATGTCCGCCAGTGCGTCCAGCCGCTTTTTCATCTCCTCCAGCGGCACCGGCTTCGAGAAATCGTCGTATTCGTTGCAGTAGGTGCAAGCCAGATTGCATTGCCGCATGGGGATGATGTGCACCAGGATGGGGTGCTTCGTCGACACGAGTGCCTTCCCGATCATCTCCAGCTCGCGCGCGCGCGTCCGCAGGAAACGTAGCCACCTGCGCAGCCGCGTTTTCGCGGTTGCCCGCACTGCCTTTGTTTCTTCAGCCATGAAAGAAGCAGAATCCCCTAAGTGAAAATTATACATGACCAGGCTGAACGCTGCTGCCCTCATGCCTCATAAATAATCTGTAATCGCCATCTTGCCCGACCTAACCATTGCCACCGCTTCGTCGTCCAATGCTGCGAAGGGCTTCGTAGACGCAACCATTGTCACGCGAGGTGCCCATGCAACCCTTGGTCACAGACTTGCGCTATGCCGCACGCGAACTCCGCAAGCGCCCCGGCTTCACGCTGACCGCAGTCCTATCCCTCGCCCTCGGCATAGGGGCCACAAGTGCCGTGTTCAGCGTCATTTACGCGGTGCTGATTGACCCTTTCCCGTACCCCGGTTCCGATCGCATCATGGAGATGCGGCTCGTCGATAAATCCGGCAGCGACCGCTTCGCCGGCACCAGTGGCCAGCAAGCAGACCAGCTTCGCAAGACGAGATCCATCGAAGACGTCACGCTGATGGATTGGTGGAACCTGACCACCACGGACGGCGACCTCCCCGAAGACGTCCAGGCGATGTATATCGACCCAAACGCCCCAAATCACTGGGGCATCCGCGCTCTGATGGGCCGCTGGCTGATTCCCTCGGACGCGCCGCCGGGACAAACGCCACAGCCCGTCGTGGTGCTGACCTACCATTTCTGGCAGCGCTATTTTATGGGCGACCCCAACGTGATCGGACGCACCATTCAGCTTGTCCATAAGCCATATCAGATCGTTGGCGTGATGCCGCCGCGCTTCAAATGGGGCGACCCGGACATGTACGT
>WNFI01196381.1_pt1 | contig 10818 bp, 8 predicted proteins | sample 5400471 | NCBI WGS metagenome assembly WNFI01 (sample SAMN13153348, study PRJNA577476) | soil metagenome | isolation source: 100 cm saprolite on Douglas fir-dominated hillslope | place: USA:California | collected 2013-09-17 | reverse complement strand
GGTTACCACATCAGGTACCATGCTCCAACAGGTGGTCTTCCGCCCGTGCTCAAGATATTGAACACGGATATAGACCGCTGGGGGTCAGGATGCTGCACCAACAACGGGATTGGGAGAGCTCATGGACACTGTTCTTGTGCGGCTGGTTGAAGTCGGAAACGACCAACACTCTCGGCGCCTCGTATGAGAAACGAGCGTTTCGCTCAAGCGCAGCAGTGTGTCACCGGTGTGTGCCGCCACCCTCCCCAAAGATGCATCGTTAGTGGCCGCCAGCCCATCCGCACGCATGCGAAACCCCTCTGATAGATGGAGGCGCGAGATCGAGGTGCGCGGTGGCCCCTCTGGCCCTGTGGCTCCATCGAACACCTGGTGCGCGTGTTGCGAAAGGAGGAAGACGGCTGGGGTCCGCATCCCGCCGGGTTGGCGCTTCATCGTCACCGGAACGTCGTTCGGATGCTTGCCCGTGACCCCCGGCATCCGGCAAACGACGGTCTGCTCACACATGTTGGGTCGCGTGTTCGGTCCGCCGTCGAATCCTCTGCCATTTTAGCACCATGCTGCTATAATCGCAAGTGACGGAGTGGGGTACGGAAGGCTCGCGGGAAACGGGATCGGGACGAGGACTGCCATCATGATCACTCCAGGGGAGTTGGGCCGCAGGCTCCGGCTGGCGCGGGAACATGCCGGATATACCCAGGAAGAGGCCGCCGCTGTGCTCGGATTGGACGCGACCGCGATCGTGAAGATCGAGCGCGGGCGGCGCGGCGTCGGGGCGATCGAGTTGAAGAATCTGGCGTCCCTGTATGGGGCTTCGGCAAATGCCCTCCTTGAAGATACTGCGACAGACGACGAGATCGAGCTACGGGTCGCTTTGCGTGTCGGAGAGGCAACCGATCGCGGAGCTAGCGACTTGATGCAGCGCTTAGAGCGCATCATTGCTGACGACCGCTGGCTGCGCGAGCGCGTAAGAGACGTCGCCCCCTCGACGGTCTGGAAGCCGGTGGCTCTGCCTCACCGGCCTGCCCTATCAAGTTACGAGCGCGGATACCAGGCCGCAGAGGCATTCCGGAAGCGATCCGGCCTTGATGAGTCGCCCATCCGAGATGTTGCGCTCGTGGCCGACGAGGTAGGCGTCCTGGTGTCGCGCCTGCCGCTCGGGGCGGCTGAGGCGCCCGACGGCTGCTCGGCCATCGATCCCACCAATAGCAGTGCCTATGTGCTTATCAACAGCGACAAGCCTCGTGCCCGGCGGCGCTTCACGATTGCTTGGGGCGGAGTGCCGGACCGTTAGAACGGGTGGTATGGCTGGCCGAGTCCTTCGGGGTCAGTGAGGAGTCGGCCGCCTACCGCCTGGTGAACCTTGGGTTCGGTGATGATATCGAGGACAGTGCGGCAGGACACCAAGCGAGGCAAGCACCTGCCGAGAGCCGATCCAAGCGCGAGGGCCTTGTGGAGGCGATTCATATGCTCAAGGAGCAGCAAGAGACACTGCGCCGGATTCGCATGCAGCTCGGTTTGGCCCCGGTCATGGCTGACGCCGAGCGCGGGGTGACGGAGGTCGGGCCGGCGATGCGCTCCCGGTTGGCTAAGGCATTGGAGGATGGACTGAGGGTTTGCGTGTGGCGGACATTTGGGACAGCCAGCGGAGCATTATCCTCCTGCGTCCGGGACCGGCGCAGTGCCGTGCGAGCCCTCTTTCTCTGGCCGGTGGCCAATGTGGTGTACACGGTGCGCTAGGCAAGGGAGGTGCATCGTACAGGCCCGGCAATGTCGCATTGCGAGGGGGAAGCATGATGCCTACCCCTTACACAAGAGAGGCAATAGGCGATGAGCGAGCAGCATGAACAAGGCCCAGATGCTGCACCCGTCGAGATTCGGCGCGAACAGGCCTTGGAGCAAAAACCCGTGCCGTTTTGGGGCGACGAGCTAGCCGCGGCCATGACCGCTGGCGGCAATATCTACATCGCCTTGCCGGCGATGTGCCGCGCACTCGGCCTCGGCACACAGGCTCAGCTCCAACGCATTCTGCGCACCCCCACCCTGGCCAAAGGTTTGCGCGAGATTCCCCTGGAGACGCGTGGCGGCGTGCAGGACACCAACTGCCTGCGCGTAGATAAGGTGGCGCTTTGGGTCGCCGGCATCGAGCCCACGCGTGTCAAGGCACAATTCCGCGCCAAAATCGAAGCCTATCAGGAAGAATTGGTGCAGCTCCAGCAGGCGATTAGCATGCTGGAATCGCTCGCGGAGCGCCAGGACGCGACAGAGGCCCAGCTTGCTGAGGCGAGCGCGCAGCTCGCACAGGTAGATGCACGAACCCAGCGCCTGACGCCTGCGCACACGCGCGACGTACAGACACTCGTGGACCGCATGGTACGCGAGACCAAGCACCTGCCGCTCCCGCTTACGTATGCCATCATCTACGGGCGCCTGAAGAATCGATTCCGTGTCGGGTCATACAAAGAGGTGGCCGATGCACGCTTCGACGAGCTGCTGGGTTTCCTGGGCGACATGCTGAGCCAGGCGACCAGTGGACAGGCCCCTGAGCAGGGGAGCCTGTTCGAGTAATTCAGCGACACGTAGCCACGGCTTGGTCGCTCTCGCAGCAGGTCTACCGGTATACGTGTCTCCCAGTGCCTTCCTCGATAACCAGGTGCACGCCATGGCCTTGTAAGGCTGATGCACAGTCTATGTCCGCGAAGACCGATTATCGGCCATAGAAAAGGCGCACAAAATAAGGGATCCCATTTGCCTTTGTTGTGCCTGGAATACTCTACCTGGATCGGAGATACGGGCGCATGGGCGGCTCCTTGGCGGGCCGTGGGGCCCGCTCTCACCCCACTAACGGCGCGTCGCCGATTAGGTGGCGTGGTATCGCGTCATGAACGGGAGCCCTCGCCATTGCCAGTGGCCTCATACGCGCTGATATTCGGAGCGAGGTCCGCCAGATCCTCGCGGCTCAGGTGCTCCAGGTAGCGCTGCGTCGTCGTCAGCGAGGCGTGGCCAAGCACGGCTTTGACCTCCATCGTCGAGGCCTTGCGCCTTCCCGCGTCGGGATCGCCGCGCAGAAGCGCGATCGCCAGCGTGTGACGCAGGGCGTGTGGCGAGATCTGCTTCCCCGGCGCGATCTTGCCGCGCGCCTGCGCCAGGTCGGCCATACTGTCGATTAGGCGCCGTACGTGCCTGGCAGAGAGGCGCCCGTTCCGTCGCGAGAGCCAGAGCGGGGTGGCTCGGTCGGCGGTCGCCGCGAACCGGCGTCCGGTGGCGGCGATGTAGGCGAGGACCTCCGCGGCATCGTCCGGGCTCAGGCCGACCTGGCGTGACTTGCGCCCCTTGCCACTGCGAACCGCTATCCACCAGGCGCCCCCCATCTGCGTTAGGTCGCTGACGTCAAGGGCGGCGAGCTCGCTGACGCGCAGGCCGGTCGCTAGCGCCACCTTGAGGATCGCCACATCCCGCTGCACGAGTTGGCGGTCCTCCCCCCGATAGATGCGCAGCCAGGGTGTGCGCGCCACCCGTTCCGAGGTGAGCACGCCCAGCGTCGTCCGGCGCCCGGTTTGCCTCGCCGCCCAGAGCATGGCGCCGATCTCCGCCGGCTCGAGCACCTGATAGGGTCGCTCGACGCGGCTGGTCAGGGGTTTGAGCGCGAGCGCCTGCTCGTCGGCATGAAAGCGGACGTGCCCGAGCCCACGCCAGAAGCTGAAGAAGGCGCGCGCCGCCGCCAGATGGCGGTTGACCGTCGCCGGCGCGATGCGCGCGGCGGAGCCGGGAGGCAAACTGGCGCGCCGCGCCAACGCGCCGCGCCAGGCGGAGAGCAGAGCGGGCGTCACCTCTTCGATGAAACCCACCATGCCAGGTGTGGTGAACAGCAGCCGGAGCGTCGCGGCGTAGGCGCGGCGGGTTGCCTCGCTATCGAGGTGGTCCATCCAGGCGTCCAGCGCCCGCTCCCAATGGAGCATGGATGAGTCAGAGAGCGCGGCAGCAGTGGTGCCGTCTGTCTCGGAGACCCCTACTGAGGCGGGCGGTCCAGCGAAAGGCGCAGGAACCGGCTGCAGATACGCCATCGCTGGCTCCTTCCTGCACGCTCATGCGTATACCACGGGCTATACACCAAACGGTTCGCTTGACACAATAGCATGTGAACATGAGTTCTACCAGTGACACTCCGCGGCACAAGACTATCCGCCGGTGCTACCTGCCGGCAGAGGTCACCAGCGTCAAGCCGTACTCCCATGCGGTGGCGGCGATGAGCGTGTCGAGGTCGCCGATCAGGCCGGGGCCGTAGGGCGGACGCAACGCCCGGCGCAGATCGGCATAGCGCTGGGCAATCGCGTAGGTGAGCGGACACGGATGGACACGCACGAGCAGCGTACGGAAGGCCTGCCAATGGCGCGGATAGTCCGGGAAGCTCTTGAGGTACTCGGCGACCTCTCCAACGCAGACGATACTGGTGGTCGCCTCGCTGGCGTGGACCCATTGCTGAGCCAAGGCAAGCGCCGCTGGCCGGCCACGGAGGTAGGCCGAGAGGACTGCGCTATCGAGCAGGTACTGCCTCATAGGTCGATCGGCGCGCTCGGCACGGTTTCATGGCGCATGCGATAGAAGGTCTCCGCCTCATCGTCTTCGGGCAAGTCGCTCCAGGCGCCAGCAGGGTCCTGCCACGGCTGTGCCTGATCGTGCGTCGGCATGGCCGCCTCATGCGCATGGGCTTGGCGCAGCGCTTCAATGTAGAGGGCCAGTTCTTCCTGCTCGTCAGGTGAGCTTCTCGTTCATTCCCTTGCCCCCCAATATAGCATAGAAGCACACAGGCCACTGATGGCCGCCGTCAGGGAGTCGTTTGCATGCTGCTGCTGCCTTGACCATGTTTGCCCTGCTCGGAAGCGTGCCGCGCCCCAAGCACTCCGAACCATGGCGCCGGGATCTGTTCGAGTGGACCGACAAATTGCGCGCTGGTCTGGTCGAATAGTCCTGGAATAACACGGCAGGACCACGTGTTTCGCTCATCGTCAGAGGAAGCCTGTGTGCCTGGCGGGATAAGCAGTCCCGACCCACCCAACCAGGTACTCAGGATGCCAGGACGATGAGCGAAGCCGCCCGTTGTGCAGTCACCCACGATGCAGACCTCACCCCCTGTGCCGGCAGACACTGCTCACAGGCGAAGTCGCGCATCACGCTCCCGCCGTACTCTCACTCCCAGAGGGTCGCCGAGATGAGCGACCCGGCAGCAACCGGAGCGGACTCTTGGCTGGCAGCGTCTGCTCTCGACGTGGGTGTACCCTCACCGCCGTCGGGCGATGCTGGAACGCGTGGCGTGAGAGATCCCCACAGGCTGGCCGCCACCATGCCCGCGTGCTCACTCCACAGGGAGAGCGCGGAGGTCCCCGCTTCCTGTGGCGTGCGCCCGTTGGCCTTGCCATTGGTTGCCCCACCACGTCCAAGCTGCCCACGCCTGCGCACCTGTTTGAGCCGCTGGAGCTCACACGCCAGTTCCTCCCAGCTACGCCCCACACGAGCAGTAGATGGGGTGGTCACGCTCGTCACGCGCACGGTCCCATCGCCGATCGCGGGACTACCGAGGCCGTCTGAGAGCTCAGCCAGCGGCGGCGCCTCGAAGAGCGGGAGAACGACCAGCGACTCCTCACCGCCGCCTGGAGTCAAGGCGCCACGGTGTGTTTCACTCTGCAATGGAGCGGTCGTAGCGGCAAGGGCACTGCCGAGGCTGCCAGGTGGCCCCTGGATGACCTCCCCTCGCTCGTTATCCAGCGCCAGCGCGGCCTCCAGACGCTCGCCGGCGATGAACCGACTGGCCCGTTGGTCCAGATCACGGACCTCCTGGAGGACCGCCTCCAGAGAGCCAGCCATCCCGCGCCCCGCGCCGTGGCGGACATCGTCGAGGACGGCACGTGCCAGCTGGAGCATGAGGTCGCCCTCGTCCTCGCCGTAGGTGGCCAGCCCCTCGCCGGGCAGTTTGCCCTCCGCCATCAGCGAGCTGCGCATCTTGCGGGCGACGAGGAGCAGGAGCCGCGCCTCGGCGCTCTCATCATAGGCCAGTTGGATGATACGCACCGGCAGCTTCTGGCCCAGGCGGTACGACCGGCGGGTGGCCTGCCGCGCGCGGTTTGTGGAGGGGATCGTCTCGAAGCACACGATAGTGGGGAATCCCTCCAGATCCAGCCCGACCTGCACGCACGCGCTGTGTGTGAGCAGCACATCGCAGCCACGCTCCACAGCGCGCGCCAGCCAGGCCTCGCGCCTGGCCGGTGGGCACGTGTTGCTGCGCAGGACCGTCACACGCACGGTCGGGAGCGGCGGTCGGGGTGTGACCATCTCGGGAGCGCCAGTGGCCAGGGCAGGCGAGGCCAATCCATCTTCAGATAGACCTGCCGCCGGCACCTCGATGACCGCGAGAGCCTCTTGGCCCTGGTTCACGGTGCCGTCCGGCGCCGAGGGATCGCTGGGCGGCAGTCCCGCTCTCCAACGTGCGTCGTCCTCCTCGATGAGCCGCGAGAGCCGCTCAAGCAGATCGTATTCGCCCGTATGCTCGACGTAGACTAGCACGCGGCGCCCATGCGCTCGCTCCTCGCGCACGATGCGCAGTAGCTCCGACTCCTTCGGCCAGATCGTCTCTCCTGGGAGGGCCTCCGTCTCAGCCAGCACGATTCCGCTGCGGGCGTTGCGCACGGTGATCGCCCGGCTCGGCAAGGTCGGCTGGATTAGGAGGCCGTGGTACCAGCTGGAGAGCGCGCCGCGGTCGCCGACGGCGAGCTCGGCATGCAGGGCGCTGGTGGCCTCGCGCTGGAAAGCGTGGTAGATCGGACCGAGGACCGGTCCCAGCGGCACCGTACGCACCTCCTCGATGAGCGGCGGCAGGTCGCGAGCGATGTCGGCCAGTTCGACGAACACGCAGCAGGGGAGGATGTGGCGCAGCATGAAGGGCGAGATCCCGGGAAGCTCCTGCGTCACCTCGCGCCCCTCCTTGCGCTTGGAGACGGCGCCGACCGCGCGGTCATCGGGAGGCGTGACGATAATATGGCGCTCGACGCCATAGAGCCCCATCCAGCGCCGGTGGCCGTGCCAGCCGAAGCGCGACTGCACGTCATCATTGACGATGCGCTGCATCTGGAACAGCTCGCTCGCATACCCTGAGAAGAGCGTGCCGGTGAGCCAGAGCAGCGTCCCGCCGGGATTGCAGGCTTCCAACAAGGAACCCAGTGCCAGCGCCTGGGCGGTCTCGCCGCCCGAGAACTCGTGCGCCTCGTCCGCGATCACGGCGCGGAAGAGACCGCGATGGTGCTTGCGGAGGTAGTCCGCGATGGGGTAGCGCCGGCTAGCCTGGTTGGCCGGGCCAGCGGGGCGCATGGCGGCTGGTCGGAGGAAACTCTTGGAAGGAAGCGGTAGCGCTGGTACCGCGCGTCGGGCGAGGAGTAGACGACCATCCTCATCGAGACCGGCGATGGGTGGGGGAACGGCTCGCCACGCCACACGCGGCGCGCTCACCTCGGGCACCACTTGCCAGAGGGCCTCTGCGCACTCGGCACAGGTGCGCTTCACACGCGGGCCACTCTCGCCTGACAACTGTTCCTCGGTGAGGTAGAGCGTATCGGCATCCTCATCCGCATCGACCCTCCTCCTGCTCCCAGTGCGCTGTGGCGCTGTCTTGCCCTTCTGGTTGCTCGCATCTGAGCACAGCGGAGCATGGCAGCCAGGGCAGCACGGGACCACGTAAGGCGCCCCGTTTGCCCGGCGCACGAGGCGCACGCGTCCGCTGTGGTCCGGAGCGCGCAGAGCGCGCAGGACGTAGCGGGGCGACCAGGCGCTGCCCAGCTTCGCGGTGCTATGGGAGAGCACGACCACGTGGCAGGGCTTGCGCGGTGGGGTCCGGACTGTGGCCAGCGCCGCGTCCCGTGCCGCGCGCCAGGCCGCGAGATCCGCCTGGATGCGTTGCGCGACCCGCGCGGCGACGCCCACGGCGGAGAGGTGCTTCCCATGGAACGTCGGATCGAACTGGCGGAAGGCCTCCACTTCCTTGCGGGTCTCCAGGTTCCGGACGATCACCGTCTTGACCGGATCCGGCAGCGTCAGCCGCGCCTCGCGTGCCCACTTCTCCACCATGATGGGCGGGCAGATCACGATCGCCGGGAAGAACGCGTGCTTCTCTGGCCGCTGCCCCGCCAGCGTCGCCACCCCGCTCACTTCCTCGTCAGCCAGCGCCAAGGTCGCCAGCGCAAGGTAGGTCTTGCCGGTGCTCATCTCGCCCACATTCCCGAGTTTGGCAACGCGCTTCCAGCCGGGCTCAGACCCAACACCGCGCAGCCCCCGGATGGCGCACGCCTTCGCCTGGGCGATCAGCCCCTGGGCGCCGACGGGACGGCGCTTCAGCAGCGCCAGCGGGGCGAACGGGGCATCCTCCGGCCCGAGGTAGATGGGCGGCGCGGCCTCCGCGGCCTGGGTCATGAGCGAGGGGCCGAACTCCCCGAGGAACTCGACCATGGTCATGGTCCGCTCGGTGAAGGCCGGCGGCGCCGAAGGCGCGGATCCGCCCGCACGCGTGTCCGTCGCGCTGACCGCGGGGACGCCGGCTGCGGAGGGGAAGGCGCTGCGCGTGCTAGCAACGGCGCCAGGGGCACGCGACCCGTCCGAGCCCGCGTGATCCTGGCCCTGTGTGCCGCTGATCACGTGGATCAGCTCGCCCGTCTCCAGCGAGGTGAGGTACACCTCGTTCACGAAGCGCTCGGTTTCGATGTCGCGGCGCGTGCCGTCGTCGCCTACCTCGGTCGTCCGCACGCGCTCTTTGATGCTCCCGCCCTTCACGAGTGCGCGCCAGCCACGCTTCCCGGTGACCACCAGGCCATTGGCGACCCCCGAAGCTACCAGCAGGGAGAGGTGTCCCTCGCGCAGCGGCATCGGCGGCCGACCGATACCGAGATCGCTGGTGTCTAGGTGCGGCCAGCGCTGCTCGCGGTACGTTGGCTGGTGCCAGACGCCGCTACCAGGGAGGCTCACCTGGCGCGCGGTGGCGTCGGGGTCGTAGGCCCAAGCCTCAAATGTGGGCACCTGGCCCCGTGCGAACGGGATGGTGTACGGAGCCTGTGACCAGGCTGGATCGGCTCCATCCGCTGGCGTGTAATCGCGGCCGATTCCCGGCAGGATAGGAAGCGCATCGCCCTGGCGAGTCCAGTCCTCGATCGCGCCGACCAGTTCGGGATCCGGGGGGACAGGATTGAACCGCCGCCGCCCGAGCAGCACCACTTGCTGGAATGCCGCGTACATCGGCAGCGGCTCGGCGGACGCGGGCGCATCGGGCGCCTTCCACGACTCATCGGGAAAGCGCCAGCAGGCCAGGCGGTCGTAGTAGCCCGCCAGATAGCCAGCGGCCTCGGCCAGCCGTGCACGAAGGCTAGGCTGAAGCTCGCCTCCGCGATGGTGGTCGTGAAGAAGGAGGCGACCAGCACCCCACCGGAGCACTGCGCGGCCGCCTCCTGCGCGCGGATGCGATTCAGCTCGACGCCGTAGAGCTCCACGCGCAGCAGATCCTGGTGGGATGGAGAGTACGGGGCCGAGGTTGCCACCTCCGCCTCACCTGGCCGAATGAGCCTGGCGGGGCGGGACGCCTGAGCGCAGAGGCGCTCGGCCAGCAGCGCCACGGCGCGGCCTGTGCCGACGCACGGATCCAGGATGCGCACCGAGCTGGCGTAGTGGGTGGGTACGGCCTCGATGTGCAATACTTGCGCGATGGCTTCCACCACGGGCTCCGGCGTCGGGTAGTAGAGGCCTGCGGCGATGGCTTCAAGACGTGCCAAGGTTGTGTGTCCTTTCGAGTCGGCCGGCGATCAGGGGCATCGCCGGGCAAACAGAAAAGGCCAGGTCACCACTGGACCTGGCCTTGTGCTATGGGGAAGGGTGCTCAGCGCTGAGCACTCAGGAGCGTGCGGCTTACAGAAAATGGAGCCAGAAAGCTCCGGCTTTAGCCAGGAGATGAATGGCCCCTCAACATTGCCGGCTTTGCATCTGGCAGGCGGAATAGAACTATATGGACGAACAGACCGTGCGCAAGACCTTCAAATATAAGCTCCAGCCCACTACCAAGCAGGAAGGGACAATGGAGTTTGTCGTGCGGCGGTGCCGGGAACTCTACAACGCTGGTCTGCAAGAGCGCCGCGACGCCTGGCGGATGTGCGGGGTGAGCGTCACGGTCACCAGCCAGAGTGCCCAACTGCCGAAAATCAAGGACGTGCGCCCGGAGTACCATGACATCCATTCGCAGGTGTTGCAGGACGTGCTCACTCGACTCGACCGCGCCTTTCAAGCCTTCTTCCGCCGGGTGAAGAATGGCGAGCAGCCCGGTTATCCCCGCTTCCAGGGCGCGAATCGCTACGACAGCTTCACCTACAAGCAATTTGGCAACGGCGCTACGCTCGACAACGGCTGCCTGGTCCTCTCCAAGATCGGGCGCATCGCCCTGCGCTGGTCCCGACCGTTGGAAGGCACACCCAAGACCGTGACGGTCTCGCGGGAAGCGGACGGCTGGTACGCCAGCTTCTCCTGTGCAGATGTGCCGATCAAGCCCTTGCCGCTCACGGGCGAGGAAACGGGCATTGATCTCGGATTAGAGTCGTTCGCTACCCTGGCCGATGGCCGCCAGATTGCCAGCCCGCGCGTCTTCCGCATCGCCGAACGCAACCTGAAGCGGGCGCAGCGGCGGGTGTCGCGGCGCAAGCATGGCAGCCATCGGCGCCGCAAGGCAGTCAAGTTGCTCGCTAGGGCGCATCAGAAGGTGCGGCGGGCGCGGGCGGACTTCCACCACAAGACGGCCCTTTCCCT
>WNFI01058635.1_pt1 | contig 10818 bp, 16 predicted proteins | sample 5400471 | NCBI WGS metagenome assembly WNFI01 (sample SAMN13153348, study PRJNA577476) | soil metagenome | isolation source: 100 cm saprolite on Douglas fir-dominated hillslope | place: USA:California | collected 2013-09-17 | reverse complement strand
ACCCTGGTTGAAGACGGCACCGCCAACATCGACTGGACCGAACTCCACAAAGGCGGCTTCCTCGACGAAAAGAACAAGCCTGGCTCCATTTACTTTGGCCTGCAGATGATCCATTACCTGATGAACTTCAACGAACCAGTGGTAGCCGCCGCCTCGAGCAATCCGCTCTTGGCCGTCCACGCCGCCAAGCACCAGAACGGCAGCGTCACCGTGATGTTGATTAACAAAGATCCCAGGAACGCCGCCACAGTAAAAATAAACGTGAACGGAGTGAAACTCGCCAACAACGGCATGCGCTTCGACTACGGCAAAGCCAATCAGCCCAGCGAAAACATCATCGACGGAAACCCCATCGCGGACATCGGGAATTCGTTCTCCATCACCGTGCCACCGTACACGATTTCCGATGTGCTGATACCGCAGGCGAAGTAAGTGTGTGGGCCGGACACGCTTCTCCGACGCTGTTGGTGTTGGGTTTCCCCGTGACCTCCGTGTCTCCCGTGGTGAAGATCAAAAGGCGCGTGGCAAATACTCGGGGTGCCCCATTTCTCGCGTTCGCTGCGAGAAGTGGGGTCTTTTCACAATCCCGACGCACAGCTGCCTTTGTCCTACTCTCGCACTTACTCGAAAGAGGACAATCAACCCCGCACCATGCCGACGGAGTCTCAGCCCACTTCTCGAACCCCACGAGAAGTGGGGCCCCACATCGTTTCCTCTGCCGACATCACCCGCGAATAGAGTTATACTTCCCGTCGAGATGCGGGCCACCCGCCAAAAGTGCAACGCCAACCCGTGCACCAGCGGGAGTTCGACCGGTACGTTGTATTGGTCGGACGCAGGCGGCGAGGTGCTCGACGAAACTGACCGCAGCGGCACAATGCAGGAAGAGTACGTCTACTTCAACGGCCAGCGAATCGCGCGCCGCGATTTGCCGAGTGGGAACGTCCACTACTACTTTTCCAACCACCTCGGCTCGGCCAGCGTGATCACCGACAGTAGCGGCAACATCCAGCAGCAAACCGACTATTATCCGTTCGGCGGTATCGCCTACTCAACTGGGGCCGATGCCAACCGCTACAAGTTCACCGGCAAAGAACGCGATACCGAATCCGGCTTGGACATGTTCGGGGCTAGGTACTACGCCTCAGGCATGGGCCGCTTCATGACGCCGGATTGGGCCGCTAGGCCGACGCCGGTGCCCTATGCGGGCTTCGACAATCCCCAGAGCTTGAATCTCTACAGCTATGTCAAGAACAATCCAACGACGTTGACGGACCCGAACGGGCACTGCGATGTAGATGGGGAACATCACGGCTGGGTCTGGTGTGCGGCCCACGCTATCGGAATAACCGAGACGCAGAAGGAGCATCAGGCGGAATTGCATCAAGCGGCCCAAAACATGAGGGTCTGGTGGGCGGATCACGGGGTTAAAGTGTACCAGCACGGCAACCAGGTGAATCCGAGCAGTATGTCGGATCAGCAGGTTCTTGGTGCTGCCAGTTGGTACTGGCAAGCATACTTTTCCAGTGACGACGGTGAGGTGAATAACTATGCCCCAGCGGTCGCAGGCGCGATTCTCAACACCGCGAGCCAAATTGCCGGCGGACACTCCTGGGCAAAGCACCAAGGGGAGTTTCCTGGCTGGGACCAGGGCAAGTTTGAAGGCACCGTTAAGGAAACTATGCAACAACCTGACGAGGTCAGGTCTCTTTCGAACAATCGCACTGCTTATTGGAACGCCAAGGAAAACATGGTCGTTATCGAAAATCCCGGCGATCCCGATGGTGGAACCGCATTCCGGCCCACCAATGGCAAAGCTTATTTTGACGGGTTAAAGTGAGAGGAAATGAACTCCGAATCACAATTTCGTTTTGGTTCCGAAGAATTGGGTTTACTGGGTAGCGTCCTGAACGAGGTATTGAATGGCTTCTCGGTTCCAGACTTCGACCGAAGGATCGGAATGAAAAGGGCGGACGTCGAGAACCTTCTTAAGCATCTTCATACGTTGGGTCGCGTTGCAACCACGCTTGACGTTGACCAGACCCGTGCATTTCGAAATGCGCTCTTTGAAACGATTAGAGAACTCGGCATCGAGGAATTCCAAACGCGGACGGGATACGACTTTAGTTGGGGAAATGATTCCCTCGGGAGACTAGATCGATTGTTGGGGAGCGATGGCGTTCACGACAAGGCCCTCTAAAGCATTCCGGTACTGCGTATGCTTACGACGCAACCGTCTATCGGTATGACGCTCTCCGGCGCGTGCCCCTTCAGCTTAGTGTCTTGGAATGGCTACAAGTTCACCGGCAAAGAACGCGATGCGGAAAGCGGGCTTGACGACTTCGGTGCGAGGTACTATGCCAGCAGCCTCGGGCGGTTCATGCAAGCGGATGAACCATTTGCCGACCAAAATGCCAGCGATCCACAGAGTTGGAACGTATATGTTAATGTTCGCAATAATCCGTTGCGTTTCAGCGACCCAACGGGAACGACATGTGTAACCGACGCAAATGGTGCTAACGCGCACGATGATCGCAATGGAGGCCAGACCTGTGCCGAAATAGCGGCAGAAAACGAAAATGCGAAGGCGAGCGCCGAGGTGACGGCTACCGCGCCCCCGACCCCAAGTCAGCTCGCACGAGCGGATGGCATCATCCCTGGGGGTTTGGGGCCTCTGGATCTTGTTTTAGGCAGCCAAGTACGTCTCCCAGGGTATGTCGGTTGAGGGTGCGGCAGAGCTTGCAAATGCCGCTGAGGCGCAGAGCCTGGTTGCTCAGGCAGCATCCATCGTGGGTGACCAAAGCGTGAAGGCAAGCAGTCAGGCCATTGCGGAAAAGGCTGCGAAAGACTGGGTCGGGGCGGGCGCGAGGCCAATTACTGACAACTTCGGTGGCACGGGACGAGTTGTCGGCCAAATTTAGCGCCAATGGAACCAAGGTGGCCAGATTCACGAGTATGGGTAAACCGCAACCCTATATCAATCTGGTAAATAGAGCCACCGGAAGCAACTTACACGTGAGCTGGTGATGATGACCACCTCAGATCTGGATCTATTGAAAAATCGAATTGACCGAGTTGTCAGAATTGACTGCATAGATGGAGAAGTCTTATTCGCCAAACCTCTTGTCGTCACGGAAGAGGATGAGGACATAATCTTCGACCTAATCTCGACCAACCGGCCGGATAAGTACGAAAAACTAGACATACAGCCTGCCTACATGCTGCGTTTTGAGCATATAGCTCATGTTGAGGCGCTCCCAGGCTAAGATTGGGCGTGAAACTCGGACAAACTCGGGGAGAGACGGGACTTACGCCGATTTCTATGCAACAAAGGTGAGGTCGGGGCTGATTAGATAACCGTGTCGGGTGGGTAGCCCACTTCTCCCGCATCATAAATAATCTGGGTGCCCCATTTCTCGCGTTCGCTGCGAGAGAGTGGAGCCTTTCCAGAGCTGGGGATTCGCCTGATTTGGCTCCCTCCAGGGAATCAAGCACTTCCGCGGAGTTTCTATAAGTTATAGTCCGAACCGACTTATCTTGATGTCGCCAGCGGGCCTCGGGGACGATGGCGACGCTGCGTCGAATAGCCTCCCATCGCGCCTGGATGACCTGAGCGCGGTCCTGAAGGCCTCGCGGGGATGTTGGGGCATGGCCCGCGCTGGTCGCCGCACTAGACGCTCTTAGGCGTTAGGGCTAAAGCTATAAGCTATAAAGCGGCGTATCTGCTCTTGACCGCCGCGCCGTAGGTTCGGCAGCCGCTGAAGCCGTAAGTAATTTTGTGGCACTTACGGTATCGCTGAAGCGATTATTCTGACACGAATCAGAGTTCAGCAAACTGTAAGGCAACAACAGATCACGGTGTCTGTTCCGAGCGTCTCGTCCGCGCCGCTGCCACAAACGCCTGAAAAATCCTCCGCGCCGGTTCCGCCAGTTCCGCGCTGTCGCTGTCATGCACCGACCGTTCCGGATGCCACTGCACGGCCAGCACAAAGTGATCGGGCAGCGTACCTTCGAGAGCCTCAATCACGCCGTCCAGCGGCGAACGCGCAACCACTCGGAGTCCGTCTCCCACGACGGCCGCCGCCTGGTGGTGCGAGGAATTCACAGGGACGCCTTTGTTAGCGCCCAGAATGGCAGCCAGTTTCGAGTCTGGCTCCACGTCGGCGGTGTGCGCTTGCGCCACTTTGCGGCCGACATCGTGTTGGATCGACGACTCGATGTCCTGCACCAGCGACCCGGAGCGGTGCACGTTCAGCGTCTGCAATCCGTAACAAATGCCGAGAACGGGTTTGCGTGTCCGGTACGCTTCTGTCAGGAGTAACTCATCCACGGCTTCGCGTCTGGAATCCGCGGGGGCCGTTTTTTCGTGGCGGTCGGCACGATATTTCCCGGGATCGACATCGGCGCCGCTGCCGGGCAGCAGCACCCCATCGCACGACTCAAGTTGCTGCACTACCTGCTCTGGAGTCAAATCGAGTTCGATGCGGACGGGTTCTCCGCCAGCCTGGCGGACAGCCTTTTCATACTGCGGCAGGGCGCGTTCGACATACTCCCGATCCCCGGAATGAGGCACGGGTATGGCGATGCGTGGGGACGTCATCGTCTCTGGCATTTCACCCCGCTCGCCCAATGCCGGCCAGGGTCTTCCGCTGGCGGTAATGCCGGATCTCCATGGCCAGCGACAACGTCAGCACGACAACTCCCACGGTGATCGCGAAGGGAAACGCGACGTAGCGGTAGGCATAGGGCATATTGGGCGCGACATGCTTTACCTGTGAGTACACTACCGTCCCCAGAATGCTCAGCAGCAGGCTGACGGCGAAGGCCAGCAGGGTCACGACCACGGTCGTGAGCAGGACGCGCACCGGAATTCCGATCCATCGGGGCGGCGCCGAAGTCGTTTGCGGCATGCTTCTAGGCTACACCAACGCTCGCCGCAATTGCAGAGCCGGGCGCCGCCATGCGCTACAATGGCGCTATGTCGCAAACCGTCTCGGCGATCACGCGTAGTCCTGCGGACATTGTCCGGACCACGCCCGTATCGCAGGCGGCCAACGGCATCTGCTATGCGCGGGCCGGCGAGGTCACGATTCCCGACGCCGACCTCGACCGGATGATTGCGGCGGTACCGGCGGCCGCAGCCTCCGCGCTTTCGCGCAAGGCCTATTACTTCGTGCCGCTAACGGTGAGCCAGGGCGAGGACACGGTGATTGCCGACCGCTACGACGTCGCCTTGAGCGATAACGCCGTGTGCCATCGCAATCTGAATTTGGGCGACTCGCAGTGCGTCTTCATTTCTACCCGCCTGATGGACGACAAGTTTTCCGTGGCGTTTGAGTTTTACATCAATGTGGGACATGCGCTGGTGGAGCGGGCCGGCGTGTCGCAGCCTTTTGCCGATATGGTCTGGCAGCAGGTGGAGACGGGAGTTCGCGGCGAGACCTCACTGGATGCCTGGGATTCGCGCAAGCTTGCAACGGGGGCGGGTCCGGACGCCGAGAAGTATAAGAACGAATATCTGACCGCCACGTTCGCAGATGCGATTTCCATCTACCTTCTTTCGCTTTGCCTGGACGTGGACTACTACGATTTGCGGGAGCGGGATTATCCCCTGCTGGCGCCCACTCCGCTGGCGGAGCGGCTGCGCAAGGTGGCCGAGATTTTTCCGCCGAATTCGGGCTTCGAATTCAACATCTACTACAAGCGCCGCGGGTCGGGTAGTACGGCAGGCTGAACGCGCCCCAACTCTGTGCGGCCTGAGCGCAAGGAAAAAGGCCGGAATGAACCGGCCTTTCCCTCCCAGCACGGAACTCAATGGCAGAGCTAGCCCGTGTTATTCCCCCGCGACTTTCACGCCCTTGAGTCCGTGTCCGGGACGCCGCCTCACACCGCGCTGATCATGCTTGGAGTGATCAGCGTTCTCAGCCCCATTGGGACATCCCTGGAGAGACGCCCTGGAGCCGAGCACGTGCGCGGCGTGGAGCCAGCAAGTGCCGACAATGTAAGGCAATTGGTAATAGCAGATGTCAAAAGAATGTAAAATCTGGAGGGACTTTGCGCGATGCTGGCGTTGCGCTCCGAAGGTACGTTTGCCCAAGCCTTTCGCCGTATCTTTGCGCTGGAGAGTTTTCTGTTTATGCTCAAGTTGATCCCAAAAACCGGTTCGGTCGCGATGATGCCTCTCAGTACCTATGGGTTCGCTCTGGGCGCACTCGGAGTCGCCGCGTTGAGTTATACGTTGCTGCGCCGGAAACCCAAAACCGCGGACGAACTGGAGCGCAAGCGGCGAGTATTTCTGACCGAGGTGGGCCGCATCACCGATGGGATGGTGATCGATGTGCAGGAACTTGCCTCGGAGACACCGCGGCCCGCGACCATGTTGATTTATCAGTATGACGTGGCCGGCGTTTCCTACGAGGCTTCGCAGGACGTCACCTATCTGCGGCAATGGATCAACCTTCATTCCTGCCGTCTCGGCGTGCCTACGTCCGTGAAGTACGATCCACACAACCCAGGGAATTCGATGGTGGTCTCGGAAGGCTGGATCGGGCTGCGGCAGTAAGCAATTTACAGCCCCTATTTTTACCTAACCAAGGCAACTTAGCGGGAACGTACATCGCATCTAATCGCCCAGAAAACAGATTCCCATTAGCGATTCCAATGGACGCGCCTTCTTGCGCCTCCCGCGCACTGGTGTGCGCGTTCCAGCGGAAAAATCAAGAGGAGGATTATGCACCGCATTCTGGCAGTATTGGCTTTGGCGACAATTTTGCCGTTGCAGGCTCTGGCACAGGACGCGCCCCGGGCCGAAGTGTTTGGTGGTTTTCAATATTTTCGCGCGAACAGCGGCACCGACGTGGCCAACCTCGACCATATCAATCTGAATGGATGGAACGCCTCCCTGAGCGGATATTTCAACCGCTATCTGGGCGTAACGGCCGATTTCGGCGGCATCTACGGAAGCCCTGAACTGCTGGGTGTTCCCATTCACACCAAGGTCCACACCTTCATGTTCGGCCCGGTATTGCGCTTCCCGAATCCCACGCACCTAACGCCGTTCGTTCACGCCCTTGGAGGCGGCGCGCACTTCTCCGCCGATGCCAGCGGAACGAGTGCTGCTGAAACAGACGCGGCGTGGGCCGTCGGCGGCGGCGTGGATCTGAATATCGCACCGCTCTTTAGCGTTCGCTTGGCACAAGTAGACTATCTGCAAACGCGGTCCAACGGAACGGGTCAAAATAATTTCCGTTATTCGGCGGGTATCGTGCTCAGATTCTAGGGCAGAGTAAACTCAACCAAGCCGGGTTATAAGTGAACATCGGTAGAGACGCGGCAAGCCGCGTCTCTACCCATCCTAAATTGGCCGGGATGCAAATCTAGAGCCGTCCGGCTGAATGCAGGGATGGCGACTGCAACTTCCTGGGCGCGATCAGGCGCCAAGCTTCGCATAGGTGGAATCCAAGTTCGTCGTCGCTGACCGCGGTAAGTTCGATGCCCACCCAGCCGCGGACACCCACGTAGGGCGGCCTGAAGAACTTGTCCGGTTCGGTTTTGATCAACGTTGCCTGCAGGCCGGGCGGTGCCGGGATCCACACCGCGATACGCCCGTCGTTGTGATGGTTGTTGGAGATCATGGCGTAGACTTTTTTCCCGGCGAAGAACGTAGGCTCGCCATGGGAAAGTTTTTCCGTGGTTTGCGCCAGCGCGCTACAGATCCGCCGGACCCGCACGATGTGTTCGTCGCCCACAGGCGATGCCGGCGCTTTGCCGGCTGACTTCTTCACAGATTTCTTCATGGACCCGTCCTTCAGTGGGTTCCGGCTTTCAGCGTTGCGAATACCCGCCGCACCTGTTCTCCGGTCGCGTCGAGCGAGCCGGAATTGTCGATCACAAAATCCGCGGCTTTGACTTTTTCTTCATCCGCGATTTGAGCGGCCATGCGGCGCGCCACTTCTGTCCGCGCGGCTTCTTCGGAAAGTCCGGTCCGCGCGGCGAAACGCTGGACGCGCTGCTCGGGACGGCAGGTTACGACCACTAGGCGGTCAAAGCGCTCCGCCCCTCCCGCTTCCAGAATCAGCGCCGCCTCCACGATCGCAGTCGCGGCAGGATCGCGGCGACCGACTTCCTCCATCCACTCGTCTTCCCGCCTCATCACCGCGGGGTGCACAATGGAATTGAGTTCGGCGACTCGCTTTGTTCCGCCGGGAGTTCCGAACGCAAGCGAGGCCAGCCGCCCACGATGAATACTGCCGTCGGGATGGAGGATCTCACGCCCAAAGCGCCGCACCACTTCGTCGTAGACTGTCTGGCCGGGCTGCATCAGCTCGTGCGCCACGTCGTCCGCACGGATTAAATGCGCACCCAGTTTGACGAACATCTCGCCCACGACCGATTTGCCGCTCGCGATGCCGCCAGTGAGACCTACTCTTAGCAATGGAATTCTCGGTCGGATTGCAGAAGTTAGAAGTGAGATTGCAGAAGTAAGTCTCCGGGCTCAAGCCCACGAGACTGTCGTTAAGGGAATGCCACTTCTGCAATCTCACTTCTTACTTCTGCCTTCCTTTTGCCGCCTTCACCGTGTTCGACATCAGCATCGCGATGGTCAGCGGACCGACTCCGCCGGGTACAGGCGTGATGGCTCCAGCCACTTCCGCGACCTCCGGATGGACATCGCCCACCAGAATCGATCCCTTGGCCAGGAACGTCTCTTCGCGCTTTTTGTTTCCCGCGTAGAGGCGGTCGAATTCGGCCCGTTCAGTTATTTTATTCATGCCGACATCGATCACGGTTGCACCAGGTTTCACGTGAGCGCGGGTGATCATACCGGCGTGGCCAATGGCGGCCACCAGAATGTCGGCTCTCCGGCAGAGATTTCCATTACGCCCGCCGGCGTGCAAGGCACCAACCCGGGCCGCTGGGTCGAAAGATACCCGACGTTCATGGGATGGAATCCGTCAACGTCTTTGGCAGGATCAACCGCCAGCAGAACCTTTTTAGAGTCCACCTGCGGCGGCAAGGGTAACTGAACCAGGATGCCGTGAATTTCTTCGCGCCGGTTCAAGTCCGCGACCAGGGCGAGCAAGTCGTCGGTGGTGACGGTTTCCGAGGGTGTGTGCTTTTCGCTGTAGATGCCTACTTCTTCGCTGCTTTTCACTTTGCCCCGGACGTAAACTTCCGACGCCGGATTGTGTCCTACTAGTACAACGGCGAGCCCGGGACGCAGGCCCGACGCAGCCAGAACTTTTACTTCCGCGGCCACTTCCGCGCGGATTTCCGCCGCCATCCTGGCGCCATCTAGAACTGTCGCTGCCATTACACTCCGGTTTCTTGTTCGTGATGTGAAGGGCGATTCTATCGCAAGTCTCAATTATCACCACGGAGTCACGGAGAAACCCAAATCGCGTGGCAAGACCTTAAATTCGAGTGGGTCTGGCAGGTTCAAGATTTTCTCCGTGTCTCCGTGTCTCCGTGCCTCCGTGGTGGAAGCCCAATCCGCGCTAGAATGAGAGGTCATGATTCCGCAAGACCTGCTCGACATTCTGGTGTGCCCGGTTTGCAAGAAGACGCTGGTGTTGAAAGAGAATCCGCCCAGCCTGAAGTGCGGCGAGTGTCGCCGCGTGTATCCGATTCAGGACGGGATTCCCATACTTCTGATCGACGCCGCCACCACCGACGCTGGCTGAAAACCACCGCCAATTCCAGTCCCGAGTTTCTGGCAAACGACAGATAGTGTCATTTTGGACATTTGCCGTTCCCCGCCCAGCGCCCGCCAGGCACGTCCTGTTCCAGCCCTAACCTACTGCATTTATTTCATTTGGGAGGAACCGAACCACGCGCGAACGCGTATTTTTCGAGATGTGGATTTTGCGGCAATTTAATTGCATGCAACAAAGTGGGTTGCCGATGAGTCTAATAGTTCAACGCGGTAAACGGTCGGAGGTGATAACGGCCATGAGAGAACGATTTTCGGTGATGGAACTGGCTGCTCTGCGTAGCGACCTTATGCAGAGCGGTATGATCGACTCCCGGGATGCTGCGGAACTCCTACAGGTTTTTCTGATGGGCCGCGGTTACGGCGTCTCGCCGCAAGCCGCTATGGACGCCGCTGGCCGGGTCGAAATTTCCGGGTGCTCTTTGCCCGTCTTACAACGTGAACTCGAGGGCCTCGCCCTGGTGATGTGAGGTTTTCGCAGATCTGGAACTAGACAAGGTTAATGGGAACTCCGGTCCAGGAATGGACGCTTCCCATGTGTAGAGCCGGGCGAACCAGCCCGGCTTTCCTCGTTTGTGGGCAATCCTTCGGCCACCCAGTGTGCGATTTGAGTGGTACCGCCGCTGTGCTACATTGCTCCGTGCAGTCCCCATTCCAAACTCTCAGAGAGGCTATTCCTGTGAAGAAGACTACCGCTATTTTGAGCGCAATGGCGCTCGCCTGCGCTATCAGTGTGCCCGCCGCCGCTCAGCAGCATGATGCCGCCAAACTCAAACGCGTCCAGATGGGAAAGGAAAAGGAAGAACACCCTGAGATCGCCGGCGCCATGATGCATCTGAAGGAAGCAAAGCAGAACCTCGAACACGCCGCCCACGATTTCGGCGGGCACCGCGTCGCCGCTCTCAAACACGTTAACGAGGCGCTCGAGGAATGCCGGCTGGCTCTCGAGTCCGACAAGAAGTAGTCTCGTCAAGGCTTTCACGGGGGATGCGGCCGCGCATCCCCTGCAGTGTCCTAACTGCCCAACAATTTGTTACTTTGGTTGCCACACCTTCCCGCTCTACCGCGCGTCATCGTTCCCCGCCACAATGATGGGGATTGGACCG
>WNFI01407768.1_pt1 | contig 10819 bp, 15 predicted proteins | sample 5400471 | NCBI WGS metagenome assembly WNFI01 (sample SAMN13153348, study PRJNA577476) | soil metagenome | isolation source: 100 cm saprolite on Douglas fir-dominated hillslope | place: USA:California | collected 2013-09-17 | reverse complement strand
TTGGCTCTCCCAACTTTCTGGTGAAGCGGTGGTAATTTTCGTAGAACCTGCTACACTCCACAGAGAAAACATTGCTGGAGGTGGCAGGGAATGCCAACAACACCGCTGGTCCCACTCCCCGACGGACTGGAAATCACTGCAGTGAGCGAGACTTCAGGAGAACTCCTGGTGCGTATCACCGCAAAGAGTCCTTGTTCACCCTGTCCGCTGTGTGGGACTCCCTCGTCTGCCATTCATAGTTACTATCGTCGCAAACCCGCTGATCTGCCCTGTGCAGGGCACCCAATCCGACTACTGCTCATCGTCCGAAAGTTCTTTTGCCGAAACTCCAACTGTGCCCGGAAAGTCTTTACGGAACGGCTTCCAGAGCTGATTCAACCGGCTTCGCGCTTGACCACGCGTTTACGCGAGGCCCTGCAGACCATTGGATTTGCCCTCAATGGAGAAGGAGGTGCCCGTCTGGCTGGTCGCCTGGGCATGCCGATTTCTGCCACGACCCTCTTGCGTTCGCTGCATCTGGTGCCGACGCCCCCAGCTGGAAAAGTGCGCGTGGTTGGTCTTGACGATTGGGCCTGGCGCAAGGGGCAACGCTATGGAACGATCATCATCGATCAAGAGCGACATGTGGTGCTTGATTTGCTCTCTGAACGCAGCGCCGAATCCGTTCAGAAGTGGTTAGAGGCTCACCCAGAAGTAGAAATTGTCAGCCGCGACCGCGGAGGGACGAGACGCCCGAAGGGGCCACTTTGGGAGCCCCTCAGGCAACGCAAATCGCGGACCGGTGGCACATCCTTTCGAATTTGGGCGATGCGGTAGAAGAGTTCTTGATTCGTGCTCACATTCGTCTTCCCAATACTCCTGCGGCTGAGCCAACAGTTGAGCGTCCTTTAACCACCTACTCGGCAACTCCCGCGACCCAGGGCAAATCACAAGCCCGGCTTTTACAGAAATGGAAACGGTATCAGCAAGTGCAGGAGCTTCATAATCAGGGCACAGGGATCATCAAGATCGCAAGAGAACTTGGCCTGGCTCGCAATACCGTGCGCAAATAGCTCAGGCAAGCGCCAGAGCCTCCACTGCCCACTCCCCGTCCGCTGCGGGCCAGTCAACTTGATCGCTATGAAGACTACATTCTCAAGCGCTGGAAGGAGGGCGAGCGTAACGCAGCCCAGATTTTTCGTGAGATCAGTGCCTTGGGATATCAAGGAGCCAACACCATGGTACGGGCCTACGTGCGCCACCTGCGCACCTCCACTACGGATGGCTCTGCCCCTCGCTCCCGCAAAGAACGCGCAAAGGCCGTCTCGCCACGTGCCTTACGCTGGCTTCTGGCACGCAAGCGCGAGGATCTCGACCAGGAGGACCAAGCGCGGTTAGATCAGTTGTTGAAGCTCGCGCCGGAGGTACCCTCTCTCTATACGTTACTCCATGCTTTTCTGGAGATGGTCCGAGAACGCCAGCAGGAACAATTACGTCCCTGGATGCAGCAAGCCACCAACAGCGGGATTGCTGAACTGAAAAGCTTTGTGGCTGGGATTGAGCGCGACTATGACGCAGTGTACGCCGCCCTTCATCTTCCCTGGAGCCAGGGGCAAACGGAGGGGTTTGTCAACAAATTAAAGACGGTGAAGCGTATGCTCTATGGTCGAGCGGGATTTGCGCTCTTGCGCCAGCGCTTGCTCCATGCTGGCTAAAGCGTCAGCGTTTTGCTCTGTGACATCCATGACCACGGATGTCCATGAGGGAATGACCATCATACATTTTCATTGACTTCACCAGAAAGTTGGGAGAGCCAATTATACACCGGCGTTCATAGCTTTGAAAGATCCATGATAGAATAGGAGCATACTTAGCCATCTCATGGTAGACACATACCGGCTATTTTGACTGGCGGTCCGCTCAGCTTGTCTAGACAAGCTGAGGCAGTGGACAAGAGGGCAAAACATCACTGAGAAAGGCCAGGAAGCGCACGATGTCCGGCATTACCGATTGGAGCGAAGCTCTGGCTGATCCCTGCTTTTGGGCCGCCCACTATGCGCTCCACCCCTGGGGGGCGGCAAGGGACGTAGAGGCTTTCTTTGGACGTTCTGTTGAGCACTGCGAAGCGTTTCTTCTGAACTTGTATGGAGACGACGATTTTGAGACGCCTCTTCCTTCTGATGCAGAGTATGAGTACCCCCCCGCAAGCGTCCTCGGACTTTCTTTCCCAGAAAACTATACCTGGATGCTAGAGTTTGGTGGGTACGAGCTCGGTCATGAGATTTATCATCCCCAGATCTATCCTGAAGGTCTCTTGATTGCGGGGGAAAGTGCCCATTTTCTCTTGCCTGGCTTGCGTTGGGCCGAATTGAAGCAGATGGTCGCCTGCTGCTTACAGCCGCAATGGTCTGAGGCTTTTGACCCGCAAACGCTTTACCCGCTGCTTTACACCATCGTCGACCCCGTCACTTTTGCTGAGTATGATGAGGTTCGTCAGACGCTGCGCACGGCCTGGGGAGCCTTGCAAATCGTGAACCCACCGCAGCTTGAGCCATGGCTTGAGGACAGTATCAGAGTCTATGAGAAAGGTCAGGTGTTGAGCTATGATGCGATACAGGGGTGGTACGATCCCCTTGAGCAGCGTGTTCGAGACCCAAAAGTGCTTCTGGCTCCTCGAACCATGAACAAGGAGGATTTGTGGCTTTCTGCTTCCCCTGGGAACTGGTTTTGTACCAACCAGCACAGTATGCGACGCTACGGACATCATGACACCTTCGCGCCTTTTTTTGAGATGTTGGATCGCCATACACAGCCACACAGGTAACGATTGCCAGACGGCATTTCCCTTTCATACATTGCGTGCGCCTGTCCTGACAAGCGGAGGAATTCGCCAGTCAAGGGAGCTGGGAGGGGTCTCCCCTCCTCTGCCTGGGTTGATCGAAGGAAACCAGTAAGGAGACCCCACTTCCATGCCGAAACGAGCAACAGCGATCCATCTGAGTGAGCAAGAACAGGAAGCGTTGACCCGACTGACCAGGCGTCATCGAAGCGAACAACAAGTGGTGCTGAGAGCGCGTATCAGTCCTCGCGGCAGCGCAAGGTTCTTCCAATATTCAAATCGCGCGTGAATTGGAAGTCAATGTCGATACCGTGCGTTTGTGGAGAGATCGCTGGGCGAATTGGCAAGCGGTCGATCAAGAGAAGATGGATCAAGGAGCGGAGAGTATGGCCCAACGTTTGCAGGATGCACCGCGACCAGGAGCCGTGCCCAAATTTACCGTGGAACAACGTGCTCAGATGGCTGCGCTGGCCCGGCGTGGGCACCAGCGAAAACGGGCCGCCCCATCAGCCAGTGGACTGGCGGAGAAATCGCTGATGAACTGAAGAAGCGAGGGATCGTGACGCAGATTTCGCCTCGACACGCTGCCCGTCTGCTCAAAAAGGGGGCTTCCAACCGCACCGCTTTCGGTATTGGCTGCGCCGCCGGAAGAAGACCCCCAGCGGGACGAGAAGATTGTCGAAGGGTGTCAGGTGTATGCACAAGCCGCCGAGCGAGCCACACAGGAGGAACGAACAATCAGCATGGATGAGTTGACTGGAGTGCAGGCACTGGAGCGCAAACACCCGGATTTGCCCATGCTCCCAAGACATGTCTTGCGGCGGGAATTTGAGTATATTCGGCACGGAACGCTCTCCTGGTATCTCAACTTGGATGTCGCGAGCGGCCAGATTATCGAACCGTCCTGGGGTCCCACCCGTGGTGAACAGGACTGTGTCGCACATCTGAAACGGCTGGTGGAAAGTGCGCCAGAGGTCAAGCGCTGGCATCTGATGATGGACAATCTGGATACGCATCGTTCAGAAGCTCTGGTGCGATGGGTGGCTGATCTAGAAGGCATTGAGCAGGAGGCTCTGGGCAAGAAAGGCAAGAGGGGCATTCTTCGTTCGATGGAAAGTCGAACGGTTTTCTTGCACGATCCCTCGCATCGGGTCGTGTTTTATTACACGCCGAAGCACGCTTCCTGGATGAATCAGGTGGAAATCTGGCTGAGTATCCTGGCGCGCAAGCTGCTCAAACGGGGCAGTTTCACCTCACTTGATGACTTGCGCGACCAGATCCTGGCTTTCATCGCCTACTACAATCGCACCATGGCCAAGCCCATCAAATGGACCTATACGGGGCTTGCTCCTGATCGTGGAGAGAGTTAAGCCTCCATGTACTAGTGGCTCTGACGATCCTACGTTGGTGAAGCAGGCTGTCGCTAGTGGCTCTGACGACTCCACTTTTGTTAAGCCGCTCAGACAGACACTCGCGGAGAATGATAGTATGACCACGAGAGTGCCACGACGCCTGGTAACTCAACAGGTTGCTACGACAGATCCAGCTATGTCTGAGCCGACACAAAGTAGTGCTCTTTCGTTCTGGGAACGCATACGGGCTTTGACCGCAGAAGCATCTGCGCTTACTGTTGCGAAGTGGCTTTTTCTCCTGGTCGCCCTCGTGGATCTCCCACTAATACTCAGCGGCTTTTGGTTCGGCTTCAGCGTTCTGACCCAGATTGGCACTATTTTGGCTGTAAGTATGTGTATCTGTGGTCTGGCGCTAAATTTTTTTACGAAACCGTGGATCTGGCTGGTCGCATTTCTCCTGTTAAGTCCGTTGTCAAGCGGATTGTACATTTTTGTCGTTATCACGAATATTGTTGGTCATAGTGTTATCGATTGGCCCACCTACTGCATTTATCTTCTACCTACTCCAATAGCAGGGGCACTGTATGGCTTGTTCGGACCCACCAGGCGCAGCGATGAGATCTTAACTGCATCTTTCACAAAAGGACTGACGCTGACAATCTGGTTCCTAGGTGTGGGACTCTTCGTGGTTGGTTTCGGTGTGCCAATAGTCACGTATATCGGTTTAGCCTGGACGCTCGCTAGTGGAATCCTGGCAGTCGCTCAACTCATCCGGCTTAAACAATCGGAGTGGCTTCTCAACCTGATAATATCTTTAGTGGTGCTTGCAGGAACTCCTCTCTTTTTTTTGGGGTTTATCTATGGAGCCTTTGGACCAACAACAGAGGAATAGGGTCCATCCGATTTCTTTTAGGAAGCGCAGGAACCGGTTTAATAGCTGCCTTATTCATCTGAGTGCCAATCCCAGGATTCTGCAGGTCTCTTAAGGAACCGTCTTCCTCGATCACCGGCTGCGATTCCATGTGACAGAAGAAACGCTTCACGGAGAAAGAGAAAGAAAGATGGCTATTTCCATGCAGGACTATGTGGTTCGTTTGCGTGCGATCTATCAGCAGGTGGAGGCCCTGAGCAATCCGGATGGCAGTTTGCCCATTCTCTCGGATCTGAGGTGGACATCGACTCACATGATCGGTTACACATTTTGAAAGTACCCTTTGCAATAAAAATGTGGGTCTGATTCTCAGAGCACGTTTTGTCATGCGCTGCGGTAGTCCTGCGTGGCAAGAAGAGCAAGATCGAAGAAGTTTTGTTCGGGTTCGCATGCTATGCTTCTCAAGGGGCGCAGCTCGACTTCTCACAGACCAGACGACCAACGCTCCAGAGCTGCGTCACTGAACGATCGAAAGGAGTTTTTTGCATGAACGAACCCGTCACGAAACTAGACACCCGATACAGCGAACCAGACGGAGTGGTCACCCCATGGGAGGAGACCCGTCGCGTACTCGAAACCGCCGAGCTGTTCTGGCTCGCGACGGTGCGAGCCGACGGTCGCCCTCATGTTACACCGGTCGTGGCCGTGTGGTACGACGGGACACTCCACTTTAGCACTGCCGACACCGAACAGAAGGCTATCAACCTGCGTGGAAACCCGCATGTCATTCTGACGACTGGCTGCAACCACTGGGCGAAAGGACTCGACGTGGTGGTCGAGGGCGACGCCGTGCGGATCACCGACCAGGACGCGCTCGAACGCGTAGCCTCGGTGTGGGCTACCACATGGGACGGACGCTGGAAATACCTGGTACGCGACGGCTGCTTTTACCACTATGATGAACACGAGGTCCTCCCAGATTCGATCTTCGTGTTCTCCGTCAAACCAACCAAGGCTTTTGCATTCGCCAAAGGCCACTTCAGCCACACCCGTCACCAGTTCTGACTTCCGACCTGGGGAAGCACTATTTCACAAGAAGGAGCTTAGTTATGCACTATGGGGTAAACCTTCCTACTATCGTGAATGCGCAGACGCTTGTTCAGCTTGCCACAGAGGCAGAGACAGCTGGATGGGATGGCGTCTTCATCTGGGACACGCTCTATGGCAACCCCGGCAATGAACCCGAGAAGCAAGAAATCTACGACCCGTGGATCGCACTGGCAGCCATCGCCACGTCTACCAGACGGGTCCGCCTCGGGACCATGGTGACCCCGCTCTCACGGCGGCGTCCCTGGAAAGTGGCTCGCGAGACCGTGACGCTCGATCATTTGTGCCAGGGTCGGCTGATCCTTCCGGTTGGATTAGGAGCAACGAGTGATGGAGGATTCTCAAAGGTGGGAGAGGAGATGGACCGCAAAATCCGTGCCGAGAGGCTCGATGAAGCGCTGGCCATTCTGGCCGGCCTCTGGAGTGGACACCCCTTCAGCTACGTTGGCAAGCATTATCAGGTGCAGGAGATGGCCTTTGTCCCTCCGCCCGCGCAGCAACCTCGGATTCCCATCTGGGTTGTGGGAGCCTGGCCTCGCCCAAAGTCGCTGCGCCGTGCCCTCCAGTGGGACGGGATTCTTCCGACGAAGATACTTGAAGATGGGTCCTTCGCGGAGATGACCCCTCCTGACATCCAGGAGTTGAAGACATATATTGAGCAGCATCGCGAACATTCAACACCGTTCGATATTGTCATCGAGGGCGAAACTCCTGGTGACGATCCTGTAGCAGCTGCCGATCAGCTTCAACCACTCGCTCAGGCTGGCGTGACCTGGTGGATCGAGTCGGTCTGGGCCACTCCCGAAACCGAAGGAGGAGTGGAGGGAATGAGAAAGCGCATTCAACAAGGTCCACCTCGTCTCGACCACCGCTAAACCTGCGGGGACCGGGTTGCTCATCCTGCCCAGGTTGACAGCTGTGTCACCAGGAGACCTCACAAGCATGAGGAAGGTTGACCAATGTGGCTTTAGTGATCTGCATCAGAAAAGCACATCTTTTCTGATGCAGATCACTTTTTCTTGCAACAGATCCTTTCAAAATGTGTAACCAATCATGAGGTATGGCTAGGAAGACTGCGAAAATCTATCACTAGAAACATTTGGTCCCATTTTGAGCAAAAATGGGGCCAAGAAGCGGCCCAAACTTGTTAGTGGAAGTGAATTTCGGGTCTTAACAGCCGGTTTTTTGCGCATTAGTGGAAGAAAAATGGGCTTTGAGGTTCCACTAATGTCTGTTATTCGCAGTCCTGCACTTCAATAGTAGAACAAAGGTGCTTAGCGATAGATTTTCGCAGTCTTCCTAGCCATACCTCTTATGCGCGCTTCCAGCCAATCTCTAAGAGGTACATCCCGATGGTGCCGAAGAATCCGACGATGAATGAAATCACGAGCGCGAAACCGAAGTGTCCCCAGAATCCGTTGCCCAATGAGCCGTAATTGTAATCGGTCCAGCCGTTGAAGGCGACAATGACCCAGCTGAGCGTCCGGAACAGCGCGCCCATGAACTGCCCGGAACGCTGTACCGAGTCCTGAAGAATCTCGTAGCCGACGATAAAACCCAGGTAAACTAGTTCAATGCCATATCCGAAAATGGTGGCTGCTGCATCACTGGCGCTAGAGTTCCCGCCAATCAAGTTGGGGATCTGCAATAAGATGGCCCAGTCGGGTTTATAAATGTTGACATCTTTGGCGCCCGTGATGAATGCTTCATTGGTTTGGATCTGCATCATCAAGGCGACGGCGAAGAGTGCCATAAAGCCTAACCCAACAACAACAATGAAAAGGGGTGGATGCCCACTGGTGCGTCGTGCGGTGCCAGGGGTGGTTGCGGCTGTGGCGTTGACGGTTTTGTCTCTCATGCTATGCCTCTTCTGCGTCGCGAGTGTAAATGGAAAAGTCGTCTACGAAGTCTTCATGAGTGAGAATGGCAACGAAGAGGGGATCAATGGCGTAGCCATCCCATTCCATGACCACAAAGCCCAAACCCTTTGCCGTGGTCCCGTGATCGACGAGGATTACCTCATCGCGCTCGGAAAACCAGCGGCGAATACGGTCGAGCAGCATCTCCAAGCTCTCCACGTCCACAAGAGTAAAGTGAACGCCCTGATACTGGCCGGGAAGCTCCTGTGCCTGTCCTGCTGGGAGGACGACCGTGTTGAACGAGTAGGGAACCAGATCCATGGTTGTGTCCATGTGCGCTCCTTGCTGGCACTACTTATCTGGCCAGCTCGCTTCAATGCGTTACGTTGCTGTTTGTCGAGAAGTGTTACAATGGGGGGAGCCAGAGGCATAGCTGCCCCTGGTGCTCCGGTGGGAAGATGCGTTCTCTCGCCGCCAAGCAAAGTGCGCATCTCCCGCCATACCTACCTCTAACGTGCTACAGTTTTCGTGCTACGATGGTGACTATGTACGATTTCTTATTATTACTGGCAGTTTCTCACGTCTATTTGTGGCTATATATGATCATGTGTGGTTATGCGAGTAGATTTTTCTGCGCTTATGGTTAATTTTACTTATGTTTAGTATTGTATAGATATAGTACCTGGTAGTAATAGTTGTTGTCAATAGTCGGGTCGTGTATACTGTGTTAAAGTTATTATTAATTGAGGTTGTTCATGGCAGACGAAAAACTTTTAACCCCAGAGCAAGTAGCAGAGAGGCTACAAGTTACGGTTCAAACAATTTATACGTGGATTCGGTCTGGCTATTTGCCGTCGGTAAAAATGGGACGGCTTCTGCGCATCCGCCCAGGTGATTTGGAAGATTTCATTAATCGAGGCGGCCCACGTAATCCTGATGCCACGTAATGGGTACATAACTATTGCCTCATCCTTCTTTAAGAAGCTGCTTTCCGGTGCAGGGGGGCAGCTTCTCTGATTATCTGCCATTTCCGCGCCTCCTCGTTGCTTTCTTCAGGATGCAGTTGGGGATCACCTGTCCCAAGGAAGCGAGTGCCCGCTAATAGTGCTTCAGCTGCAGACGCTGCTTCCTGGTCGCGATCCGGTGGGCGAGCACGCCGGCGCAGAACGCCAGAAGTAATAGGAAGAGGATCGTTCCGCTCATCTTGATATATCTTCCCCTCTCGCTTACCCAGCGTGTTTCCTGGCCTGCCGCTGGTGATAACGGTGTGCAGTGTGCAGATCAGTGACCAGTAATACCGCCTGGAAGCCCGGCTGGAGCGGGTGTTCCCACACCTCTTCGTTGCCCCGGCGGCGGCGAATGATAAAGCCACAATCCTTAAGCAGGGCGCGCAGCTCGCGTGGGGTTTTAAGCATCGCGTTGATCATGTGTTTCTTCTCCTCCTGCTTCTCTTATTCCCAGTGCGAACGTGGGCGGGCCATCCGAACGCCCAGGATGATGCCAAGGACAAAGCCGACCAAGATCATGACAAAGATGAGATTGAGATCGATGGTAATCATGATTTTTCCTCCCTGAAAATTTGGACCAGTCGCCTGAAGTTTTAGAAAACTTCTGCTATACTTTCGAGTAAGAGCGTTTCACCGTGCGTTTCGCGGTGCTTCTATCGACAAGTATAGATGGAACTCGACAGCATTGCTGCGGCGTCGATGGGGTAAGTATACGTAAAAACTGTCGCGGCAGGCGTATTTATGTGGAACGTCTCTACGAGCCATGTGAGGTGAAAAGGTGGAAAAACATACGTAAAAATATTGTTGTACTACCTGCTAAACATGTTATAATTTTTCTAACGCTTTTGCTGGTTGACAGACCGTGAGAGAGCCGTACACTTAAAGTAGTGCGGTGACAAGGATAGCAAGCACATGAACGAGAAATTGCGACTGGCGCGGATTGAGAGAAATCTTTCTGAGTTGGATGTATGCTCGGCGATCGGCTGCGATCTGAAGACATACGAGAACTGGGAACTCGGCAAGCACATTCCCCAAGGGTTTTGGCGTGGGAAGCTATGTGAGTTTTTCGGAAAGTCTTTGATCGATTTGGGTGTAAATTCTCACCATTTACATACTGCTGACAGAAAGCCATTGGTAGAATGGCTGCGGATCTGGTGAGCGATCGCGCGGTACCGTTTTTGGGTGAGCGGATTCAGGTCGCGCCACTCGGACGTACCAAAGATACTTTGTGCCTGGCAATCTGCGATATAGGCTTCATAGGCGAGCTGATCAAGTTCGCTCAGTTCGTTTTGCTCTGCCATAGATGTTCGCCCTCTCTGCTATGGGAGCGTTTCATCACCATCGATCACGCCGATGGGCAAGTTAGGCTGTCTATCGCGCTCTGCCACATAGCGCCTGGTGCGCTCAAGTGCCTCCTGAGGTGACTTGCTCTGAAAGATCACATCCAACCCAATCGTGAGCGTATAACCACGCTCATCGTGTGTGAAAGAGCCTTGTGGGTAGTGCTCTGGTAACGTACTCAAGAGCGCTTGAATGTCTGTGTGATTTTACCGGGCCATTGGCACTGCTTATGAAGCAATTCGTGGCCGAATTCTGCGCTCTCAGGCCGATCCAGAGCAACACGCTTCGTCAGATGTGAAGTCACTTTTTGGCAGCGATTCTGATTTACGAAGCAACTCGCGGCAGCGCGTTGTCAATCGCTCAAGTCTCCCGAAATGGTGGTAGTCCTTTGAGTTTTTACGGGCACAATATGGGTAACAGTGCCAGAATATGGCTCAAAAGCTCTTCTGTAACTGCCATGAAAT
>WNFI01359511.1_pt1 | contig 10819 bp, 9 predicted proteins | sample 5400471 | NCBI WGS metagenome assembly WNFI01 (sample SAMN13153348, study PRJNA577476) | soil metagenome | isolation source: 100 cm saprolite on Douglas fir-dominated hillslope | place: USA:California | collected 2013-09-17 | reverse complement strand
ACCTCTTCGGCGAACACCCGCCGGAGTAATCAGTTGCGCCCATCTATGCTATCAGAATTCATTGTGCACACCTAAATTGAAGTCTGGCTACGTTGATCCGGACAATATGTGTCTGTTGTTTCGACGCGGGGAGCACGGCCAGACGTTAAACTCTGAACCAAGTTCAAATTGGACAGGGATGCACTTACATATTTAAATGGTAAGTTGAATGACCCCAGTCGCATCAGTACTATGCATTCTTTTCACCCTCCAAAGGTCTGCTCTCATCTACTTTATCTCTCTTTTAACGTCTTAGTCTCAACAGCACGCTCAAATCCTGGTCGTGGGCGGTGGCCCTAGTGGAAGCTATGCCGCTACATGTCTCGCACGCGAAGGCTTTCACGTAGTCATTCTCGAGGCTGCGACGTTTCCAAGGCTCGTCCCTTTCTGTTTTGACACCTATTTTACCCGCGTATATGCGTAACTCTCAACTTTAGGTATCACGTAGGTGAAAGTCTGCTTCCTTCCATTCGACATCACCTCCGCTTTATTGGAGCAGAGGATAAAGTTGGCTCCTTTGGTTTCTTTAAGAAGGTCAGACTTCAGTTGCCTATATGCTCCCAGAGATAGCTAATTATTATTTACGAATGCTCAGCCCGGCGCAGCGATAAAATTCAATCACTTCAAATCAGAAGCTTGTAAGCCATTACAGAATGTCAATCGCAACGGACTATAAGGCTGTTTCTAGACACAGATTTTTTGGCCATGGGACCCGACAACTACTCCTGGAATGTTGTGCGTTGCAACAATAAACCCCCGCGTTTCGACTTAAATATTTGAAATGCCAATTTTAGAGCCGCTCTGAGTTTGACAAATTACTTCTGGATCATGCAGAGACCACAGGCGCTCAGGTGTTCCAGTCTACCAAAGTTATATCACTTGATTTTTCTGGAGAACGCCCAATCTCCGCCCAGTGGACCCATGGACCATCTTCGCAGAGTGGGACCATCACTTTTGACTACCTTATTGACGCCAGTGGACGAGCGGGATTGATGTCGAGTCGCTACCTTAAGAATCGTCGATACAACGAGGGCTTGAAGAATGTAGCTATGTGGGCCTATTGGCAGGACACGGATCTCTATGTTTCTGGTGGAAAGGCCGAAGGTGCCATTTATATCGAGGCCCTTTCAGGTACGGTAGTACTTGACTCGATAAGCTAAATGCACTAAACCTCACTGTAGATGAATCTGGGTGGGCTTGGTTCATCCCCCTTAGTGAGGGTCTCACTTCCGTCGGTGTCGTGCGCCACCAAATCGCACACAATCAATCTGCGCAGCCGAATGGCCATCATAGTCCCCAGTCGTTCACTCCCTTCCAAACTACATCGTTGGCGGCATCCCAGGATGGACTCCTGAACTCTTCTGCGGATTTCTCATCCCATAATCAATCTACCAGTTCTCTATCAGGTAGGACTCCTTCGTTTACTCTACCCTCTTCCGAGATGGTTCATGGTATGCAGCCGAACAGCGTTATCTCAACGGCCTAGACCTCGTACCCGGACTTAAGCGACTGTTAGGTTCCAAAGGCAGGATGGTTCGAGATGAAGCCGAGTTAGCGACCATCCGTACAGCGTGCGATTACAGCTACTCTGCGTCATCCTATGCCGGAGAAAATTACCGCATAGTGGGAGATGCCGCTGGTAAGTTTTACTGCGCTAGTATTTCAAGTTGCTGATCAGATCGTAACTTCGTGATCGCAGCTTTCATCGATCCTTTCTTTTCGTCGGGCGTACACCTCGCTCTGACCAGTGGCCTCGCTGCCGCAGCATCGATTGCATCTTCAATTCGTGGAGATTGTCCGGAATCCGATGCGGCCGAATGGCACACCCAGCGTGTTGGCATTTCGTACACACGGTAAGCTTTCTTTCGTTGTTATTTGCGCAACTGTCGTGATCGTGGCGCCTAGGTTCCTCGTTGTCGTCCTGAGTGCATACAAACAAATCCGCGCGCAATCGGAAAATGTCCTCTCCGACGTAGGCGAGGATAATTTCGATAGAGCCTTTAATTTTCTGCGACCCGGTATATATCATACTCAAAGACACATTTCGCCAACTCATCGCACATATTTGTGCTAGTTATACAAGGGAACGCCGACCTTGGTCCCCGGCTCTCAGATAGTGAAGTGCAAAACGCACTTGACTTCTGTGTGGCTGTATTCAACCCCCCAAATCAAGGCGTAGCCAATGAACTACGCAAACATCTTGAAGGTCTCGATGACGACCACTTTTCGGCTCATGGTGTGGAGAAATCTGCATTAATGAACGTCACTGCCCCGCTTCTACCCACTGAAAAGGTCCAAAACATTGCCAGGGACCCGTCGTTCCGAGTCCTACCAGCCTTTGAAAATCGTTCCGCGGGGGAAGCGGAAACCGAAGTGCAGCTTATTCTCGAGAGGATAAATGCTCGCCGTTTAATTCATCCAGAATACAGTGGCTTGCACTCTCTCGAGGAGGAGTCACTTGGCGCGGGATATGGTATGAGACTGGAGTGTGGCCGGCTGGGGCTTTTGCGGGGTAAAGCCTTGAACTAGACGTGACAACCTGAAATCTAGATTCCTCACATTTTGGGGTGGTTCGATCTATTTTTTTCGAATTCTTTATTGTCTACCGAGGCTGCAGAACTCCATGTATGACTGCGCTAAAGAAGTACTACTGCTCCAATTTATAGTAAACTGTTTTCTACAAGTAACTCGGAGAGGCAGGCCATATGGCCACGTTACCAGCACTCAACTTGAAGTTCAACATGCGCTTACTTAGATGTGCACAGGTTATCCCTCCACTTAATGTTGAGCTTCGCGCTTGAGTCAGACAGCGGGGCTTGAGTTGAGGGGTCTTCTTCCATCGTAGTAGATCGGGTCATCGGCGCTTGTTCGAGTGAGTCCGCGCCCAGTTTCGTGATCCTTCCGCAGCTTTCATGTAGGAATCATCTCCGAGTAAAAGGAGCTTAAATTGCGATCACCGGACCTATGCATGAATGACATACTTTATCGGTCACTTGAGTGCTCGTACCTTTGTCTTGTTTTGTTCTGAGTCGAATATGATATTTACGTTCGTTTCCTTTTCTTGTTGTCATATCCTTTTTCCTCACTGAGGTAATCCACCGGTAGTATTTGGCTTGTCATGGACTCTTTCTCTCTAAATCCCGGAACAGCGGTCAAGCGTCTGATCCTCCTCGCAGCCTGAGACGCACTGTAATATCCTTCAAGTTACTGTCACCATAATGCACTGTAGAGCCCTTCGAAGAAAGCGAGATGTAGGCTGTGATGAAAACGGTGATAAGCGGAAAAGGGTATCCAGCCAGGACGACTATGACTGTGACCAAATAAATCTTGATCTTGAAGTCTTTGTCGATCGCATCGTCCATGATTCTAGCCCACGATCTATAATACTTCCAGACATTGTTTTGTTCGCTAGATCCCGTCCTTGCACAGTTCTACGGTGAGTCATGGCCGCAGGGGTGAGGATTACCGTGTGAGCTAGTTGAGTCTGCTAGATATAGTTTGTGGTCTCGACGAACTGGGCAGAGGCACTGCCAGGCGGGAGTGGCTAATTGCAAAGCTAGTGAAGCTCACTAGTGCTGATCCTAAGCTGTGGTGCCAGTCAGGCGAGCGGCGAGAGGTAATGCTGGCTGGCTTGTTCGCATTCGATCATTGCTCACGTACCCGAACAGGAGGAGAAAAAGAAAATCCGCGGAACCGAAGAGGGTACGTAAGTTACTGTACTGTATTCTCGTCACCGTTACGAAACACTCTGGAAAATGACTTACTGTAAATCCTGAGAGACGAAATTACTGTGCCACTGCGTCTGCAAAGCAATGAAACTAGAATGAAACTAGGAGGACCTGGCTCAGTCTTTCCTGGCTGGTCAAACGCACGTCATATAAATTCCCAAACACGGCTAAACCCTAACGGAAGCGGATAATCGCGACCCCGACCGAGTAATTTTTTCCATTTTCCTGATGTAGGCTCCTATAAGAACGGCTGGTCCCTCCCTCTTCTATTTCACAATTATGGGTGGTCTCTTCTCCACCTTACAGCAGATCTTCCCACCGCACCCCACCTGGGGGGTGGATGACATTCCAGATCTCACCGGCAAGATCGCCATCGTCACTGGTGGGTTCCAACGTCTAACACTGTGTGTTGTATGCTAAGCGCGATATACGGCATGGTGACAGGCGGCAATACCGGTGTAGGAAAGGAAACTGTCAAGGCGCGTTTGTTTCAAATTACCCCCGCTCGTGCGGGACATTTCAGAGGGGCGCTCAAACTTGCTAATATAGGCGCTTCTGAATCATAACGCGAAAGTCTACCTCGCCGCACGCAATGTGACCAAGGCAGACGCTGCAATCGCGGACCTGAAGAGTGAGACTGGGAAGGAGGCCATCTTCTTGCAACTTGACCTCGCGGACATATCTGCCGTGCGCAAGTCAGCAGAGGAGTTTCTCTCGTGCGCACTATTTCCCTGCATCACAACTGAGTTTTTGCTGACTATTGTTCATCAGGAAGGAGAGTCAGCTGCATATTCTTATCAATAACGCGTGAGTAGCTTGATTTAGTGCAGCACGTGAATGCGTGTGACTGAGATGGGGTGTAGCGGCGTAATGATACCGCCAATAGAGGAGATTACCGTGCAAAAGTATGACAGCCAATTTGGCACCAACGTTGTGGGTACGCGTCTCGTAGTTTCCCTCTTCAGATGATTATATGCAAGTTGACGTACCGATTGACGAATGTGCAGGCCATTGGCTGTTCACGAAACAGCTGTTGCCTGCGCTCTTTGCAGCCACTGACGCATCGCCGACACACGAAAAAGCTCGTGTTGTGACAGTGTCGTCGTCCGCAAATTATCTTGCAAAGGAGATCGACTTTGAAGCAATCGGAGATGGACCAACGAGGAGGAAGAACGATACATGGACCTTGTACTGCAGAAGTAAACTCGTGGGTGTCCTCGATGATTTTCCCATCTCGTTTCTGACCAATTGGCTGGGGTTTCGCGGTGTGTAGGGTAACGTCGTGGTAGCTCGAGAGCTGGCGCGTCGGCATGGCGATAAGATCGTGTCCACGAGTGTCAACCCAGGGAACCTCGACACGGAACTTCAACGCCACATGCCTTGGTGGCAGATTGCTATGGCTGTATGCTTTTCTGTATCTCTCTTTGGGTGACTGGCGTTAACGAGACGATGTAGCGTCACATCCTTTATCCAGCTTCATATGGAGCACTAACGCAATTGTACTGCGCTACATCGCCAGCTGCGGAAGATGTAAATGGGCAGTTTTTTATACCTTGGGCGCGACCAGGTAAGGCGAATCAGGTTGCGGAGGATTCGAAACTTGGTGAAAAGTTATGGAGGTGGCTGGAAGAGGAGACCCAGAAATATTGATAGTCATCTCCGACTCATCATTATCTCTGTTCGTAGAATGTCTGGGAACGAGATGTTGGCGCAGCGAGATAAGAGATAAGATAAGGTGGAACGCTGTACAATAGCGTTCAGTTGATGTGTAAGAGACTGTATTGATAGATAACGATTACCTGTACGTGTAATGTTTGAACGCACTGCAACTGAGCCGCATCATCTTCTTCAGTCACTTGTCTTTTACTTGCTCCCAGACTCGTGGAGATCTCCCTTTAAGGCAATCGCAGGCACGAACGCGCTCGGTCTCTCAAGAAAACTCACATCGTATTCCATTATCAATTCACTCATACTGAGTTATGACACCACTGGATCGGGCTCTCAACGCTACATAACTTACATAACTTACAATCTTGAACAGCTATAAATAGAATTCGAGTCGCGATACAGCACAAGTCAAGATCGCTACACAGCGGAGCTACCTCCGTGTGTCTTGCAACCCTCGGAATGCACGTCCTCCACGTGAGCACGGTTGTCACTTTACTATAACGGGTGATGTGGTCATCTTCGTTGATGTTATGCCCGCCTACAGTTACGAGGCACGACGGTGTCCATTTATTAGTCTCGCAGAAAGATAGAATGATGGCCACTAACCGCCACTGCCCCATGTGCCCCCCTTCACAGTACCCACGCCGGTATTCTACTGTAGCACGTGGGCTCACCCTTCCACATATCATACAGCGAAGTAGTTCGGGTGGTGGTGCCCCTGCCACTGGCCTACTCGGTTGGGCATGTCCACCGTACCTACCGTCTAGGGATAAAATATGTTTAGTTAGAAATGAGCCTGTTGTCGTGATCATCCCGAACGCTTACCTTGTCTCCCAGCGGAGGAGTAGTTTGGCGGTCCCTTGGGCATGTAACCACCCTCCCGGCGCCGGCTCGTGCCTTCTCGGCTCTGTCTATTATCTTCGTCGCTGCTCGAACCATTGTCTCTGTCATGCACGCTGACTGTCAATCAATATTGTAAGCATACACTGTAGGGAATATCGACCGCTGTACACGCACGATAGCTCCAGCTTTCGCCAGTGGGTTGCGGCTCACCCGGAACTTCTGAGTGTGACGGAGGGTGCATAACGTTTGGGTGTTGCATGTCGTGGGGAACTGATGATGCCGTGTTTGGGATGGGTGTTGGCATCGTTGCTGAGCGGCGCGATATAGGTGGCGGTGGCGGCGGCGGCGGCGCCCCTGAAGAGTTGTTGGATGGGTATCTTACTGACATTTCAGGGACAGGGAACGAAGGATTGTAGGACGTAGATCCTGATAAAGGCGGGGGAGAGGGGTATGATGACGAGGATGCATGATCGTACGTGGCTGTAGTTTGGACCGTAGATCGATGTGAGGGAGTCGGTGGTTGTTGCGGGGAAGAGTATGATTGGGATGGATAACCGGCCGGTGGAACTGGGCACTAGAAACCCGGCGTGGTTCAACCGAGTGCACCACACACAGGCACAGAGAACGTGATGAGCGAAAACTCACTTTGCGGGGCATGTCCATGCCCGGACGCTAGCCCTCCTTGGAGGTGAGCGGAGTCGGCGGTCACATCTCGCCTGGTGTTAGTGGTCCTAGTGTCATGGTGTGGATAAGCCTCCGGGAACGACGACGGTGGTGGTGGCCGTGGTGGCGGCCTACTCATTGGTACGGTAGTATTAAAGACTTATCACTGGGAAATGTCAGAGGTTTAAATATCTCACACCCCGGAAGGCGCAGGCTACGAGCGGAAGCATCCACGGAGGGACAGGCGGCACTTGCAGGTCATGATCACTGGCGCAAACAAAAACTGATGGAACGGGCTGTATTGCTGCCGAGAACATTCGTTGATTGCAATTTCAATGATATCAGAACAATATAAGGGATATGGGAAGGCTGCATCAAGCGACATCAGTTCCTGGGCGGCGGGCGTAATGATCAGAAGACCTGCGCGAGCCAATGAATCGTGACGGGATTCATCAAACTTCTAAATCGGTGGTGGTTGTCACATAAGGTAGACGTCTGTGATGACCTCCTCACGTCAAAGATGTCCCCCAGGCATGTGTAGACATGCCGCTTATATTCTGCGATCTGATGCACAGATTGGAAATGGTTGTCAGAGACAGGTGGTTAGCTTGGTCGTCGTCAGCCGGGGGATTGCAAGTAAAGGAACTCATATGAAGCCCCGCGAGCAATGGTGATGACCGATTCCGTGTTCCGGTCCGTTGAGATTCCGGCCAGTCAAAGTAGGCGAATGTGATGGCTCTTCCTTACCCCACCCCGAGAAGAGAATCTTGGATGTTAAGGTCCGATCAGTGATATATAGTCCCCACACATATCTCCGTTCATATGAGAGTCCATTCAGGACGGGCGCGACGCGCATGTACGAAGCTAAGGAAGCACCTGCGATCTTTGAGAAGCCTGTACTGCAACATCCTGATCAGACCATGGCACTTTCATGCTCCTTCCAAGCACCGTTGTAGAAGGCCCAGCGACAAGTCTGCGAAAACAGCGTACCTGCTCACCTCTGGCTGTTTCTTCTATGTCACTACCTCGGAGACCTCGGCTATATCGTTTATGGACGAGTCCTTGGGAATGGAGCGGGTTTGTAAAGTAATAAAACCGAGTTCCGTAGTGTTACTGAGACACAAGCCAGTCCAACACGTATCTCTGCAGAACATACCCATCATGATATGTTTGTCTTCGGGTAGGAAGGGGGATAGCGAGTGGATAGCGATCCCACACCACTTAGAATCACATACATAGACATGATGACCAATTGATCAGGACAACTGAGCAAAAGAGTCGCCAGCACTGCCTACGGATGTTAGTTCCTGTACAACGCTGCTGGCTAACCATAATTGAGTCAACTGACAATCTCCTCGAGTCAGCCGCGTCACCGGCATCAGCGATTTGATTAACCTGAAAAGCCAATTTCGTCTCATAATACACATTTCACCTACGTGCGATATTAGGGTGTCATTTTCACAATCACCATCATCCGAGTTGCCACGATCCCATTCCGGTTCCGAATCATTGCTCAAGCATTGGGATCAAAGCCAGACGCTATCATATGATGGTGCCTTCAAGCACAGCCGATGGGCTATGTTGCCGCCAGAGGGTGCATAACCTGCCCGGGGTCAGTATGTCGTCGGAGGTGACGTGGGTGCAGCGGTCTGGTCTGGGTCTGACTCGGAGTTCGCTTTTGTTCACGTGAGTGCTTGGACCATCACGTGCATGTGGTCAACGATTCCCAACTCGGTCTGATAAGATAAGATAAGGACCGTCCCTCAAATGTGCTTCCTCCCCTTTCTTTTCTGCGCCAGAAATATTACGTTTCTACGTTTCTCGAGCAGAAAGGTCTAGCTCTGTGCTTATTAAGCTCACTAAAACTGAGTTGCATCAGCAAAACATACTGCACTCGCAACAACGGCCTTAGCTACACTGCCCAGCGTAAAGCCAGCAAAACATAGAACGAAGAAAGAACCACAGTTACACTGGGACATAGATAAAGGGGAAGACTAACTTCAGCCTTGCGGATGAGACCGGGGCCTAACGAGAAAGCGGTGGACGGATGGCTCACACCTGGAGGTTGCTTCCTTTGTATGTCCGTCTATCCTCTGTCCCTCGGGTATACTGAATATAGGTTAGTCCTAGCGAGCAGAAACAAATTTGTACAGCGATAAAACCGCATTTCGGGGAGTTACTCTGGATGTACTCTTGGCAGGGCACACTATTGATACTAACATCACGGCATGTTTATCTTTTTTGGCAGGTAGTGTAGCCGCTGGTGTTGGAACCCGAAAGACCATTTGTCCTCTGACCGTCCGAAAACTGTCGTTGTCGTGCGGTATCAGGGAGCAATTTCCGCTATAGTCATTATCCAAACTCACCCCCAGAAACCACGATATGACAGCACGTCTGGCGTTGACGTGGAGGTGACGCCCAACGTTGACCAATGACAGTGAAAGGGCTCAAAGGGGTGAAGCATAGCCAACGAGCTGTGCTGCCAGGGGGGCGCAACTCGCCCAGGGGCCGTGTCGTGTCGAGGGTGGCCCTGGCGGGTGTGGAAGCCTAGAAGGCAGACGATGAATTACGAATCGTAACGAATGGGGTGGTTCGGAGGTGCCACTGTGCTAGTGACTCAGCTGTACGATACGATGACAGAAGGACTCGATTTGGAGGCACTACTTGGGTGAGGAAGCGATTTCAAGCTTTGCAGCTAGTCACTGGGAACGGAGATGGCATGGGTCGACCAGGGACGACGTTTTCAGTTGCGCGCTAACTTTGGCGCTTATTTACTGTAAATTTGATTATGCTACCGAACGCCCTCCTCTTTTTTCTGTGGAGAACGCGCGGAACCAGGGGCTACAGTCATGGCTTCCGACATGTATCATCCCTTTTCACGCGCACTCTTATCGTCGTCCTTGGATTTGCAATCTTGTGTGCGGACGTGTGGTCAGCCTAGGGATGTCAGAGTCAAGGCCCTGGCAACGACCGTACTCTACTTGGCACATCTCCCGACCGTCCCTCATCTTATCTTATCTCTTTCTCGGTCATAGATTCCGAGTTCCATTTCGAATCGGTTCATATTGATCACAGAAAGGACGGAAACGCGAATGATCTATCATCATACAGTAACATAAGGGCTCTGATCGGGCTAGCATAATTTTTTTTCGAGTCATAAGGATGGTGAAATAGGCCATTTAGAGATAAAGGAAAAGGAATATAGTAGGTGAAAGTGCAAAAATGGAGGAACGTCACGGGACACCCTCAAGGAAGGGCTATGACTGCGTGGAGGAATTCGTCTCTGCTTATTTCTGATCGTCCCCCTGCCTTGCACTTTTCGTACAGCTCGCACATCTTTTGCACAACAACGCATGCACAGAGAAATTGGTCCAGATCCATTTGCGGGCGAGGTAGAACATGACCATAGCCATGAACCCGACTCCGTGGCGGCACCGTCCCTGTTCATGAGATGGCGAGTTCATACGTGAACATGGGGTGTGCCAGTGACAGAGCGGCTGCCAGACTCACCATACTTCTTCACTACCATGTCAAGGATGTGGTGTCCGACACGTAGGCTGAGAGGACTCGTTAGTGAAAGAAGACGGCTCGATGGAAGAATTAACGTACTGGTAGTGGGCTAACGCACGGCCCAGCTCGGCCGCATCAATCCTCCCGTCACGGTCAGTGTCAAATGAGTCGAACATTTGACGCCATGTCTATTGGTGGTGATAAGAGAATGAAACATCGACATCATGAAGTTCATACATTCATGTAGAGCCATAGAGGCTCGAACTGTGTACAACATATAAGCTTGAATACGCTCAAAGTCACATATCTGCATACCTCATCGTAGCCAATCACGCCATTGCCATCCACGTCCTGGTTACAGTATATGT
>WNFI01315062.1_pt2 | contig 10819 bp, 11 predicted proteins | sample 5400471 | NCBI WGS metagenome assembly WNFI01 (sample SAMN13153348, study PRJNA577476) | soil metagenome | isolation source: 100 cm saprolite on Douglas fir-dominated hillslope | place: USA:California | collected 2013-09-17 | reverse complement strand
CCCAACAGCCCTATCAACAGCCATCCGGGCCTACCGGCGCACCGAAGGATCAGATGGGTGATTTCGTTGCTGCGGTGCTCGGCAACACCGAAGACACCTGGACCGAAATATTCAAAAATGGCGGCCAGCAATACAGCGTGCCGCGCTTGCGATTGTATTCAGGGGCGTTGCAGGGCGGTTGCGGTCTTGCCCAGGCGGCAATGGGGCCGTTCTACTGTCCGACCGATCGGCGCATCTACCTCGATACCTCGTTCTTCCGCGACATGCGCGATCGCTTCCGCGGCTGTAGTGGCAAGGCCTGTGAATTCGCCGAAGCTTATGTAATCGCGCACGAAGTCGGCCATCACGTGCAAAATTTGCTTGGCATATTGCCGAAGGCGCAAAACGCGCAGCGCGCGGCTGGCAGCAAGGCGGCAGCAAACCGCATCCAAGTGCGCGTTGAATTACAGGCGGACTGTCTCGCCGGCGTCTGGGCGAATCATTCGAATCAGCGCTGGAAATCGATCGAGCCGGGTGACGTCGAAGCGGCCCTGCAGACGGCAGCTGCGATCGGTGACGACCGTCTGCAGCGGCAGGCGCAGGGCTACGTCGTGCCTGACGCATTTACACATGGTTCGTCGGCGGACCGGCAGCGCTGGTTCACGATCGGGCTGAAAGAGGGCAAAGTATCGTCCTGCGATACCTTCTCGGCGGCCTCGCTTTAAGGAACGCGTCAATGGCGGGCATCGATGACAGCCGACAATTCGTGCCGCTGAAGATCGCGGTTCTCACCGTGTCCGACACACGTGAGACGGCCGATGACAAATCCGCAGCGACTTTAATCGAGCGCATTCGCGCTGCCGGTCACGTTGTGGCTGAGCGCGCGATCGTCAAGGACGAGATCAAGGCGATCCGCCAGCGCGTGAAGGCCTGGATCGCCGACAAATTTATTGACGTCGTCATAACCACCGGCGGTACCGGATTTACCGGCCGCGACGTGACGCCGGAGGCGGTCGAGCCGCTGTTTGAAAAACGCATGGATGGTTTTTCGACCATGTTTCTATTGGTCAGCGAAAGGAAAATCGGCACCTCGGCGATCCAGACGCGCGCTACAGCCGGCGTTGCCAATGCGACCTACATCTTCTGCCTGCCGGGTTCGCCAGGCGCCTGCAAGGACGCGTGGGACGAAATCCTCGTGCATCAGCTCGATTATCGTTATAGGCCTTGCAACTTCGTGGAGATCTTGCCGCGGCTCGACGAGCATCTGCGGCGACCCAAAGCACGCACGCAATCAGGCTGAGTGGGAACCGGCCAGCCGCCCGGATTGCGTGCTCATTTAGAAGAGCGCGAAGAAACTACAAATCCATATCCCAAAATTCCGCGACGACGTCCTGGCCCCAAGTGTGCCGGGACTCGCTTGTTGTGAGCGTGAAGCCTGCGCGCTCGTAAACGTGACGTGCGGCCGCGAGTACGCTGTGCGTCCATAAGGTTATCTTCGTGTATCCGACGCTGCGCGCGAATCGCACGCATTCGTCAACCAATCGTGCGCCAAGTCCAAGCCCACGCGCCTTCGGGTCAACGAGAAGAAGCCGAAGACGGGCGATGCCGGGCAGTTCGTCCTTTACCAGCATGACGCAGCCGACATTTTCGCCGTTCATCTCCGCGATCCAGCAGCGCTCGCGCTCGGCATCGAAGTTGTTGACGAAATCGGCAACGATTTGGGCGCACAGGCCTTCGAATGGATCCGTCCAACCATATTCCTGCGCGTAAAGTTCGGCATGACGAGAAACGGCCCAGCCGAAATCGCCGATCCGGGGCTCGCGCAGGATGTAGCCGGGCATTTCGTCGGAACTTGCATCCGCCGCGGCGGTGAGGAGCGTTTCAATCGAATGCATTGCCGCAACGGTGCGGACCTGCTGGGTGGCATCGAGCTTGTCGAGCATAGCACCGGCCTTTTCCCGCGAGCGGTGTTCCATCTGAGCAAACATCTTGCGGCCGCGCGCGGTCAGGGCGAGATGGCTCTGGCGTGCGTCCTCTGTCGAAGTCTGACGGCTGATAAGCCCACGCTTTTCGAAATTGCGCAGCAGGCGGCTGAGATAGCCAGCATCGAGATCGAGTGCACGCCCAACATCGCTGGCGGTGAGCCTGTCGCCCTGCGCGAGCTCGTAGAGCACACGCATTTCGCCGAGCGAATAGGGGCTGTCGAGGTAGGTCTTCCGCAAAACGCCGATCTGGCGTGTGTAGAACCGGTTGAAGCGACGGACTGCTGCGATTGTTTGCGGGCTTGCCATGGGGGAGGCAATGTCGCCGAGATAGTTGACTTAGTCAAGTAATTTTGGCGCGCCCTAACGGATGACGGCAATTGTTACGGGCAGCATTGCCATCCGCCTGCGGCCGAGCCGGCGTAACAACGTGACCTCGGCGTCGGCGGAAGCATCGTGGCCGCCGACAGCCTCGTAGAAACGGCGGGCAATCAGCAGGCCTTGGTCGGGTTGGGGGCTTCCTCCGAATGTGGCGCGGAGTAGGGCCAGGATCTCCCCAAAACGTGGCCGCATATAATCCGTGGCCGCGACCGGCCTGAAGACCCCCGCGCAGGCCGCGCCTTCCCGCATATCGGTCGCCTGCATGAAACGGCCGGTCGCCTCGATCCAACCGGCTTGCGGCACGGTCCCGGCGCGCAGGAACAGCAGCCATGGGGAGCGTGCGGTCGCGGCTGCTGATTTCAGCCGGATCCCCGCGGGCTCTTTCGAGCTTATGAAGCGGCAACCGGCGAAGTCGGCGACCTCCGCTGTCGCGTCAGCTGACCCTGCGTCGGCAACGATGGCCTCGGCTAACAGGCCAGCCGCCGCCGCGGGAACCAGCGCGGCCAGGGTCGGCACGAGAGTACGCTCCGATTCGTGGGTGGCAATAATGGCGCTCAACATGGAACCGCAGCCGTGTGGATGTGTTTGGCACCATATCATGTGGGACCGGACAACCGAGCCACGACATGGCGGCTAATTTGCCCAAATAACGGTCTTCGGCCGACTAAGCGGAGAAAGTAGCCATCGGCAGCTCTCAAGGCCCAGTTCAAGTCACCTTGAGAACTGTTTTTGCCGGTTTCCCGTTCGACATACAGAGAGGAAGTCCAATAAAACGAGCACTCAGCTGAAATCTTGTTGCGATTGTAACTGCGTGGAACTCGAAGCACAAATGTCTTGGGAAGGGTACAAATCGTTCTTGTTATGTTCACTTTCGACCGCTAAGGTGACGCTATGGCTCGATCAAACGCAGCCGAAAGACGCCCGCCGGTGAAGGAGCTGCCCTCCACGCCGGCGGGCCCCTATGAAGACGTCAGCGAGTTGCTCGGTGTTGTGGTCGACCATGAGCGCCGCCGGGGCCGCGGCGCACAAAGCAACGCTTCGGGCCGCTATGAGCCGCTTGCCCGAGTCGCTTTTGATGACGGCTGGCGCACCCTCGACGAGCTGCCACCTTTCAAAACCTCGGTCACGGTCGATGCCACCCGGAAGATCATCACTAGAAACGATTCCCCCGACATCGGCTTTGACCGCTCTATCAATCCCTATCGCGGCTGCGAACATGGCTGCATCTACTGTTTCGCGCGCCCAACCCACGCTTATCTCGGGCTCTCCCCCGGGCTCGATTTTGAATCCAAGCTATTGGTGAAGCCTGAAGCGGCGGCCCTGCTGGAAAAGGAATTGTCGGCGCCCGGCTATGAACCGAAGGTTATCGCGATCGGGACCAATACCGATCCGTACCAACCGATCGAGCGCCGGTACAAAGTGATGCGCCGGATCCTGGAGGTGCTCGATCGTGCCGGCCACCCCGTGGGGATCGTCACCAAGTCGGCGCTTGTCTTGCGCGATCTCGATATCCTCGCCCGCATGGCTGAGCGGAATCTGGCCAAGGTTGCTCTTTCAGTGACCACGCTGGACGCGGAACTCGCGCGCACGATGGAGCCGCGCGCGGCAACGCCGATGCGGCGTTTGGAAACTTTGCGCCACTTGAGCCAGGCCGGCGTGCCGGCGACCGTCCCAACTATCCCGACCGCCACAACCATGTCTTCAAGCTGATCCGCGATATGCGAGGCGGCAAGGACTACGATTCTACCTGGGGTACGCGCATGAAGGGCACCGGACCCTATGCGTGGATGATCGGACGCCGTTTCGAGATGGCCTGCGAAAAGCTGGGGCTTAATGAGCGCAAATACTCGCTTTCCACGGAGCACTTCCGCAAGCCGAAGCCCGGCGCGGAACAGCTAAGCTTGCTCTAAACGGTCGCCGGAATAGTCCCCGCCATCCACACGCTGCGGCCCGCCGCATTGACTTGAGCAGCCGCCCGCGCACTCTCCGCGGCGATGGCCAAGAAATCAAAGCCGAGTCGGCGTCTGCCGCTGAATGAGCCCATCTTGCGCCCAACGTTCCGGCGAGAGCGACGCGCGCTCAACAACGGGGTTTTCCCGGTTGCCGGTTGCGATGAGGCCGGCCGGGGACCGCTTGCTGGTCCCGTGGTGGCGGCGGCGGTCGTGCTCGACCCGAAGCGGATTCCGCGCGGCCTCAACGATTCAAAGAAGCTCGATGCTGCCACGCGCGAAAAGCTTTACGAAAAAATCTGCGCAACGGCGCAGGTGGCGGTGGCGTTCGGCGCCGTTGAGCGCATCGACCGCGACAATATCCTGCGCGCCTCGCTCTGGGCGCTCGCCCGTGCCGTCAAGGCGCTCCCCGTGCAACCGAAGCTTGTTTTTGTCGACGGCAACCAGAAAATCGACTGCGGATGTGATTGCCAGACGGTTGTGTCTGGCGACGCACTGGTACTGTCGGTCGCGGCGGCCTCGATTGTGGCCAAGGTGACGCGCGATCGCCTGATGATACGGCTTGGCCTGGCACACCCCGGTTACGGCTTCGAGCGGCATATGGGCTACAGCGTGCCGGAGCATTTTGCAGCTCTCGCGCGCCTGGGGCCGACCATCCATCACCGCAAATCGTTTGCCCCGGTGGCAGCCAGGCTTGCCGCGTTGGGTAGCGCATCCGATGAGGTAATTGCCGAGTTATTGCCTCTTTAGCGCGCCTTCTCTATTGCTGCCCGGGGTCACGCCGTTTTCACCCCCGCCCGGGCCAATGCATTACGTCTCCCTGCTCATTGAATTCTTGCGCGGGCGCCCGCGCCACTGGCATTTTGGCTTGGTGAGATCGCCTTCAAGGTGGCCGGAAGCTTCGGCCTTTATGCGCTGGCGCAGACCTGCATCGTTATTGCCTATTGGGCTGTGTTTGCGCTCGGCCGTGGCATCGTCGGCACCCGCCACGCTGGGCTCGCGGTGCTGCTGATGGTCGGCATTGCCGCTTTCACGGTGCCGAGCCCGAATTTTGGACCGGCAATTTTGGCTGCGCCGCTTTGGGCACTCGCGCTGCTGTATTACTGGCGCGCGGTCGGCGAGGGCAGGCGCGGCTACTGGTTCCTGCTCGCGCTCGATCTCGGTCTGCTGCTCCTCGCGAGCTACGCCGGATTAATTTTGCTCGTGCTCATGATTGCGTTCACGCTTGCGACTGCACGTGGCCGATCAGCGATGCTCAATCCTGAGCCGTGGATCGCGCTCCTGCTTCTTTGGATCGTGATATTCCCTCATGCCGCTTGGCTGAGCAGCGAGCGCTCTCTCGTTATCGAAGGCATCGACGAGAGTCTGGCGGCGACTGGCCGGCTGTCGACGGGAGTGTGGTTGTGCGTTGTGCTGGTGCTTTCGCACCTCGGCCTCGCTTTGCTGGTGACACTGGCGAGCGGCTGGCCACGACATCCGCGCGAGCGCGCGCCCGAGATCGAACGGAATCCGGTCGGATCCTTCGCTCGCATCTTTGTCTATGTTTTTGCATTGGCGCCGGCGTTGATAGCGATCGCGGTCGCCTTTGCCACCGGCCGGCTCGGTCCGCTCGACCATATTGCACCGCTGGTCGTCCTTTCAGGGCTCGCAGTCGTGGTCGCCGCTGGCGACAAGGTTCTGCTATACCGAGAACGCCTCGTGTCTTCCGCCTGGTTCGGCCTGCTGTTCGTGCCGCCGGTGCTGACCGTCGTCGCGATAGCGGTATTTCCATGGACGCTCGGAATCGATCTCAGAATTGCGCAGCCTGCGAATCCTGAAGGCCAATTTTACGCCGATATCTATCAGCGCCGCACCGGCAAGCCGCTCACGTATTTGAGCGGAGACCCGCGGGTTGCTCCATTGATCGCCCTCAGCGCGCCAAGTCGTCCGCATCTTTATTTCGCTTGGGCGCCACAACGCAGCCCGTGGGCAAGCGCCGCCGATATCCGTGCGCAGGGCGGAATTTTGGTGTGGCCGGCCGCTGATAACAATGGCACTCCACCGGCGACCCTGAAGGTGCAATTTCCCGAGATGGCGCCGGAAGTGCCGCGGTCGTTTCCGCGCGCAGTGCAGGGCGTCTTGCCGCTCATCCGGCTTGGATGGGCGATGCAGCGGCCACCGGCGGCTCAGTGATAGCTCTCGCCTTCGCGCACTTTGCCGCGAAATAGCCAGTAGATGAAACCCACATAGCCAAGCACCATCGGCAACAGCAGGAGTGTGCCGAGCAACATGAATATCTGGCTCGCCGGTGCCGCGGCGGTATCCCAAATGGTCAATGAGGGCGGGACCAGATACGGGAAATTAGAAATCGCCAGCCCAAGAAATCCCAGCAAGAACAGTGCAATCGTTGCGAGGAACGGTGGCACTTCGCGTCCGTTCTCAATCCAGCGCCAGGCAAGATAAGCGGTGAGCGCGGTCACCACCGGCACCGGCCACAAGAAGTAGAAGTTTGGCAGCGCGAACCAGCGTGCCGCTATCCGCTGCTCGGTCAGCGGCGTCCATATGCTCACAGCGGCCATGAAGACGAGCACGGCCAGCAGCAAAATCTTTGCTTGCCCGCGGGCGCGCTCGGCTACGGGTCCTTCGGTTTTCATCGAAAGCCACGTGGCGCCGAGCAGCCCATAACCGGCAAGCCAGGTCTTGCTGCGGGAGACGGTGCGGAATTCGAACGCCACACCACGAAATACGAGCGCAAGCAACATGACGATCACGGGCAGATAGAGCGCGGGCATCACGACCGCATAGGCTCTCGGGAACGCCACCCACAATCCGCCGCCGCCGAGCACCAGCCAGGTCTCATTGCCGTCCCAGAATGGTGCGACCGATCGCATCATCTGGTCGCGCTCGCGTTCGTTTCGTGCAAACGGGAAAAGAATTCCAATGCCGAGATCGAAGCCGTCGAGGATCACGTACATAACGACCGCGGTGCCGATCAGCGCAGCCCAGATCACCGGAAGATACCACTCCATTGTTTGGCTCCTCGCGATCAGCGCAAAAATCTTTAACTGTGCCCCACCGCTGTACGTCCGGCTTCATGTGCGGCGGAGATCGGACTTGCCGAAAAATGCCCGGTCTCTTCGGCCGCCGGTCCAGTCGGGCCTTGGGCGATCAGGCGATTGATATAGTAGATGCCGAACGAGAACACGACGCCGTAAGCGATGATGAACAACGCGAGTGTACCGGCGACTGTCGCGCCCGGCACCGGCGAAGTCGCATCGGCCGTGCGCAGGATGCCCTGAACGATCCAAGGCTGTCTTCCGGTTTCCGTCACCACCCATCCGGCAATTACCGCGACAAATCCAAGCCACCAGCATTGCGCCATGACGCGCAGGTACCAGCGCGTCTCGAACAAAGTTCCGCGCCACCACAGGAACGCGCCGAACAACGCAGAGCCGATCATGAAGAACCCCACTGCCAGCATGATGCGGAACGCGAAGAAGACGACCTTAACGGGCGGCCGTTGCGATTCCGGCACGCTGTTCAATCCGGGGAACAAGCCATTCATGCGATGCGTGAGAATAAGCGACGAACCTTTCGGTATCGAAATCTGGAATTTGTTGTCACCCGCCTTTTCGTCAGGCCACGCGAAAATATGAAAATCGCCGGGCTTACTCCCATCCCAATGCGCTTCCATCGCCGCGATCTTGATGGGCTGATGCTCGAGTGTGTTGAGGCCGTGCTGATCGCCGAGCACCAATTGCAACGGCGCAAGAACGGCGGCCAAACCGATCGCCATGCGCAGCATGGTGCGGCCTTCCTCAATGTGCCGGCCCGCAACCAGGTAACGCGCCCCGACCGCGAGCACGACGAAGCCCGTGGTGAGGTACGCGGCGTTGAGCATGTGCGCGAAGCGATAGGGGAAACTTGGATTGAAGACGATCGCAAGCCAATCGACCGGATAGGCGACGCCGCCGCGCAGTTCATAGCCACTCGGCGTCTGCATCCAGCTGTTGGCGGACAAAATCCAGAATGCGGAGGTGGCGGTGCCGATGGCGACAATCACAGCTGAAAGCACGTAGAGCCAAGGCGGCACGCGATTAAAACCGAACAGCAACACGCCGAGAAAGGTCGCCTCCAGGAAAAAGGCGCTCAGCACCTCATAGCCGATCAACGGACCGACTACGTTCCCGACCATGACCGAGAATCGACTCCAATTGGTGCCGAACTGGTACGACAATACGATTCCGGACACGACGCCCATCGCAAATGAGACCGCGAAAATCTTGGTCCAGAAGCGCATGAGATGTTGATACCGATCGTTGCCGCTGCGCAGCCACAACGCGCCAAGCGTGGCGATATAGGCCGAGAGCCCGATGGTGAAGCTCGGGAAAATGATGTGGAAAATGATGGTGAAGGCAAACTGCAAACGGCTAAGCAAGACAGGATCAAAATCCATGGCAAGCTCCGAGCAAGACGCAGGGCGCAATTATATTCGCGAGTTATCAATCGTGGCGAGATGATTGCGTTCCAAACTGCGATAAATCGAAGCGGCGGCCTGTCGGCCCGCTGTATCCACAACCCATTGAATCGCGTCGGACGAACGGGTTGTGGCCGCGTTAGGCTTGGGTCAGTTGGGGCAGGCGGCGGGAGGGGTTGATGGCCAAGCGCGCCAAGCACGCGCCAGCGGCGAGGAAAAACGAGCCGCGGATCGCCACTATGGCCGAGCGGTATTTCGGGCTGGCGCAACAAGGCACTGATATCCGCACCGAATTCATCGCCGGCGTGACCACGTTCCTAACGATGGTCTACATCGTGTTCGTCAACCCCATCATCCTCGGCAAGGCGGGGATGGATCCGGGTGCGGTCTTTGTCGCCACCTGCGTCGCCGCCGCGGTGAGCACTTTCGTCATGGCGTTTTACGCCAACTACCCGATCGCGCTTGCGCCGGGAATGGGCATCAACGCCTTCTTCGCGTTCACCGTGGTGCTGACATTCAAATACACTTGGCAGCAAGGGCTCGCGGCGGTGTTCTGCTCGGGCGTGTTGTTCTTCCTGATTTCCGTGCTCCGGATTCGGCAATATGTCATCGATGCAATTCCGCAAAACCTGAAACTCGCGGTGTCGGCCGGTGTCGGGCTGTTCCTGGGAATCATCGCGCTCGAAGAAGCCAAGGTTGTCGTCAGCCATCCGGCCACTTTGGTCACGCTCGGAGACCTGACCAACCCGCAAGCGGTCCTGATGCTTCTCGGTTTCGTGCTGATTGCCGGGCTTAACTATCGGCGCATCATGGGAGCTACGTTAGTCGGCATTCTCGTTGTCACGGCGATCGGCTTGCCGTTCGGACTCGCGCAGTTCAGCGGTATCGTCTCGATGCCGCCGTCGATCGCGCCGACGCTTCTGCAGCTCGATTTCTCGCGCATCGGCGAGCTCACGTTTCTGATCGTCGTGTTCTCGATCCTCTTCGTTGACGTTTTCGACAATGCCGGTACGCTGATTGGCGTTACCCACCGCACGGGACTGATGAAGAACGGCAAGCTCGCGCGCATGAAAGAAGCGCTGATTGCCGACAGTTTTGCGGCCATGTTCGGGGCCCTGATCGGTACTTCAACCACGACCAGCTATATCGAGAGCGCGGCGGGCGTCTCCGCAGGCGGCCGCACCGGTTTGACCGCAGCGTTTGTCGGGTTGTTCTTCTTGCTGGCACTATTCTTTGCGCCGCTCGCGGGAATGGTCCCCGCTTACGCGTCGGCCGCGGCCCTGCTGTATGTCGCCTGCGTTATGGCGCGTGGCCTTGCCGAGATCGAATGGGAAGATGTCACCGAATATGCACCCGCGGTGGTGACCGCGATCACCATGCCGCTGACCTATTCGATCGCGACCGGCATCGGGCTTGGCTTCATCACCTACGTGCTCGCAAAAGTGATTGGCGGCAAGGCGCGGGAGGCCTCGCCTGCGGTGGTCGTGTTGGCGATATTGTTTGCAATCAAATTTGCGGTGGCGGGATGAACCTGGCGTCGTCGTGGCAATTCTGGGCTGTTTTGTCGGCGGTGTTTGCTGCGCTCACGGCGATCTTTGCCAAGATCGGCGTTGAGAACGTCAACTCCGATTTTGCGACGTTCATTCGCACAATCGTCATCCTAGCGACGCTTGCCTTCATCTTGCTGGCCACGGGGCAATTTCAGTCGCCGGGCACGATTTCGTCTCGAACCTATCTTTTTCTGTTGTTGTCGGGGCTGGCGACCGGCGCGTCATGGATTTGCTATTTCCGCGCGCTCAAGATCGGCGAGGCCGCAAAAGTCGCACCGATCGACAAGCTTTCAGTGGTTCTGGTCGCCGTATTTGGCGTACTCTTTCTTGGCGAGAAGCTGACGACGCCGAATTGGCTCGGTGTCGCGTTGATCGCGGTGGGTGCAATCCTGGTCGCCTACCGTTGATCGAGTGCTTTCTTGATCGCCAGGAAATCGCGCCACGCGAAGCGCTTTTGCAACGGACTGCGCAGCAGGAATGCCGGGTGAAACGTCGGCATGGCCCGGATCTCACGTTTGCCCC
>WNFI01168533.1_pt1 | contig 10819 bp, 13 predicted proteins | sample 5400471 | NCBI WGS metagenome assembly WNFI01 (sample SAMN13153348, study PRJNA577476) | soil metagenome | isolation source: 100 cm saprolite on Douglas fir-dominated hillslope | place: USA:California | collected 2013-09-17 | reverse complement strand
TCAGACGGTCCCCGAGCCAGCGATCAACGCGCTCCTGGCGCTTCTGCGCCAGGGGCAGGCTCATGGAGTGGTCCGAGAGCACATCGATTTGCCCCTGATCGGGCGCATGTTTTTTAGCACCTTACTGAGCTATGGCGTCCTCGATGGGCTGTTGTCGAATGCACAAGCGCCCCACATGCCGGAAGCGGGCGTCATCGAGACGTTTGTTGACCAGATCTTGGAGATGGTTTCCGCGAAGCACAACGGATAAGGAGGGAATGGCCTTCCCCGCTTCAATTCACATGAGCCTTTGGCCCTTGAGTATTAACGGACCCAAAAACAACGATAAGAAGATGAAATGGCTTGTAGAGCCGATTGGTATACTCGTCCTTTACGACGTGCTTTTCGAGGAAGAGAGGGAAAGGCATTTTATGCGCTTCAGTTCAATCCGCCTGTAGAGCCAGAAGAATGTCTATTGACAACCCTTATCGTTGTTTTTGGGTCCGTTAATACTCAAGGGCCTATAACGAAGACGGGACGATTGGACATGCCGAGGCCAAAATCGGTGACTCCATCGTCGGGGGCTTTGATGCGAGAGAGGGGTGGCCCGATACCCCTTGCTTCCTGCGTCTGTACGTCCAAGATGCCGATGCCGTCTATCAACAAGCCCTCTCTGCTGGAGCCATCGCCGTCACCGAGATGACGAGCTTATCCTGGGGGAACCGGGGTGGTCGTGTGCGCGACCCACTTGGCAACATCTGGTGGATTCAGAGCCGCGTCGAGCAGGTCGATCAAGAGGAGATAGCAAAGCGCGCCACAGAGAAGCAGTTTCTCGATGCCCGGCGCTATACCCGGGAGTCGCTTGATCGCGCGATGAGAAGTGGTAATACCTGAACATTTCGCTATATAATGCTACCAGAAAGCTTTTGTGTACTCTTGCACCTTGCGCAGATGTACTACAGGGAAAGTCATGCCGCAGAAGTCTTCGTCTCCTCTTCAACGGTTGCTCAAGGCAGTAGCACGTTGGAATGGCAAAAAATGGGTATACACGAAAGAAGGGAAAGGCTATGCCGGGCAACGCATGGAACCTGAAGGGCAAAAGCGTCCTGATTACAGGAGCGGCGAGGGGAATTGGAGCGGCAACGGCCCGGCTGCTTGCCGGGCGCCAGGCGCGCCTATCGTTAATCGATACGCAGGGTGCAGCCTTGCAAGAGCTTGCGCGTGATCTCGGAGAAACCACATTGTATCAGCAGGCCGATATCACCCAGAGCGATGCGATGGAAGAGGCAGTAGCAGCAACCGTGGAACGTTTCGGACGCCTGGATGTGGCAGTCGTGAACGCAGCGATAGTAACAGTGGGCTCGGTCGAACGGGGGGACCCGGAGGCCTTCGAGCGGGTCGTGAGCGTCAATCTGCTCGGGTCGTGGCGAACCGTGCGCGCGGTCCTGCCGCACATTATCGAAGCTCGTGGCTACATCCTGTTCGTGTCCTCGCTCTCCGGGACGATCCAGGGACCGCTGCATGCCGCGTACAATAGCAGCAAGGCGGGACTGCAGGCACTCGCCAACATGCTGCGCCTGGAGGTCCAGGGCCTGGGTGTGGATATCGGTGTGGCCCACAACATCTATACGGCAACACAAACGGGGCGAGAAGCGGTCGAACACCCCTTGATACGCGGGCTTCTAGGACTCCCGAAGATGAAGCCGCAAACGGTCGGGAAGACCGCAGCCATGCTGGTGCGGGGCATTGAGCAGCGGAGTCGGACGATTATCGTCCCCGCCGCCCGCCTGGCCCTGCTCACTCCAGATATCTTTCAGCTGGCCGTCGAGAGGATGGCGCGTCGGCATAGATGGGCCAACGCGATCCAGAAACGAGAGCAAGCCAGCGAAGGAAGAGCGGTAGAATTAGGGAAAGACAGTATCAGCAAGCGCAGGTGAGAGGGAAATAGATGACAAGTTTTAGGAGTTAAAACCATGTCTCAATCGTCGACACACACGAACGATACACCCGCACCTGCCTCTTCCAGACCATCTGGGGAAAAGCAAGGCAAGAGGCCACCCCACCATCGTACCTTCTCCTTGCTTGGCAGTGCCAGCGAGATACAGCGCGATCCCCTCGCTTTTTTGCTGAGAACGCAACAGTTAGGAGAGGTGGTGCGCTTGCGCTTCCTCTTTTCGCCTGCCTATCTGGTCTCTGATCCAGAAAGCATCAAGCATGTCCTGCAATATAATGCACGCAACTATAACAAAGACGTGATCACATACACGATGTTCCGTCCGCTTCTTGGACAGGGGCTCTTGCTCAATGACGGGCCATCCTGGCTGCACCAGCGCCGTCTCATGCAACCGGCCTTCCATCGCAGGCACCTCTCTATCTATGGCACCTTGATGACGGATGCAACGGTTGCCATGCTCGAACAGTGGAAGTCTTCCTTCGAAAAAGGGACGCCAGTAGATATAGCAGAGGAGATGATGCGTCTGACCTTGCAGATTGTAGGTCGGGCGCTCTTCAGCCTGGATCTGAACCAGGAAGTCGGCACCATTGGCTACGCAGTAACGACGTTACTACAGCTCTTTGTCGATTACGTCTTTCGACCCTTCCCACCTTTAAGCGTTCCTACCCCGCACAACCGCCGTCTACAACAGGCGATCCGCTCTCTCGACCAGGTGGTCTATGGCCTGATCGCTGAACGCCGAACACATCAGATAGAGGGAGACGATCTGCTCTCGACGCTCTTGGCTGTGCAGGATGCAGAAACAGGTCAGGGAATGAATGACCGGCAAGTGCGCGACGAAGTCATGGCACTTCTGCTTGCCGGACACGAGACGACAGCCAATACCCTGACGTGGACCTGGTACCTGCTCTCTCAGTCTCCTGAGGTTGAGCGCCGTCTGCATCTAGAGTTGAACTAGGTGCTTGGAGGCCGCGTGCCAACCGTTGAAGACTTGCCCAATTTAAAGTACACCCGCATGATCATTGAGGAGACGTTGCGTCTGTACCCACCCACCCCCGTCCTTAGTCGCAAAGCCATCGGCCATGATGAACTGCGAGGATACCCCATTGCAGCCAACAGTCTGATCATGTTGAGCCCTTACGCAGTCCATCGCCATCCCGCCTTGTGGGAGGAGCCCGAGCGGTTCGACCCGGACCGTTTTGGGCCAGAACGCTTTGCCACACGTCCTGCCTATGCCTACTTCCCCTTTGGAGGAGGGCCACGGGTCTGCATAGGCAACCACTTTGCTATGATGGAAGCACAATTGCTCCTCTCGACCATCGCCCAACGCTACCGGTTGCGCATCATCCCCGGTCACCCGGTCGAACCTCAGATGGTGGTAACTCTACGCCCTCGCTCCGGTCTGCCGATGACTATACACGCAACAGAAAGGGCAGGAAGGCAGCATTCCTGAGGAGGCAAGCATGGCAACATTTGTGCTGGTGCATGGAGCATGGCATGGCGGCTGGTGCTGGCGGAAGGTCATCCCCTTCTTAGAAGCGGCTGGCCATGAGGTGTATGCACCCACCCTCACCGGCCTGGCTGAGCGTGCATCCGAGCTTTCACCCGAGGTCGGATTAGAGACCCATATCCAGGATATCGTCGGCTTGTTGGAGGAAAAGGATCTGCATGGTGTCATCCTGGTGGGTCACAGTTATGGCGCGATGGTCATCACCGGAGTGGTTGATCGGGTGCCGGAGCGCATTGCTCACCTGGTCTATCTGGATACCTTCGTGCCACGGAATGGCGAATCGATGGCCGACATCTCGCCGATGGTGATTCGTCTGCTCCGCAAACAAGCACAGGCGCATGGTGATGGCTACAGGGTCGATTCTCGCGGCACCTACGGGGTGACGGAAGAGCCAGATCGAAGCTGGGTGCTCAGATCGGTGACGCCACAACCCCTGAAGACGTTCGAGCAACCTCTTCATCTGAAGAATCCGGCGATTGTGTCAGCCAAACCCCGTACGCACATTGACTGTACCAGTGGCTTCTTCTTCTCCCTCATGCGACGCCTATTGGGGCGCAGAGCGCTTCCTCCAACGGAGGCGGGGTGGCGTCTGCGACAGTTGCCAACCGGCCATGATGCCATGATCACGATGCCGCGAGAACTGGCCGATGTACTACTGTTCAGAATAAGCATCCCGGGGCGCCCTTCAATGGTGCCAGGAGACAAGGAGCGGAAGCAGTTCTCATGAGGCCGAATGAGAAGAAGACTCCAGATCAAGAGGGAGAAGCCTTTGCAAGCATGAGCAGAAATGCCAGGACGAACTTTCAACTCGAGGGGATCTGGTTGCTCCTGGCACGAGGCGCATGGGTTGCTTTTGTGCTGGCAGAACTCGCGGTGCTCCTGCTCACGCTGGTAGCAACGCGCGGGCGGGGCATGACCTTCTGCCCGTTAATTGTGAGCTGCGAAGTGACCCCTTCGACGGCTCAGGCGCTGCATCATCTCGCTCTTTCCCCCGCGACCTATGCCGCCTACAACCTGGCACTGACCCTGCTCCAATCCCTGGTTTTTCTCGGCGTGGGAGGCTTTCTCTTCTGGCGCAAATCGAACGAACCTCTTGGTCTGGTGGCCTCGTTTTTCCTGGTGAGCATCGCATTGACACCTTTTCTTACTTCGGCCACTTACCCGCCAGAAGTACTCTTCTTGAATATCTATGTGACGTGCATCTTTACGGCGCTAGGCTACTTCCTGGTGACGTTTCCCGATGGCCGCTTTGTGCCCAGGTGGACCTGGCTGCTGGTCGTGCTCTGGGCGGTGCGGGCCCTCTTTTTTGTGATCCCCGGACCCTCCAATATCGCGTTCTGGCCTCCTGCGCTCAACGCCATCGACGAGGTGTTGAGCTATGGAGGGACCCTCGTGGTGCTGATCTACCGCTATGCGCGCGTCTTTAGCCCCTCGCAGCGCCAGCAGGCCAAGTGGCTGCTCTTGGGCTTCGGAGGATTATTCGTGGTGATTATCCTCTGCTTATGGGAGATTGATGTCATCATTCGTCGCACGCTCGTCTATAGTAGCCTGACGGTGCTCCTGGTGCTGCTCTATGGGGGCCTGGTGTACGCCTTTGGTTCTCTGCTGCGCGCCTTCCTCGGTCAGCAGCAGAATCCGCTGGTGATTGTCGCGTCGACGCTGATGATCGCGGTCCTCTTCCAGCCCTTGAGGCGCGGCATCCAGCGAGTCATTGATCGTCGCTTCTACCGCCGCAAGTACGACAGCGCCAGGACGCTTACCGCCTTTAGCGCAACACTGCGGAGCGAGGTCGATCTGGACGAGTTACGCGAGCAGCTCGTGGCTGCCGTGCAGGAGACCATGCAGCCAGTGCATATCTCCCTCTGGCTGCGACCAACCACACCGGACAGGAAAGGCGCTCCGCCCTGGAGCGGCTCGCTCCTGCGCCGTGAACATGGCGGAAACCCGTTGAAAGCGAGGAAGCACACGTAACTCCTGGTATCATTGGAGAGCGTGTTGGGAAGTTTCCAGATGTCGCGCCGAAGAAGGACAATATGCACACAACTATGAATACCCTACATCGTGATTTAGGCAATGGACTGGTGATGCGCTGGTCAACCGCCGAAGATACCGAACGCATCGCAAACCTGCACGGTCTGGTTCACCGTGATGCAGCCGAGGATCCACCCAACATCACGGCGATGAGGGTCATTCGCCGTCTGATGAATGGCGACCATCCCTTCATGGGGTCACATGATTTCGCCGTGATCGAGGATACCAGCAAGGAAGGGAATCCGGTGGTGGCCTGCACCTGCCTGTGGAAACATACCTGGACGTATGAAGGCATCCCTTTCAGCGTTGGTCGTCCTGAGATGGTCGCGACCGATGCGGTGTATCGCAATCGTGGACTCGTTCGCGCTCTTTTCGAGATGGTCCACGAACGCAGCGAGGCGGAGGGAGATCTTGTCCAGGCTATTACCGGCATCTCCTATTTCTATCGTCAGTTCGGCTATGAATATGCGCTCGAACTGGAAGACCGGCGCACTATACCTCTTGCGCTGATCCCCAAAGCGAAAGAGGGCGTGTCTGAGCCATTCACGCTGCGTGAAGCCACGGCCTCGGATATTCCTGAGATTGCCGCGCTTTACAACCGGCGCAGGACCACCAGCATCGTCTCGGAAAGCATTACACGCAAACAGTGGCTCTATGAGATCGAAAGCTGGAAAGCGCATCCCCACCTGGGACATAGCCTCCAATTGCAGATGATCGTTGATACCGGGGGCCGGACGGTGGGCTTCGTGGCGCTGGATACTCGTCGCCGCAGCAAGGAACTGGGCGTCTGGCTGCTGGAGTTCGCCGAGGGGGTGAATGTGCAAGCGGTCATGCCACCTGTTTTGCGCGCGCTTTCCAGCTATGGCCTCAGCCTGGAACTGGTCCGTCTCGACGTACCTCCTTTGAGTGAAATCAACTTCTACCTGGGAACCACCCACCCGATCTATGAAGTGCTGGGCAATGAATTACAGCATGCCATGGAGCCGCCCTACGCCTGGTATGTGCGGGTGAAGGACCTCCCGGCCTTTCTTCTGCACATCGCTCCGGCGCTCGAAAAACGGCTGGCGACTTCTCCTGTGGTGGGGCATTCTGGCGACATCACGCTGGATTTTTATCGCGGCGGCCTGCGCATGGTCTTCGAGCAAGGACGCCTGACGGGTGCGGAACCCTGGCGCGCGCCGCTCTACGGGTCGAATGCGAGCGGTGGGTTCCCTCCGTTGGTCTTCCTGCAGGTACTCTTTGGTCATCGCAGCATAGAAGCGCTACGCCATGTCTTTCCTGACGTGTGGGTCAGCGAGGAAGCCAGGCCTGTCCTCAAGGCGCTCTTCCCCACGCGACCGTCGTTTGTGTTCGGATGGTAAGTATGAGTTGGTTGACAGAGCAAAGGGTGTATCACCTTGAGACGTGGACTCTCAGGTGACACCACTCCATAGCTGAATCAGTGAAGACGCGGTTCTGGTATGCTACCGGAACGATTGAGAACAGAGACAGCTGTGCTGGCTACATGGGATATCCGCCGGGCACATTGAGAGTTAACCTCTTCGGTTATCTCGTGCTTTGACGGCAAAACGTATGGTGAGTCAAGCTTGGGATGGATATCCTTGCTCTCTGGGACAGCAATTCACAGACGATGAGTCGCACATCTCTCATGTGTGGTTCCTTCTGCAAGGAAACCGACAAGCCCCTACCTGCAGGTTCTCAACACTATGACACGCGTTAAAGATGTTTCTCAGTGGTTGCGCAGCCCTCAGTCCGTCACCTCTTCACTACTGAACAAACTTATGCACTTCTGCGGTAGTCGTGATGTAACCTACCCAGGACGGGGAAGGAGATAACCTTGCCACTTGCGTACTCTGCTGGAACGGATCCAGCTTTCTGCTCCGGAATCTGCTGCTGGATGCCCTGATGTGGTCGTGCTTGGTTGAAGCACGCCACATCGGCATTGAGGACGCGGTGGAGCTGCTTCTCATGCAGGATGAGCAGATGATCGAGGCACTCACGCCGCACACTGTCCAGGAACCGCTCACAGATGGCATTGGCGCGTGGGGCGTGATAGGGGGTTTTGAGAATCTTGATGCCACTCGTCTTGACAACCCGCGCGAAGATCACCCCAAACTTGCTATCATTATCACAGATGAGGTACTTCGGTCCGACACCGAAAGCGGTAGGCCTGTAAAAACGTGCTCCACGCCTGTCCTCGTGGCCTGCTGGTGCGAACCTGCCTCATGTACTTCTGAATGGTGCGCTTGCAGACACGGATGTCCAGCTTGAGCAATTCGCCTCTGATCCGCTCTGCTCCCACAGACGATTATCCCTTGCCATCTCCTTGATCAACGCTAGAGTCTCAGCGGAGATCTTGGGTGTGGTGGACATGGCTCTGGACTTGTATTTCCACAAGAGCTTGAAGCTCTGGCGATGCCACCGCAGGAGCGTCTCTGGCTGAACGATGAACAGTGCTTGCTTCCATGTTCGTACCATCCTGGCCAGAAATACGAGGAGTATGCGGTCCGCCCTGGTACAGGCAGGCCGTTTCACCTGTCGTCGTAGGATGATCACTTGTTGACGCAGCAGGGCGTTTTCTGTGACCAGTTCGGACTTGCTTCTGGCAAGGTCAGTCAGCGTCCCCAGGAGGAGCGAAGTGGTGTTCGGTGTGGTCCAGACGACGAAGCGGTGATGGAGCGACTGAAAGCAAAGACCTATCAACTGCTTGAAAAAAATAAGAATCCCATGCACCGTGTACGTTACTCCTTTGTGAAGTTGAGCAGGTGAATGCTTTCGATTGTTGTACTGGCTACTTGGATCATCTGTTCAAAAAAGAGGGCCTTGGCCAGCATGATCACTCGTATCCCTTGGCACGGGACTCAATGGAGGGACAATGGGAACCCGTTCTTCTCAAGAGAGAGCGAGAGGAAGACTCCATCAGACAAGCACAACTTTTATGATAGAATGGAAGGAATGGTCATAGCTACGCAGGAGAAAGCTCAATGATACTGAAAACACTTGTTGTCGATGCGCAGGAGCTTGAGCGGCGCACGGGCTGGGTGATAAAGCCAGAGGGCGCGTGCAAGGGCGAAGTGTGCGTGCCCTTGCCCACGATGACCGGCACTGCACAGGTGGATGCGCGTGTGCTGGCCAAGCGACTCAGCATGCCGCTTCTGCACGATGAGGTGCATGATGTGTGGTGCCTGGGGCCGGAAGCGGGCGGGCATACCCTCAGTAGCGCGGTTCTCCCCGACATCGTCTTGCCTGATTTGGAGGGCAACCCTTTTGCTCTGCGCGAGCTGCGCGGACAGAAAGTGCTCCTTGTCGCTTGGGCTTCGTGGTGAGGGTGTCGTTTTGACCTGCCCGTGTGGCAGACCTTACGCAGAGAATTGCACCCCCAGGGCCTGGAAATCGTTACCGTTGCTCTCGACACTGCCGGGGCTGAGGCCGTACGCCCCTGGATTGAAGCCGCCAATCCAGACCATCCCTCACTGATTGATCAAGCGCATCTGCTGGATGAGCTGCTTGGTGTCGTGAATGTTCCCAATGGCGTCTGGATTGACGAACAGGGCATGATAGTGCGCCCGCCAGAGCCGGCCTATCCACGCCGTCCCACCTCCTTCCGCCGCCTCGACTCCGCACGACAGGACCTGGTTGAAGGAGAATTGTCTCCTCAACAGCGACGGGCCAGGGAGGTCAGGGGTGAGGTGAGAAAGATCCGCATCGAGCCGGAGGCATACATCGCCGCACTGCGCGATTGGGTTGCCAATGGCGCTGCCAGCCGCTACACGCTCGCCCCCGACGAAGTCATGCGCCGTTCGCACGCCAGGCCGCCCGAAGTGGCAGAGGCCGCAGCAAGCTTCGAGCTGGGACAATATCTGCATCGCTACGACGGCGATTGGCTCTCCGATGTCCGCACGATTGGAGCCGAGAACTATTACCCGCCGCTGGATCTGTGAGAGTACATCTACATAGGTTGTGCAGTTGTCCATGGATCTTGAAATTAGTTTCATCCACGTGTTTGACGAGCAGCACGAAGAACACGGCGAACTGCTTCATATGAGACGCCATACTCTCCCGCAACTTTTCTGAGTGGTTCACCCAGGTCAACGCGATGAAGAACGGTAGGCTACTGTGCAATGGGTATTTTCCCGTGTGGGTCTGAACCTGGGCGGCGTTGCTCAGAGGCGAGGTCATCGGTTGGGTGCTTGTAGACAAGCATATCGTTTCTGCCTGGGAACAGCTTTGCAAGAGGAATGAGGTAAAGGTGCGACCTGTGGTTCGTAGCCCGTCGGTTCCGGTCGACTATTTGTACAATTGTTCTAAATATAGTAGAACAAAGGTTCTAAGGTCTGGCCCTCTGCTTCTCACTGCCTGCCCCTTCTTGATGTCTGACTGATCCGTCCTCAGTTTCCTTCTCCCTCTGCGCCGCGCAACCTCAGCCCAGTTGCTTCTTCATAAGTGATGGGTTCGCCCTCATATTTCGGGTCTCCATAAAAGCGGGTGAATTCCACTTGTGAATGGGAATGCTGAAGAAAGAGCCAGCAAAGACGCCCGAGCCTCGCCAGAGAAAGGATGAGGAAGAATACGAGCAGAAACACGAACACCTGATTGGCCAGAACGATCCTCACTGCTTGAAATCGGGAGAAGAGAGAGCTCTCGTATTTTTAGAAGGAAGGATAAGGAGAGGCAAGAGGGACTGTCAAGCACATGGGAGAGATGGCCGATTTATCCACCACCGTGAATCGCTGTACCGTAAATCGTTGGACCAAGTGGGTATTTGGAAGAGGTATAAAATTGGTGACAGTGAGGTCGATGCCCGTCGGTTCAGCTCTACTATTCATACAATTATTATATAATTAGTACAACATAGGTTCTATTACCTCGCCCCCTTCTTCTCAACGTAAGCCCCTTCTTGCTGTCTGACTGATTCCTCCTCAGATTCCGCCTCCCTCTTCGACTTCGCTACCTCGGCCAGTTGCTCATAAACATTTGATGAGAGAGTCCCAATGTTTCGAGTCTGCATAAAACGGGTGAATCTAATTCCTCACTCGACTAGTCTCCGTCCGGTTGTGTTTGAACAAGTAATGTGTTGACCCGAAGGTTTCGGGGTTCCACTATAGTGGGTGAATCTCATCTGCCACTATTTTAATGTTCAGGTTTCCGGCTCTCCCGCACTTGCCGTGCTCAGCTAGGCAGCAGCCGAAGAAACAGATTGCAGCACGCGTTGACGTAATAACTCAAATCTTCCACGACCGTACATCGAGCCCTTGATATGTTTGAGCTTATTGACAAACCCTTCGGTCATACCATTGTTGTAGGGAAGAGAACAAGCCGCTTGAAAAGCGGGCAGCTCTTTTTGT
>WNFI01558070.1_pt1 | contig 10820 bp, 15 predicted proteins | sample 5400471 | NCBI WGS metagenome assembly WNFI01 (sample SAMN13153348, study PRJNA577476) | soil metagenome | isolation source: 100 cm saprolite on Douglas fir-dominated hillslope | place: USA:California | collected 2013-09-17 | reverse complement strand
CCACGGCGCGGTCTTGCTCAGCCAGAGGACGGCGTCGCGCGTCGGCGCGCAGAGCGGGAGTGCGACGGTGAGCACGGCGAACCCGCCGGCGAGCAGCATCGCCGTCGGGCGTGGGCGCCACCACCCCAGCGCAAAGGCGAAGGCCGCCGCGAGGAGCCCGAAGACGGCGCTGAGGCTGCTCAGCCGGTCCACGGCGATCAGCGCTGCCAGGAAGACCAGCGCGGCGAGCAGGGCGCGGCGCCGCTCGACGAGGTACAGGATAGGCACCCAGCAGGCGAGGGTCAGCACGATCGCCCCGCGATCGAGCACGCTCAGCTCGATAACCCCTCGCGCGACGCTGGAAAGGGCGCGGCGGATGGGGAAGTCGCCGAAGAACTCGACCACCAGGACGAGCACGCCGAGCACGAACCCGGCGACGCTGGCTCGTCCCACCCGCGCGCGCCCCGCCTCGTCCAGCGTCAGGCCGGCTGCCGTCGCGGTCAGCCCGGCGGCGGCGAGCAGCACGAGGCGGAACGCTTCGAACAGGCTGTGTGTCGGGATGATCGACCATAGCGTCGAGAGCGCGCCCCACAGCGCCATGGCCGCCAGGAGAACCGTTAGCGGGACCAGGGGCGGCGCCAGCACGGCGGAGCGACGCGGCTCGGTGACCAGGAGCCCGATCGCGAGGATGGCGAGGACCGGCGCGATCCCGAGCGGCGCGATCATCGCCAGGCTCGGAATGACGAAGGCGGCGCCCGAGAGAAGGTGCGCGTCGGATGCTTTGCCGATCAAGGGGGGCTCCGCAAGGCTGGGACTGCGGTCTCTAGATCATCGGTGGGCGCAGCACAATGGCTCTGAAGCCTCACGCCCGCCCGCCCCACCAGGGGTGCCGCTGGCCGGGGAACCCTTAACGCAGCGTCAATGTATTTTGGCGAAGATTGGAGTACCCCGCCTATGCGGTACCCCACGCACCTTGATCGAGCCCTGCCCTAGCGGCGGGGCTCTTTCTTCGCGGCCGCTGAGCCGGCGATGGGGCATCCCGACCGAGCGCCACGGCCGAATTCCGCCGATTTAGCTAAAATCTCCCGCAACTGTGAAGGTCTTCACAGAACCCGCCGCCGCCTTGCGCTATCGAATCCGCGAGGGCCCTCTTGCGGTTCCGATGATGCGCGTCGGCGGGAGATAGGGACGATGAGACGAGATCTGGCTGAACGTTTCGACGCCTGCGTGCTGATCGTGGGTGCGATGGCGGCGCTCAGCGTCACCGCGAGCGCATTCATCGTCGCGATCGGCGGGGTGCTGCGCTTTGCCGGATTGATCTGATGGCCGGAGACATGGATTTTTGGGACAAGGTGGTCGTCGCATTGGCCCTCACCGGCTGCGTGATCCTCGGCTGGGCCGCCATCGCCAACGGGCTTTAGCATAGCGCCACCCGACCGGCCGCAGCGCGGCCTTGCCGCGCGGCGGCACTCGGCCGATAGTCGGCGCCGTCATGAGCAACGACGCCATCCCGGAAGGCGAGCGCGACGACGACGGGCCCGACGAACCGCCGGCGCTGCCGACGGGCGTCAAGAACTACATGACGCCGCAGGGCTTCCAGAACTTGCGCGACGAGCTCCAGCAGCTGATGCGGGTCGAACGCCCGAAGGTCGTCGAGGTTGTCGCCTGGGCAGCGGCGAACGGCGATCGCTCGGAAAACGGCGATTACATCTACGGCAAGCGGCGGCTGCGCGAAATCGATCGGCGGATCCGCTTCCTCGCCAAGCGCCTGGAGATCAGCCAGGTGGTCGATCCGGCACAGCGGAAGAATCTCGATCAGGTGTTCTTCGGCGCCACCGTGACCTATTGCAACGCGCGCGGGGCGGAACGCACGATCATCATCGTCGGCGTCGATGAGGCCGATCTCGCGCGTGGCCAGGTGAGCTGGGTCTCGCCGATTGCGCGGGCGCTGCTCAAGGCGCGCGAGGGCGACACGGTGGAATTTCGCACCCCGGCGGGGCTCGAGCGCGTCGAAGTTCTGGCGATTCGCTATCGGCCCGTCGGCGAAGGCCCCCCGTGATCGAGCGTGACCGAGGGGACCTGAGCAAACCGCGCTTTAAGAATTGACGACGCCGATCATCAGCATATCGACGGTTTCGCCATCGGAAGCAAGGGGCAGAAGCAGCGCCTCGTAACGCCGGAGCCGGCCATCGATGACGAGGTCCGTTTGCACCGAGCGTAGCGGGCGCCGGCTTTCGACTACGGCCGTATAGCGCTGCCGCATGGAGGCGCGGAATTCGGGGTTGGGATAGGCATCGAGCGTCTTTCCCGTCAAGTCGAACCCCGCCCGGTCGACGAGCTCGGTGCCGACGAGACGAAAACGAAACTGCAGCGGCCGGTAGCGCACGTCGACGAGCAGCAGCTTCCCCAGCGCATATTTCAGATCGAGGGGATCGAAATCGCGGCGCGCCGGTATCGACCGATCGCGCCGCCGCGCCGTCCAGTCGGCGTAGAGCCGCTTGAGCAGCGGCGAGGCGAGCGGCAGATCGGGCTCGTCCGCCACCGCGACGCCGCAATGGTGCCCGCTCGCTGCCGGCACCGCGGCGATCATTCGGTCAGGGTCAGGGCATGCGCAAGCAGCCCGATCTGAAACAGGATCGCGCCGGCGAACCCGCCGCGCACGATCCACACCCGCTTCTCCAGGGTGTGCGCCACCGCGTCTCGGCAGCGGTCGAGCCGGGTGAAAAACATCTCCGAGTGGTGCAGGGCGGTTCTGGCGAGACGGGTCATTGTCGTAATCCTGTTGCCGCGTTGTGCCGACCGACGGAACCTAGATGTGACCGGTCGGGCGGGCTGTGACAGGAAGCACAGCTGCCGCCGCCATGTGACTTCCATCACTTTGGGCGCTGATGGCCGTGCGAATTCTCCGCATGTTTGATTGGGGAATCGCATGCCGCAGCGACTTGCGTTTCTGGATTCCACGCTATTCAACGGGGCGTTGCGAAGCGAGAATGGCTACGATAACCTAGTACTAGAAGGCCCGAGTAATTCGGGCGGGGGCTTAATGGCGTCGGGCCGCAAGGGGGCATGCTCGATCGCGAGCGGATCATCGCGAAACCCGGGTTCAATCGTTGGCTCGTGCCGCCGGCGGCGCTCGCCATCCATCTCTGCATCGGGATGGCTTATGGCTTCAGCGTGTTCTGGCTGCCGCTCTCGCACGCGATCGGCATCGACAAATCGGTCGCCTGCCCGGCCGACATGTCGTTGGTCTCCGCCCTGTTCACCGCCAGCTGCGACTGGAAGATCAGCGACCTCGGCTGGATGTATACGCTTTTCTTCGTGTTTCTCGGATCGTCGGCGGCGATCTGGGGCGGCTGGCTCGAGCGCGTCGGTCCGCGGAAGGCCGGCCTCGTTTCGGCGATATGTTGGTGCGGCGGCCTCGTCATCTCCGCGGTTGGCGTCATCACCCATCAATTGTGGATGATGTGGCTTGGCTCGGGGGTGATTGGGGGTGTCGGCCTCGGCCTCGGCTACATCTCGCCTGTTTCCACCCTGATCAAATGGTTCCCGGACCGCCGCGGCATGGCCACCGGCATGGCGATCATGGGCTTCGGCGGCGGCGCGATGATCGGTGCGCCGCTCGCCAACATCCTGATGAACACCTTCAAGACGCCGACCTCCGTCGGCGTCTGGCAGACCTTTCTCGCCATGGCGGCGATCTATCTCGTGTTCATGCTGGGCGGCGCGTTCGGCTACCGCCTGCCGCCGGTCGGGTGGCGCCCCGATGGCTGGACGCCGGCAGCGAACAAAGCGATGATCACCCATCGCCAGGTGCATCTGAAGGACGCCCACAAGACGCCGCAATTCTGGCTGATCTGGGCGGTTCTCTGCCTCAACGTCAGCGCCGGAATCGGCGTCATCGGCATGGCCTCGCCGATGCTGCAGGAGATCTTCGCCGGCTCGCTCATCGGCCTGCCCGACGTCAAGTTCGGGGCGCTCACCCCGGAGCAGCGCGTGCTCGTCGCGACGATCGCCGCCGCCTTCACCGGGCTGCTTTCGCTGTTCAACATCGGCGGCCGCTTCTTCTGGGCGTCGCTGTCGGACAAGATCGGGCGCAAGATGACGTACTACACCTTCTTCGCGCTCGGCATCGCGCTCTATGCGGCGGCGCCGTGGGCCGCCCATATCGGCAGCAAGGCGCTGTTCGTCGCCTTCTTCTGCGTCATCCTGTCGATGTATGGCGGCGGTTTCGCCACCGTGCCGGCCTATCTCGCCGACATGTTCGGGACCCAGTTCGTCGGCGCCATCCATGGCCGGCTGCTGACCGCGTGGTCGACGGCCGGCATCATCGGCCCGGTCGTCGTCAACTATATCCGCGAGTTCGAGATCTCGATCGGCGTGCCGCGCGACCAGGTCTACGACGTCACCATGTATGTTCTCGCCGGCATGCTGGTCGGCGGCTTCATCTGCAACATGATGGTCCGTCCCGTCGACCCGCGCTGGTGGATGAAGGACGAGGCGGTCGCCGCTCTTCAAACCAAGTCTCTGGCGGCGACCGTGACGGCAGGCTCGATGGGCATCGGCCGATGGCGGCTCGACGCGACCTCGATCTTCGCGTGGCTTGCGGTCGGCATCCCGATCGCATGGGGCGTCTGGATCACCTTGGCCAATGCGTTGGTGCTGTTCCGCTGATCTGATCCGATCCATCGGACATTCCGCAGCCGCCGAAGCCCGGAGTTCGGGCTACGCCGCGCTCGTCGAACGAGCGCTAGGCAGGATCGGTGGGAAGCGCAAAAAAGCCGCGAATGACCATTCGATCCCTCGCCAGGGCAACCGCGTCATCCGCGACCAACCGCGTGAGGCCCGTCGAAGTGTTGAAGCGATACTCGGGGACGACACGCCCGCTGGTGCCAGCGGGGCCGATCGCCCTCGCCTCAGCAGTATCGGCGCACCCTTTGGCGTCCGATGTCTGTACGGTGGCTTACCAAGAATAACTATAAGTTTGTGGACAATGCCGACGGCGAGCGCAATATCCGTTCCATCGCCCGCACGGAATCATCAGGCTCGGGCGGCTGAGAGTTGAGTGTGCTCCCGCTTGGTCTTGTTGACGGGAAAACATGCAGCGCTCATCGAACGCCAAGACCGGCAATGACCTTTTGGACGCGATGCCGCCGGGCAGCGTTGAACGTCTGACGCCCCATCTCGAACCGTTTGCGCTCGTCCTCACCAAGCCCGTGGACCCGGTCGAGCATGTCTACTTTCCCGTCGCAGGGATGATCTCGGTCGTGGCGACGATGGCCAATGGCGCCGCCATCGAAGTCGGCATGATCGGCCGCGAAGGCATGTACAGCGTCTCCGCGATTCTCAGCGACAATCTGCCGTTCCAAAGCGCCATGGTGCAGCTTCCGGGCCATGCGCTCCGGCTGAGAACGCGCCTGCTGCGCCAGGAGATGCAGGCGGAGGCGGTGCTGCAGAAGCTGCTGCTGCGCTACACCCAGGCGACCCTGAACGCCGTCGCGCAATTGGCGGCTTGCAATCGGCTTCATTTGCTGGAGCAGCGTTGCGCCCGCTGGCTGCTCACGTTCCACGACCGCGCCGCAGTCGATACATTTCCGATGACGCACGAGTTCCTCGCCATGATGCTCGGGGTCAACCGGCCCGGCGTCAGCCTCGCCGCGCACTCGCTTCAGGAGAATGGGCTGATCACCTACAGCCACGGCACCATGTCGGTGCTCGATAGGCGGGGGCTCGAAACGGCTGCCTGCGAATGCTACCGGGTCATCGAGGACGAATTCTCTCGGCTATTCGACACCTAGAGCGCGATCTCTTTCATGCCCCATCCATCTTCCGCCGGAACGATGGAAATCGAGCTGCCATCCGAATCGAGCGGTCTAGCCGCGAGGGCTGGCCGCGGAGCATTTGGGGCAGGTGATTTCGATCGTGCAGTGTTCGAGCGTGAAGGCCTCGGCGGCGGGTACGTCGAGATCGCATTTCGTCCAGACGGATAGGAGATCCGGGTGACGGATGACGCACTCGCAGGCGTGAACCATCTTGCCGTCATCGTAATAAACCGGGATTTCGTCGGTCTGTTCGCCGCGTCGGCGCGGACGCGCCTGTTCCGGATCAGTGTCCGGGATCGTTACCTTGAATCGTTGGAGCATGGTCGGTCTCCTCATCTTCTCGCGGTTGTGGGGCAAGCTTTGGGGCACGATCCCCGAGAGCGCGATGCCGCGGGCAAAGGAGGACTTCCGTGTCGCCAGCTAGCGCTTGAGAAATGCGTCGAAAGCGGCGGCCAAGTTGCCGACGCGCCGCACCGCCTCGGCCAAGCGTTCCTATCCCGACCTCGTAATCCTTGGTCAGGCTGACCAAAAAAGGCGTCTTCCGGTGCGGCTTTTGACTTGTCCTCGACCATGTCGGTCTCCCGATCCCCGGTCAGACGTCAAGAACAGCGGCTGCCGCGTTCTTGGTCCCTGTCAGCCAATTAAGACACAGCGGCCGCTGGCCCGCTCACGGGTTGTCCTCGCAACCGGACCCTTGCGATTTCGCAGGGTTGCCATGGCATTCATGGTCGACCGGCCCGGCGGCGACCGGACCGTGCGGCGCGTTGCCGCACCCCAACAGCGCCGCTGCCGTGATGAACATCACGGCGAGGCGTTCCGTCCAGGCGCCGAATCTCTTTGCTGCGATTTTAATCTCGTCGCTCATGCCGGTCCACCTGAAACGTCGGTCACGCGCCATTAAGCAGCGTCGGGCGCGGCCTCATTCGAAACAAAGCTGGACGAGGAACTGGCTGCGACAACGCGCTATCGACTTTCGCAATCAGGACGGTGGCGCAACGGGGTTTCCGGCACGGATGCGATCGCTCGGGGTCGGATGTTTCTAACTCGTCGCCACTAAGTAGCCGGTGGCTTCGGGAACCGAATGACGTCGGCGCCGCCGCTCCTATCCGCCAGGCGGCGCTGAATGCCGGCGAGCAACTCATCGCCGCGAACCGGCTTTAGCAGATAGTCGTACGGCGCCAGGCTACCGGGTTGAATGCTCAAACCATATCCAGTGATCACAAGTGCGCCGACGCCCGCGGCGATTGCCTTATCCGCGACGATGAGCCCGCTTCCATCCGGCAGCTTGACATCGCAGATGACGAGGTCGAAGGGCTGCGCACCGAGAAGCGCGACCGCGCTCGTGACGCTTTCAGAGGTAGTGACCTCATAGCCATGCTCGACCATGATGTGTTCCATCAGCGGGCGCACGTTAAGGTCATCTTCGACGAGCAGAATGCGAGTCACGGCCCCTTTCCCCTGTTGTAGGCCAGTTTATAGGGCGTAGGTAGTCAACGCCGCAAGCGTCGGAGAAAATTCACTCGGCTCGATTATGCAAATCTCTAGTCTCGAAGACCGGCCCTGGCGAAAAGGGGAGCCTCGCCAAGGCGGGGCTCCCCATCTCACGATTTAGCGGCTGTCATGGCCGATCAGCCGCTGCGGCTCTGACCGCCCTTGCGGCCGGCTTCCGCCGCCCGCTCGGGGTCATTGGCAAAATTGCCGCCGCTGGCCTCGCCGCCCTTGCGGCCGGCTTCCGCCGCCCGCTCGGGGTCGTTGGCAAAGTTGCCGCCGCTCACCTCGCCGCCCTTGCGGCCGGCTTCCGCCGCCCGCTCGGGGTCGTTGGCAAAGTTGCCGCCGCTGGCTTCGCCACCCTTGCGACCGGCTTCCGAGGCGCGCTCGCGATCCTCGGCGAAGTTGCCGCTGCCGCCGCGATGAGACGACCCGGATGAGGAAGACTGATTTCTTTCTGCCATTGAACACTCTCCCATTTTGCGAAGCGAATCCCGACGGGCCACGCCGGCTGTTTCATCGAGATCCGAACCCGACAAACAGCCGATGCGCGCGTGCTGTTGCACCGGTGGCGCAAATAAAGATTTGCGCCGCTGCGCTTCGCGTCGATCGTCGAAAAACTTGGAGCGACGTCTCAGAAAGTCCCTGCTACTGAAGCGTTTCCACGCGCTCGATGAGCATGACGCACTAAGCCGATCGCAGCGGCGCGGCATGATGGCGGATGAAGAAAGGCCCCGCCGATCAGGCGGGGCCGAGTGCCGAAGGAGACGATGTTCTCATCCTTCAGGGAGACACTCGCCAGGGTGACGATGTCGATGTCTCGGGAGCCGACAACGGCATCACGATGACGCTGTTCCCCATCGTTCAGTCTCGCTGCTTGGCGCGGAGAACGCGTCGGCGTCCGCCGGACGGATGGGGACGCGCCGGTCGAATTCCCAAACCTCGATCCCGCAAAAATCCGGTCTTGCAGCAAGAATTTCGTGGGCTCTCAGCCTGGCGTCGTCATCGTCAAGGCAATCGATGATCTCCACCCTGCCGATATGACGCTGCGCGTCGAGAAGATAGCATCTGTAGGTGTGATTTCTTGGCATGGACGATCTCCCCTCTCGTCGGGATCGTCCACGTCGTCCTGCCTGGTGTCTGTTCGATCGATTACACCGGAGAACGATAATGGGCGGGTCCGGTCTCGGCGGCGGACGCCGCGCCGTTCGCGACGGCACGGCTTGCCTGCGTTGTCTGTTCGGTTGGCGACCAATCGCAAAATATAAGTTTGTCGACAGCGGGGGCGACGAAGAAAAGGTCGCCTTGACAAGGTCACACTCTAGCCCTGGTCTGCCTTCCCGCTAGTTTCGCTGACGAATTCGTCGCCCGACACAGTCGCCAACGCGATGACCGTCTCCTCCGTCGAAACCCGTCGTCCGGCGATAACACCGAATGCTGACGGTTCTCAGGGCAATTGGACGCTGGAAACGGACGCCCGAATTTCAGCCGTGAGCTCGTCGAGATCTATGGGCTTGAAGAGCACTTTGCCAGGCAACACGCGGCCCCCAACGAGATCGGGAAAGCCGGTGACAAACAGCTTCGGGGCGGCGGGCATCCGGCGGTGCATCATAAGCCCGAATAACAAGCCGGGAACGTCGCCCGCAGTCATGCCGAGATCGATCACGAACGCATCTACGCCACGCCCGGAATTCACTTTCACCAGCGCCTGCAGCGTGCTCGGCACGGCGATGACGACAAACCCGGCGCGGGTCAAATGCCGGGCGGTTGCGTAGCGCGAGGCGCTAATCCTGGTCGGAGTGAGAGGATTCGAACCTCCGGCCCCCGCCTCCCGAAAGCGGTGCTCTACCAGGCTGAGCTACACTCCGTTTGCCAGGCGGGGGGAGCTATAGCGCTATCGCCGGGCGCCTGCAACCGCTATCGCCGCGCGACGTTCGTCCCGGGGGCTTTGCTCAATAACCGCGCGCCAGGCAGAAATCGACGGCCTCGATGAGGGCGCGCTTTTCCGGGCCGTCGCGGAACGCATCGAGCGCGCGCCGCGCCAACCCGCCATAATGGCCCGCCCGCTCCAGCGTGTCGCGCAGCCCGGCGTGCTTGTGCAGCAGCGCGATGGCGCGGTCGAGGTCGTCGTCGTTCTGCTCGAGCCCCTCCAGCGTGCGGCGCCAGAAGCGCCGTTCGGCCTCGTCGCCGCGGTTGAAGGCGAGGACGATGGGCAGGGTGATCTTGCCCTCGCGGAAATCGTCGCCCACCGTCTTGCCGAGCTCCGCCTGGCGCGCCGAATAATCGAGCATGTCGTCGACGAGCTGGAAGGCGATGCCGAGATTGAGGCCGAACGCGGCGAGCGCTTCCTCCTCTTCCAGCGGACGGTTGGCGATCACCGCGCCGATCTGGCTCGCCGCGGCGAAGAGCTGTGCCGTCTTGGCGCGGATCACCGCGAGATAGGCCTCCTCGTCGGTCGCCGTGTCGTTTGAGGTCACGAGCTGCAGCACCTCGCCCTCGGCGATCACCGCCGAGGCGTGCGACAGGATCGCCAGCACCTTGAGCGAGCCGTCCTCGACCATGAGCTGGAAGGCGCGGCTGAAGAGGAAATCGCCGACCAGCACCGAGGGTTTGTTGCCCCACACCGCATTGGCGGTGGCGAGGCCGCGGCGCAGGTCGCTCGCATCGACGACATCGTCATGCAGAGCTGCGGGATGAGCGCGACGGGGCTTTGCATGCGCTCGAGGATGAGGGCATTGACGCGGGCAAGGTCGGTGCGCAGCAGCTCGCTGAGCCGGTCGAGGCTGGCGGCCGGCTTTCTCGCATCCTCTTGGACGGCGGCAACAAGCGCCAACTCACAACTCCCGTACTGGTGGCCGCCGTGGCGGCGCCGATCCGCGCTGGCCGCCCGCCCATCGCGCTCTCATGGCCGACTACTTGACGGGTCGCCCTACTTGACGCGTGGTCGGGCAATAACGAGCATAGAAGCCTCGTCCCGGCGGTCAAGCCCACGGCTTTGTGATCGCAGCTTATAGCGGATGCCGATCGCGATGAAGGAACTTGTCCGCACCAATGACGCGGTTCGCCTCTCCTGGCTCCAGGCGGTGCTCGCCGAGGCCGGCATCGAGACCCTCGTGCTCGACAGCCACACCAGCATCGTCGAGGGCAGCATCGGCGCCATTCCGCGCCGCCTGATGGTCGCCGATGCCGACCATGCGCGCGCCAGCGCCGCCCTCCGCCAGGCCGAGGCCGAGCTCGCATGACCGAGACGCGCGGCCTGCCGCTGCACAGCGAGGACTTGCTGCTCGGCGGCCGGCTGCGGCTGCGCCAGCCAACCTCGGGCTACCGCGTCGCGATCGACCCCGTCTTCCTCGCCGCCGCCGTGCCGGCTGGGCCGCGCGACGCCGTCCTCGATGTCGGCTGCGGCGTCGGCGCGGCGGCGCTTTGCCTCGCCGCCCGCGTGCCCGGCTGCCGCGTCACCGGCGTCGAGGTGCAGCGCGACCTCGTCCGCCTAGCCGGCGACAACGTTGAGCTCAACGAGCTCACGGCGCAGGT
>WNFI01214977.1_pt1 | contig 10820 bp, 13 predicted proteins | sample 5400471 | NCBI WGS metagenome assembly WNFI01 (sample SAMN13153348, study PRJNA577476) | soil metagenome | isolation source: 100 cm saprolite on Douglas fir-dominated hillslope | place: USA:California | collected 2013-09-17 | reverse complement strand
ATCTCGCCGGCTATCGCGCCGTGATCGAGGCGGCGGAGGCATTCGGCCGCGCCTTTCCGATGATGATGACCGCCGCAGGCACCGTTCCCGCGGCAAAAGTGTTCGTGATGGGCGTCGGGGTGGCCGGCCTGCAGGCGATCGCGACCGCGCGACGGCTTGGCGCCGTCGTCACCGCGACCGACGTGCGCCCTGCAGTGAAAGAGCAGGTCGAAAGCCTGGGGGCCAAATTCCTTGCGGTTGAAGACGAAGAGTTCAAGCAGGCCGAAACCGCCGGCGGCTACGCCAAGGAAATGTCGAAAGAGTATCAGGCCAAGCAAGCAGCGCTGACCGCCGAGCACATCAAGAAGCAGGACATCATCATCACCACCGCGCTGATTCCGGGGCGGCCGGCGCCGCGCCTGGTCAGCTCAGCGATGGTGAAGTCGATGAAGCCCGGTTCGGTGCTGGTCGATCTCGCGGTCGAGCGCGGCGGCAATGTCGAGGGCGTCAAGAGCGGGGAGACCGTCGATAAAGATGGCGTGAAGATCGTCGGCGTCCCCAATCTTGCGGGACGCGTCGCGGCCTCGGCGTCGAGCCTCTATGCGCGCAACCTGTTTTCCTTCATCGAGACGTTGGTCGACAAATCGACCAAGGCCTTGGCGGTGAATTGGGACGACGAACTGGTCAAGGCAGGCCGTCGATCCCTTCGTGTTCCGGCTGTCGATTTTCGTGCTCGCCGTGTTCGTCGGCTATTTCGTGGTGTGGTCGGTGACGCCTGCGCTGCATACCCCGCTGATGTCGGTGACCAACGCGATCTCCTCGGTGATCGTGGTGGGCGCGCTGCTCGCGGTCGGCGTCGCGCAGGTCGGCAGCGGCGCAGTCTGGGCGCGCGGCTTCGGCTTCGTCGCGCTGACCTTTGCGTGCGTCAATATCTTTGGTGGCTTCCTGGTCACCCAGCGCATGCTCTCGATGTACAAGAAGAGAATCAAGTGAGCGGCGATGAAAAGTTCCAGCAGATTTCGTCATGCCCCCGCCATCGGGTCTCGCCTTCGGCGAGCCCGACGACAGGCTCCGCCGGGGCATCCAGTACGCGGTGACCGTTCGTGGAGTCACGATCGTTTCGGATTACTGGATCATCCGCTTTCGCGGATGATGACAGGGGAGGGGGCCTCTAGATGAACGCCAATCTGGCTGCAATTTTATACCTCGTCGCCGGCGTCCTGTTCATCCTGTCGCTACGCGGGCTGTCGAGCCCGGCATCGAGCCGCCGGGGCAACTTTCTCGGCATGGCCGGCATGGCGATCGCGGTGGCGACCGGTCGCGGCCGGTGCGTTCTACGCGCCCGAGGCCTTCGATATCGGCACGCCCGGCCACATCCACGGCGCAAGCCTGGTTGAAATGTCGCTCGGCGTCGCCATCGGCGCGCTGACCTTCACCGGCTCGGTGATCGCCTTCGCCAAACTGTCCGGCCGCATGAGCGGCGCGCCGATTATTCTGCCGTCGCGCCACATCATCAACATCGCGCTCGGCGTAGCGCTGGTGGTTTTTGTTGTCCGCCTAGTAATGACGGGCAGCGCGCTCGACTTCTGGCTGATCACCATCATCGCGCTGGTGCTCGGCGGGCTCCTGATTATCCCGATCGGCGGCGCCGACATGCCGGTCGTGATCTCGATGCTGAACTCATACTCCGGCTGGGCCGCGGCCGGCATCGGCTTCACGCTCGGCAACTCGGCGCTGATCATCACCGGCGCCTTGGTAGGCTCATCGGGCGCGATCCTGTCCTACATCATGTGCCACGCGATGAACCGCTCCTTCATCTCGGTCATCCTCGGCGGCTTTGGCGGCGAGACCGCGGCCGTAGGCGGCGCGGCGGCCGAAGCGCGCCCGGTAAAACTCGGCTCCGCGGATGACGCTGCCTTCATCATGAAGAACGCGCAGAAGGTCATCATCGTGCCCGGCTACGGCATGGCGGTGGCACAGGCGCAGCATGCGCTCCGCGAAATGGCCGACAATCTCAAGAAAGAAGGCGTCGAGGTGAAATACGCCATTCACCCCGTGGCAGGCCGCATGCCCGGCCATATGAACGTGCTGCTCGCCGAAGCCAACGTGCCCTATGACGAGGTGTTCGAGCTCGAGGACATCAATTCCGAATTTTCCCAGGCCGACGTCGCCTTCGTGATCGGCGCCAACGACGTCACCAATCCCGCCGCCTATGCCGGCATCGACAATCCCTTGTTCTACCGCGACAACACCATGATGCTGCTCGGCGACGCCAAGAAGATGACCGAGAACATCGTCAAGGGGATGTGACGCCATTTACGAGACATCATGACCGTCCTGAAATGGCTCGTCGTTCTCGTGTCGATCGGCTATCTCGGCGGCCTTGTCGTCCTGTTTTTTGCGCAACGCACGGTCATTTTTCCGATACCGCAAAGGGCGCGCATCGCTCCTGACGCTGCCGGCGTTCCAGAAGCTGAGGAGCACTGTCTGACCACGGCGGATGGCGAAAGGATCATTGTCTGGCACGTTCCGGCAAGACGCGATCATGCGGTTGTGATTTATTTTCCCGGCAACGGCGATTTCCTGGCAGGGCTCGTCAGCCGCTTTCGAGACATTGCCTCTGACGGGACCGGGGTCGTCGCCCTGTCCTACCGAGGCTATGCCGGCTCGAGCGGACGGCCCAGCGAGCAAGGACTGCTGCGGGATGCCGCGGCGGCCTATGCCTTTACGGCCGCGCGATACAGCGCGGGTCGAATTGTCCTCTGGGGCTTTTCACTGGGTAGCGGGGTTGCGGTCGCATTGGCAGCCGAGCAACCGGTCGGAAGGCTGATACTGGAGGCACCCTATACCTCGATCGTGGATGTTGCCGCCTCGCTGATCCCGATTGCGCCGGTGCGGTGGCTGATACGGGATCAGTTTCGCTCTGACGAGCGCATTGCGCGCGTCACCGCCTCGCTCCTGATCATGCACGGCGCCCGCGATACCACGATCCCGATCGTTCATGGCGAACAATTGTTCGCGCTAGCCCATGAGCCCAAGCGGTTTGTCCGCTTTCCGGAAGGAGGTCACGACAATCTCGATGCTTACGGTGCGATTGAGACGGCTCGACATTTCATCGACGCTTCAAAAGGCTGACGGCCACTATGGTTAGGCCCATAGTCGAATTCCATACCTTGAGGACTAGTCATATGAGCCCGCATGGCCCGATACCGCGATCGGCTTGGATTTTCCCAGCGCTGGCGGTCGTTCTCTTTGCAGGCGCCACCGCACTCGGCTTCACGTTCACACCTTCGCCCGCCGGGCTATTGTTTGCGGCGGTGCTGCTGATTATCCTGTTCGGCACCGTGTTCGCGGCTGTCCACCATGCCGAGGTGATTGCCGAAAGGATCGGCGAACCTTACGGCACGTTGCTGTTGACGCTTTCAGTTACTGTCATCGAGGTCGCGCTGATCGCGACCATCATGCTTGGTGCAAACCCCGTGCCCACCTTGGCGCGCGACACCGTGTTCGCGGTCGTGATGATCGTGTGCAACGGTCTGGTCGGCATCTGCATCATGGCTGGCGGCCTGCGCTACCGCGAGCAGGACGTTCAAGTGACCGGATCAAGCCTTTATCTCAGCGTGCTGATCGTGCTGGCAACCATCACCCTGATCATGCCCAATTATACGCTGACCATCCCTGGGCCGGTCTACTCCGCGGCACAGCTTGGCTTCGTCAGTGTCGTCACCGTCATTCTCTATGGCGTGTTTCTCTATACCCAGACCATCCTGCATCGGAATTACTTCATCAACAACGCCGCCGGCAATGTGGATGACGGGGCACACGCTTCGAATCGGATGTTCGCCTTAAGCATCGTGCTGCTGCTGGTATCGCTGCTAGCGGTCGTGCTGCTCGCGAAAAAATTCTCACTCGTGGTCGATGCGGGCATAGCGCTGATCGGCGCGCCGCCGGCCTTCGCGGGCATCTTGGTGGCGCTATTGATCCTGTTGCCGGAGAGCGTCGCCGCGATCGCCGCCGCGCACAACAACGATCTGCAGAAGAGCATCAATCTGGCGCTCGGGTCGTCGCTTGCGACCATCGGGCTGACGATCCCGGCGGTTGCAATCACGGCCTACACGCTGGACATGCAGCTGGTTCTCGGGCTCAACGACCAGGAGGTGGTGCTGCTGGTGTTGACGTTCATCCTCAGCATGCTCACCTTCGGCACCGGTCGCACCAACATCCTGTTCGGGCTGGTCCACCTGGTGGTGTTTGCCGTGTTTATATTCCTGGTGTTCGTGCCCTGAGGTTCGGAGAATAGTGGCAATGAAAAGCGCCAAATCAGATGTCCAGGTCGATACGCCGGAAGTCCGCGTCACCGAGTGGCGGCTGGCGCCGGGCAGTGCCACCGGTCACCACATCCATGCGATGGATTACGTCATTGTTCCCGTGACCTCGGGCGAAATGACCGTCGTGGCGCCCAATGGGGAGCGCTCCAAGGCGCAGCTTGGCCTCGGCAAATCCTATTTCCGCAAAGCCGGCGTCGAACACGACGTGCTCAACGAGACCGCTGACGAAATCGTGTTCCTGGAAGTCGAACTGAAGCCATAGCGCTGCGCCGTTTGCCCAATTGCCACCGATCCGTCGCAGTTGATCCCTTAATGCGCCTCAAAGTTCCCGCATCAAAACCGGCGCGGGGAGTGGCCGGCATGCTGAAGAAGTACATTTCGAAATTTGCGATGGATATTTTGCCGTCGGTGGCCGCGACCATCATCGGGGCCTACGTCGTCAATCATTATATTGTCACCAAGCCCGCCGCAAACGCGCCGGTGACGGCCGCGGTTTCGACCACCGAACCGCAGGCCGAAGCCAAGGTCGCGCCCGAGGCTGCAAAGGCCGGCAGCAAGGCACCCGGGACATCCTCCGACGTCGCCAACATCCCCGAGGCGGGTGTCAAGGCCAAGGGCATCTCCGAGAAGGCCATGATCGAGAAAACGGCCGCCGAAAGGCCCGCGGCCGCCGAAAAACCAGCGGAGAAGGCCGCCGACAAAGCGGAGAAACCCGCCGACAAACCGGCGGAGACCGCGAGTATTCCTGCCGGAACGCGCCGCCACCAGCCGGTGCCGCGCGAAAAGCCGATCGCCAAGGCTGTTCCGGCGCCGGTGCAGCCTGCCGCGCCGGCCTCCGCACCCGTGGTTGCCGCGCCGGCTACTGTCCCTGCCCCGGCAGTTGAGGCCGCAATCCCCTCGGAGGAACATCGCGACGCCAACGATCTCGCGCGCGCGGCTATCGAGCGCCTGCGTGGCGCGAACGAGGGTTCGCCGCGTGCGCAAGAAGCCGCTCGCATCCCGGATACGCCCCGCGTCCAGGAAGCGCCCCGCGGCCAAGAGCCGTCTCGTGTCGTATCGGCATCGCCGGTTCGGCCGCTTCCGCCGCCGATCATGGTCTCCACGCCCACAGCCCAGACCTTCGATTCGTCCGCCGGATCGTCGCAGATGAGGCCGCCTTACACCGCGCGGATTGACGATCCGCGTCGCCCGACGCCGCCAGCCGACATTCCGGCAGCCTCGCCATACTCGCCGCCGCTCGATCTGCATGCCGAGGCGGAGGAGCCGTCAAGGCGTGGACACACCACCGTCGCCGAAGACGTGCTGTCGGCAGCCAAATCGGTATTTCACGCGGTATTGCCGAAAAAGCTCACCGACTAGCTCGGAGCGCGATCGGTCACGATTGGATCAGAACCGAGGCTCCAGTCCTTTGTTTTGACGCGTTTTCTTTACCCGAACCGGTATCCATATCGCTCGAAAGCGGCTCTAGAAAGCATCGTAGTTCTGACCGGGTTTGCCGCCGACGCGGACAAAGCCGCTTCGCGCGGCTTCGTCCCTGGGCCGCAGGTTGATGGCGCGGCCATATGAGCCGGCGGCCTTGGTCTTGTCGCCGAGGCGTTCATAGGCAAGCCCGCGAGTGCTCCAGATCTGGCCGTTCTGCGGATCGGCCTGCGCTGCCTCGTCGAGATCGGCGGCGGCTTCCTTGACCTTGTCCAGCGCGAGATAACTGACCGCGCGTGCCAGCAACGGTTCGGCCCGCTGCGGCGTCAGGCCATTCGCCGCGGTGAAATCGTCGATCGCAAGTTGATGTTGCTTTTCACCCTGGTGGAGCAGGCCGCGGCTGTACAAGGCCTGCGCGTTGTAAGGATCGAGCGTGATCGCGTGATCGAACTCGGCGAGCGCCTCTTCGGTTTTTCCGGACCGTAGCAGCGTCTGACCGCGCATGGTGGCGGCGTGCGCGTCGCTCACTTCCGCTTCAGCCGGAGCAGCCTTCGGAGCGGCTTCCTTGTCCGGCGTTGACGACCACGATCCCAGATCAAAGGAGCAGCCGCAGAGCGCGATCGCAACCAACGCCACCGGCGCGGACGCACGCCGGCCCCCACCCGAAGCTCCGGAAAAAGGATAGCGAACCGGAATGGCCATAAATGCAGAACACTCGCGCGCTTACGCGATATTGGTAGCCCGCCGCGTCTCAAAATGCATTAGCGCGTATTCAAAAGCATGGCCTCGGACTTGATCCGAGGGCGGATACCGGATTTGCGATTGGAATACGCGGCAAAAACAACAACGCGGGCACCGAGGCCCGCGTCATCGATCCAAATCTGAAAAAGATAGATCAGCGCGACCCGCGCGGACCGGCACCGCCCCGGCCGCCGCCAGGACCGCCGCGCTCGGCGCCGGGACCAGCGCCCGCTGCATCTTCTTCTTCAGCGCCTTGAGGGCTTGATCGACATTGTTATCGCGAACGAGAACCTGCACGCGGCATCCTCTTTCAATTGATCGGATTGGATTCTGATAAAGCAAAGGGTGGCGAAAGGCCGCGCCCTTAACCTTGAACGCGCGGATGTATCAGATCAAAGCGGGAATGTCCACCAGCGGGAAAGTGATCAGGACGACCAGGCGCCGGCCAAATCCGGAGCTTTGGCCCCGATCAGCCGGTTTTTGGCGGCATAGCCTCGATCTGCGTCACATGTCCCATCTTCCGCCCCGGCCGTGCCGGACCCTTGCCGTAGAGGTGGACAGTCGCACCCGGAACGGTCAGCCATTGCTCATAGCTATTGATATCGTCCCCGATCAGGTTGGTCATGGTGACGGGGCCATGACGAACCGGTTTCCCGAGCGGCCAGCCGGAAATGGCGCGGATATGCTGCTCAAACTGCGAAATCGAGGCGCCGTCGAGCGTCCAGTGTCCGGAATTGTGCACCCGCGGCGCGATCTCATTGACCAATAGCGTCGGGCCGTCGGCGCCGGCCACCACGAACATCTCGACCGCGAGCACGCCGACGTAATTCAGGGCGTTGGCGATCCTTTCCGCGATCGAGCGCGCCTGTGCCGCCAGCGCATCGGAGATCTCAGCCGGCGCGCGCGAGATTTTCAGGATGTGGTCGCGATGTTCGTTTTCGGTGACGTCGAAGCATTCGACATGGCCGTCGGCGCTACGCGCGGCGATCATCGAGACCTCGCACTCAAAGGCAACAAAGGCCTCGAGGATGGCGGATTTGGTGCCGAGCTCCTCCCAGATTTGTTCCGGATCGTCGCCGTCGCTGATGATCGCCTGGCCCTTGCCGTCATAGCCGAAGCGTCGGGTCTTGAGCACGGCGGGGAGGCCGATGCGCGAGATCGCGGCACGGAGCGCGGCTGCCGACGACACATCGGCATAATCGGCGGTGCCGATGCCCAACCGTTTGATGAAGTCTTTCTCCGCCAGCCGGTCCTGCGTGGTTTCCAGGATTTTCCGGTCCGGCAGCACGGGACGCCGCGCCGCCAGGATCATCGCGGCGGCGGCCGGAACATTCTCGAATTCGTAAGTAATGACGTCGACATCGTTGGCAAACAGCTCCAGCGCCTCGACATCGGCATACTCCGCACAGGTCGCATTCAGCACCACATCGAACGCCGGCGAATCCGGGTCCGGTGCAAACACCTGGCAGCGCAAGCCGAGCCGCGACGCCGCCATCGCCAGCATCCGGCCCAATTGTCCGCCGCCGAGAATTCCGATGGTGTCGCCGGGCTTCAGCTTGGAGGCCGTCACGCCGATCCCTCCGGGCGCTCGCGGACAGCTTCGGTCTGCGCCTTACGCCAGGCCGCTAGTTTGGCTGACAGCACGGGATCGTTGAGCGCGAGCACGCTTGCCGCGAGCAATGCGGCGTTGATGGCGCCGGGCTTGCCGATGGCCAAGGTCCCGACCGGAACGCCCGCGGGCATCTGGACGATGGAATAGAGCGAATCGATGCCGGACAGCGCCTTGGATTCGATGGGAACGCCGAATACCGGAAGTTCCGTCAGCGACGCGGTCATGCCCGGCAGGTGCGCCGCGCCGCCGGCGCCGGCGATAATGATCTTGAAACCGGCGGCCTTGGCGGCCTTGGCAAAGGCGAACAATCGCTCCGGGGTGCGGTGCGCGGGAATCCAAAAACATAGGCCGCAAGTATAAGATCGGCCCAAGGTTCGGCAAGGCGTGGCAAGGGGTCCGGAATGGACTATCCTGTCTTGGTGAATCCCGGCAAGCCTCCTCAGGACATTTTCCGGCGAGGTGGAGACCGGTTGGCCGTAAGAAAATGCCCTAACTAATAACTTGGTCGCAAAACCGGTATCCACCCTCGGCTCAAGTCCGAGGCCATGCTTTTGCGGAATACGCGCTGAGATGCCCATGAAAAAGAAAACCAGGGCGACCGCCCCGAGGAGCGCGAAACGCCGCAAGACAGTTATGGCGCAGCGCAAGGTTGCGCCGCAGCGTCCCCCGCGCGCTTCTCCGCCTTTGGTGTCGGTCGCGCACAATGATGCCAAACTGTCAATTCGCCGGCTCCGGACCCAGTTGGCGCAGGCGCTGGCGCGAATCGAGGAACTGCAGGCTTCCGCGGATACCGACTTCCTGCTGGACATTTCCAACCGGCGCGGCTTCGAGCGTGAGCTCAACCGTTCGATCGCCTACATCAAGCGCTATCATGCAAGCGGCGCGCTGATCGTGCTCGATGTCGATCGCTTGAAGCCGATCAACGACGCCTTTGGGCACGCCGCAGGCGATCAGGTGCTGAAGGCCATCGTAGCCGTGCTGCTCCGCAACGTGCGCTCTTCCGACGTGATCGGGCGGCTGGGCGGCGACGAGTTCGCGCTGTTCTTGTGGAATCTGAGCGAGACCGACGCCCGGGCCAAGGCGGCATCGCTGGAACAAGCCATCGATGGCTTAAGCTTCATCTTTCGCGGCCGCAGCGTGACGACGGGCGCGTCCGCCGGCGTCGCTATTCTCGGCCCTCACGCGGAAGCAGGCCGAGCGCTGGAAGAGGCCGATAGCGCAATGTATGTGCGCAAGGCGCAAAGACGGCACGAGGCGATGCAGTAAGGTGGGCAACGCGCTGGCGTGCCCTGCAATTCGCGCCGGGTATGTCTCGATGTAGCATTGGGCATGGCGCGAAGAGCGCCTTTGCCACCCTACAAAGCCAACCCTTACAACCCGCTCAGATCATCCGGCACGTTGCCAAATTTCTTGAGCAATCGAGCGTCGCCGAACTCGCCGATCATGGGATCGCCGGTGCGGCTGAAGGCGACCGCGCCGATACTGCCGGCGACCTTTGACAATATCTCGGCGCGCCGTAACGCGCCCGACGACGTCTGGCATTCTTCCGCCGCGCCCGCGACCGGCGAGCCGGCCTCGTCCTGCAGGAACGGCAGCGCGACGTAATAGGTGACATCGGCCATGGTTTCGCTCCAGGTTTGATCGATCAGGCGGCGTCGCAGTTGGCTCGCGGCAATCTTGCCGGAGCGAGATCATTCGAAACCGCCGTCTGCAATTCCCTCAATTCCACTTCCAGATATTCATTCGCCATGATCAGCGCCTTGATCGTGCTGCGCAGGTTTCCGTCGCACATCGCGATCGCCTGGTCGCAGGCCTGCTCGTAACGATCGACGTCAGACAGTTCGGACAGCGAAGAAGGTTCGGACATGGCGAGATTCCTGTGATGGCAGAGGCAGGATCAATGTTCCTCTTTTGTTCTCATAGAGTCAAGGGGGGCGTCGGGGGCCTTGAGGGGCGTCCAAGGGGACCAAGCAGCGGTTGGTCGCCGAGTTGCGCCGTGCTTGACGGAAAGATCGGCAGGGGCGGGGTCGGCCCGGCAAGGGGCGGTCCAAAAGCCCAAGCCGGGAATGAAAACAATATCCGGCGCTTAATGCGTGTTCAGGGAGCACGACAACGCATGGGTCTTGTTAAATCCAAAAGACCCGTGGTGCTGATCGTTGAGGACGAATTTCTGTTGAGAATGGACGCGGCCGATATGATTGCCGACGCCGGGTTCGAGGTGGTCGAGGCAGGCAACGCCGATGAAGCCATTGAAATCCTGGAAGCTCGTCGGGACGTCACCGTGGTTTTCACCGATATCCAGATGCCGGGCTCGATGGACGGATTGAAACTCGCCCGGGCGGTCAGGGGGCGCTGGCCACCGATCAAGATTGTGGCGACCTCCGGCCACGTCGGCGTCGCAGAAACGGATCTGCCCGAAGGCGGAAGGTTCCTGCCGAAACCCTACAACCCGATAGATGTTGCAGGTGTGCTGCGAGAGGTGACGGGTCGCGCGTGAATCTTAAAGCGCCATTTCGGGGCGCATCGAAGGTGCGGACCCGGAATCTCGAGGTTCCCAGATGTGCAATTGCACGTCTGAGGTTTGGAATGACGAAAGTTACGCAATGATGTCGGGCGTAATCTGGTCTTCGATGAAGGCGATGCGGTCGCGCAGCTGCAGCTTGCGCTTCTTCAGCCGTTGCAGCCGCAACAAATCCGGCGCGGGCGATTGATGCAGGGCATCGATCGCCGCGTCGAGATCG
>WNFI01045493.1_pt1 | contig 10821 bp, 8 predicted proteins | sample 5400471 | NCBI WGS metagenome assembly WNFI01 (sample SAMN13153348, study PRJNA577476) | soil metagenome | isolation source: 100 cm saprolite on Douglas fir-dominated hillslope | place: USA:California | collected 2013-09-17 | reverse complement strand
CTCCTGCCGGGCCCCCAGGGGGTCCACGTTCCGGGGAACTCCCAAGTCGACCAGCACCAGGGGCCGGTGCGGCCGCTGCCCCATGGCCCCCCGCACCGCTTCCGCGGTGATCAGGTGACCGGGGGCCTGGGTGGCGCACACCACCACATCCGCTCGGGGCAGGAGCTCCGCCATCGCCGAGAGCGGGAAGGACGCCCCCCCGACCTCCCGCGCCAGCGCGTCCGCCCGGACCTTCGTCCGGTTGGCGATCCAGAGCGCGGCCGGCCGCTTCTCCGCGAAGTGCCGGGCGGCCAGGCCGCCGGTCTCCCCCGCCCCCACCACGAGCACGCGCCCCCGGCCGAGATCGCCGAAGACCTTCATGGCCAGGGCGACGGCGGCGGAGGCCACCGACACCACCCCCGCCGAGATCGCGGTTTCGGCCCGGGCCCGCTTCCCGGCGTGGACGGCGGTGGTGAGGAGCCGATCGAGGAGCACACCTCCCGTTCCCTCCTCCCGGGCCAGGGCGTGGGCCTCCTTCACCTGCCCCAGGATCTGCATCTCGCCCAGCACCATCGAGTCCAGGCCGGCGGCCACGCGGAAGAGGTGCCGCACCGCCTCCGCCTCGCCCTGGGCGTAGCGGTGGGGCGAGGGCGAGAGGTGGTCGGCGCCCTTGATCCGCGAGACCAGAGCGCGGAGCCGGTCCTCGGCGGCGGGGGGATCGGCCGTGAACGCGTACAGTTCGGTCCGGTTGCAGGTGGAGAGGACCATCACCTGGTCGAGCTGTTCGCCCCGCGCCTGGCGCAGGAGCGCCCGGGCCTCCTCGGGCCCGAAGGCCAGCGCCTCCCGCACCTCGACCGGCGCCGTTCGATGATTCATGCCGAGCAGGAGCAGTTGCATGGAACCTCAGGCGAAGACGTGGAAGGAGGCCAGCCAGAGCCGGGCGGCGAGGAAGGAGAAGACGAGGAGGGCGAAGCCCACGAGGGAGACCGCGATCGTGCGGCGGCCCGTCCAGTGGAGGCCGTGGTGGAGGAGGAGGGCGGCGAGATAGACCATCCAGACCGCCACCGTGAGAAGGAACTTGGGGTCCTTGGCGAAGCCGGGAAACTCCGACGCCGCCCACAGGGCCCCAAAAATGACGGTCGCGGTGAGAAAGACGAGGCCGAAGGCCACTGCCCCCAAGCTCATGCGGGCCAGGACCTCGAGGGGAGGGAGGCGCTCGTAGACGAGGCCGAAGCGGCTCTTCTTGAGCTCGTGGTAGAGAAGCAAGAACAGGAGCCCGTAGACGGCGGAGGCCGCGAACGCGGTGTAGCCGAGCACCGCGGTGATGGTGTGCAGGGCGAAGAGCGGACTCCGCAGGACCCCGGGGAAGCTTTGGTTCGAGATGAAGGCCGAGGAGAGGGTCTGGAAGGCGAACGAGAACGTGATGAGGAACATCCCCGTCTTCCGCACCTTGCTCCGCCACTCCACGAAGACGTAGACGAGGGCGAGGGCGAAGGCCACCGTGGTCATCACCTCCGCGGTGGAGGCGAGGGGGAGGTGTTCGTAGAGGGCGGTGCGGAGGCCGATGAACAGGGCATGCAGGCCCAAGATCGTCTCCATCAGGACCCGGGCGGCCCGGGCCGCGAAGGGTTCCTCCCGAAAGAAGTCCACGGCGTAGGCCACCACGGCCAGCGCGTAGAGCATGGGCAGCATCGTGTTCAGCAGCCTTATGGTGGCGTCCACGGCGCGCTCCCTTCCCGGCCTCCTTCCGCTCGCAAAGTCGAGGCCGTCGGCCTCCGCGCCCGCGGCGAGAGATCGCGGGGGACCGCGGTCCCAGGCCCCACGGAGGCGGGCGCCGAGCAAGAACGGTTGTGAAGTACTAAGACGGATGAGCCCGGGGGCTCAGGCGGGGGGCGGGCGCGCGAAGAGCGGGACGGGAAAGCCGGCGGCGAGGGGACCGACCCCCGCCTCGGCCAGCATGAGGGGAGCGCCTAGGGGCGCCAGGAGGCGGGCGTGCGGCTCCGCGAAGCGGGCCCAGAGGAGGCCGGCCGCGAGGACGAGGGGCCCGGCGGAAGCCGGCAACACGAACAGGAGGGGAGGGGCGACGGGACCGTCCGCCCGAGCCTCCGTCGCGGAGGCCGGCGCCGTCCGGTGGATGAGGAGCACCAGGATCCAGAGGGCCAGGGCCTTGCGACCCCAGAAGAGGGGCACGCCCCGGCGGCGCAGAGCCAGAAGGGTCAGGAGCAGCAGCGCGCCCAGGCCCCAGCGGAGGGCCACGCCCCACTCCAGCAGGCGCCCCTGGGAAATCCGAAGCCACAGGAGCCAGCCGTGAAGGGCGGAGAGAGGGAGAAGGAGGGCGGCGGCGGCGACCGAGAACACAGGGCGGCCTTGGAGCCCGAAACCCCCGGAGCGGGCCGTGAGGCGGACCGGGCGCGACCCCGTCATGCCTTGGACGTTACACCTTACGCGGGCAGGGCGCAAGGTTCGGCGGTCCGGGCTCGGGGCGGGCGGCTCCTCCCCGCCGGGGGGGGACGCCGCCCCCTTCAGCCCAGCTTCAGGAAGCGCGCCTCCCGGATCCCCGCCAACCGCGGCAGCTCGGCCAGGACCTCGGCCGAGACCTCGTTGTCCACCTCGATCAGCATGACCGCGCGCCCGCTGCCCGGCTTGCGGCCGAGCCCCATGCGCGCGATGTTGATCTTGCGCCGGCCCAGGAGCGTGCCCACCTCTCCCACCACGCCGGGGGTGTCCTCGTTCTTCACGAGCAGGATGTTCCCCTGGGGGATCGTGTCCACCTCCACCCCGTCCACGTCCACCAGCCGCAGGTGGTTGCGGCCGAAGACGGTGCCCGCCACCGAGAGGTCCTCCTCGCTGGTCTTCAGGCGGAGGGCGATGAGGTTGGCGAAGGCCACGTTCGCGGAGGAGGTGGACTCCAGGATCTCGACCCCGCGGTCCTTGGCGAGGGCGAGGGCGTTGACGAGGGTGACCCCCTCCGCGAGGGTCGGGCGCAGGACGCCGTTGACGGCCGCGGAGAGGATGGGCTTGGCGTCGAACTCGCGTAGGTCGCCGTAGAGGCCGAGCTCGATCCGCTCCAGCGAGCCCCGGCAGACCTGGCCCAGGAAGAGACCCAGCCGCTCCGCCAGCTCCATGGCCGGCCGCACCTGATCGTAGAGATCCCCGGAGAGGGAGAAGAAGTTCACGGCCTGCTGGATCACGCCTCCCTTGAGGAAGTCCCGGACCTGGATCGCGATGTCGGTACCCACCCGCTCCTGGGCCTCCCGGGTGGCGGCTCCGATGTGGGGAGTCGACACCACCCGCGGGTGCTGGGCCAGCCGCCAGTCCTGGGGCGGCTCCTGGCCGTGGACGTCGAGGGCCGCCCCCCCCACCCGCCCGCTCTCCAGGGCGGCCAGGAGCGCCTCCTCGTCGATGAGCTCGCCCCGGGCCGCGTTCACGATCCGGATGCCGGGCTTGGCCCCCGCCAACTCCTTCTTGCCGAGAAGATGGTGCGTCTCCCGGGTGAGCGTGGTGTGCAAGGTGAGGAAATCGGAGCTCTGCAGGAGCTCGTCCAAGGTTCTGAGCTTCACGTGGGCCTGCTCCGCCACCGCCGGGGAGACGAAGGGGTCGTGGGCCGCGACCTCCATCCCCAGGGCGCGGCAGCGGGCCGCCACCTCGCGTCCGATCCGGCCCAGCCCCACCACCCCGATGCGCTTGCCGCTGAGCTCCACCCCCGCGAAGCTCTTCCGGTCCCACTTGCCGGCTTTCATGGAGGCGTCGGCCTGGGCGATGTTGCGGGCCAGGGCGAGGAGGAGGGCCATCGCCAGCTCGGCGGTGGAGATGAGGTTCCCCCCCGGCGAGTTCATGACGATGACGCCCCGCCGGGTGGCCGCCGCCAGGTCCACGTTGTCGACCCCGACCCCCGGACGGCCGATCACCTTCAGGCTCGTCGCCGCCTCGAGGACCTCGCGCGTGACCTGGCTGCCGCTGCGAATGAGCAGAGCCTCGTAAGGCGGGATCCGCTGGACCAGCTCCGCCGGAGACAGCGCCTTCTGCACATCGACCGTCCACCCTTCGGCGCGGAGGATCTCCAGGCCGCGGTCGGTGATGCCCTCCAGGACCAGAATCTTGTAGCTCAAATCAACACCCTCGAGAACGGCCCGGCGCTCCCGCGAGGCCTACCGAGCTTCGCGGTCGCCGTGGCGCCATGATAGCCGAGGTGGCCGAAGGGAGGACCATTGGGGAGTGGCCTCCGGGCCGCCCACCCAGGGGTGCGGCCGCCCGCATTCCGGCGGCAACTTTCGCTTGACCCCATCCGCCCAGGGGCGTACGGTTAAGAGGTCGCCCCGGAGCGACACCCGCGCTCCGCATCTCGGCGAGCCGACCGCCGACGATGCGCGCCGCTACAGGACGCTCTTTGATCTCCCCCCCGACGCGTTAGTGGTCACGGACCCCGCAGGAATCATTGCCCGGGCCAATCGCGCGGCCGCGCTCCTCCTCGCACACCCCGGCCCGGCCCTCGTGGGCCGGCCCCTCCCCGCGTTCATCGCAAAGCTGGACCGGCGGTGCTTCCTCGCCCGCCTGGCGAGGCTGCGGTTCGGCGAGGCGCCTCGAGACGAGGAGTGGCCCCTGCGCCTGCAAGCCTCCGCCGGCCGGTCCGTCCCGGCCGCGGTGGCGGTGGCCTCGATGCCGGGGGCCGGCTCCGACGGGGTCGCCCTCCGTCTTTGGAGGCTACGGGACCTCCGCGGGCGCCGGGGGGCGGAGAGGGGGCTCCGCCCGGGCGACATGCGCCAGCGCTCGCTCCGCCGGCAGATGCTCGCCCATCGCGAGCAGGCCCGCGCTCTCGCCGCGGAATGCCTGCGCGCGCGAGAGGAGGAGGCCAAGCGGATCGCGCACCAGCTTCACGACGAAGCGGGCCAGATAACGGCCACTCTCCACCTCGCCCTCCACGAACTCGAGAAAAAGCTGGCCCCTCGACACCGGCCGCGTCTGGGGCACGCCCGGTCGCTCGTCCTCGCCCTGGGGGACCGGCTCCGCAGCCTCTCCCATGAGCTGCGCCCGACGGTCCTCGACGACTTGGGTCTGGCTCCCGCTCTCGGATTCCTGGCCGAAGCCTTCTCGTCGCGGACCGGGACCCCCGTCGAGTTCAGCGGAGACTTGGGCGAGCGGCGCCTCGACCCTTTGGTCGAGACGGCGCTTTACCGGATCGTCCAGGAGGCCCTCGTCAACGTCGCGCGCCACGCCCGGGCTCGTCACGTCGTCATCGCCCTCCGTCGTCGAAGCGGCGCCGTGCGTTGCTGCGTTTGTGACGACGGGATCGGCTTCGACCCGAGCCGGGTGGACGGCGGCCTGGGTCTGCTCGGGATTCGCGAGCGGCTCGACGCCCTCGGCGGTCACCTAGACCTCCGCTCTGCTTCGGGCCAGGGGACGGAGCTGGAGGCGAGCCTTTCCCTGAGGAGGCGGCGATAGGCGGCCGGATCGTGATCGTCGACGATCACGCCCTCTTCCGGGAGAGCCTCCAAGCCCTCTTGGAACGCCACGGCTACGACGTCGTCGGCCAGGCCTCGACGGGGGAGGAGGCCCTCCGTCTGGCCCGCGACCTCCAGCCCGAAGTCGTCCTGGTCGACCTCGGGATGCCGGTTCAGAACGGCATCGAAGCGGGCCGGGCCATCCAGGAGGCGTGTCCCGGGGCGCGCATGATCGCGCTCACGGTACACGAGGAGGATCCCTACGTCCTCGCGGCCCTCCAGGCGGGCTTCCGCGGCTACGCCCTCAAGTCCCAGGCGGGCTCCCAGCTCCTGCGCGCGATCCAGGAGGTGTCCCAGGGCGGGTTGTATCTGAGCGCGTCGGTCCAGGGGGCGGTGGTCGACGGCTACCTCGGGAAGAGCCAGGCCGCCCGCCACCCCTTGACGCGCCGTGAGCGGGAGGTCCTGCAGCTCGTGGCCGAAGGAAAGGCGACCAAGGAGATCGCCGAGATTCTCGGAATCAGCGCCCGGACCGCGGAGTCCCACCGCAAGCGGATCAAGCGGAAGCTACAAATCCGGGACACCGCCGGCCTCGTCCGTTATGCCATCCGCCAAGGGATCGTCGAGGCCTAACCGGGCGACCTTCGGCATATTCTCCGCCGGAGGAGGGGATCTCCGGTAGCGCTGGTACCCAATTTTCCCTCCCTCAACGTGCGCCCCTTCCGGGATCTGACGGGTCAAAAGACCCGGTTGCACGGATTGTAGGGTCCTCCCCGCGGGCCTACTTTCTAGGTGTCGTTGACTCGATCGATTAAGGAGGCTGAGACATGGAGACGGCCAAAGTGGACATTCGGAAGCTTCAGGTTCTCAACGACCGCATTAACCAGTGCATCGAAGCCTTGAACCAGGTTCGTCTGTCGGTTCACGGCCTTTCTCACACCACGCCCGCAGTTCCCTTCTTCCAGCCGGGCGGCGTCAACCCCATGGCCCCGGCGCCGGTTAGCCTGGGCTACGCAGGTTTGGGGCCCATCCCGTTCGCCCCGGCCTACGTCCCCGGCCTGGCGCACACCACGCCCGCAGTTCCCTTCTTCCAGCCGGGCGGCATCAACCCCCTGGCCCCGGCGCCGGTTGGCCTGGGCTACCCAGGTCTGGGGCCCATCCCGTTCGCCCCGGCCTACGTCCCCGGCCTGGCGCACACCACGCCCATGGTCGGCCCGGGCCCGGGTCCGTTCATCCCCGGGATCACCCCCTTTGCGGGCCTGAGCCACAGCAGTCCCGAAGAGGCGTTTGCCCGCTCGACGTGGGCAGACCCGCTCCTGGCGGCGCGGATCGTACAGACGTTCCCTTACGCCCAGTATTCGTTTCCGCCCGTCGTGACGATCTTCTGAGCCCCGGGGCGGGGCCTCCGGGCCCCGCCCCTTTTCTTCCACGACGTTCTGGCCTCGAGGAGAAGACCCATGAACCAGAGCGAGACGACCCACGTCGGGATCGATGAGACCATCGGACAGGTGGAGAAGCTCTACCGGGCCCTGACCGGCTCTCCCACTCCGGCCAGCGACGCCCCCTACGCGCCCATCCCCGCCGAGAAGGACCCGGTGCAGCACGTCGAGGAGCAGATGAGCCGCCTGCTCGAGCTGCTCGGGCAGGCGCCTCCGGGGCCGGCAACCGCGGCCGCGTGGATGCCACCCCTGACGGTGTGGGAGAGCGACCGCGAGATCCTCGTTTGCCTGGACCTCCCGGGCCTTAAGCGCGAGCAAGTGGAGGTGGTGGTCCAGGGGGAGACGATTACGGTGAGCGGCGTGCGCGCCGCCGGCGAGGGCCACACTCTCCGGTCGAGCGAGTGCGCCCTCGGCCCCTTCCGCCGGACGCTCATGATACCGGCCGCGATGCGGGGCGCCGAGCCGACGGCCCACATGAAGGACGGGGTGCTCGAGATTCACGTCCAAAAGCCCGCCCCGGAGGCGGTGGCTCCCCGACCGCTACCGGTCCACTGAGCCTCTCTCCCCGGGGGAGGGGCTGCGGGCCTCGCCCCTTCCCTAATCGATCCAGACGTCCTCGCCCCAGGTGAGGACCACCGCCTCATCCAGGTCCGAGGCGTAGCGGACGATCTCCGCGCACTCGGCGGCGGGGACCAGGGGGCTCTCCTCAAGGTGCCGGCGATTCCCCTGGGGCAGGATGAGGCGGGCGAGGTTCCGGTTGCAGGCGCCGCGCACCTTGTACTCGGCCTCCCCCACCGGCCGTACCACCAGCACGTCGTGGGAGTCGGTGGCGAGCACGCCGCTCGAAGCCACGTCCTGGGGCACCGGGCGATCGAGGAAGACGGACAAGAACGCCAGCGCGGTAGGCAAGCCCGCCGAGAGCCCGCCCGACGGCTCGTCGTCCTTCGTCATCTTGTAGGTGTAGCTGTAGTCGAGGATGTCCCGGGTCTGGAGGGGCCACTTGTCGCGGGCGTATTCGCGGACGGAGAGGAACGTGTTGCGGACGGCCTGGGTCATCTCGGGGGTGAGGTTGCCGAGGATCTCCTCGAGAAAGCCGCCGCGTCCGCGCTCCGCCGGCCGGCGCGTGGCCCACACCTCGTGGATGAGCCCGCGCGCCTTCCCCACGAGGTGGTAGACCGCCGCCGCCAGCACCCGACCCACCGGGCACCGGCGCCTCTGGGCCGCCTCCTCCAGGGCCGCCGCCTTCCCGGCGCACCGCTCGGCCTGGTCGAGGCGTCCCAGGATGCTGTGGAGCGCCTCCATCTGCCGCCAGAGGCTGGCCCGTACGGGGACGGCGCGGATGGCAGCGTTCAGTCTTTCCACGGTGAGTCGCGCCGCCTCCGGCTCTCGAAAGTACGCCGCGACCGCCTCATCCGGGGAGCGCGAGTGCTCCCCCAGGAGCCACTCCACGATCCGTATGTCGTCCGGGTCCTGGCGCAGACATTCCACGTAGAGCCGAATCGCCTCCCCTCTGGACCCCTCGAGGGCGGCGAGATCGGCCTGGTATTTGAGATCGAGGACCTCGGTGCCGCTGCCCAGCAGGGCGCGGGCGCCACTCCCGTCCCCGGAGAGGGCGAGTTCGATGGCGCGCTCCCGGGTCGTCGGCTCCTCCACGCTCGGGGGCTCCCCGAAGCGGACCGACTGAAGCTTCGAGAGGGGGATGTACCAGCGGGCGGCACTCCGGGCCGCGTCCCTCCGCGTGGGCCGGTGCATCCGCCGGCGGAACAGATCGATGAACCGCGCTTCGTAGCGGCCCGCCTCCTCCTGCCCTCCTAGCCTCCGGTGGAGGGAGGCGAGGTGGCCCAGGACCGAAACCTTTTCGAAGCTGCGCTCGAAGAACTGGTAGATGTGGACCGCCTTCTCGAGGAGCTCACGGGTGCCTAGCTGCTCGTAAAGGCGAGCCAGGGCCAGGACGCGGTCGCTATCGGTCTCGAAGCCGCGCTCCTGTCCCAGGTCCTCCAGGATCGAGCGGGCCAAGTCCAGCTCGCCCGAGAGCTCGGCAATCCAGGCCTTGGCCACCACGGCCAGTTTGTAGAGGTCCGCGTCCTTCCCCTGGTACTTGCGGGCGAGCTGGTCGCAACGCTCCCGTGCCTGCTCGGGGCGACGGGCCAGAAACATCCGGAAGACTTCCTCCAGCTCAATGTGGGCGGCCGGCTTCCGCCAGAGCTGGAAGTGGCCCAGCACCAGAAACTCACCGCCACCGCGCTCAGCTTCGCGGGCGAGTTGGAGCATCGAGCTGAGACGCAGGAGGCCGGTCTGGCTGCGCGGCGACCGCTCGTGGACCTGCGCCCAGAGGGCGATGGCCTCGGTCAGCTCGCCCCGCATGTGCTTGATCTTCGCGAGAAGGTCGACGGCGGAGAGTTCGTCCGGCTGCCCTTCAAGGACGTGGGCGATCTGGATCTCGGCATCGTACAGCTCGCCGATTTCCGCGAGCACCCGCGTGTAGCTCAGCCGGTCATCCGCCGTCGGCGCGCCTGTCGTCCCCATGCGAGTCCTATTTTACCGGCCTCCGGGTCCCGACGCCCCCCCGGCCGGAAGCCTTGGCCGACGCGTCTGGGGGCCCGACCGGGTGTGCCGCGCCTTCCACAAAAGCTGTGGAAAACCCTGTGGAAACTCCGCGTAAGGGCCCGCCTAACTCACTGTAGCACAACCTATTGGAGCGATCTGCACTCTGTGACAGCAGCGTGACGAAGGCACGCGATTTGCGTGATTGGAGTTTCGAACGAACGTGGTCTCGAACGGACGGGCGACTCCCGCTTGCGCCCTCAGCCGAAAGCGGGTGCGGCCCGTGCGCGGGCCCCGTCCACGGCCTCCCCGAGGGCACCCACCACGTGATCGATTTCTGCATCCGTCGTGAACCGTCCCAGTCCGAAGCGCAGGGCGGTGTAGACCCGCTCGTCGGGGAGGCCGAGGGCGCGCAGGACGTGAGATCCCTTGCCGCCCGCCTCCGCGCACGCCGCCCCCGACGAGACCGCGACCCGGCCCTCTAGGGAGAGGATCAGGGTCTCCGCTTCCGCGCGGGCGATCGAGACATTGAGGTTTCCGGGAAGGCGCGGCTCGGCCGCCCCGTTGAGCTCCACCCCGTCCACGCGGGCACGCAGGGCGGAGAGGAGCCGGTCTCTAAGGGCGCGCACGCGCTCCGCCTCCCCCGAGGCCAGAGCCTCCCCGGCCAGCCGGGCGGCGGCGCCAAAGCCGACGAGGCCGGGCACATTGAGGGTCCCCGCGCGGAGGCCCTTCTCCTGCCCGCCGCCCTCCATCTGGGCCCTGAGCCGCACGCGCGGCCGCCCCTTGCGCACGTAGAGCGCGCCCACGCCCTTGGGGCCGCACATCTTGTGGGCGGAGAGGCTCATCAGATCCACCTTCCAGGCCGCGACGTCCACCCTGACGCGCCCGAGGGCCTGCACGGCGTCGGAGTGGAAGAGGATGCCCCGCTCGCGGCAGACCTCGCCCACCTCGGCCACGGGCTGGAGGGTTCCGATCTCGTTGTTGGCGGCCATCAGCGAGACCAGAACGGTGTCGGCGCGCAGGGCGGCCACGACCGCCCCCACGTCCACGACTCCCTCCCGTCCGCCATCGACCCGCGTGACGGCAAAGCCTTCCCTCTCCAGGCGGCGGGAGGGTTCGAGCACCGCCGCGTGCTCGAGGACGCTGGTGACGATATGGCCCGCGCCGGCGGCCCGGGCCCCCATCACCCCCTTGAGGGCCAGGTTGTCCGCCTCCGTGGCCCCGGAGGTGAAGACGATCTCGTCCGGGGAAGCGCCCACCAGCGCCGCCACCTGGGCTCGCGCCTCCTCCACCGCCCCGTGCGCCTCCTGGCCGAACGCGTGGGCGCGCCCGGAGGGATTGCCAAAGCGCTCGCTGAAGAAGGGCAGCATGGCCGCCAGCACGGCGGGGTCGACAGGGGTCGTGGCGTGGTAGTCGAGGTAGAT
>WNFI01677892.1_pt1 | contig 10822 bp, 7 predicted proteins | sample 5400471 | NCBI WGS metagenome assembly WNFI01 (sample SAMN13153348, study PRJNA577476) | soil metagenome | isolation source: 100 cm saprolite on Douglas fir-dominated hillslope | place: USA:California | collected 2013-09-17 | reverse complement strand
GAACTAATCGATCAAGGCGTTCATCTGATTGATCTGGCAAGTTGGTATCTGGGTCAGTTCGCGACGATTGAAGGGCATGCAGCAACTTACTTTTGGGATATGAAGGTCGACGATAATGCTTTCTTATCCCTGCGTACGAGCGGCGGTCAAACCGCTTGGCTCCAAGTGAGCTGCACCGAGTGGAAAAATCTGTTCTCATTGGAGATTTACGGACGAGACGCAAAGATCGCGATTGATGGACTCGGCGGAAGCTACGGACTGGAACGACTCGCTTTATATAAAATGCTTCCTCAAATGGGACCGCCCGACACTACAATTTGGGAATATCCGCGAGGCGACGAATCGTGGCGCGTGGAAACGGAGATATTTATAAACGACATTCGGCTCGATCGAGATCCCTCCCCTGGGCTCGCGGAAGGCATAGCTATTTTGGATATTGTCGAAAAAATTTACCAGAAGAGTAGCTACCTTTAAACTTTAGATTGTCCTTCTACTTAAGTCCGCCCGACCCTTTTCGCTTTTCGCGAAACAGAATTTCCTTTTCTTCAACCTATGATTATTACCCGTTCCCCGCTGCGCGTCTCGTTAGGAGGCGGCGGCACGGACCTGCCCTCCTACTACCGTGATCATACTGGCTTCTTAGTCGCTGCTGCGATCGATAAGTATGTTTACATCACACAACACCGCACATTTCAGCAGGAGATCATAGTTAAATACTCCAAGCTCGAACGCGCCACAACGGTGGATCAAATTGAGCATCCTATCGTACGCGAGGCTTTGAAGCTCACCGGTGTAACCGAGCCACATCTCGAACTTACCTCCATGGCCGATATTCCAGGGGGTACCGGTTTGGGATCGTCGGGTAGCTTCACAACTGCGCTCCTAAAAGCGCTCCATACCTACCGAAAGAATCTAATTTCGCCTGCAGAACTTGCCGAACAGGCCTGTGATATCGAGCTAAATAAACTGGGCGAACCTATCGGGAAGCAAGACCAGTACATCGCCGCAATTGGGGGTATTACAGCATTCACATTCCATCCAGACGGCCGCGTTGAGTATCGCCCCTGCAAGATTTCTGAGGAGACCCATTTTAACCTTGAGGATAATCTTCTTCTCTTTTTCACCGGTTACTCCCGGTCCGCGTCGGCCATCCTTAAAGATCAGAACGACAAGTCCAAAAAGAATGACCAGGCTATGTTGGACAATCTTCATTTCACAAAGGAATTGGGCTACAAGTCCCTGGATTGTCTCGAATCAGGAAATCTAGAGGAATTTGCACGGCTCATGGATGTGCACTGGCAACGCAAGAAAGCTCGCTCGTCGGGGATGAGTAACGCCCATATTAACGAATGGTACGATTACGCGATGGCCAATGGCGCCTTAGGAGGCAAGTTGATTGGAGCTGGTGGCGGCGGTTTCCTTATGTTCTATGCAGGCGACAAGAAAAGGTTGCGCCATGCCATGCGCGAAAAGGGCCTCCAGGAAGTTCGCTTCCGTTTCGATTTCGAAGGCACCAAAGTCGTGGCTCAAAATTAATTTGGAAGAACTTCATGACCATTGCTTCGACTGATATGCCGGTCACGATTCTGGCGGGCGGACTCGCGACTCGGTTGCGGCCGATCACCGAGAAGGTTCCTAAATTGCTCGTTGAAGTTGCAGGGGAACCCTTTTTCTCCCACCAGATACGTCTCTTAAAAAAAGCCGGTCTCACTCGCCTCGTTTTGTGTGTAGGGTATTTAGGCGAAAAAATCGTGGAGCTTTATGGGGACGGCTCCAAGTGGGGTATTCAAATCGACTATTCGTTCGATGGGCCTACGCTTTTAGGAACAGGTGGCGCGCTTATCAGGGCACTGCCTAAACTTGGTGAGTCCTTCTACGTTTTGTATGGAGATTCTTATTTGCCGATCGATTACCTGAAAGTAGCCGACCATTTTCTACGATCCGGCAAGCTGGGGCTCATGACTGTTTTCGAAAATCACGGCCGATACGACACGAGCAATGTCTGGTTCGAAAACGGACAGATACGTGTCTACGATAAAAAGACCAAAATTCCCCAAATGCATCACATCGATTACGGGCTAGGTCTTTTGCGTTCCGAAGCTCTCGATGGCTATTCCCGTGACACTGTCGTGGACTTGGCGAACGTCTATAAAACTCTTGTGTCGCAGAATCAGCTTTGCGGTTACGAAATCGCCCAACGCTTTTATGAAATTGGTTCTCACGCTGGTTTGAATGAACTGGACGAGCTCCTGAAGCAGTCTGAGACGGGCTCACATTGATTTTATCTATAAACCCTAAACCCACAAAAACATGTCTTACGCCATTCAGCATCTCAAAGAAACCGCCGAAATCGTCTCGAAAATCGATCCCATCGCCTGCGAAAAATGCGTACAGGAATTGATCGGAGTGCGCACTCGCGGCGGCCGTCTTTTTATCCTAGGAGTAGGTGGAAGCGCGGCGAACGCATCTCACGCGGTAAATGACTTTCGTAAGATCGCAGGCCTCGAAGTTTACGCCCCTACTGATAACGTCTCTGAGCTTACCGCCCGCACCAATGACGACGGCTGGGCGAGCGTATTTGTAGAATGGCTTCGCGGTTCCCGACTCAATAGCAAGGACGCTCTCCTCATCTTATCGGTCGGTGGAGGAAACATCGAAAAAAATGTATCTCCGAATCTCGTCGCTGCCCTCCAATTGGCCAAGCAAGTCGGCGCACGAGTCGTAGGAATCGTCGGAAAAGATGGAAATCAAACGAAGTGGGAAAGTGTCGTTGCTTCTCCTGCTAAATAAAGAATTGTCCGGCTGTTCTTGCCGCTTACTCGATCGACCTTTATTTCGTGATACGGTTGAAACCAGCAATATTTCTCGACCGAGACGGAACGTTGAACGTCCAGGTAATTCGCGATGGCAAACCCTATCCGCCCAACTCTGTAACAGAGTTTTATCTTTTCCCCGATGTTCCAGCTGCATGTACGCAGCTGAAGAATGCAGGCTTCGTTTTAATTGTGGCTACAAATCAGCCTGATGTAGGACGGGGAACTCAAACTCGAGCTGCTGTTGAGGAAATGCATGCCAAGCTTCGAGAGCTCGTTCCGGAAATTGATTTAATCGAAGTTTGCTATGATTCCGGACACGGAAAACCGTCCGAGTTCAGAAAACCTGAGCCAGGCATGTTATTACATGCATCCAAACAACTCGGGATCGATCTCAGACAGTCGTGGATGGTAGGCGATCGCTGGCGCGACATCGACTGCGGCAAACGCGCCGGGGTAAGAACCGTTTTTATTGATTTCGGTTACTCCGAAGAATTACGAGAGCAGCCTGATTTTAGCGTTAAGAGCTTTGGGGCAGCCGCCGGAATTATCCTTGCCCACTCTCAGCTCTAACCCATTCAATGCCCTATTAAAAACCCTATGAAGTCCCTCGCCGATCTTAAAGTTCAAATCTATGCAGATGGTGCCGACAAAGCTGGCATCGTTGACCTATACGGAAAGCCCTACATCAAAGGACTGACGACCAATCCGACCCTGATGAAAAAAGCAGGCATCCCTGACTACGAAGCTTTTGCCAAAGATATTCTCAAGACAGTAACAGCCAAACCGATTTCTCTTGAGGTTTTCTCAGACGAATTTGCCGAAATGAAGCGTCAAGGGCTCAAGATCGCTAGTTGGGGCTCTAACGTCTACGTAAAGATTCCAATCACAAATTCGAGAGGTGAATCTTCAATTCCGTTGATCAAAGAATTGGCGGCTCAAAAGGTGCAACTCAACATCACCGCCTTGCTTACGCTTGTACAAGTGCGAGATGTCGCGGCAGTTTTGAATCCTGCAGTCCCTTCGGTTGTTTCGGTTTTCGCCGGACGCATTGCAGACACGGGTGTCGATCCTATGCCTATTATGCGGGCTTCTCTCGCCCTGCTCCAAGATCAACCTAAAGCCGAGCTGCTTTGGGCCTCCGTACGCGAAGTACTGAATATTGTACAGGCCGAGGAGAGCGGGTGCCATATAGTCACCGTGCCACACGATATCCTCGGCAAAGCTGCGAAAATGTTGGGTTCGGATCTAACCAGTCTTTCATTGGACACGGTAAAGATGTTTGCGAAGGATGCCGCCGACGCCGGCTTTAAACTTTGATTTTCAACCCGTGCCGGTCTCACGCGTCCGTCGCGGCGGCCGGCATTTTTCTGCACTCGTTGTTTGTTCTCATGAGGATTCCTTTTTCAAAACTAACCGCCGTTTCCATTATTCCGGTGCTGTTTCTTCTTGGCTGCGCAGAAAAGGTGAATCCCTCTGCCACGCCGGAGGCCGAGGCAGCCCGGCTTTATCAGCGCGCAGACGCTTACATTAAATCCGTAAGCGAAGGAAACTACTCTTATAATTATATCCAGTTCTATTGGCAACGGGCCGAGGCAAATTTCGAACGCATAGATCGCACGTATGGTGAAACACCTACCGCCAGACAGCTCCGCAATGGCGAACTTAAGGCAGGACCGTACGAAATTAGCTATTTTAAGGAGAGAGTTCTTCCTCGTCTCGAAGTGAAAAAGCTAGCGGCCTTCAAAGTCGTCAATTGCGCGATCTTTTTATATAATCTTCCAGAAAATAAGCAAAGCACACCGGCTCGAAAAGAAACACTACGCTGGATCATTGAGCGACTCTGCCGGGAGGATCGTTTTCCAGAGGCTCTAGGCGTTCCTGTCATTGAAGAAGAAAGGCCTATTCTGCTATCCACGGTCGTCCGGATTGCCGCCCTCTATCAAAAGGCCCCTCTACCTTTCATCAATGCATTGTTCAAAGATCTCCCGGACGAGGAAAAGACTACTCTTCGTCCAGTCATAGCAGAGGCGTTGGCCTTTCGCGGCGAGACCTCGGAACAACTCAATAAATATCTCTCGGACAACGGTGACACCGAAGACTTGCGGATTGCTGTTCTTAAGGGGCTCATTCGCCGCGAGGTTGCTATCGAACGCGCGTTGGCTGAAAAGATGCCGCTTAAGAATGCTTTCGACGGAGTGGATGGAATACAAAATCCCGACGTACGGATTAATCCAAAGGAATATGCTAGTATAAAATTGGTAGAAAGCCCTGCGAAGGCAGCGGGTGTCTTTGAAGGCTATTCGAATGAACAAGTATCCAAAGACCCCTTGCATAAAATATACGAACTCGCCCGCTTGGGGAAAACGAAAGCCGCCCAGCAGCTCCAACAAGAAGTGGCCCAGAAGGATCCTTCGCTCGCTGAACCTTCCGTGTATCAACTCGTTCGCGGGCAGATGAGTTCGTTTGTCACTAAATTCGCGGTTCAACCTGATACTTTTTCAGCTCTGCCGCTCAAGGATCCAAATCTAATGGCCCAGCTCATTCTCGAATGGTCCCTGACCCCAAACATAAATCAACGAGGAATGCAGCCTTGGGATTCGATCGTTTTCAAATTTGCCCCCGCTTTTGACAATCTACCTCCCCCTGAAGCTGACGCCACGCCGGTAAGCAAAACATAATAGCTGTCCTGCCCGCCGAACACCGATGCGCAAACTTATCTGTTACCAACTCCGTATCCGGTGAATATCCTCTTCGTTAATTACGGCAACTTCACGACCAATAGCCTCAACCATATCGCAGGCTTTGCCAACGCGCTGAGCGCTCTCGGTCATAGTTGTATTGTTGCTGTTCCGAAACAAAAAGAAACCTTAGACAAGATTCTAAGCGTATCCTTTAAGGCGGCTCTTTTTGAAGACATCCTAAAAGACCCTCGCATATTCAACGACGGCCGCCCGGCTGATCTAATTCATGCGTGGACCCCTCGCGAGGTGGTAAGAAAATTTGTGTTGGCTCATCAGCGAATTTCAACCGCGCGGCTGATCGTTCATTTAGAAGATAATGAAGAGTTTTTACTCGAGAAACAGACAGGGCATCCCATCGAAGATCTCCGCACATGGTCAGATGAGAAATTTGCATTCTTAGACGACAGCTTATCCCATCCTGTTCGCTACAAAAATTTCCTGAGATCGGCAGACGGAGTAACCAAAATCGTAGAGAGCCTCGATCAGTTTATTCCGAGCGGACAGGTTTCTCACCTTTTACCTCCAGGCGTAGACTTTTCCCTGTACAGGCCACAACCCGCTGATTTATCACTCCGTCAGAAATTAGGCTTAGAGCAAAATGAGAAAGTTATTGTATTTACCGGGAGTAGTACCTTTGCGAACGCCCCGGAAATGTGTGATCTTTATCGGGCAGTACATTTGCTCAACAAACGGGGAATCAGGGTAAAACTAGTTCGTACAGGCTTCAATCCACCCGAATTGCTCGAGGAACTCGATTTCGATTTCAAAAGCTTTACCGTTGATTTGGGCTTCGTCGACAAGGCATCGCTCCCGCGTCTCTTGGCTCTTGCAGATGTCCTCGTTCAACCAGGTCGGGCGGGCCCCTTTAACGATTACCGATTACCTTCCAAACTGCCCGAGTTTTTTGCTGTTGGACGCCCAGTGATCCTACCCGCAACCAATGTAGGCAAAATCGTCAAAGACGGCCATGACGCTCTTTTGCTTAAGTCTGGAACGCCGCAGGAAATTGCGAATCGATGTGCGCAAATATTCGAAAACCCTGAATTGGCGTCGAGACTCGGAAAAAATGCCGAATCGGTCGCCAAAGCGTATTTCGATTTAACGATCAATTCTAATAACCTAAACGACTTTTACCTCTCTGTTATCGATCGCCAGCCCAGTCCCTGGAAAGTCGTTTCCGGAAATCACGCATCCGAGTTTTCGGTACTACATGCTCTCTTGCAGCGAGACATTGAGGCACTTCCTGAACTTCCTGCTGAATTCAGTGAGTTGAAATACAGGGTTATCTCGCTGACCAAAGAACTCGCTTCATCAGCATTTCGACTCGATGTCATATCGTCCGATATCAGATTGCCTCTTGACGAGCTCCGTGCTGCCCACGAAAAGCAACGAGCTGAATGGGAGGCATCCCTAGAGGAGACGAGAAATCACGTCAAAAATATCGAAAATGCGCTGATACTGACGAGACAACACGCCGACAATATCGAGAAAACGATTAGTCAACTGCGGCAACATGCCGACAACGTTGAGGGAACGCTTGGTCAATTAAGGAAAGATCAAGCCAGACAAGAAACTTCTCGGATTCAGGCGGAAACGCTTCTTCGCGCCGTCAGGCAACAAGCTTTTGCGTTCGAGGCTGAGCTTCAACGAAGCGAGGCATCTCGAATTCAGACCGAACGTGAACTGCTTCACACCCGCCAACAGCTTGAGGCGGCACGCGCTACGGCAAAAGCGTTGGAAAATCGCCTTGGAAATGAAGTTGTTCAATTGAGGGATAAAACCAATCAGCTGGACGATAAAGTACGGCGAATGCAGACGTCGTTTTCATGGCAAGCAACCTCGTGGTTACGTACTCTTCGCAGGCTAGTGGTTGATCCATTTCAAAAACAAAAATCACCGGAGCCTACTGCTGCGCCCACTCAGACTCCTGCTCTTGTAACCCCCTCTTTTGGTCACGAAATTCCCGCTCTAACCCCGGCAGGGCCAGCGTTTCATTTTACGGTGGACTACCCGATTTCTTGGCAATTTGGTCCAAGAAAGGTTTTCGTAAGAGGCTGGTGTTTCGCAAAAGATACGACGGTCCTCAAAGAAATCCGTGCTATCGTTGATTCCCAAATATACCCAGGGACTTACGGACTTAAGCGTCTAGATGTACTGGCTGCCCTTCGGGATTTTCCGCAAGCAGAGTATTGTGGTTTCAAAATCGAGATCGCTCTCGAAGTGGGTGATAAAGAGATTTCTCTCGAAATCGGTGATGAAAATGGAGCCTTTCATCGCTTTTTTTCCCATGGCTTGAGCGTCACCGAAAATGGCAGTGTCGATGAACTCACCAGTTATGAAAAATGGGTTGAAGTTTTCGATCGCCATAGCCCGGAGCAACTCAAAGCCTTGGCCGTTAGCGCAGAGGCCTTTCCGTTTCGTCCGCTTATTTCAATTGTTGTCCCAGTGTACAACACACCCGAAAGATGGCTTTCAAAGGCGATCGATTCGGTACGTGCTCAGGTTTATTCTAACTGGGAATTATGTATTGCCGATGATGCGTCAACTGAACCTCACATTCGTCCCTTTCTTGAGAAAGTTCAGCGTGAAGACTCACGAATTAAGGCAATCTTCCGCGAAAAGAATGGTCACATTTCAGCTGCCTCGAATTCAGCGTTGGAAATCACAACTGGCGAATTTATAGCATTGCTGGACCACGACGACGAGATTCCCCCACACGCGCTTTACGAGGTAGTGTCAGCATTGAACACTCGTCCAGAGACGGACCTCGTTTATAGCGACGAAGATAAAATCGATGAAGAGGGTCGCCGTCATGCTCCTTACTTTAAACCCGACTTTTTACCGGATCTCTTTCACGGTCAGAATTATACCTCACATCTCTCCGTCTATCGCACCAAGTTGGTCAAGGAAATTGGCGGCTTCCGTATAGGATATGAGGGCAGCCAAGATTGGGATCTCGCGCTTCGCTTCATCGAAAAAACGCGCCCCGAACGGATTTTGCACATCCCAAAGGTGTTATATCATTGGCGTGCCATACCAGGGTCTACTGCGCTACTGATTTCGGAAAAAAATTATCCGGTTGAAGCAGCACGGCGCGCGCTCACAGACCATTTTTCACGGATTGGGACTAAAGTAGAACTCATACACGTTCCGGGTGATCATTGGAGGGTGAAGTATCCTCTGCCCGAGAAACCTCCATTGGTTTCCCTGATCATTCCAACCCGGAATCGCTTAGCCATATTGCGCCAATGTGTTGAAAGCATATTGGCCAAAACCAGTTATCCTCGATTCGAGATAATTGTAGTGGACAACGAGTCGGACGACCAAGAAACGCTTTTGTACTTTGCCGATCTTAAAAAGAGAGGGGTGCAAGTTTTAGAGTACCACGAACCTTTCAATTATTCCGCAATTAACAATTTTGCGGTGTCTCGTGCATCAGGGGAGATTATAGGGCTGATCAACAATGACCTGGAGGTAATCCATGGCGATTGGTTGTCAGAAATGGTGAGCCAGGCGATTCGCCCGGGAATCGGTGCAGTGGGAGCGATGCTTTACTATCCAAATAACACGATTCAGCACGCCGGAGTCATAGTCGGACTTGGAGGTGTAGCAGGCCATGCATTCCGAGACTTTCCGCGAGGAACCGAAGGAGTGTTTAATCGCGCCAGACTGATTCAAAATTACAGTGCAGTGACTGCTGCCTGCCTAATTATTCGGAAAAGTATTTTTCAGGAGGTCGGAGGGCTCGACGCCGAAAATCTTTCGGTCGCCTTCAACGATATTGATTTTTGTCTCAAGGTTAAAACCTCTGGGTATCTCAACCTTTGGACGCCTTTTGCCGAACTCTATCACCACGAATCCGCAAGTCGTGGAGCAGACGATACTCCAGAAAAGCACGAGCGCTTCGCAAAAGAGGTGGACTACATGTTGAAACGCTGGGGAGACCGATTGAAACACGATCCAGCGTACAACCCGAATCTTACACTTGAATTTACCGATTTTAGTCTAGCGGCACCTCCTCGCATATGGCGTTTGTAAAAAATCAGGGAGTCGCAGGCTTGGTGCGTAGATAATTGCTCCCACCGCCTAAATCCCATCCAGTGCTCAAATACATGTTTAAGTTCACTGGGCAACTTGGACGTTTCTCCACGTTCGGGATCTACGTCGGTCTTTTTCTCGCAATACTGGGCGCCAAATTAATTCTCGTAGATCGATTCGGTACAGATGTTCCGTTCTTCGACCAGTGGCCGGCTGAGGGGGAAATAATCTTCCAACCTTATTTCAATGGTACATTAAGATTAGCCGACTTTTTCGCGCAACATAACGAGCACCGTATTTTTTTTACCCGAGCTTTGGCTTTAGGACTGTTGATTTTCGGTGGGCAGTGGGACGCGAGAGTTCAGTGCATAGTCAATGCCTGCATCCATTCAGCCCTATTAACGGCCTTTTACGCATTTTGGCATAAACGCCTCGCGCAGTCGTTGAGAATTGCGCTTTTGATTTTGATTTCATTGCTCACATGTTTGCCTCTCGTTTGGGAGAACACGCTCTGTGGATTCCAATCGCAGTTCTATCTTCTGATTGGTTTTTCACTCTCGGCAATTTGGCTCTTGCTCAATGCGTCACCTTTCAGCGCGCGGTGGACCCTAGGGGTTCTATCCGGCCTCTCGGCTGTGGTCACAATGGGCTCCGGTTTCCTCTGCGCGCTTCCAATTGCGTTATTGCTGGGTGTCAGAATGTTGAAAGACAAAATTTCGTGTAAAAGACTGATTCCATCAATAGCGGCGGCCATCTCGATTCTCGGAGTCGGGCTCTTACTTAGAACAGCGGTGCCATGGCATGAACCATTGCACGCTAAAACTATAAGCGATTTCTATAATTATTTCGCCCACTGCCTTTCATGGCCTCTCGCAACAGAACGATGGCCGGCCTTTTTATTTTCCCTACCTTGGTTGACGCTAGCTGCGGGCTTTTTCGCGACCTTTCGGAGGGGTTCTTGGAATACAGATGTTGAATTTGTGATTTCCGGGGGGATCTGGGTACTTTTACAAACGGCGGCAGTAACATACGCCAGAGGAGCAGGTAGTGGCTTTCCAGCAAATCGGTATGGCGACATATTTATCGTCGGACTGCTATTCAACTTTCTGGCGATATGCTTGTTGTTCAACCAATGGAGATCGCTTCTGCGCATACCGATTATATCGTTCGGATTACTCTGGTCGCTCGTGCTGATTTGGGCATGTCTACATACAAATAAAGATTTTA
>WNFI01058801.1_pt1 | contig 10822 bp, 5 predicted proteins | sample 5400471 | NCBI WGS metagenome assembly WNFI01 (sample SAMN13153348, study PRJNA577476) | soil metagenome | isolation source: 100 cm saprolite on Douglas fir-dominated hillslope | place: USA:California | collected 2013-09-17 | reverse complement strand
TCGTTCGGTTCGCCGCATGGCTGCCGGCGTTCTGGTTACTCTGCGCTGGCCCACTCGCCGCGCAGAGCGGTTTCTCCGGTGAGCCGCCGCAGGTCGTCGCAGTACGCGTGGTCGCCGAATCCGGCTCGGTGCTGGAGCAAAATCCCGCCAAGCTGCCGCTTCAGCCGGGCCAGCCATTTTCCATGGAAGCGGAAAGCGCGAGCCTGCGGGAACTGTTTCGCTCAGGCCGCTATGCGGATTTGCGCGCCGAACTGGCCGATGTTGCTGGAGGAGTCCGACTGGATTTCGTTGTCCGCCAAAATTATTACATCAACCGGGTGCAGATCGAAGGGTTGCGCGAGCCGCCGGGAGAGGCGCTGGCGCTTTCCGCGCTTCGGCTCAACGTGGGAGAACCATTCCGCGAAAGCGACATGAAGGAGGCCCTCGATCGCCTCCGCCAGACGCTCGAAGACGATGGACAATATCAGGCCAAACTCGATTATACGACGACGCCACATCCCGACACGGTCCAGATGGACATTGTGGTGCGCGTCGCCGCCGGTCCACGAGCGCGGATCGGAGCAATTACCATCCAGAATCAGACACAATTTGCGAACGCGGAGCTTCGAAGCCACGTGAAACTCAAGGAGGGAGCCCAAGTGACCGAGGATCGCCTGACTCGCGTAGCCGACAGGGCTAGAAAATGGCTCGCGGGTAAGGACTATCTCGGAGCGCGAGTCACGATACATCGCGGCGCGTATGATGCGCAGTCGAATCGCGTGCCGGTTGATTTCACAATGTATGCGGGGCAAGAGGTGCGCGTCGCAGTAGCAGGCGCGAAGGTTCCGGCGGGAACTTTGCGCAAACTGGTTCCCATTTATCAGGAAGGCGCAGTGGATGAGGACCTGCTTCAGGAGGGGCGCCGTTCTTTGCGCGATTGGTTTGAACGCGCTGGATACTTTGATACGCAAGTGAGTTACACCGTAACGGATGCTCCCGAGGAGAAATCGAGCCATGTGGTTCGCCAGGCGGCAAGAGTGGTCACTTATCAAGTCACACGTGGCGACCACCATCGAGTGGTAGACGTGGAATTCACCGGCAACAAATACTTCGGCTCGGATCTTCTCCGGAATCGCGTAAAGATTCAGCCCGCCGCTTACGCGTCGCCGGGACGGTATTCGACCGAGTTGCTGCAAGAAGATGTCAGCTCGATTCGCACCCTTTATAATGCCAACGGTTTTCAGGAAAGCGAAGTGCAGAGCCAGCCCGTCGATGACTACAAAGGCCATCGCGGGGACCTCTTTGTAAAGTTTGTCATCCAGGAGGGACAGCAAACGCGCGTGGCGAGCCTGGCCATTGAAGGCAACCAGCAACTCAGCGCGGATGAACTCCTGGGTGTGGTTGGCTCCTCCAAGGGACAGCCATATTCCGAATTCAATGTGTCATCCGACCGTGACAACATTCTTGCTACCTACTATGACCAAGGATTTTCGGAAGCCCGATTTTCAGCCACCGAAGAGAAATTGCCTTCGGCGGGACTGAAATCCGGCCCAACGGTTCGGCTGACGTATCACATCACCGAAGGACGCCAGGTTCTGGTCGCGAAGGTCCTGCTGAGCGGCTACGAGCATACTCGCGCCGGAGTGATCTCCCGCCAGGTCGGAATTAAGCCGGGCGAGCCGCTTAGCGAAGGCACCGTCGTCGAGACGCAGCGGAAACTCTACAACCTCGGGATTTTCAGTCGCGTTTCGATCGCGCCACAAAATCCAGAAGGCGAAGATGAGAGCAAGACGATTGTTGTCATGGTTGACGAGGCCAGACGATACACCATCGCGTACGGGCTGGGATTTGAGGCGCAACGTCTGGGCAGCTCCACCAGCGCGACTGCCACAACATTCAGCGCCGCCCCGCGCGGCACACTCGAGCTTACCAAGGCAAATCTCACGGGACGCGCGGACTCGCTATCCTTCAAGGTGCGGGCCAGCACGATTCAAGGCCGCGCGCTCCTTACTTACATCGCTCCAAATTATTTCGCGTCTCCCAATTTCAGCCTGCAGCTCTCCACCTATTACCAAACTTCGCGGGACGTGCAAACGTTTGATTCCCGGAGGGCGGAAGCTTCTGTAGGGCTCGCCCAAAAGCTCTCCTCCAGCAGCTCGATCCTGTACCGGTACGTATACCGGCATGTAGTCGCGAGTAATTTGAAGATTGGACTTATCGCCGAGCAAATTCCATTATTCGAGCAAAATACGGAGGTATCTGAATTTGACGTGAACTGGCTTCGTGACCGCCGCAACAGCGTCTCCGATCCCAGCCGCGGGGATTTTGAAAATGTGGAAGTGAGCATGGCCATGAAACCGATTGGCTCGTCCGCAAACTTCATTCGTGTGTACCTACAAAATTCGACTTACCACCCGATCCGCCGGCGCTTGGTCTTCGCGCGTTCCGCACGGTTCGGTATCCAAACGCCCTACGGTAACTCGATCTCGGCTGACATTCCCCTCCCCGAACGGTTCTTCGCCGGCGGCGGCACGTCCTTGCGAGGATTTGGACTCAATCAGGCAGGGCCGCGCGACCCCGTTACTGGCTTTCCCATCGGCGGACAAGCGGAGCTCATCTTTAATCAGGACTTGCGGTTTCCGATGCATCTGCCGCTGATCGGTGACCGCCTGGGCGGCGCCGTCTTTTATGATGCCGGAAATGTGTTCCCGAGCATCCGCAAAATTTCGTTTCACTCCTCGCCGCCCGCGCCAACCTTCGCGCCGAGCAACCCGAATGTGTGTTTGACGAACTGCACGAACGAGCTGAACTACTTCTCGCACACGGCAGGATTTGAGTTTCGCTACAGCACGCCGATCGGGCCCGTGGCGCTCGATCTCGGTTATCAATTGAACCCCGCGCGATACTTGATTCAAAGCGGCGGCACGTGCCCGGCCACCCCAACGGCGGCTTGCCTGACAACTCTTGCGAGGCTCCCCAGGTTTCAATTTTTCATCAACTTGGGGACGACGTTCTGATGCGCCATGCGATTTTCATTTTCGTCTTGTTCGTGGCTGCGTCACATGCGCCGCAAACGTTCGGCGGTTCTGTGCCGCCTCAGTCAGCGCGCGTGGTGGACCGCATCGTGGCGCGCATCGAAGGCGACATTATTCTGCTGACCAGCAGCTAATCGAGGGTCATGCGGAAAGCGACGATAAGGTGCTCGACGAATTGATTGAACAGTGGGTGGTCGAGACGGAGGCTACGGCTTCGCATTTTCCTCAACCCGCGCAATCGGAGATCGACCGAGAGCTCGCGCGGCTCATGGGAAATTTTGCAAGTCCCGAGAAATATGCATCCCGCTTGAACGATCTCGGCCTTTCAGCCGTCCAAGCTCGGGAATTGCTGAGCCGCGAGATTTACGTTGAGCGCTACGTCGATTATAAATTCCGTCCGTCCGTGCAACTCGAACCCGCTGATATTGACACGTATTATAAGACGGAGTTGTTGCCAGAGCTTGCCACAAAGAGTCAGCCTGCTCCGGAGCGAGCCGCGGTCGAAGAACAAATTCGCGAATTGCTCATCCAGCGCGGGATCAGCAACCTGACGGTGAAGTGGCTGGACGATACAAAATCGCGATTGAAGATCGAAATCGAGCCTACCGGCGGCAACCCGTGAGGCTCGATCGAAACTCGGAACGATGAACGAAACTAAGCGAAAATTCGGGCTGAAACACGGGCTGGGCCTTGTCGTCGCCCTGGCGGTCATCGCAGGACTAACCATGGTCTTTGTGATCGCCAGTGGGCTCGCCGATCGCTGGGCCCGGCGCACAATCGTGGAACAACTCGAGAAGACCACCGGCGCGCGCGTCGAGCTGGGAAATTTTCATTTTGGCTGGCGGTTACTCACCGCCCGTTTCAACGGATTGACTTTGCATGGGCGCGAGCCGGCTGGAAGTCCCCCGCTATTTCACGCGGACACATTGCAGATCGACATCGATATCGAATCGTTCTGGGGCCGGAGGTTTTCGCTGGGAAGCGTGGAGATGTCTCATTTCTCGGCGCACGTTCAAGTCGAAAAAGACGGTTCGACGAACATTCCGGGACCGAAGATTCCCGTCAGCGCCGGCACGCCGAGTATGCGGAACCTGTTCGATTTGAAAGTTGCACGGTTGAGTCTCGAAGATGGCGAGATCTTATGGAATGACAAGCGAATTCCACTCGAGGCCAAAGGCGGACGTTTTGAGTTCGCTCTGAAATACGACAACGAAGGCGGACCCCCTGCGTATCTAGGGCAGGTAAGCTGGCAAAAATTTGAAATCTCGGCGCTGCGTAACTTGCCCTTCACGTCGAATTTTTCAGCGCGATTCACTCTCCAGCAGGATTCGTTATCCGTGACGCAAATGCAATGGAAGACGGCCGGCAGCGAAATCGATGCGCAGGCAAGTCTTGCTAGTTTCACGCAGCCCGCTTGGACCTTCCGGTACCGAGGGCAGTTGCGGCTGGAAGACTTGTGGACAATTCTGCGCAGGCGAGATGCGCCGGGCGGGCATGTTGAATTTGCCGGAGAGGGAGGTTACTCCGTCGAAAAGATGAACTTCAGCGGACGCTATACGGCTGACCGGATCACCATGAAATACCAGTGGTTTCATCCCGGAAATATTTCCGCCCATGGCAGCTACAGCGCAGACAATCGCACGTTGGATTTGCCCGATTTAGAAGCTCTGATACTCGGCGGAAACGCGAGCAGCCGCGTGCGCTTAAATTTTCCGAAGCTGGATTTTCGTGCCGAAACGAAAGTGCGCGGCCTGGACCTGCACCAAGCACTTGCCGCGGAAGACAACCCGAATCTGCCGATCAATCCCCTGCACTGGGGCAGCCGCATGGATGTGGACGCGACAACAACATGGGTTGCTGATTTCAAGCACGTCGATTCGAAGGGGTTTTCAGTGTGGACTCCTCCGGCCACGCCCGCGCCGGGGCAAATTCCCACGGCGGCGCACTTCGAGTTTCACTACGACATGGACCACAAACTGTTCGCAGTCCCACCAAGTGAAATTTCAACTCCCTCCAGCCGCATCCAGTTTCGCGGCGCTCTCAGCGTGGTAGATACTTCAATGGACGTGACGGTTGACACCGCAGACCTCACATTGTGGGACGGCTTCATCAACCGCCTGCGCGGACCGGACGCGGAGCCGCAAGTGATCGGCGGCCATTTCCATTGGGAAGGACGGTTGACAGGGCCTCTTGGCGGACCAACATTCACGGGACACTTCAAGGGAACTGAAGCACAATATGACTCCTTGTATTGGGACGATCTCGAGGGGGAGCTCACCTACTCGCCTGACGAGTTGCATCTTGCGCGAAGCCGCGCGCGCAGGGGCCGGTCTTCCGCGGATCTGGAACTGTCGCTCGGGCTCGACAACTGGGGCTTTTCTCCCGAAAGCGAATGGACGTTTGAGCTCAACCTGGTGGGTGCTGATACGGACGATTTGCAAAAAATGCTGGGGACGACTTATGCCGCACATGGGGAACTTACTGGGGAATTTCATGGAAAGGGCACACGCGCACAGCCCGAATTTTCGGGCTTGTTTGACCTGTCGAACGCAACGGCTGGATCATGGCGCTTCGAGCGGGCGCGCGGACAATTGTCGATCCACCCAGGCGAAGTGCGAATTGCCAATGCCGAGCTGCGCCTCGCGGCGCGCGCCCCGAGCGCCCCCGCGGGTATCGTGACGGGAACTCTGGACTATCACTCCGGCACAGGCGAGGTTTCCTTTGACTTCACGGGCGCGGCGATTCCACTTGAGGCGATCGACAAGATCCAAACGGCGCGCTTGCCAGTGGGAGGACGGCTCAATTTGCAAGCCCATGGCCAGGGACCGCTGCGAGCCCCCGAATTGCACGCAACTTTGCGTTTAGTTGACTTGAAACTGGGCAACGACGTGGTGGGAAGCTTTGATGGGAAAGTCGATTCGGATGGCCGCCGTCTGAGTGCAACGATCGATTCGGCGATGACGTCTGGACGGCTTGCAGGCAAGGTGGATATTGGGCTCGGGGGTGATTATCCGGTGAGTGCGGAATTCACGGCCGAACGAATTGATTTCAATCCTTTTCTCGTCTCCGCCCTGCATCTTTCCCGGTTGAACGGCCACAGTTTGGTGGACGGCCATTTTGACATCGCTGGCTTTGGTGCGCGCCCCGAAACGATCGCCGTGGAAGCAAATCTCTCCCGCCTGACATTCGATTTTGAAACCGTGAAGCTGGAAAATGTCGGCCCCGTGCGACTGACCTACCGTCGAGACGAGGTGCGCGTCGAGCAGGCCAGCCTCCGCGGGACCGACACGGATTTTCACGTCAGTGGTTCGGCGCGTTTCGCCGGGGATCAAGCCCTCAATTTGCGCATGGATGGGGCGGTCAGCCTCCAGTTGCTCTCCGGGTTCTTGCCGCAATTGGAAGCGACTGGCAGGGCGCAGATCAATGCCCTGGTCGCCGGCACCGTGTCAACGCCGCGTTTCAACGGCAAGGTTCATATTGAGGGCGCTTCCATGCGGTACGGCGATTTTCCGGCCGGGCTGAGCAATGTTGCCGGGGATTTCAATTTTGACGCGAATCGGATGCTGTTTGATAACGTCGTCGCGGAAACCGGCGGCGGACACCTCAACATTGGCGGCACGGTAGCATACGGGGAAGGGCCGTTGAACTACGTGCTAAACGCACGCACCGATCAAGTTCGTATTCGCTACCCCGTCGGGATGAGCTGGCTCGTGGGCGGGAACCTGCGCCTGTCTGGAAACTCGCAAACTGCGACGCTTTCCGGTCGCATCGTGGTGGATCGCCTGCTTATGGCCGAAGGGTTCGATCTGGGAAGCTTCATGGTTTCAGCCAAGGAGCCGGCGACCGGGCCGAGCACGACTTCCTCATTTCTCCAAAATTTGCAGTTCGATATTCAGGCGGATTCCAGTCCCGATTCACGGATGGAGTGGACCGGGGCGCGCCTGCTGACAGATGCGAGCCTGCGCTTGCGCGGAACTTGGGAGCACCCCATTCTCCTCGGACACATTCATTTGTTGAGCGGGGAAATGAGCTTTCGCGGAAACCAGTACACGATCGCGCGAGGAGACATCAATTTCGCCAATCCGTTCCGCCTGGATCCTGTGTTGAACGTCGAGGCTACGACTACCATCCGCCAGTATGAAGTCACTCTCGATTTCACTGGTCCCGCGAGCCGCCTCACGCTGGCGTACCGGTCCGACCCGCCGTTGCCCTCGAGCGACATCATCGAACTGCTTGCCCTGGGCCAAACCGGCGAAGAAAGCGCTGCGCGAACCGCCACCGGACAAAACGCGGGAGTGGGCGCCTCGGCGCTGCTCTCCGAAGCGATTTCCAGCCAGTTGGGCGGGCGCATTCAGCGCCTGTTCGGGATCAGCCACTTCAGCGTCGGGCCATCGGTCGCGACGTTGAACACGCAGCAAAACTCGATTGCCAGCGTCACGATCGAGCAGCAAGTCACTCGCGGCCTCGTGATAACTTACATAACGGACGTCACGACGACGCAGTATCAAGTGATTCAAATCGAATACACGATTAACCGCGAATTCTCCGTGGTTGCCCTGCGCGATGAAAACGGGACGTTCGGCCTGGACGTCGTGAGGAAAACGCGCTTCAAGTGATGGGTTTCCTCTCCTGGAATACATGCACTGGCACGACACTGCAATCGCCGATTCCTGGCTGGCGCAAATGCGTTCGTGCTATCTTCACCGGCGAGGAGCGGACATGAGACATGTGGCGATGAACCATGCAAGAGGCTTTCGAGTCTGGATCATCATGGCTCTCGCTTTGATGGCCGTCGCTATTCCGGCAGAGGCGCAAAAAAAAGATAAGAATAAAAAGACGCCACCCCCCGATCTAGGAGAGGAGATTAAATCCGCGATACGCCCGCCGGATTCGCAGGCCATCGATCAGGCCATCGGCGAAGCCTTGGGCTACTGGCAAATCGGCGATACGGAATCCATGCATAAATACTACGCGGAGGATGTGGTCCTGGTAAGCGGCGCGTGGGAACAGCCCATCATCGGCTGGGACAATTTCTTGAAGGCCTACCAGGTGCAGCGCGCACAAGTCAGCGGCGCGCGCATGGACCGGTCAAATACTCTCATTAAAGTGAATGGCAGCTCTGCTTGGGCCACCTATCAATTCGTATACGCGGCCCAGATGGAGGGCAAAGTAGTTCAATTTCGCGGGCACACTACCCTAGTTCTGGTGAAGCAGGCGGACCGGTGGGTGATTACACTGAACCACTCCTCGGTCGTGGACTCCACGGCGCCCGAGTCCGCCACCCCGATGGATTCGGCCCAGCCCGGCGACAAGCGTTAGAAGCTCTTGAACGCCTGGTAAATCCAAACCCCCACACTGGCCAGCAAAAGCGCTCCGGACATAACCGAGAGAGCGATAATCGGCCTGGTCAGACGCGAGATCCGGTCGATGATCACCAGTTGCTCCTGGTAATGATGCTGTTCGGCGGCATCAATGAAGATCTGATCATCTTCTTTCGACGACAGCGTTCCCCGGTATACGACCAGCACCACCAAAACAGCCGTGATGACACCCCAGGAAATCATGAGCATATCGAGGATAAGCGATCGCGATGCTTCCAAGGATTCCTCCATGCGAGAACAGCGCTGAATGGAATGGAGCGAGCAATTGCGCCGTCCTGCAATAGCAAAAACTTGGCCGAATTATAGCACCGATCCGGATGTGTCAACGGCCAGTGTTATCTAATGGTTATCGGGGCTTTGGCGGGAATCGCACCCCCCAGAAGTCATCGAGAGGTCGCAGCGATTCAAGGCCGGTTTCCCAGAGTTCGCCGTCCTGTTGATCCTTTACCCAGGCGACCCGGAACTTCGCGGTTTGCTGCGAAAAGCGGTTGGTGACTTCCACTTCACTCCCGAATTGCAGCATCCGGGATGTCCAGATCATTGCCCCCAGTTCGCCGACGACGCCGGTATGCGTCGATTCCTCCAGCGGATTCCCATCCACTGCCGTGCCGCGGACTTCCACGGGAACCCGCATCACAACGCGCGCGTTTTCCCGCCGTTTCTCATGTTGAGGTGTCTCGGTCAACCTGATCTACCAAATCTACCTTATCTACGCCAATCAAAATGAGTCATAGACTATGATGTATAAGCCTCGGCTGTCAACTTTTAACTAACTTTCCAGTAAATTAGTATTTACGCTTCGTTACTTCGACATTTCTGCGCGGCCTCCGAGTTCAATGGTCTGTCGGCGGCGCTGGCCGCGCGGCCCGTCGCGTTGACAAACGCTGCCATGCGCGGGCACAATCGATTTGCCTCGCATCACCCGCTGATGTGCCCGAATGGCGGAATTGGCAGACGCGCTAGCTTCAGGAGCTAGTTCTCGCAAGGGAGTGGAGGTTCGAGTCCTCTTTCGGGCACCAACAATTTGCAAATCCTTGTTTTCGCACAAGCCTACAATTGTGGATTGGTTGTGGCCGTCCCTGACCTTCTTGACTACCGTGATCCACATGAGTTAATAAGAGGTTAAGTATGGCAGGCGCGATCCACGGATTTCCCCAGCACGGAGGCCCGAGTCATGTCCGACGAAACCAATGGAAACGGACTTAGCGGCAACCGCGCACGGAAGTGGGTCAGCCTGGTTCCCTACGGCTTGAACGAGCAGCACCCCAACGCCTACAAGGACATTGTCAAAGCAATCTGGGAAAATCGCGACCAGTTGGGCTATGCGTGGCGCATCCTGAACGACGGCTGCTGCGACGGCTGCTCGCTCGGCACTACGGGGATGCACGATTGGACGATGAAGGGCATCCATTTATGCCAACTGCGGTTGCGATTGCTGCGATTGAATACGATGCCGGTGATGGACTTGCGCCTTCTAGATGACGCCAAGGTGCTGCGCAAATCCCCGACGCGTCATTTAACCCGGATGGGCCGGTTGCCCGCACCGATGATTCGGCGCCGAGGCGAGAAGGGTTTCCGCCGAATCTCGTGGGAGGACGCGTTGGATGTTGCGGCGCGGGGCCTGCGCGAAACTGATCCCAAGCGCTTGGCCTGGTTTGTGACGTCGCGTGGACTGACGAACGAGGCCTATTACGCGCATCAAAAGGTCGCGCGCTTTTTCGGCACGAATCACGTGGATACGAGCGCGCGCGTCTGCCACGCGCCCAGCACAGCCGCTCTTAGCGCCACAATCGGCTGCGCCGCGACGACGTGTTCCTATTCCGATTGGATCGGCTCGGACCTGCTCATTTTCGTGGGCACAAACATCGCGAATAATCAGCCGGTCGCAACGAAATATCTCTACCTCGCCAAGGAAAAGGGCACGAAGGTATTCGTCGTCAACCCGTATCTAGAACCGGGTCTCGACCGCTATTGGGTCCCCTCCGTTCCGAAAAGCGCGCTCTTTGGCACGAAATTCGCCGATGATTTTTTCCAAATCCACGTCGGCGGGGACATTTCCTTCTTCAATGGCGTGCTGAAACATCTCATCGAAAATGATTGGCTCGACCGGAAATTCATCGCCGAACGAACCGCGGGCTTCGCCGACGCCGAGGAGAAGGTTCGTTCACTTTCCTGGCAGGAGCTCGAGCGCGGCTCAGGGCTTACTCGCGCCGATATGATGCGTTTTGCGGAAGCATTCGGCAAGGCGCGGCACGCCATCATCGTCTGGAGCATGGGCATCACGCAGCACCGCTACGGCAGCGATAATGTGCGCGCCATCGTGAATCTTCAGCTGGCAAAAGGAAACGTTGGCCGGCCAAACACGGGCCTCATGCCGATTCGTGGCCACAGCGGCGTCCAAGGCGGAGCGGAAATGGGCGCCATGCC